>Ga0209794_1000450_pt1 | contig 62339 bp, 37 predicted proteins | sample EBPBio232013_DNA_FD_185869 | JGI IMG/M metagenome (GOLD analysis project Ga0209794, IMG submission 185869) | Wastewater treatment Type I Accumulibacter community from EBPR Bioreactor in Madison, WI, USA - Reactor 1_5/23/2013_ DNA (SPAdes)... | ecosystem: Engineered > Bioreactor > EBPR >...
CAAGTGTAAAGGTGGTGACATCAAAGCTGAGCAGTACTAATTGCCCAATAGCTTCTTTGTAAATACAGTTTTATGAATAATTCTCTGCCAATGTCAATTGCTTATTGGATAAGATGAAATAGCTAAAAGCCTTGATGGTGGTTACAGGGTGGGTGTTCACCTCTTCCCATTCCGAACAGAGAAGTTAAGCCCCACTCCGCCGATGATACTGCAATAAAATGTGGGAAAGTAGGTAGCCGCCACAATATTATAAACCTGCCTCCGAGTTACTCGGGGGCAGTCTTTTTCGGGATGTAGCGTAGTCCGGTCATCGCGCCTGGTTTGGGACCAGGAGGTCGCAAGTTCGAATCTTGCCATCCCGACAAAAAGCCTTCCAATACTGGGAGGCTTTTTGCTTTTTAGAACGTTTATCATTCAGGAATCTCCATCCGAATCCGCCAATCTTTAGGTAAGTAATTGTTCACACGATTACCCAACCCTTTTACCCAGCCTAATCCTTGACCTTGGTAAGTCACAAGTACCCAACCACGGGGAGCATCCACCGACAAATTTTCCTTCTTTAAAAACACCAGTGCTTCGTTTTCGGTTAGCTCAAGTCGAAAAATATCAGATGACAAGGCGGTACTTAAAGCAAGGGCATGCGACGGAATAAAATCATTTCCCTTAAACTCTCCCATTTCAAGTCCCAGTCCTTTGGCCGAAAGGGTATTGTCCAAAATCCGAATATCATTTAATTGGCTGTCTAAAAACGCGATTACTTCCCCGTTGGGTTTGACAAACAAATGAAAATTATCGGGTTGTTCAAGCCATTTACGGGCTTCAGGGAGTTGTTTTGCGGTCAAACGTTTACACGATCGGAAGCCTTCTTCTTTACCTCTTCTGGGCAAAGTATCATAGCGCTGGGCCGAACGATACGCATGAGGCTTTTCAAACACCGAAAAAAAGAAACCTTCTCCTTTGACTCGATGCGGATAACATTGGTATCCAATGGGTTTTTCTACTACTCCCCACTCAGCGGGTACGTTAATTTTGAGTTCTTCCATGCCCTTTTCTCGTAGCCATTGGCCTGTTCCTTGGTTTTCGTCGTCATTGTAGGTACAGGTACAGTACAACAAAATCCCACCAGGAGTAAGCAAAGGCAAGGCTGCGTCCACGATTCGTTTCTGGCGACCCGCACATACTTGTACACTTCCTTCCGACCATTCGTTGATGGCCGCAGGGTCTTTGCGAAAAAGACCTTCTCCAGAACAAGGGGCATCTATCAAAATAACGTCAAAAAACGACTCTAATTTCCCTAAATCTTCGGGGTCATGGTTACTCACGTGGACGTTGGGTGAACCCCATTTTTGCACGTTTTCTTTCAAAATCATCACCCTACTTTTTATCACTTCGTTGGCCAGCACCAAACTATCGGGATGAAATAAAGAGGTCAATAGGGTGGTTTTTCCGCCAGGGGCAGCACATAAGTCCAGCACACGAAGCGGTTTGGCCACGTTAGCCACTTGAGGCAGTACGTGTCCAATCAACATCGACGAGGCTTCTTGTACGTAATATGCCCCTGCATGAAAAAGTGGGTCGAGCGTAAAAACAGGACGTTGTTCCAAATACCTTCCTTCCAAACACCAAGGAATAGGTATGGTTTGGGACGCAGGAGCGGTGGTTTTTCTAGAATTGTAGCGAATACTGACGGGCGGCGCTGCTTGTAAAGCGGTTTCAAACGCAGTATAATCGTTACCAAGTTGGGCTTGTAGTTGGTGTATAAATGGAACGGGAAGTTGCATATTTTACGATAAAACGGTTTATTGTTTACTCACCTCCTCATAAAGTGCCGAAAGTTGGGCTGCAATGGTTGGGGCGGAAAATTGTTTTAAGTGTGTTTGACCGTCGGCCACAAGTTGGGCGCGCAGAGGCTCGTCGTTCCAGAGGCGTTGAAGGTGGGCGGCCAGTTCGGTAACGTCGTCGGGGGCAGCGTACAAAGCGCCTTTGCCACCTGCTTCTTCCAGACACGAACCCGTAGCTGCCACCACGGGCACACCGCTGTGCAGCGCTTCGACGATGGGAATACCAAAACCTTCAAATACGGAAGGGTACGCAAATATCCGAGCCAAGCGATACAGAACGGGTAAGTCAGAAAACGGAACGTTGTTAAAGATTCGTACGCGGGTCGAGAGTTGGTGCTGCGTTAGGTAGCGTTCAATTTCGGCTTGGTACGCCGTTTTGCCTCCAACCAAAATCAATTCTGCACCCTTCAGTGAAGCTTCGGCAAATGCCTTGACCAATTGACCTTGGTTTTTGCGGGTTTCAATCGTGCCGACGCACAAGACAAATGGGCGAGTTAGGTTGTATTTTTGTTGAACTTCGTTGTAAGACGAGGCCGAAATGGAGTTGTTAGCGTGAAAAACCTCGTGACAATCTTGGTAAATGACCTTGATTTTATCAGGCGAAGTACCGTAAAAATCGACGATGTCTCGTTTGGTTTGTTCACTCACGGCCACAATGCAGTCGGCTTCGGCGCAGGCTTTTTTGAACTTACGTTGGTAAAAAAAACGGTCGATGGCGGGGTATAAATGCGGGTAACGTAAAAAAATCAGGTCGTGAATTGTAACGACAGATTTGATGTTGCCTAACCCCTGAGGAAGCTCATTGCTGAGTCCGTGAAAAAGTTGAATGTTATCTCGTTGTACATCAGAAACCACCGCATAACTGCGCCACCAAGCGCCGTACAGGGCGTTGGACGACGCAGGTGTGCGGATGAGCGACGTGGGAAATTCGTCGAACAGTCCCGATTTTATTTTGGGCGTATAGGCCGTGTAGGTGTGCGTAGGGGCAAAAGTGCGCAGTGCATTGAGCACAAAGCGACTATAATTGCCCAAGCCCGTTCGGTTATTAAACGCCCTTTTGGCATCAAATCCAATCCGCATCAGTGTTTTTTGGGGTCAGGTTTGTGAATATGAGGTACTTCCTGTAAGTCGATAAGCTCGTCGCAGTGGGGGCAGCGGGCATATTTGCGGCCTTTGTCGCGGCGAATTTGCTCCATAAAACCCGAAGCAACAATACCCGTTGGCAGGGCAAAAAGCGCGATACCAAGCATTAGGACAACACCCCCAAATAATTTTCCTACGGCCGTAACGGGGTACATGTCGCCATAACCCGTGGTGGTCATCGTAATTACGCCCCACCAAAGGGTGGCAGGAATGCTTTTGAAGCGTTCGGGTTGGGCGTTGTGTTCCAAGTAATACATCACACTCGACGAAATAACGAGGGTAAAAACAATGAATGACAAACAAATCAGCAGTTCTTCTTTGGTTTCGTAGAAGACGTTTCGAATCATTTTGAGGGCACGAGAATAACGCGATACCCGAAATAATCGGAATAGTCGAAAGACGCGTAGAATCCGAATGATGCCAAAGTCGGAGGTAAGGAGGGTAAAATAAAAGGGAAAAATCCCTAGAAAATCGACAATGGCCCAAAACGAAAAAATAAACTGCAAACGCCCCCGCCAATCGCTTCGGTACCGAGGATTTTCGACGCACGACCAAATTCGCAGGAAGTATTCGATGGTGAAAATACCAACGGAAAAAATCTCGAAATACTGAAAAAGTTGTTCGTAGAGGCGATTGTGGCGGATTTCTGGGACGGTGTGCAGGACAATGGCCAGGGAATTGAGCACAATGACCGACACCAAACCGAGGTTGATGTACAAATTCAGCCCTCGTCGCCCACTGGCTGAAAACTCAAGGGTATTGTAAACTCGTTTGCGGAAAGTCACGGTTAGTGCAGTTTTTCCACAAAAATAACAAGAAGTTGCATCTTGTGCTGCCTATTTGAGGAAAGATGGCGCGAGGTTGTGCCTCGTGCCGACTATTTTTAGGCTTCCAGCCTATTATGTGAAGATGTCTAGAAGCCTGTGAATGGTGAGCACGAGCAGGATGCTCGCGCTATCGGGATTTATAATATCTAATATGTATCGAAAGATGGCGCGAGGTTGTGCCTCGTGCGGCTTATTTTAGGCTTCCAGCCTTTTATGTGAAGATGGCTAGAAGCCTGTGAATGGTAAGCACGAGCAGGATGCTCGCGCTATCGGGAGTAAACAGTTTAAAAGTGATAACTAATCATAAACGCTGAAATTCCATTTAATCCCAAATCTACGCCTGAGGATTCTTCTACCAATAGATTGATTGGCTTTAAATTATAATCAACAGTTCCTGATTCTCTTCTAGCCCATCCATATATAATGGTTAACATGCTTTCAGAAGAAATAGATAGGCGATGGTTTATAAAAAACTTTCCGCCAACTATTCCTCCTAGCCCAGTTGCAATGTACTTATAATAATCGCGTACAAGGGAAGGATTGGGTTGATTAATTCCAAAACCAATATTGGAAGCTTGGAGTCGATAGATAAAACGTAAATCAGTTCCATAATAAAAGACAAATCGTCCATTTTGGATTCTTTTTTCTAGTCCAAAATCAAAAGAGCCATTTAGAAAATTAGTCCCACTAATACCTGGAAAAGTTTTGTTGTTTGTATTATAAAATCTTGGTGCTGTTCGAAAACGAATGGCTTTAGTTTTATCTTTCAAACTTTTTTTTACCATCACACCTACATTGATAGGCGTATCAAAAAAAGGCCTGATATCCAACCCAATTTCCCAATCGTGAGGCTTAATTTCTTTATCTACAGACGCCTGTGCCCTGAGTTCACTCCCAAACCCAAGGATTAAAAACGAAAGAAAGAAAATAGTGTTTTTCAAAAAAGAAATGGTGGTTTTAGTGGTGCCTACTTGCTTGTGGGCGTTTGGGCGGTGGCCGTCGTTGTACAACGATACAATGTTAGGAGCTGTCACTGCAAACGGCTTGCAGTGGCGTGATTTTTTTGGGAGTGTTTTCATGGTTTGAAATGGTAGATTTTGATAAAAAATAAATGGGAGTAGTGTTGAGATAAAGTTGAAAAGGATAATCCAAATATCTTAGTTTGTAGTTATAATTGCAATATTTTAATATAAAATAAAACAAATAAGCGGCACAAGGTTTTGCCTCGTGCCGCTTATTTGTAGGTTTTCAGCTTGTTATTTTCGTTCAAAAACCTTTTCGCCCGCTACGTAGGTTTTGTTCACTTTTAGCTCACGGAGCTCGTTGGCGGGGGCGGTCATCAAATCTTTTTCAAGGATAACAAAATCAGCAGCTTTGCCTTTTTCGATGCTGCCGAGGCGATTTTCTTCAAAATTACCGTAAGCCGACCAAATCGTCATACCGCGTAGCGTTTGCTCACGCGTCAGCGCATTTTCTGCTTGATAGCCTCCCGCAGGAAAGCCCTTGGCATCTTGTCGATACACGGCCGAATGGAAGGTATAAAAAGGCGACACGGCTTCCACGGGAAAATCGGTGCCCAACGCAATTTTCTGATTTTGCTCCATCAAAGTTTTGAAAATATACCCATTTTTTTCGCGGTCTTTGCCCAAACGCTGCCCTGCCCAGTACATGTCGGAGGTAGCGTGCGTAGGTTGGGCAGAAGGTAAAATCGAATAATCGCCAAATTTCGTCACGTCGGCGGCATCCACAATTTGCGAGTGTTCAATCCGCCAACGGCGATTGTTTTTCCCTTTCAAATACTTAGCGTAGAGATTCAGCATCAAGCGGTTAGAAGAATCCCCGATGCAGTGCGTATTGGCCTGAAATTCGCTATTGGCCAATTGAGAAATCCATTTTTCAAGCTCGGTAGGGCTAAAAAGCAAGAAGCCTGTTGTTTCGGGGGCGTCGCTGTAAGGTTTAAGCAAACAAGCACCGCGCGAGCCCAACGCGCCATCGGCATAAATCTTAAACGAACGAAGGTTCAGTCGGTCGGAGACATAAATGCCCTTTTTGAGCATCTTTTCGATGTTTTCTTGACTCACGCTCACCATCGGATACAATCGAATTTTGAGCGTTCCAGCTTTTTGAAGGCTATCAATGTGGTCGATAATATCAGGCGATAACCCCGCATCGCCGACGTTGGTGAGGCCGTATTGAAAACACATCGCTTGCGCTTTCAGGAGTTTCGACGTAATATCTTCTTTGGTGGGCGTGGGGTTGAGCGCACGCACAAGCTGCTGGGCACGGTCGATGAGCACGCCTGTCGGTTGTCCATTTTTTAGAACCACCAAGCCACCTTCTGCCTTTGTTTCGGCGGTGATTTTGGCCAATTGTAAAGCTTTAGAGTTGACCCAACCCGCGTGCCCGTCGATGCGCGTCAAATAGACAGGGTTGTTGGGGAATGCTTTGTCTAGGATGTCTTTGGTCGGAAATTCCTTCACAGGCCAATCGTTTTGATCCCACCCACGGCCAATAATCCACACGGCGTCAGGGTGTTCGGCTTGGTATTTTTTCAAACGTTCGACAATTTCTTCGGGCGACTGCGTGTCCACCAAATCGGCTTGGTCGAGCATTTGGCCAAGGCCGTAGAAGTGGGCGTGGGCGTCGTATAGGCCAGGGTAAACGGGTTTGCCTTGGGCATCGACGAGGGAGTCGGACTGGAACTGAGAAAAGACCGTGGCCGAATCTCCCACGGCCACAAATTTGCCATCTTTAACGGCAAAAGCGGAGGCTTTGGAGAAGGTCGAATCGACGGTATAGACCGCTGCATTATAAACAATTAGGTCGGCATTCTTTTGGCCTGAACATGCCGCTAAAAAGGCGGCACAGAGCGCGTAAAAGTAGTTTTTCATCGTGTCAGGGTTAAACTGTGCCTAAAGCTACGCTTTAAAAAGCTATTTTTGAAGCAGTGCGAAAGTTTTATCGCAATCCATTAAACGAACTTTCGGCCATTTCTGTTATCGAAAGAATGGCAGTTTGCCCTACATATAAAGCCCACTAATTTCGTTTTTGCTGGTATGAAATACTTTTTTCTTGCGTTCCCCATCGTTTTTTGTTTATCGTTGGATTCGTCTTCCCAAGAGCTAATGACGCTCGAAAACGCCGTTTCTACCGCACTCGAAAAAAGTTATTCCATTAAAGTTGTCCAAAGCCGTGAGGCCATTGCCCATAATGACAACACCCGAGGAAATGCGGGTATGCTGCCCGTAGTATCGGGAACAGCTCTCCAAAACTTTACCCACAATAGCATTAACCAATCGTTTTTTAATAATATCCGTGAGCCGCTGGTGCAGAGTGGGATTGACAACCGCAACAACAACGCGGGGGTGACCATGGTGTGGACGCTTTACGACGGAATGGGGATGTTTGCCGCCGCCGACCGTTTGAAAGAGTTTGAAAAATTGGGGAAAACCAACGTCCAAATTGCGATTCAAAACACAGTTTCGCAGGTGGCCAATGCGTATTATGAAATCATTCGTCAAAAACAACGCCTTAAAGCACTCCAAAATGCGTTGGATATTTCGGCGACGCGCCAAGAGCTTGCCAAAGCAAATTATGAAGTAGGAACAACGTCAAAATCGGAATACTTGGCCGCGCAGGTGGACTACAACCAAGACCAAGCGGCGGTGTTGGCGCAGCAGCAGGTGATTCAAAATGCCAATGTAAACCTGAATGCCTTGCTTTTTCGTGATTTTGAAACCAAGTTTTCGGTCATGGATACCATCGTTTTTCGTAATGATTTGTCGTTGGCTGATTTGAAACAAAAACTGACCGAAAACCCCAATTTATTGGCGGCAGCTCAAAGCCGTACCTTGGCAAAAATCAACGAAAAAGAAGTTAAATCAACCAAATACCCGCAGGTGGATTTGGTAACGGGTTATAATTATACTTCGTTCAATAACGAAGCGGGTTTTGGAGCCCAAAAAGGGCAGTCACGGGTGTTAAACTACGGAGTGCGCCTCAACGTTCCGATTTATGATGGTTATAACCAACGCCGCCGTGAGCAAAACGCTAAAGTCAACACCATCATTACTGAATACCAAGAAGCAGATTTGAAAAACCAGTTGTTGTCGGCTTTAGAACGGACTTACAACAGTTATCAAAATAGTTTGCAACTGTTTGGTTTTGAGGAGAAAAACTTAAAAATAGCCCGTCAAAACGTGGATTTAGCCTTTGAACGTTACAAGTTCGGAAACTCGACGGCCATTGAATTTCGCGAAGCACAACGTAACGCCGTTGCCACGGAATCACGCTTGATTGAAGCCGCTTTCAACGTCAAACTCGCCGAAATCGAACTCCTCCGCCTCAGTAGCTCTATTGTGAGCGAAGTGAAGTAATGCAAACCTAAGTTGGGTTGTGAGCAACCCAACGCACGAGTCTTAAGCGATTAATCTGTGTTCATCTGCGGCTTTAAATCTGTGCCAATCTGCGGGTAAAACTTTAAATAAACGCAGCTCTGATAACGAATAGCAGCTATCTCAATGCTTACTAAAACGATTCTTAAACGCTAGGAACGGCGTTTCAAAGTAGCGGTACGACAAGGCCGAAACACCAATGGTAAGCAAGGTCGAAAGTGGGTAAAGAATTAAATTGAAGGTAAGCGTAGAAAGAGAATCCCCAAACGTCCACTGAATGAGGTGGATACTGGCGACGATAAAAGCCGTTTGGTAAATATAAATCCCGTACGAAATCTTGCCCAAATACGAAATCCAGTTGTATTCTAGGTTGACAATGGAGGCGGGATTGCTCGATACATTGAGGATAAAATAACCAAAAAACAGCCCGTAAAACTCTAAATTAAGGCTGCTCACATGCACGCCCGCGATGAGGCAAACCAATAAAATAGCATACACCACAAGCTGCACATCTTTACGAAAAAGCAGTTGCAGCAGCTTTTCTTTTTGGTAATAGACCAACGCCGCACACAGTCCGCCCGTCATCAAAGTAATGATTCGAAATTGACTGAAGAAGAAACGCGCAATTTCAGGCACGTTGTTTGCATACTGCGTATGACCAACCCAATTGTAATAAATGTAAAAGACGGCGAAGGTGCTGAGACAGAAGATAACAACCGTGATAATGAGTCGTTTCCAGCTAAAATCTTTGACAATCCAAGGCCAAAGGTAGTAAAACTGCTCCTCGACACCGATAGACCAGGTTTGAGCCGCTAGGTAGGGCGCATTGTAGAGGATGAAACCGATGTTGGGTAAAACGAGTAAGAAAAGCGACAAGCGTCGAAAAACGTTTTGTGTCATAAACGACACCTCATTGTTGGGCGCTACAAAAAGCGAAATGTGGGGAAAGACAAAAAACGAAAGCAACACAATCAGAAAATAAAGTGGCCAAATCCGTAAAATCCGTCTTATGTAGAAGTTACGGGTATTGATGAACCCAAATCGGCCTTTTTCGTGTAGCAGCAAATAGGTGATAAGGAAGCCACTAAGTACGAAAAATAAATCGACACCCAATTTCCCCATGCTCTTAATGAGGTGATTGTCATAAAAATTCGGAACTTTGAAAACCTCTTTCACTTGTTCAATGTGGTGAATCAAAACCGAAAAGGCGGCAATAAAACGAACCCCGTTGAGGTTAGGAAAATAGACTGAAGTGGAAACTTTGCTCAAGAGGATAATCTTTTTTGGTTTTTGAGTGTAACAATACTACGCTCAGAACGGCAAAATTAGCTTAATTTGCCCAAGTGATAACTAACGCTATGCAATTTAGAATTTATACGTTGATTGTTTGTTGGTGTTTTTTCCTGCAAAATGCGGTAGCCCAATCACAATATGTCCCGCTGAATGACGATTACTACCATCTGATAGATCGGTACGAAATTCGCCGTGGACGATTGAATGAAGACTTTCACATTGGGGTAAAACCTTTTCAGCGTTCGGCGGTGGTGAGTTTCTTAGACAGTATCAAGGCCGACCGCACCATGCCACTCAACGATACTGATTTTTTTAACTTAGATTATTTACGCCAAGACAGCTGGGAGTGGTCGTCGGACCAAACGCCCATGAGCAAAAAAACGTTGTGGAAGCGTTTTTACCGCAAACCTTCTGATTTTTACTACGTTCAGAACAAAAACTTCGACCTACACCTTAGCCCAGTCACGCAGCTGATTTTGGGAGGAGAAAATAATTCAAAAGACTACCTCTGGCTCACAGCACGCGGGGTAGAACTCCGAGGTAACATTGGTAAAAAACTGGGGTTTTATAGTTACGTGACTGATACCCAAGGCATGTTTCCTCAATACGTAAGAAATTATACATTAAACGTGCGTGAAATTTATTTGGGGTATCCATTGTACGTTGTACCTGGAGAAAGCCTAGTAAAAAGTTTGAGGACCAACGGTGTGGATTTTATTTCGGCTCGTGGGTATCTTACTTTTAACCCAATTAAGCAAATCAATATTCAGTTTGGTCATGATCAAAATTTCATAGGGAGTGGATACCGTTCGATGCTTCTTTCCAACTGGAGTGCTCCTTACTTGTTCTTGAAAGTGACTGCGCAACTGGGGCGTTTTCAATACACCAACCTTTGGTGTAATATGTTGTACAATCAACCCAATCGTAAACCAGAAGAGCCTATTGAGAAGAAATATGCGGCTATTCACCACTTGAGTATTAATTTGAGTAAAAACGTTAGCTTAGGCATTTTTGAAGCCGAAATGTACGGTCGAACCAACGGGAAACTAGACGCCAATTACTTCAATCCAATTATTTTTTATCGTTATCTAGAAACCTACTTAGGAAGTTCTGATAATGCCATGTTAGGGGTTGATTTTCGTTGGAATTTTTTGAAGAAGTTTAGTTTTTATAGCCAATTTATGTTGGATGAATTTAAAACTTCGGAATATTTTGGTAAAAAAGGCTCGTGGGGGAAAAAGTTCGGTTTTCAAGCAGGGCTTAAATACATAGATGCTTTTAAGATTCCGAATTTGGATTTACAAGCGGAATTAAACCTTGCACGTCCTTACACGTATGCCCACAAGTCGGGGTACACCAACTATGTGCATTATGACGTGCCCTTGGCGCACCCACTTGGGGCAAATTTTTGGGAAGTCGTAGGACTTGCTCGCTATCAGCCAAGTCGCAGACTTACACTTTATGGAACGTTTCAGCGCTCGCGCAAAGGAATTGACATTGATGGTCGAAACTGGGGAGGGAGTGTTTATCGAAGCTATCAAGATGATCGCCCAGGTGATACTAATAATTTTTTGACGCAAGGCACGCCCGTCGATGTATCATTCACAGATTTGAGAGCGTCGTATATGCTCAAACACAATTTCTTTATTGATGGACGGCTCATGTTTCGTAATCAAGTAAGCCCAGCGGCTTCGGTAAACCTCAAAACCAACTTAGCCACCTTTGGTTTTCGATTAAATTTACCCTATCGCCAACAGGTGTTCTAATTTACGGGCGAACTTTTTTTGTAAAAACACGCTTGCTTTAACAATCCACTATTAAAAATACCGATGTCCATTCTCCGTAAACATATCGTTTCTCGAATCGTTTGGGTGTTTATGGCATTGCACATTCTCAACTGTAGTATTGACTCTCCTGACGCCCAGCCTGATTATGTTCCCGAAAACCTCAGCTACAACGACATCGAAAGTGTGGCCGAGTTGATTATCGAGCAAATCATGGGATTCGACAACGTCATTCCTGAACAAGACGAACACGATACCGAAGACGGTGGGAGTATCTCCATCGCCAAAATCCTTTTTTACTGTCAGCCCTTCAGTCTTTTTTCACTGACTATAACCGAAGCCGTACTACCTTCGGCCGAGCGCCCAATTCACTACCGCGATACCTACGCCTCTCAGTTTCACCCCGAAATTGTTCCCCCACCACCCAAAGAAGTGGCTTCGTAAGGCTTTTGGCCTAAAACCAGTCATTCGACTGCGTTAGCTCATTTTCTTAATTTTTAATAACACAAAAGCATAGCTCCAAAAGCTACGCTTGGTTGTGCTTTTTATCCAACTATTATGAAACCATTCGTAGTGTTGGCGGGTATTTCTACCTGCCTAATAATGCTTTGGTCGTGCGCCAAAGAGACAAAAACCGCACAAGCTACCCAAGAAATATTGCCTGTTACTCAACCCATCATCATTGACACGACTTACACCCAAGAGTACGTAGCCTCCATTGCTTCGCTCCAAAATGTGGAAGTAAGGAGCAAAATCGGCGGGTATATCGAAGCCGTATTGGTGGACGAAGGCAAACCTGTACGGGCGGGTCAAACGCTATTTCGACTAGGAAGCCAAGCGTACCGCCAAGAACTTAACAAAGCACAAGCGATTCTCAGAAGCTCCCAAGCGGAAGCAAAAACGCTGGCGCTTGAAATCAAAAACACCCGCCTCCTCGTAGAACAAAACGTGGTGTCGAAATCCGAATTGGACATTGTGGAGTCGAAGCTCGAAACCCTCAAAGCCAAAATCGAAGAAACGGAATCGGACGTGGCCAACGCCCAACTCCAACTGTCGCTTACCGAAATCAAAGCTCCCTTTAGTGGCGTCATTGGGCGGATTCCTAACAAAACGGGGAGTTTGGTGGACGAAGGAACGCTGCTTACTACCCTGTCTAACAACCAAGATGTATTTGCCTATTTCAACGTCACCGAAAAAGAATACTTGGATTTTACGGAGCAAAACGAGGTAAATCAACGGCGTCCAGTCAAGCTTTTGTTGGCCAACGGGCAACCCTATTCTCAAACGGGTGTCATCGAAACTGTTGATAGCCAATTTGATAAAAGTACAGGAACGATTGCTTTTCGTGCCAAATTTCCGAACCCTAAACAGGTGTTAAAAAACGGGGCGAGCGGAAAAGTCCAACTGACCAGCACGCTTAAAAATGCGCTGATTGTACCACAAAAATCGGTGTTTGAAGTGCAAGATAGAAACTGTGTCTATGTGCTTGATGCGGGAAACAAAGTCAGCCTCCGCAACGTACAAATCTTACAGCGATTGCCGCAACTTTATGTGATAGCCTCGGGGCTAGGTACGTCCGATACGATTTTGTACGAGGGCATTCAGCGAGTGGTCGATGGCGATTCTGTCTCGCCGAAGTTGATGCCAATGCGTCAGGTAATGGCAGGTATGGGACAGAAATAGCGCACAATTCAAACTGAAAAAATCCATGTTTAATCAATTCATACATCGACCCGTACTGTCGGTAGTCATCGCCATGATTATCACACTACTGGGTTTATTGATGCTCACCCGACTGCCCATGACGCAGTTCCCGAGCATTGCTCCCCCCGAAGTAAACGTAACTGTCGAATATACGGGAGCCAACGCCGAAACAGTCACAAAAGCCGCTCTTGTCCCGATTGAACGGGCTATCAATGGCGTACCAGGAATGAAATACATGTCGTCGGATGCAGGAAACGATGGGGTGGGCGTAGTACAAGTCATTTTTGAAGTAGGCACTGACCCCGACGTGGCGGCAGTCAACGTCCAAAACCGCGTAGCTGCCGTCATGGGTGAACTTCCTGCAGAGGTGATTCGGAACGGGGTAAAAATAGCCAAAGAGGAAAATGCCATGTTGATGTACCTCAACATCTATAGCCGAGATAGTACGATGGAGGAAAAATTCCTCTACAATTTTGCGGACATCAACGTCTTGGCCGAACTCAAGCGTGTAAAAGGCGTAGGGTACGCCGACATTTTGGGAGCGCGTGAGTACGCCATGCGTATTTGGCTCAAACCCGACAAAATGCTCAATTATGCCATTTCTACGGAAGACGTACTAGAGGCATTGGAAGAACAAAACGTGGAAGCTGCTCCAGGAAAAGTAGGGGAGAGCAACGACAAAACGCCGCAGGCGTTGCAGTATGTCATCAAGTACGGCGGAAAGTACAATACACCCGAAAAGTACGAGAACATTCCCATCAAGTCCAATGCCGATGGGCAGATTTTGCGCATCAAAGACGTCGCTGATGTGGAGTTTGGAACGACGTATTTTGACGTAGAAGCCAAAATCAACGGTCGCCCCACGGCGGCTATCATGCTCAAACAACTTCCAGGCTCGAATGCCAGTGAGGTGATTGCCCAAGTAAAAGAACGAATGGCGACCATCAAAGAACGGGTTTTCTTGAAAGGAATGGAGTACGAACTTAGCTACGATGTGTCTCGCTTTTTGGATGCGTCTGTTCATGAAGTAGTCAAAACCCTGATTGAAGCCTTTATTTTGGTGACGTTGGTGGTGTTTTTGTTTTTGCAAGACGTTCGCTCTACGCTCATTCCTACCGTCACGGTGCCTGTGTCGTTGGTTGGGACGTTTTTCTTCATGCAGTTGTTTGGGTTTTCGCTCAATCTCATCACCCTATTTGCGCTGGTGTTGGCCATCGGAATTGTGATTGACGACGCCATTGTGGTCGTTGAGGCAGTTCATGCAAAGCTAGAAACGGGAAAATATTCTCCCCGAAAAGCCACCGAAAAAGCCATGAAAGAAATCAGTGGGGCTATTATTGCGATTACGTTGGTTATGTCGGCGGTGTTTGTACCCACTTCGTTTATGACGGGTCCCGTGGGGATTTTCTACAAACAATTTTCTCTAACGATGGCCATCGCGATTGTGCTCTCAGGAGTTAGTGCCTTGACGCTGACGCCTGCGTTGTGTGGCTTGTTTTTGAAAAATACCCACGCCGAACATCGTAGTCATGGATTCTTAGCTCGTTTTTTTGCGGGGTTCAACCGTTGGTACGAAGGGCTGTCGAGTCAATACCAACGCTTGCTCTCGGTCATCGTCAACCGCCGAGTGGTGACGTTGGGAATGCTGCTGGCGTTTTGCGCTGGGACGGGTATTTTGGGAAAATTAATTCCGTCAGGCTTTATTCCCAACGAAGACCAAGGTACTTTTTACGTGAGCATTACCACGCCGTCGGGTTCAACCCTCGAACGTACCAAGGCCGTAGTCGATGAAGTGCAGCGCGCCTGTCAAAGTCTCGAATCGGTCGAGTCTATTTCTACGTTGGCGGGTACCAATATCCTTTCGGACGGGACAGGAGCTACCTACGGTACGTGCTTAATTAACCTTAAAGATTGGGAAAATCGAAAAGAAACGGTGGACGAAGTCATCGAACAAGTCACCGAGCGAACCAAACACATCAAAGATGCCCGCCTTGAGTACTTTCCGCCGCCCGCCGTCCCTGGTTATGGCAATGCGAGTGGGTTTGAATTACGATTGTTAGACAAAACGGGGAGTGGCGACTTCAAAGCGATGGAAGCTGTCGTTACGCAGTTTATCAAAGACCTCAAAGCCTGCCCCGAAATTGCTTCGGCATTTACCATTTTTGATGCGAGCTTTCCCCAGTACCTGTTGCACATTGACGAAGACAAAGCCGCGCAAAAAGAAGTAACCATCAACAAAGCGATGGGCGCATTGCAGACCCTGCTGGGGAGTGAATACGCTACCAACTTCATCAAGTACGGCCAAATGTATAAAGTAATGGTACAGGCATTGCCGCAGTATCGTGCCAAGCCCGAAGACATCCTAAACCTGTACGTGAAGAATAACAAAGGAGAAATGGTGCCTTTGTCGGCCTTTGTGCGTATCGAACGGGTATATGGGGTGGATCAAGTAACCCGCTATAACATGTACCCTTCGGCGGAGCTGAATGGCGAACCCGCCGAGGGATACAGTAGTGGCAGCGCCATTGAAGCCGTGCAGGCAACGGCGCGCGAAAAACTCCCAACAGGTTATGACATTGACTGGGCAGGTATTAGCCGCGACGAAGTAGAAACGGGTAACCAAGCCGTTTACATCTTCGCCATTTGTTTGTTGTTCGTGTATTTGTTGTTGTCGGCTCAGTACGAAAGCTTCTTATTGCCGCTACCTGTTGTGTTTTCGCTCCCAACGGGGATTTTTGGAACGTTCCTATTTCTGCACTTTCTGGGTTTAGAAAACAACATTTACGCCCAAATCGCAATGGTGATGCTCATTGGGTTGTTGGGAAAAAATGCCATTCTGATTGTGGAATTTGCCACGCTTCGCCACCGTGAAGGAGCGACCGTGGTTGAGGCTGCGATTGAGAGCGCCAAAGTCCGCCTTCGACCCATTTTGATGACATCCTTTGCGTTTATTGCGGGATTGCTACCACTGATGTTTGCGACGGGGGCAGGAGCCATTGGCAACCGCACCATCGGTACGGCAGCCGCAGGAGGAATGTTGTTTGGGACTGTTTTTGGCGTGATTGTCATCCCTGGACTGTACGTCATTTTTGGCACATTGGCCGAAAAATTAAAAAAGAACTCCAAAAAAGAAGAAAAACCACTTACCGAAGAGCGCCTAAAAAAATGGATATAAAACCAATAAAACTGCTAATCATCCTGCTGTTGGGAGGAGTTATTGCAGGATGTAAAGTGCCACCCATTGCCACCCAACGCGAATTTGAACCACTTCCTGCGACGTTTGAAAATAGAGTAGATACCGCAAACAGCGCCCAGATTCAGTGGAGAGACTATTTTCAAGACAGTACCTTGACCGCGCTGATTGAAACAGCTTTGGTCAATAATTTTGATGCCCTGACGGCCATTCAACGGATTGAGATGGCGCGTTCCAACGTGAGAGCAACGGAAGGACTGCTGAAACCAACGGTTTGGGGGGGAGGAACAACGGCGCTACGCCGATTTGGCCTTTATACCATGGACGGAGCAGGAAATGCTACCACCGACATTGTGGAGGGGAAAGTTGTTCCGACCCACCTTCCTGATTTTTTTGTGGGCTTGACGGCTTCGTGGGAGGTAGATATTTGGAAAAAGCTTCGTACGCAGCGAGAAGCGGCTTTGGCGCGTTATTTGGCCAGTGTCGAAGTGAAAAACTGGATTACGACCAATTTGGTAGCGGGCGTTGCCAATGCCTATTATGATTTGTTGGCACTTGACAACGAGCGAGAAATTGTTCGACAAACCATTGGTTTACAGGAAGAAGCCCTCAAAATTGTAAAAGTGCAAAAACAAGCAGGAGCAGCCAACGAACTGGCCGTAGAACAGTTTGAAGCCCAACTTCTGAATAGCCAACACGCTGAAGTGGCTATTATGCAAGCAATTACTGAGACCGAAAATGTCATTCATGGGCTTCTAGGGCGCTTTCCTCAGCCAATTGTTCGGGATAAAAACCAACTCTCGCGAGCGATTGCCGCGCAGATTCAAACGGGGATGCCGTCAGACTTACTCAAAAACCGCCCCGACATTCGAGCGGCTGAGTTGGAACTTATAGCAACCAAAGCCGACTTGGTGGCAGCAAGAGCGGCCTTCTTTCCGTCGTTTAGTTTGACGGGAATGTTGGGATTGCAGGCATTTAATCCGAAATTTTTGGTGAGTACGCCTCAGTCGTTGGCTTATTCGGTCGTAGGAAATTTGGCAGGCCCGATTATCAATCGTTCGGCCATTGTCGCGCAGTTCAATGGGGCGCAAGCCGTGCAAATTGGAGCGTTGTATAACTACCAAAAGACGATTTTAGATGGGTATATCGAAGTCAACAACCAACTGGCCAATCTACGCAATTTGGCCCAGATGTTTGACCTCAAAAATCGGGAAGCGCTGTTACTAACTCGCTCAATAGAAACGTCTAGTAAACTATATCGTACGGGGAGGGCGTCTTATTTAGAGGTGCTTTTTGCCCAACAAAATGCGTTGCAGGCGAAGTTGGTGCTTATCAATACCCAAAAACAGCAGCAACAAACGACGGTTAATCTGTACCGTGCCTTGGGTGGCGGCTGGAAATAGCGTTCATTGCCTGTCGGTTATGATTAAATCTAGCCGACAGGTTTATTTTTTCCTTACCTTTGTAGCCATGTATAAGTGGCTCCTTCTTCCGATTCTCTTCCGTTTTGATGCCGAAAAAGTGCATCATTTTATCTGTGGAACTCTCAAGTTTTTCTTCCAAATTCCTGGCGTTCCGTTTATTTCAAAGCAATTATTCAATTTTGAACATCCTTCGCTAGAGCGGGAAGTGTTTGGGTTGAAGTTTAAAAATCCTGTAGGACTGGCGGCGGGTTTTGACAAAAACGCCGAATTGGTGGATGAGTTGGCCTGCTTGGGTTTTGGCTTTGTGGAAATCGGAACGGTGACCCCAAAACCGCAAGATGGCAACGATAAACCTCGTTTGTTTCGCCTTAAACCCGACCGCGCCATTGTTAATCGGATGGGTTTCAACAACCACGGTGCTGCCGCCGCTGCCCAGCGTCTTCGGAAGCGAAAAACGAATATTTTGATTGGAGGAAATATCGGTAAAAATAAACTGACCCCCAACGAAGACGCACTCGACGATTATTTAAAGTGTTTTGATGCGCTCTATGATACGGTCGATTATTTTGTGGTCAACGTGAGTTCACCCAATACCCCAGGCTTGCGTGATCTGCAAGAAAAAGAACCGTTGATGAAAATCTTGGCGGCGCTCAAACAAAGAGCCAACGAACTAGCGCAGCACACTTCATCACTCACCACTCATCACTCATCACTGACGACGAAGCCCATTCTGTTGAAAATCGCGCCTGATTTGACCGATAGCCAGTTGGATGATATTATTGAAATAGTCACCACGACCCAAATAGCGGGTGTTATTGCCACCAATACGACCATTAGCCGCGCCGATTTGAAAACAGACGACGAGTTGGTGAAAAAAATTGGGGCTGGTGGGCTAAGTGGTGCTCCCCTAACGCATCGTTCTACTGAGGTAATTCGTTATCTTTGTGAAAAATCCAATCGGGCTTTTCCCGTTATCGGAGTAGGAGGGATTTCTTCTCCCGAAGACGCCAAAGCAAAATTGGAGGCAGGAGCAAGCCTTGTCCAAATTTATACGGGCTTCATTTACGAAGGACCCGCCTTGGCAAAGCGCATCTGTCAATCCCTCGTTTAGTGCTTCACATACCCCATTTGTGCGTCAGCACACCTTCATACTGAGTGAGTTGTGTACTGTAGAATGCTTTTTTTCTACGGTCTCAATAACTGTGTCTATTCTTCGTTAGCATTTTTTGATAAAGTAGTAACTCGAAAAGAATTAGTAACGAAACCCTACAACGAGTATCTAATGGCCAAAAACGTTATTCCTCCCAATTCGTCGAAGCAAGACCGCAGGACGACGTCACCCCCGCCTAACCCACCCAGCGGACGAGGCAAACAAATGACAATTCCGTTTAATCCAAGTCCCCGTAGCCGTAAAGTTTGGGGTTGGGTATTGCTATTTTTGTCGCTTTATATTTTTGGTGCTTTTGTTTGGTACCTATTCACAGGCGCGGCCGACCAGAGTGTGGTCGATTCGGCTTTTACCACCAAAATGCGGGTATCAGTCAAAGAAACCGAAAACATCATGGGCTTTTTTGGGCTCTTGCTTTCTCACTTCTTTATTTTTCGCTGGTTTGGAATCGCCGCTTTGGGATTACCGTTTCTCCTATTTTTAATAGGGGTAAAAATCGCGTTTGGTCGTGAATTATTGCCTTTGCAGCGCACGACCCAGTTGGTATTGATTTACCTGATGTGGCTTGGGTTGTTTTTTGGCTTCTTTGTGTTTCAGACCGATACGGCTGGTTCGCTTAGTTTTTTGTGCGGTGGCATAGGCTACGAAATCAATGCTTTGCTCAACAAATACATTGGTTTTGGTGGTTTGTTTGTTGTTTTGGGTTTATTAGGAATTATCATGGTTTATTTTCACGGTATTTCTTCTTTTGATGAATTTGCCGAAATGGTTGAAACCCCCATCAAAAAGCGTGTTCAACCCGTGGACCTTGAGGTAGTGTTGGAGGAGGAAGAGGAAGCCGCTGTACCAAAAGAACGCCCTGCCCCAGCAACTCCGCCGAAAGTGGAAACCAAACCAGCGGATGAGGCTGAAGAAAAAGCGCAAACGGTTGATTTTACGGCAAATAGTTCAGTCCCTAAAACGCCCAAAGCAGCCCCTAACTTGACCCTTATTGTCGAAAATGCCGACGAAGTGGTGGCAGCCAAAGAAGATACTACAGATGATACGCCAATTTCGGGTACGACGACCAAGATTCCAGTAGTGCCTTTTTCCGATGCTGACAAAGCAGCGGATGAATTGGTGGAGTTACACGGGCCGTATGACCCTACCCTCGACTTGGCCAATTATAAATATCCTACGCTTGATTTGCTCCATAACCGTGGAGAAGGACAATCAAAGGTAACGGCAGAGGAATTGGAAGCCAACAAAGACCGCATCGTCGAAACGTTGGCTAATTATGGAATCAGCATCGCAAGTATCAAAGCGACCATCGGACCGACGGTGACTTTGTACGAAATTATTCCAGAAGCGGGGGTGCGTATTTCTAAAATCAAAAGCCTTGAAGACGATATTGCGCTGAGTTTGGCGGCGTTGGGGATTCGTATCATTGCGCCTATGCCAGGTAAAGGAACGATTGGGATTGAAGTGCCTAACAAAAACCGCGAGATGGTGTCGATTCGGTCGGTGCTGGCGAGTAAGAAATTCCAAGAAAGTACGTTTGATTTGCCAGTAGCTTTGGGGAAAACAATCTCCAACGAGTTTTTTATCACCGATTTGGCCAAAATGCCTCACTTGCTGATGGCAGGGGCAACAGGGCAAGGAAAATCGGTGGGGCTAAATGTGCTTTTGGCCTCGTTGATTTACAAAAAACACCCTGCTTTGCTCAAGTTTGTGCTAGTGGATCCTAAAAAGGTAGAATTGACGCTGTTCAACAAAATTGAACGTCACTTTTTGGCCAAACTCCCCAACAGCGAAGAGGCGATTATTACGGATACCAAAAAGGTGGTTTATACCCTCAACTCGCTTTGCATTGAAATGGATACCCGTTATAATTTGCTGAAAGAAGGGGGTGTGAGAAACATCAAAGAATACAATGCTAAGTTTATCCAGCGACAGTTAAGCCCTGAGCGAGGTCACCGTTTTTTGCCTTATATCGTATTGGTAATTGATGAGTTAGCCGATTTGATGATGACGGCGGGAAAAGAAGTGGAGCAGCCGATTGCTCGTTTGGCGCAATTGGCGCGTGCCATCGGTATTCACTTGGTGGTGGCGACTCAGCGCCCATCGGTCAACGTCATTACGGGGTTGATTAAGGCCAACTTCCCCGCTCGCCTTTCGTTTAGGGTTACGTCAAAAATTGATTCACGAACGATTTTGGATACGGGAGGTGCCGAACAACTCGTCGGGATGGGGGATATGTTACTTTCGACGGGCTCAGACATGATTCGTCTTCAGTGTGCCTTTGCCGATACCGATGAGATTGATGAGGTATGTGAATTTATTGGTAGCCAACGTGGCTATCCTTCGGCCTATCATTTGCCAGAGTTTAGCGGCGATGACGATGAAGGAGGCAAAGAAACGATTGATTTGGCCGACCGCGACCCGATGTTCGATGATGCTGCACGCGTGATTGTCGTGAGCCAACAAGGGAGTACGTCGCTGATTCAGCGTAAACTAAAGCTAGGGTACAACCGCGCAGGGCGTATCATGGATCAACTCGAAGCCGCAGGAATTGTGGGGCCATTTGAAGGCAGCAAAGCCCGTGAGGTGTTGATAACCGACATCGCCACGCTTGAACAAATGCTCAAAAACATGGGGTAGTGCCTTTTTGTCTCGACGGATGCTAGGCTTCTATCGACCAACAAATATTGAACACTTCGGTACTTGTTGTAACTTTGCTCAATCAAGTTTGGTTATATAGGCGTGTGTTTTAAACGTTTTCGTTGGAAAGCCATCTATATAGCATCTTTAACAAAAACAGATATTAAATGAGAAAAGCCCTAGTTGCAATGGCTCTTTTGGGGAGCCTTTTCGCAAATGCTCAAAATGACAAACGCGCTGCGACCATTTTGGATGCAATGAGCAATAAGTACAAGACGATGACGTCGTTCAAAGTTGCGTTTACATACATCAATGAAGGAACGAAAGAAACCCTAAAAGGGGATGCCACCGTGAAAGGAACGAAATTTCGTTTGAAAATGGCGGGTCAAGAGATTTTCAACGATGGAAAAATCATGACTACCTATATCAAAGAAAGCAACGAAGCAACTGTTAATAACTACGACCCGAAAGAAACGGGGGATATTGACCCAACGAAGGTATATACTATCTATAAAAAAGGGTACAAATACACCTTCTTGGAAGAAGTAACTGAAGCAGGGAAGGTCTATGAAGTAGTGGAGCTTACGCCTGATAAAAAGGACTCGAAAGTAGCCAAGCTACACATCAAAGTAGATAAAAAAGACAAGTCAGTAAAAAGCTGGAAAATCTTTCAACGTAGCGGACAACGCCTTGGTTTTAAGGTAGATAGTTTTGCTCCTAACGTAAAAGTGGATGACAAGTCGTTTGCCTTTGACGCTTCAAAATACAAAGGGGTAGAGGTGATTGACCTCCGATAAGCAAGAATAAGATTCGTCTTATAGACCTTCCAAGTTTCAAAAACTTGGAAGGTCTTTTTCGTTGGAAGGTCTTTTTGTTGGTAAGGACTATAAATCGACTAATTCCGAGGAGGTTTTCCACCCGTAAGTAGTCCTTGAATACGCTCTAACGTTTTCTTCTCACCTGTTAATGACAAGAAAGCTTCCCGCTCCAAGTCAAGGAGGTATTGTTCGGTGACGTTTTGAGGATAACTCAAATCGCCCCCGCAAATGACGTAGGCCAATTTATCGGCGATTTTGGCATCATGCTCTGAGATGTAATTCGCCATGCGCATACTTCCAATACCCGCTTTAAACAAAGCCAAGCCTGTTTTGCCCTGCACTTTTATGTCGGTGCGGTGTTTCGGTTGCGTGTAGCCGTTTTCAGCCAAATCTACCGCTGCTTGTTTGGCTTCGGCAATTAAGCGGCTGCGGTTAAGCACAATTTGGTCGCGGTCGGCTTTGATGTAGTTCATTTCCACTGCCTCTTGCGCCGAGGTCGAAACCTTCGCTTGGGCAATGTTCATGAAAGCAGTTTGGAGAATATTCAATTCAGGGTCGCCTGCTTGGTACAAATCTGAGCAACGGAGCGCCATTTCTTTGGTACCACCTCCCGCAGGAATCAATCCTACTCCGAGTTCTACCAATCCCATATACGTTTCGGCGTGAGCCACGACTTTGTCGGAATGTAAGTTTAATTCGCAACCACCTCCGAGCGCCAACGAGTGGGCCGCCGTTACGACAGGAATCGACGAGTAGCGTGCGCGCATCATTGTTTGTTGGAATTGCGCAATCATGAGGTTGATTTCGTCGTATTCTTGCTCAATCGCAAACATAAACAACATGGCCAAGTTGGCTCCTGCTGAGAAAGCTTCGTTAGAGTCATTTCCGACGACCAAACCACGGAAATCTTTTTCGGCAATGGCATACGCGCGATTAAGCCCTTCGACTACCTCGGCACCGAAGGTATTCATTTTTGAATGAAATTCGACGCCTGCAATGCCGTCGCCGAGGTCATAAATCGACGCTCCCGCGTTTTTCCAGATGATATTCTGTGATTTATTTTCAAGAATGATAAACGACTCTTGGCCTGGAATGACTTTGTACGATTTCGAAGGAATGTCGTAGTACAATTTTTTTCCATCCTGAACTTTATAGAACGTTTCATTCCCTGCTTCCAGCATTTCATATACCCACGGGGCAGGATTGAGCTGAAGCGACTCCATGATGCCTACCATGTTTTTAACTCCGATGGCATCCCAAGTTGTAAAGAGTCCCATTTCCCAACCGAAACCAGCGCAGATGGCTTGGTCAATGCGGTAAATCTCATCCGAAATTTCGGGAATGCGGTTAGAAGCATAGCGGAAACCGCTCGCAAACGTACGACGGTAAAACTCACCCGCTTTGTCGGTGCCTTTGAGTAAAATGCCAAAACGTTTTTTGAGGTCGTCGATGGCCTTGGTTTTTTCAAGGGTTTCAAACTTCACTTTCACCGATGGTTTGTATTCCAACGTGTTTAAGTCAAGCGCCAAAATGAGGGTTTTTCCTTTTTCGTCTTTTGATTTTTTGTAGAAACCTTGGCCAGTTTTATCGCCTAACCATTTGTTTTCCATTAGCTTGGCCATAATCGGCGGAAGCTCAAAGGCAGCCCTCGACTCGTCGTGCTGCATCTGTACGAGGTTGTTACAAACGTTGACGGTCGTATCCAAACCTACCACATCCGACAAACGGAACGTACCTGATTTGGGGCGACCTACCACGGGGCCCGTCAATTTATCAACTTCTTCGACCGTGAGGCCCATTTCGGCCGCCACGCGGATTGTTTCTACAAGGGCATGAATCCCGAGACGGTTGGCAATAAAGCCAGGGGTATCTTTACACAGTACGGTAGTTTTGCCCAAATACAAGTCTCCGTAGTGCATCAAGAAATCGAGGATAGACTTGTCGGTTTGGGGGCCAGGAATCACCTCAAACAATTTGAGGTAACGAGGAGGGTTAAAAAAGTGCGTTCCGCAAAAATGCTTCTGAAAATCATCGCTGCGGCCTTCCGACATCAAATGAATCGGAATCCCCGATGTGTTTGACGTAATGAGTGTTCCAGGTTTGCGAAGCGCATCTACTTTTTCAAACAACGACCGCTTTATGTCCAAACGTTCAACAATCGCTTCCAACACCCAGTCGTAATTTTTGATTTCGGCGAGGTTATCGTCAAAATTACCAAGTTTGACCCGACTCGCAAATTTGGCACTGTACAAGGCCGCGGGGCTTGCTTTGAGGGTATTTTGGAACGCGTCGTTCACAATACGGTTACGAACCGCAGGGTGTTCGAGCGTCAAACCTTTGGCTTGCTCGGCCGCGTTGAGTTCTTTGGGAACAATGTCTAACAACAATACTTCTACGCCGATGTTGGCAAAGTGGCACGCAATACGCGACCCCATGATGCCTGAGCCTAACACGGCTACTTTCTTAATGCTACGGTTCATTGTATCTAAATCAGTATGTGTTGAATGAGATATTTTTGGTGAACCAAAAGTAGAAAAAAATAGTATGCAAGCATAATATTTTTAAAAAATATCTCTGACAACCACTTCAAGTAGCTAAGAATCCAACGGCCCACACACCAAGTTCATTTGTTGGCGGTATTCGTCGGGTGTGAGAAGGGTATGTTGGTAGAAGGTTTTGAGGAAGTTGCTGTGCGAAAGATACCCCAAGTGTGACGAAATATTTTCAAGACAGATTTCGATGTTATTGGGATTGGCAAGAATTTTCTTGGCTTCCTGAACGCGGTAATAATTGATAAGTTCCAAAAAATCTTGTTCGATGGTTTCGCGAAGCGCTTTGGACAACAGCGATGGAGTAACATTGAGGCGAAGGGCCAGCGAGTCGAGCGAAAAATGCGGAGAGAGGTAGAGCTTTTCTTGATTCAACAAAAAAAAGAGCCGATGAACGAGCTGACTGGGACGTTCTTGGGTGCGTTGTCTGAGAAAACCCAGTGACACGCGCCTGAACAAATGCCCAAAATGAAATCGCTCCCCCGTCATAATGCTGCTCATTTTGTAATAAGATGCAAAATGCCAGGGGAACGTTGCATGAATGGGCTATTTCATTTAAAAATCTTGATAAAACAAGGCTGCTAATAGGTGTTTGGAAACCTTGTGCAAACATCAGAATTTTGAATCAATGAACCCGTATCTCCTTCGTTAAAGTATGTTAAATGGGGGTTAACTAGCTCCTACTCGGCGTTTTTCGTCCTCTACGCCCGAATTTCTACGGCGCGACTGGGGCACTTTGTTGTTGCCAAAACGATACGAAAAAGACAACGTAGCCACGCGCGTATCACGGTTTACCCGAAATATTTCTACATAATCATTGAATGTCACTGTAGCGCGCCCGATTTGGGTATAAAGCAAGTCGGTGGCGTTGAGTTTTAAAGTCCCTTTACGTTGCCAGAAAGTTTTTTGAATTCCAACAGAGACTTGTCCCGTTGGTAGCACGTCCATGTATCCATAAATCTCGCGGGCACGATACACGACGGTAAGTTCTGCTACGTAACCTTTTTTGCCAAGCGTAAAGCTGTTGTTGCTGTTGATGTTAATGTTGAAGTTTCCATTTTGCAGCGGTGTATTGGCCGTAAAACCTGTGTATTTTCCGTAATAAGTATTGATGTTGTTGACACTATTCCACCACTTGGTTACTTGGATAGGCGCCGAAACGTTGATTCCCCAAAACTCAAACTCGGTTAGATTTCGGTTGGTTTGAATGGTGATTTTTTCTTCTCCATCAGCAGGGACGATAACCTCAGTGATGTTATTGAACGTCTTGCTGTACGAAAGAGTCGTCGTGATTTGGTCTTTGTAGGTGTGCGCCAATTCGAGAGAATACGTAAACTGAGGTTGTAAGTAGGGGTTCCCTTCGCTGTAGGTGCTGTTGTTGATAAAAAACTTAAACGGATTGAGCTGCTTGTAGCTTGGGCGGTCGATACGACGACTCAACGAAAGTCCCCAATGGTGGGTTTTGGAGTGTTTATAGTTGATAAAAGCACTGGGAAAGAGCCGCGTATAAGACGTATCAAACTGCGCTTGAGTAGCAATTTGATGTCCATCTAGGCGGGTTTGTTCGACCCGTAAACCCAACTGAAAGTTGATTTTATTCAGCTCTTTGGCAAAGTTGACGTAGCCAGCGTTGATGTTTTCGTTGTAAATGAAATGATTACTTTGCCTAGGGTCAAACACAGGTTTCCCGTCGCTGAGGTTGTAGTATTTGAGGTCATTGTCGGCGCGAACAAAGCTGCTTTTCGCTCCCAACTCTAATTTTGCTTTTTGTTTGAGTGGACGGGTGTAATCAAATTTGAGCGATTTGATGTCTAAAGAACCCGCGATGTCGCCCGTTAAAATAGCGGTTGGTAGCACTTTTTGCCCCAAGCCATCCAAAAAATCGGTGTCAAAACGTTGGTCAGAGGTATTTTGGTAATGCACATAGTCGGCATCTATGCTTAGCTCATGGCCTTTGGTATCGAAACTATGCTTGAGGTTGAGGTTGGCCGCGTAGTTTTGCAATTTGTCTTTAGAATCATTGGTATTCAAGTCGTTTCGGATAAAATTTCGTTGACCATCCAAGACACGTGTCGTGGTATTCCCGACGGGATTAAAGCGATTGTCCAAGCCTGTAACGAGCGCTCCCATAATCGTTTTGGACGAAATAGCATAGTCAAGACCAAGGCGAGCCGTGTGCGTTTTGAAGGGAAAACGAATAAAATTATCTTGGTCAAAAACACCTTCTAAAGCTGAGTTTTTGTAAAATTGGCGGTCGAGGCGGAGGTGGCTAAAGCCTTTTCGGTAGGAGTAATTATAATTTCCGTAGAGGTTGAGTTTTTTGTTGCGGTGGTTGAATGTAACGCCTTCGGTCGTTTTTGCATATACGCCTTGCCCGTACGACAAGTTCAGCGTGCCGTTGGTGCCGAGGCTTTGGTCTTTTTTGAGGACTAAATTCAAAATACCCGCGTTGCCAGCGGCGTCGTATTTGGCCGAAGGGTTAGTGATGATTTCAATTTTTTCGAGGGTATTGGCTGGTAAGCCTCTCAGGTAATTGGCAAGGTCTTGGTTAGAAATAACGGATGGTTTACCATTTATCATCACTACAACACCCTGTTTGCCCTTGAGGCTGAGGTTGTCATTTTGGTCAATAACCACTCCAGGCGAGCGTTCAAGCACTTCGAGGGCATTGCTACCTGCGCTGACGATACTGTTTTCGACATTGACAATTGTTTTATCAAGTTGCCGTTCGATAAAAGGTTTGGTGCTGCGTACCGTGACTTCGTTGAGGTTTTGCGCGGCTTGGGTTAGAGCAAGCGAACGCAAATGAATAGAAGGTGTTTCGGAGTTGAGTACAAAAACGGGGCTGCTGAAAGTCGCATAGCCAAGTTGGCTGACCCGAACAAAAAAACGGCCAAAAGCGATTTTTTCAAACGAAAAACCCCCTTGAGCATCTGTTATTTCACCTTTGACGAGGGTAGAATCATTGGCTTTTAGGAGTGTAACGGTGGCAAATTCAACGCCTTTTCCGACATCATCCGTAACGCGTCCTGAGATGGTTTGGGCAAAAAGGGCGTGTGTAGCCCCGCAAAGCAATAAAAGTAGTGTAAAACGAAACATAGCTGTATGAGTTTGGTAAGTCAAAACTACCACTTAGGCTATGTGTGGGCGTTCACCCAAAGGGGGGGATTTACACCAACGGTTGCGAGAAGTAATGATATTTGGCCAAAAAATGGGTAAAATAGCCGTAATTCGTACATTTGAATAAAAATACCAAATCAACTTTTACCTTCAAATGAAGCAGATTCTCCTCATGGATGGGCCAGACCACAAAGGGCTCATCTACCAAGTTACGCATGTGCTGTACAATCACAACCAAAATATTATTAGTCAGGACGAATACGTCAGTCCGTCGGGTCAGTTTTTTATGCGTACTGAATTTGAGGGAGAGGGAAATCCGAAAAGTATATTGGATGATTTAACGGCGACGCTTCCTGCGGGACTTAACTTGCGGTTGAACCCCAAGAAAAAGAAAGACGTGGTGTTGTTTGTGACCAAAGAGCATCATTGCCTTGGAGAGTTGTTGATACGGTACGCTTTTGATGAACTTGACGCAACGATTCAGGCGGTGATTAGTAACTACAACGTCCTTCAGCCGCTAGTCAGTAAGTTTGGGATTCCGTTCCATTTTATTTCGCACGAACACAAAACTCGGGAAGAGCACGAGGAGGCAATTTTACGCACGCTCGACATCTATCAGCCTGAATATCTGGTGTTAGCTAAATACATGCGCGTGTTGACCTCCGACTTTGTAAAACATTACCCCAATCGAATCGTCAATATTCACCACTCGTTTTTACCTGCCTTTATTGGGGCTAATCCGTACCGACAAGCGTACGACAGAGGCGTAAAAATCATCGGAGCTACGGCGCACTTTGTAAACGATAATTTGGACGAAGGTCCCATCATCGCTCAGGATGTGAAGGAGGTTGATCACCGTTTGAGCGCTTTTGACATGGCAACGCTTGGAAAAGATACCGAAAAGTCGGTGTTGTCGAAGGCATTGAAGCTGGTTTTCAACGACCGAGTGTTTATTCACGGTAACCGAACGATTATTTTGTAAAATAGTATTAAAACGGTATTTTTTCTACTTTTTTATGGACGTTTCCGTATCTTGCGACGTATTTGACCCTAATAACAACTAACCTCCCAGCAATTAAAATGCAAAAACTCCAAACCCTAGACTACTTAGTCTTTCTAGTGTATTTTGTCGTAGTCGCAGGCTACGGTTACTGGATTTACCAACGAAAAAAATCAGCTGAAGCAAGTACAACCGACTTCTTCCTCGCCGAAGGTTCACTGACTTGGTGGGCGATTGGTGCTTCTCTCATTGCCTCCAACATCTCGGCCGAGCAGTTTATCGGAATGTCTGGGAATGGATTTTTGATGGGACTTGCCATTTCTACTTACGAGTGGATGGCGGCGGCAACGCTGCTGGTCGTGGGGATATTCTTTATGCCTATCTACCTCAAAAACAGGATTTTTACCATGCCTCAGTTTTTGAATCAACGCTACAATACCACTGTTAGTTTAATTATGGCAATTTTTTGGCTGTTTTTGTACGTATTGGTGAACCTAACTTCAATCCTGTTTTTAGGAGCTTTGGCGGTATCAACCATCTCGGGAATTGACTTTACGCTTTGTATGTGGTGCTTGGCCATTTTTGCCGTTTTAATTACGGTAGGAGGGATGAAAGTAATTGGTTATACCGACGTAATTCAGGTATTTTTCTTGATTTTAGGAGGCTTGGCTACGACGTATCTTGCCATGGATTTGGTGTCACAAGAGTTTAATGCCCCAGGGTTGGCAGGTGCGTTTAAAACCATGATGGAACATTCGGAAGACCACTTCCACATGATATTTAAAGAAGGACACCCGCAATACATGGCACTTCCTGGCCTCACAGTGTTGATTGGTGGGATGTGGATTGTGAATCTTAACTATTGGGGATGTAACCAGTACATTACGCAACGCGCCCTTGGCGCCGACCTCAAGACAGCCCGTGAAGGGATTTTGTTTGCGGCATTTTTGAAGCTTTTGATGCCAATCATCGTGGTTTTGCCAGGGATTGCCGCTTATACGTTGTACCAACACGGCTTGTTCCAAACCGAAATGCTTGAAGGTGGAGAGCTAAATCAAGACCGTGCGTATCCAGTGTTACTTAACTTGTTGCCAGTAGGTTTGAAAGGACTTTCGTTTGCGGCGCTAACGGCGGCGATTGTGGCGTCATTGGCTGGAAAAGCAAACAGTATTTCGACCATTTTCACGTTGGATATTTACAAAAAATACATTACGCCAGAAGCCGATGAGAAAAAGTTGGTATGGATTGGTCGGGTGACAATCGTGGTAGCGATGATTTTGGCGATTGTGATTTCTCCTTACATGGGTATTGATAAAAAAGGTGGATTCCAGTTTATTCAAGAAATGACAGGGTTGGTTTCGCCAGGGGTATTTGCGGCCTTCTTGTTAGGGTTCTTCTGGAAAAAGACCAATTCAGCAGGCGCTATGTTTGCGATTGTGGGTGGATTCTTGTTGGCCTTTTCGATGCACAACAACTGGCTTCCAGGCGCAGATTGGTCAACCGTGCCGTTCCTTGACCGTATGGGAATTGTGTTCCTTATCTGTGTGGCAGTAATGATTGCCCTCGGACTTTGGAAACCAAGCGACAAAGGACTTGAAATTGATGCGTCGATGTTCCGCGTAAAAGGAACATTTGCTGTTGGAGCAGCGATTGTAGTAGTAGTTGTCGCTATTCTTTACACGGTATTCTGGTAAATCAATAATTCGTTTTTTCTAAAAATCCCCTGTTAGCCAGTCTAGCAGGGGATTTTTTAATGTGGGTATATTAAACCTATTCCCTCCGAGTGGTTCTAAGAAAAAAACAGTTCAAGGAAAACACTATGGAAGCAAATTCACACCAGCGTCAGCTTCAACATTTTTTTTGGCGGGCAGGATTTGGGGCTTCTCCCGATGAGGTAAAAGCAGCGCTCTCGGCCCCGAGGCAACGGGTTATCAAGGATTTTATTCGAGATAGCAAAGATGTTCACGACTTCAATGTCGTTGAGCCAATGCCCTATTTTTCATTGCGTAACGATAAACGCGACATGAAAGCCAGTCCGACCCAAGAACTTGACGGAATCAAAGACAAGTTAAAGGCCGTGGCCGAAGAGCGCCGAGAAAGCATCGGAAATCTAAACGATGCGTGGGTGGCTCGGATGGGGCAAGGAATGGGGGCTTTTCGGGAAAAAATGACCTTCTTTTGGCATAATCACTTCGCTTGTCGTAGTAGAATGGCATTGTTTGTGCAGCAGCAAAATAATACCCTCCGTCGCCATGCGCTCGGCAAGTTTAGCGATTTGCTGATGGCTATTTCCAAAGATGCGGCCATGCTTCAATTTTTGAATAATCAACAAAATCGTAAAAAAAGCCCCAATGAAAATTTCGCCCGTGAGGTGATGGAATTGTTTACACTGGGGCGCGGAAATTACACCGAAAACGACGTGAAAGAGGCGGCAAGGGCGTTTACGGGCTGGGGTTTTAACGGCTCAGGCGAGTTTGTATTTCGGCCACTATTTCACGATGAAGGTACCAAAACGATATTTGGTAAAACAGGCAATTTCACGGGCGAAGATGTCGTGGATATGCTACTGGCCAATCCCAAAACGGCTCAGTTTATTTCTACGAAACTGTACCGCCATTTTGTCAATCAAAAAGTAAATCCCGAGCACGTTGAGGCATTGACAAATCGCTTTTTACGCACTGATGGTGACATTTTGGAGGTCATGGAGTATGTATTTACTCAGGATTGGTTTTACGACCCTGCCAATATTGGGGCGCAAATCAAGTCGCCCGTGGAGTTACTAGCGGGAATGCAGCGGACGCTTCAGATGGATTTTGTGGATAAAACGCCCGTCTTGTATGCCCAAAAGCTATTGGGACAAACGTTGTTCAATCCCCCCAACGTGGCGGGCTGGCCATCGGGAACGGCCTGGATTGATAGCTCAAGTTTGCTGACCCGAATGCAGCTGCCAAAAGTACTTTTTCGCAACGAAATGCTGGCGGCAAGCGTAAAAGAAAGCGGGGATGCGAACGAAGAAACGGTGAAACGGAAAAATAAATTTGAGGTAACGATGAATTGGGAAAAGTTTGCCTCCTTTTTTGATTCTTTTTCTGAACAAGAACTTACCGAAGCGCTGGCATCACATTTGATACAAGTACCTATTAACAGCTCTTTATTAAAACAAATTGATAAACAAGGAAATGCCTCAGGCCGAGTCGAGCGTATCAAACAATTGACGGTGGCGTTGATGTCCATTCCTGAGTATCAAGTATGTTAAACACACTATCTAACTACCACTAGCACCATGAAACGCCGCGAATTTTTAAGAAATACGACTTTTACGACCGCAGGCTCGTTATTAGTCCCTCAGTTTTTGAAAGCCTACGAAACGCAGTATTCCGCACCAACTACGCTCAACGAAAAAGTGGTCGTCATCATCCAATTGTCGGGTGGAAATGACGGACTCAATACAGTGGTGCCGTTTCGGAATGATATTTATTACCGTGAACGGCCGTCGATTGCCATAAAATCAACGAATGTACTGCGCTTGAACGATGACATTGGGCTGAATCCCGCCCTTGAAAAAATTAAAGAATTGTACGACAACGGGTTGGTGTCGATTATCAACAATGTAGGCTATCCTAATCCTGACCGCTCGCATTTCCGTTCGATGGATATTTGGCAAACGGGAAGCAGCGCCAGCGAGTATCTGTCAACGGGCTGGATTGGACGTTATTTAGATGCACAATGTGCGGGTCAAAGTGCCAAAATCGCTCCGCACCAAGCCCTCGAAATCGACGATACGTTAAGTTTGGCGTTGAAGGGGAAAAATTTGAATGGATTAGCACTTCAAAACCCCGAAAAGTTGTTTTCCCAAACCCAAAACGGTTTTGTAAAAGCTAATTCAAAACTAACCCCTGCCGACGACCACGAAAATGTGGCGTATCTGTACAAAACCTTGGCAGAAACCGTTTCGTCGGCCGAGTATGTTTACAACAAAGCCCAAATACATAAATCTAGTAAGTTGTATCCGACAACAGAGTTGGGAAAAAGTCTCAAAACCATTGCGGAGCTGATTACCTCGGGTGTTAGCACGCGGGTGTATTATGTATCGTTGTCGGGTTTTGATACGCACATTCGTCAAAACGACCAACAAGACCGCCTGTTGCGTCAGTACGCCGAAGCCGTGGGTGTATTTGTGGATGACCTAAAGTCGAATAATCGCTTGGATGATGTGATGGTTATGACGTTCAGCGAGTTCGGGCGTCGCGTCAAACAAAATGCTTCAAACGGTACTGACCACGGTACGGCCAATAATGTATTTGTGATTGGCGGGCCACATCGCACGAAGCCAGTATTGTCAGAAGCACCTGATTTGACAGATTTAGACAACGGAGATTTAAAATACAAAATAGATTTTCGTCAAATATATTCGACCCTGCTCGACGACTGGCTCAAAGCGGATTCTCGATTGGTTCTCGGCCAAGCGTTTGAACCTGTGCGATTGTTTGGGTAATTCTCACAGCACCATCACAAACGTGGTGCCCTCGCCAACTTCTGAGGTAGCCGTCAGTGAGCCACCATGTTGCTGCAAAATTTGCCTTGATAGGCTCAGACCAATCCCTGAGCCTGTTTTTTTTGTGGTATAAAACGGAATAAAAATACGCTCCAATGCCTCAGGCTCGATGCCCGAACCATTATCGGCGACTTCAATGTAGGTTCGTTGGTTGATGTCCGAATGGGCTTTGACGGTAATCAGCGGTTCAGGATTTCCCTGTAAAGCCTCGATGGCGTTTTTAATGAGGTTGATAATAACTTGCTCAATCTGATCCGCATCGGCATTGAGCAGAAGGGTGTCGGGAACGACGCTCACTTTTAATTGCACCGAGGATTCTTGTAAGCTTTTTTGGAACAATTGAACCACCCGTTGAAGAAGCTCCTTGACCGAAATTTCGGCAAAAGTAGGTTTGGGCAAGGCCGTAAAGTCGCGGTAAGCATTCACAAACTGAATAATCCCTGTACTGCGCTTTTCAATGGTTTGAAGTGCTTCGGTCAAATCTTGAAGTCCTTCATTTTCGGGGATTTCTGGTTGTATGTCTAGCTGGACAATCTCTTTCATGGTGCCAACCAACGACAAAATCGGCGCCAACGAATTCATAATTTCGTGTCGAAGTACGCGCGTCAGGTTTTGCCAAGCCTCTACTTCTTTCTGCTGGAGTTCGGACTGAATGTTTTGAAGAACGACAATCCTGAGGACTTTGCCCCGTAGCTGAATTTGGGTTGCTTGTACCGAAAGCGATTCATCGTCGGGAGTTTCGTAGAGTTGTTTTACCCCCGTTTTGATGTTTGCTATCAGTGAAAATAGCTGAGGATGAGGTTCTTGTAAATCTTCAAGTTGGCGAAGGCGATAGATACTGAGCATTTTTAGCGCCGCACTGTTGACCAGTTCGACGCGGCCGTCGCTGCCAAAACTTATCAAACCCGTATTGATTTGTTGAACGATGGTGTTGAGGTACTGTAAATTGGCTTCCTTTTCGGCCCGAGCGATGCGGAAGGCTTCGAGTACTTCGTTGAACTGTTGATTAATTTCCTGAAAACTAGCCCCCATTTTATCGTCAGAACGAAACTTGACCGCAAAATCAGAGTAACGAACTGATTCAAAAAAGCGGGAAAGTTTTCGGTTAATGTTCGTGACATAGTGGTACAAGTTAAACATGGCAGCAGCGCCCAATGCCCCCAGTAGCGATACGGCCGTCCACTGTTCTTTATTGCCAAAATACACTGCCAAGCCTACAAAAAACACAAGTAGGACGATGCGCCAAAGAATACCAATAGAGAAATGTCTCATAGTCCGTATTTTTCCATGCGCCGATACAACGCTTGCCGTGAAAGACCCAATTCGCGCGCTACTTCTGTGATATTGCCGTTGTATTTCTTCATGGCCTTCACAATCAGTTGTTTTTCCATTTCTTCCAACTGAAACGTTTCATTGAACTGCGACGCTTCGGTAAAGGCATTTTGGAAGAAATCTTCGGGTTGGAGGGTGGAGTTTTGGGTCAAAATAATGGCCCGCTCTACCGCACTTCGCAATTCGCGCACATTTCCAGGCCAATTGTAGCGTTGGAGCTGTTTGACGAGTGCCGCACTGAACGCTGTCACCACTCGTTTGTACTGATGACGGTATTGCTTTAAGAACAATTCGGCCAACGGAACAATGTCTTCGGGGCGCTCGCGAAGCGGAGGCAGGCGAAGCTCAATGGTATTGATACGGTACAACAAATCTTGACGGAAAGTGCGCTCGGCTACCATTTGGGCGAGCGGCTGATTGGTGGCACAAATCACGCGAACGTCGATTTGCTTGGGCTTATTTGAGCCGACGCGCGTCACGAGGCGGCTTTGCAAGACCGAAAGCAATTTGGCTTGCATGGGAAGCGATAAATTGCCGATTTCGTCCAAAAACAATGTTCCGCCGTGGGCTTCTTCAAACCGTCCCGCGCGGTCTTCTTTGGCGTCCGTAAACGCTCCTTTGACACTTCCAAAGAGCTCACTTTCAAACAAACTTTCAGGAATCGCTCCCAAGTCAACGGTGACGAAGGGCTTGTCGATGCGGTTTGATTTTTGGTGAAGAAGTTGGGCCAAATCACTTTTTCCCGTCCCGTTTTCTCCTAAAATTAAAACCGTTGCGTCCGTCGATGCTACGCGCTCAACGGTAGCATACAGTTGCTGCATGACTGGGCTGGTCGCCAAAAAATTGGACTGCGTCGGTTTGGTGACAGTTTTGGGGGGAGCGGTGGGCGTGGCGGAGGTAGGTTGCACATTGGCGTGTGCTTTATTTTCTGCCCGTTTTTGGACGGCAGCTTGCAGCGTAGCCAGCAATTTGTCGTTCTCCCAAGGCTTTAAAACAAAATCCATCGCTCCCGATTTCATGGCCCGAACGGCCATTTCTACGTTTCCGAAAGCCGTAAAAAGAACCACTACCGCCAGCGGGTCAATGTCTAAAATACGGTCGAGCCAATCAAACCCTTCTTTACCACTGATAACGTCGCGGGTGAAGTTCATGTCTAGCAAAATTGCATCATAGTCGCCGTTGGTGACCAAAAAAGGGATTCGTTGCGGATTTTTTTCAATATCAATTTGGCTAAAATGGCGTTTGAGCATCAGTTTAGCAGCACTAAGCACATCTACGTCGTCGTCAACAATGAGGATTTTGGCTGAAAGCATGGGCTATTTATACGATTGTTGTTTACAGAGGGTTTCAAACTCTAACGGAGTTTACCCAATAAGAGTGCCAAGTTACAAAATCCCTCATAATCAATCAGTAAGAAAATACGTACTTTTTAATCCTGTCCACCGCCGTACAATGCTTGTCCGAAAACGGACAAAATTAGAAATGGCATTTTTGAATAATTGTCTAAAATTCAATCACTTATGGTTCTGGCACGGGTATTGGATAAAGAGAGGTACAGTACTCATACAGCCATAAGAACACATACAATTGAAGGATTTTAGTTTAGGTTAGAGAACCGTGAGCCAGACAAGGCGTTGTTTTTAACAGCCATTATTGTTTAAAAAAATTAAATTCATCAGAATTAACAAATGCACCCATGGAAGTCAAACATCCACTTAGTAACCAAACTTCAAACAACAGCACACAAGGATCAATGGATCGCGTTCGGAAAAAGAAATTTTGGAATACACAGCGTATCATTTTGGTGGTAGGCGGCGGCGCCATCATCGCCTTCATCGGATACCAAGTATTCTTTTCAGATAAACGTTCAAAACTCAACGTAGAAGCAGATAAACTGACAGTATCAAGCGTTTCAACGGGTTCGTTTGATGAGTTTATTGTGGTAACGGGGGTAATTCAGCCGCTCAAAACGATTCGCCTTGACGCGATTGTGGGCGGATACGTGAAAGAAAAAATAGTAGAAGGTGGTAGCATGGTAAGCCAAGGTCAAGTGCTTTTGCGCCTTGAAAACCAAAACTTGAAGCTCAACTTCTTGCAATCGGAAACCGAAGCGAGCCGATTGGTGAACGACCTTCAAAACACGCGTCAACAGTTGCGCGTCAACCGATTCAACATGCGTCGTACGCTCAATGAACTTGATTTCAAAATTGACCAAGCCAAAGATATTTACGACCGTAACCAAAAGTTGTTTAAAGACAAGGTCATTCCCGAATCTGACTTTTTGAAGTCGAAACGCGATTATGAATTGTTGGTAAAGCAACGTGACATTGAAACGGAGTCGCAAAACTACCAAGAAGAAAACGCTAAAATGCAGATTACGCAGTTGGAGGGGACTTTGGTGCGTACGCAGAAAAACGTAGAGTTGTGGCGTCAAACCCTCGATAACTTGGTCGTAAAAGCACCCGTGAGCGGGATGTTGTCGTCGATTGATGTGGAAGTAGGGTCAAACATTAGTCAAGGACAAAATATTGGCCAAATTGATGACTTGGACGGTTTTAAAATGCGCGTAGCGATTGACGAACACTATATTTCACGGATTTTTGTGGGGTTAATGGGGCATTTTGATTTCAACGGTAAAGAGCATAACCTCCAAATCACGCGCATTTATCCAGAAGTACGCAATGGCCGTTTTGAAGTAGATATGAGCTTCCCAAAAGGAGCACCAGAAGGCATCAAGCGTGGGCAATCGACCCCGATTCGTTTGGACTTGGGTAAAGCCGAAAAAGCGATGTTGCTACCAGTCGGTGGGTTCTTCTCCGATACGGGTGGAAACTGGGTGTATGTCTTAGACAACAGCGGCAAGCGCGCCAGCAAACGCAACATTACCCTTGGTCGCAAAAACCCAGAGTATTACGAAGTACTCGAAGGGTTGCAGCCAGGCGAAAAAGTAATCACCAGTTCGTATGCTAACTTTGGAGACAAAGAAGTATTAGAAATGAAATAACTAAGCCCCCAAACCCCCGATGGGGGCTTCAACAGCCAAGTCTCGGGGCAAATAAACACACAAAAACGCTACCCTGGCGTTTCTCCATTGGGGGAGTAAGGGGTCTAACATGATCAAAATAACCAACCTTCAAAAAATCTTCTCAACTGAAGAAGTTGAAACTACAGCCCTGAATGGAATAGACTTGGAAGTAAAAGATGGCGAGTTTGTGGCCATCATGGGGCCATCAGGCTGTGGAAAATCTACGTTACTAAATATAGTGGGCTTGCTCGACAATCCTTCGGGAGGGAGCTATGACTTCCACGGAACCGAAGTGGCTACTTTGTCGGAGCGCCAACGGGCACAGCTACGCAAAGGAAACATTGGGTTTGTGTTCCAAAGCTTTAACCTTATCGACGAACTTACGGTGTATGAAAACGTCGAGCTTCCGTTGCTTTACTTGAAAGTACCTGCCAACGAACGCAAAGAGATGGTCGAAACCGTATTGACCCGCATGAACATCATGCACCGTCGCAATCACTTCCCTCAACAACTATCAGGGGGTCAACAACAACGTACGGCCATTGCCCGCGCGGTCGTTGCCAAACCCAAATTAATCTTGGCCGATGAGCCTACGGGGAACCTCGACTCTGCCAACGGCGAAGAGGTAATGAAACTCCTCATCCAACTCAACGACGAAGGAACGAGTATCGTCATGGTAACGCACTCCCCGTACGATGCTGGATTTGCACACCGTATCGTCAACTTGTTTGACGGTAAGGTCGTGACCGAAAAAATGCGCGTGTAGTCATCTATTCCTATCCATTATATTTTTGAGTAAAGGGCACTGAGTTGGTACAATTCGTTGCCCTTTCTATTGTGTTTTACCCATACAGCTATGATAAGAAATTATTTCACGATTGCATTCCGTAACCTTCTCAAAAACAAGGTTTATTCGTTTATTAATATCATGGGGTTGGCCCTTGGTATGGCTTGCAGCCTGATGATTATGCTTTGGGTGCAAGATGAAATAAACATGGATGGTTTTCACGCCAACGGCGCTCGCCTTTATCGGGTGATGGAAAACCAGTACTATTCTGGAAAAATAGAGACCTACGCGTCCACGCCAGGGATTTTGGCCGAAAATATTACCAAAGACATCCCCGAAATAGAAATGGCAAGCCAGTTTTTATGGGAAGAACAGCCACTTTTTACCGTAGAAAATACCTTTGATAAGGAAAAAGGACGTTACGTTCAAGGCGACTTTTTGCGTTTGTTTAGTTTTCCCCTGGAAAAAGGCGACGCTAAAACAGCCCTCAAACGTCCTGATGGCGTAGTGATTTCAAAAAAATTAGCCCAAAAGTATTTTCCCAACCAAGACCCCATCGGCAAAATCATCAAGGTGGACAACAAAGATGCGGTCATGGTAACGGGAGTGCTCAAAGAAATTCCCAAAAATAGCTCGATACAATTTGACTTTTTAATGAGCTACGACCGTTGGCAAAAAACCAACGCGTGGTCGCAAGAGTGGGGAAATAACGGCCCGCGTTGTTATGTATTGTTGGCCAAAAATGCTTCTTTGGCGAAAGTAAATGCCAAAATCAAGGGCTACATCAAAACCAAAAATAAAGACAGCAACGTCGAATTGTTTTTACAATCATACCCCGAATCGTACTTGTATTCAAAATGGGATTCGGGAAAACAAGACGGAGGGCGCATCGAATACGTGCGGATTTTCTCGATTGTAGCCATCGTTATTTTGCTCATTGCCTGCATCAATTTTATGAATTTGGCGACGGCACGCTCCGTCAAACGTGCCAAAGAAGTAGGTGTTCGGAAGGTAATTGGTGCTGTTAAGGGTGTTTTGGTGGGACAGTTTATGGGAGAAGCCATCCTGATTACGTCGTTGTCGCTGCTGATTTCGATTGTGTTGGTCTTTTTGTTATTGCCAACCTTCAACCTCCTTACCGAAAAAGAACTGACGCTCAACTTCACCGACCCGCGCATTCTAGCCACTTTGTTGGGCTTGACCGTGTTCACGGGCTTAGTAGCGGGTAGTTACCCTGCGCTTTTTATGTCTTCGCTCAACCCCGTGGTGGTGCTCAAAGGTTCATTGAAGTTTAAACCAAGCGCTACCTATTTCCGCAAAGGCTTGGTGGTGTTTCAGTTTGCGTTGTCGATTATGCTCATTGTGGGCATGGTGATTGTACACGAACAACTGGATTATCTTCAAACCAAAAATTCGGGATACGACCGCGAAAATTTGGTGTATATGCCGTTGGAGGGCGACTTACAGACCAATTTCTCTTCGTTCAAACAAGAACTTCAACGTCAGCCAGGCATTAAGCACGTTACGCTTTCGCAGGCCAATCCGTTGGAAGTTGGCTCATCGACCCAAGGTGTAACGTGGCCTGGGAAAGACACGACTCAGTTATTGTTGTTTGCCAACAACGCCATTTCGTACGATTATATCCAAACCATGGGCATTCAGTTGGTAGGCGGACGTGATTTTGGCGAGCAATATGGCATGGATACGACCAACTACATCATCAACGAAGCAAGTGCCAAAAAAATGGGGTACAAAGACCCCGTTGGCAAAGAAATGACCATGTGGGGACGCAAGGGAACCATTGTAGGCTTGATGAAAGATTTTCATTACAACTCCCTGCACTCGACTATCGAACCATTAATATTGCGCCTTCAGCCCAAGGCAGATAATTGGGGTGTGGTGATTGTGAGAGCAGAAGCAGGAAAAACCAAAGATGCCCTCGCCAATATTGAAAAGACGTTCAAGAAGTTTAATCCGAGTTTCCCGTTTAAGTACTCGTTTACCGACCAAGAATACGCCAAACAATACAAAAGTGAACAGGTGGTCAATCAGCTGTCGAATTTCTTTGCTTTTTTGGCCATTTTTATTTCGTGTTTAGGGCTGTTTGGCTTGGCAGCGTTTACGGCTGAACAACGCACCAAAGAGATTGGCGTGCGAAAAGTGCTCGGCGCTAGCGTGACCAACTTGGTAGGTATGCTGTCGGCGGAGTTTATAAAATTGGTGTTGGTGGCTACGTTCATTTCCTTTCCTATTGCGTGGTATTTCTTAAAAGGCTGGCTCGAAAAATACGCCTATCGCATCGAAATCGAATGGTGGTATTTTGCGTTGGCGGCCATTGTGGCGATTTTTATCGCCCTGCTAACCGTGAGTTCTCAGGCCATTCGTGCCGCTTTGATGAATCCTGTAAAATCATTGAAAACCGATTAACCCTTTCCTGCTATGAAAACCTTATCAATCGTTGGTTTATTATTTGTGAGTTCAATGGCCATGGCTCAACAACACCGCTCTATCAGGAGCAGTATTGATGACAATGGTCAAACGATGTCAATACGGGTCAAAGGAACAATAGACGGTCGGGCGATTCAGTACGACCGCACCTTCGACGTCGCTCATTTGAGCAAAACCGAACGCAAAGAGTTGCGTGATCATGTGCTGGATTCGTTGGGAATTCAATCTCCTACGCCTCCTGTACCTCCCACACCTCCGACTCCGCCTACACCTCCAATTCCCCCTACGCCACCCGTACCCCCAACTCCTCCGACCCCACCCACTCCGCCAACGCCCCCAAGTGGAGTCGAGTTCTCAGATGGGTTTCACGGAAGTGGCCACACCATTCCCAAACCGTTGAAAGATGGGTTTGAAAAAGAGGTAAAATATAACTCGGAAACGGGCGAGCTTTTTATGCGTTACCGTTTTAATAAAGAGGGTGAAGAAGTGATTTATGAGCGAACAATCAATGCCGCTGATAAATCGGAAAAAGAACGCAAAAACATCATTGAAAAAATAGAACAAGAATTGGGCTTGAAAAAATAGCCTCGGGTGTTTGAAGAAGGCTCAACCATTGTTTTTGAGGTTGAGCCTTTCTTGGAAGTATTAATTCTACAAAAGTTGAAGTAATGCGCCACATCCTTTGGGAATAATAATATTCAACTATGAAACGAACGTATTTAGGCGAGTTTGAAGAAGTGGTACTCTTGACAGTGGCTATTCTCGGTGAAGGAGCCTACGGGATAGCAATCACCGACGAATTAGACCGACAAACGGGACGAAATGTAAGCATTAGCGCGGTACATGCGGCCTTGCATCGGCTTGAAGAAAAAGGAATGCTATCGTCGAAAATGGGGGATGCAACCGCCGAACGTGGCGGGCGCCGCAAGCGCCTGTTTAGTGTGACTGTGCTGGGGAGTAAAACCTTGCAGGAAGTGCGCGAACAACGAAATCGTTTGTGGGATGCCATTTCACCACAGACGTTACCTGCATTGGGAATCTAACCTGATAATTTATGCAAAACCACCCACCCCGCTGGGCCGAACGCCTGCTCGAATTCTTTTGCGCGCCTCACCTTTTGGAAGAAGTGCAGGGTGACTTATACGAGCGTTATCAGCGACAATTAGCCCTGTTTGGGGCGAAAATCGCGCGTCGTCAGTATGTATGGAATGTCCTGAGTTTTATTCGTCCTTTTGCCTTAAAACGTAAATCAACTTCGTATTCAATCCCTTTTATATACAGCCCAATTATGATACTCAATTATTTAAAAATCGCTTTTCGGAATCTTGTTCGCCACAAGATGTTCAGTTCGCTCAATATTCTTGGCCTGACCGTCGGGACGGTGTGCTGTTTGTATATTTTGTTGTACGTCAAAGACCAATTTGGCTACGACAACTACCATAAAGACGCCGATAATATTTACCGACTTCAAACAAACATTTTACACAACGGTGGCGATGAGCCGATGTTCAACAGCGGCACGAGTTCGCCCATCATCGCGCCTACCATGAAAAAGGATTTTCCCGAAGTGGTGGAATATACGCGGGTGCTCAATTTCTTTACCGCAAAAAATAACCTTTTGGGGGTAGAAGGAAAAACCGAAACGTTTATTGACGACAAAGGCTTTTTGGTGGACTCTACGTTTTTCAATGTCTTCACTTACCAATTTGTAGAAGGTGCGCCAGAACACTCGTTGGATGCGCCCTACACCGTGGTGCTTTCAAAGACGATTGCTGAAAAGCTTTTTGGCCAAGAAAAAGCAATCAACAAACGCATAAAAGTTGGTAACAATCTCAATACCACTACCCTCACCGTGACGGGGGTGTATGACGATAGTTTTGGCAAATCGCACCTTCGACCCAGCTTTTTGGTAAGCCTAAACAGCGGTGGGCTTGGGGAGTTTGCCCGAAATAACACCGAATGGGGCGGCAATAACTTTATTTATTCGTACGTAAAGCTCAAGCCCAACGTAAACCCCGAAAGCGTGAATGCCAAAATGCCTGCGCTTTTGCAGCGATATGGCGGAAAAAGACTGGCCGAATTGGGGATGAAAAAGACCGTTGTTCTGCAAAAAATAACCGACATTCACCTGTATTCCAAAGGCATCACCAATCAAGCGGGTAAGGTCTCAGACATTTCCTTTTTGTATATTTTATTGACCATCGCTGCTTTTATTCAACTGATTGCTTGCATTAATTTTGTCAACCTGACCACGGCACGTTCGGTGCGTCGTGCCAAAGAAGTAGGGGTTAGAAAAGCCGTTGGTGCCTTTCGGTCGGTGTTGATTGGGCAGTTTTTGGGCGAGTCGATGCTGATTGCTTTTATCTCTATTTTCTTGGCTTTGCCAATTGTTAAGCTCCTTTTGCCGTTTCTAAACTCGCTTACGGACAGTACGTTAGTGCTTAATATTACCCAAAACCTTGATATTTTATTCATAACGGTGTTGGTGGCGTTAGCGACTGGCTTGTTGGCGGGCATTTACCCAGCCATTTATTTATCAAGTTTCAAACCCGTAAGTGTGTTGAAGGGAACGTTTAAGTTCAATCCCGCTTCGGTCGTTCTTCGCAAAGGCTTGGTGGTGTTTCAGTTTTCGATTGCCATTGTGCTCATTATCGGCGTGTTGGTGATTTCGAAGCAGTTGGATTTTATGCAAAACAAAGATTTGGGTTTTGACAAAAAACAGAAAGTTGTGCTGTCGTTGTCCAACGAAAATGCCCAAAAGCATTTTACGGCGCTGAAAAATGAATTATTGACCCAACATCAGATTAAAAATATTGGAGGAGTACGGTATTATCCTTCGCAGCAGTTTTTGCAGGATATGTTGGTTTTCAAATCGGGGGGAACGATGGACAAGGGCGTTTTAATCAAAAACAATGTCGTTGACGAAGGTTTTTTCAAAACCCTTGACATCAAGCTCATTGCAGGGAGAAACTTCACGCCAGCTGATACCAATAACCAAGTGATTTTGAGCGAAAAAAGTGTAAAAGACTTGAATTTAACGGTGGAGACGGCCGTGGGTACGCAGGTATTCACGGGGACAGGAGACAATATCGAAGCTTACAACATCATTGGGGTACATAAAGCGTACATCAACAATTCGCTCAAGGACGAAATGACACCCGTGATGACGCATTACAGTGCGCAACCTGAGTACATGGTGCTTGATGTACAAGCCGAGAATTATGAAAACCTGTTTGCCAACGTGGAAAAAATCTGGAAAAAACTCATCCCGACCGTACCGTTGCAATATTCGTTTTTGGACGAAGACCTTCAGAAGCAGTATTCAGAGGAAAAAACGCTCCGTAAAATTATCAATTCGTTTACGCTGATTGCCATTCTTCTCAGTTGTTTGGGGTTGTTTGGGCTGGCCATGTTTACCGCCGAGCAGCGTACCAAAGAAATCGGCGTTCGGAAAGTGCTAGGTGCCAGTGTGGTCAGTATCACGACGTTGCTTTCCAAAGAGTTTCTAAAACCCGTTTTGATTGCGCTCATCATCGCCTCTCCGTTGTCGTATTATGCCATGAATAAATGGCTCGAAGGTTTTGTGTATCGCACCGAAGTGGGTTGGGAAAGTTTTGCCGTTGCGGGCATTGCGATTGTGACTATTTCCTTGTTTACGGTTAGCTATCAGACCCTAAAAGCAGCGTTGGTAAATCCTGTGACTACGTTGAAATCGGAATAAATTATATGCAAAACCACCCGCCTCGCTGGGCTGAACGCCTGCTCGAATTTTTCTGTGCGCCTCACCTACTGGAAGAGGTACAGGGAGACCTGCATGAGCGTTTTCAGCGCCAGGTCGGGCTATTTGGGATAAAAATAGCGCGCCGTCAGTATGTGCTGAACGTCCTGAGTTTTATCCGTCCGTTTGCTTTGAAACGTAAACCATCACCTTATCCATTCACCTTTTTATACAGCCCTTCTATGTTACGTAATTATTTAAAAGTCGCTCTTCGAAACCTCACCAAAAATGCGGGGTATTCGGCCATCAATATTGGCGGATTGGCCGTCGGTATGGCCGTGGCCATGATGATTGGTCTTTGGATTTACGACGAATTGTCGTACGATAAATACCACCAACACTACAACCGCCTTGCGCAGGTGATGCAGAAACAGACCTTCAACGGCAGCAAAATAACTGGAAGTGCTATCCCAATGCCATTGGAGCCAGAATTACGCGCAAAATACGGTACTGATTTTAAGCATTTGGCCATGGCTACTTGGCAAGGAGACCGTATTCTGACGTATGGCGAAACCAAGATTACGCGCTCGGGCAACTACATGGATGTGGATATGCCTCGAATGCTTTCGTTGAAAATGCTTAAAGGCAATCATGAAGGATTGAAAGAATTGAATTCGGTGCTTTTGTCGGCTTCAACGGCCAAGTCTCTTTTTGGAACCGCTGATCCGATGGGCAAACTGATGCGGATTGATAACAAGTTGGACGTCAAAGTTACGGGAGTGTATGAAGATTTGCCACACAATAGCCAATTCCGCGACCTTACGTTTATTGCCCCGTGGAAACTCTACGTTTCTTCGCAAAAATGGGTACAACGTGCGCTCGACGAAGGGCAGTGGGGCAATAATTCGTTTCAGTTGTTTGCCCAAATTACCGACTATGCTGACATGGGCAATCTAAGTGCCAAAATCAAAAATGCGAAGTTGGACAAAGTTGACAAGGAGGAAAAGAAATTTAAGGCGGAGATTTTTCTGCACCCGATGAGCGATTGGCATTTGCGCTCTAATTGGGAAGAAGGGGTACAAACGGGTGGTTTTATTCAGTATGTGTGGTTGTTTGCCATTGTGGGGCTGTTTGTGTTGTTGCTGGCCTGTATCAATTTTATGAACCTAAGTACCGCCCGCTCCGAAAAACGGGCCAAAGAAGTAGGAATTCGTAAAGCAGTAGGCTCGATTCGCGCGCAGCTAATCAATCAGTTTTTCAGCGAATCGTTTTTGGTGGTAGTTTTTGCCTTTCTAGGGGCGGTGCTGCTGACGTTGGCTGTTTTGCCGTTGTTCAACGAAATTACTGATAAAAAAATGGTTTTCCCGTGGGCCGAACCTGTATTTTGGCTGGTGAGCGTAGGTTTTATTGTTCTCACGGGGGTGTTGGCAGGAAGTTATCCCGCGCTGTATTTGTCGTCGTTTCAACCCGTGAAAGTGCTCAAAGGTACTTTTAGGGCGGGGCGCTTTGCCTCGGTGCCGCGTCAGGTGTTGGTGGTAGTGCAATTTACGGTGTCTATTACGCTGATTATCGGAACGTTGATTGTCTATCGTCAGATTCAACATACCAAAGACCGCCCTATGGGGTACGACAACAACGGCCTGATTATGATGCAAATGATGTCGCCCGATTTTTATGGGAAGTTTGATTTGCTTCGTACGGAGCTGAAAAACAAAGGGGCGATTGTAGAAATGGCCGAATCATCAAGTCCACTGACGGGGGTTTGGTCAAACAACGGCGGGTTTGAGTGGAAAGGCAAAGATCCGAGCCTACAAGCGGAGTTTGCCACGATTTGGGTTACGCATGATTTTGGTAAAACAGTAGGGTGGAAATTCAAAGAAGGTCGCGATTTCTCTCGGAGTTTTTCCACCGATACGGCAGCGATTGTCATCAACGAAGCCGCTGTGAAATTTATGGGATTGAAAAACCCTTTGGGAACGGTCGTTCAATGGGGACAAGGGAAAGACGCAGGGCATTTTACCATCGTGGGGATTATCAAAGACATGCTTATGGAGTCGCCTTACGAACCAGTAAAGCAAACCATTTACTTTATGAACTACGAAAACGTGAATTGGATGACGATGAAACTCAATCCAGCGCGTAGCGCCTCCGAGTCGGTGGCGATGATTGAAGCCACGTTCAAAAAACACCTTCCCGCCGCTCCGTTCGACTATAAATTTGCCGACCAAGAGTTTGGTAAAAAATTCCAATCGGAAGAACGCATTGGTAAACTTGCCGCCATTTTTGCTTTGTTGGCCGTTTTTATTTCGTGTTTAGGGTTGTTTGGATTGGCGTCGTTTGTGGCGGAGCAGCGCACCAAAGAAATTGGCGTTCGCAAAGTGCTTGGCGCTTCGGTATTCAACCTGTGGGGAATGCTTTCCAAAGACTTTGTTGTATTGGTGATTATTTCGTGCCTGATTGCCATTCCGATTGCCTATTATTTCTTGAGTGATTGGCTGCAAGATTATAAATACCATACCGAAATTTCGTGGTGGATTTTTGTGATGGCTACGCTAGGGGCGTTGGCTATCACCCTGTTGACGGTGAGTTATCAGTCAATTAGGGCCGCGACGGCGAATCCTATAAAATCGCTGAAATCGGAATAAATATGCTACGCAATCACCTAAAAATCGCCTTGCGGAATCTTTGGAAAAACCGCCTTTTTACGGGTATTAATTTACTCGGAATGTCCATCGGTATGGCTTGTGTAGTGGTGTTGGTATTGTTTGCCCAAAAAAGCTTCATGTTCGATGCTTTTCACGAAAAATCCGACCGTCTTTTTTATGTTCAAACAGAATCGGGAGGTAAAACGCACACCAACACCGTCTATCCTATTTTGGGGCAATTGCTGAAAGATTATCCCGAAATCGAAACAGGAACCCACGTTCAGTCGTGGTATTGGCCGTGGATGCACTACGCCACCAAAGACGTACAGCCGCGCTCGCTGTTTGTGGATTCTACCTTTTTTGACGTTTTTAGCTTTCCACTCAAATACGGAAATCCTGCTACTGCTCTTCGTGATAGGAATTCGTTGGTGATTGGTGAAAAAACGGCTTTGTATCTTTTTGGAGAGAGCAATCCCGTTGGAAAAACCATCGTGCTTGATGATACCCTTTCCATGAAAGTGTCGGGCGTATTGGCCGAACTTCCTGCCAATTCGTCGCAGCAATTTGAAGCGTTGCTACCGATAGCGATTTTGGAACAGCAACCTTCGTTTAAGGAAAGCGCCGATTGGTACAATACGTTTGCCAATGTGTTTGTGGTACTCAAAAAAGGGGCAAATAAAGCGGCGTTAGAAGCGAAGTTGCCGACCTTGGTCAAAACCCATTTCTCGCCCGATTCCCAAAAACAAACCTTACACCTAAGTGCATTTACCCACTACATTCACGACCAAAATCCAACGTTTAAAAACTTGATTTATGGTGCGCTGGGCATCGCCGTTTTTTTATTGCTCATTATCAGTATCAACCTCATTAACCTCAACATGGCGGCGGCCTTGCCTCGGGTCAAAGAAGTGGCCGTGCGACAAGTGGTAGGAGCGAGTAGGGGCATCGTGTTGCGGCAGTTTTGGACAGAATCTGGCCTCGTGATGTTGCTTTCTCTGGTGTTGGCGACTGGGTTTGCGGTATATTACTTGATACCGTCGTTCAATGATTTGCGTAAACAAAACATGCAATTACACATTTCTTGGACGGACTATCCGACGGTTTTGACCATTGTTGGCATTACCATGTTGGTGACGTTTATTGCAGGTACGTATCCTGCACGTTATTTGATGAGCCTCAACACCACCGAGGCCGTCAAAGGAAAGCTATCGGCCGACCCGCGTCAAGGTCGTTTGCGTCAAAATAGCCTCATTGTACTTCAATTTGCGTTGGCGGTGGTACTTATTGTCGGAACAATTGGGCTTCGTCAGCAGGTGAGTTTTATGAAAAACGCTGACCTTGGTTTTGACCGAAAAAATGTATTGGTGTTCCAAACCGACTTGTCGTATAAAAATGAAACCACGGCGGTGTCAGAAGGGCGGGTGATTTTGGACCAATTACGCCAAAATCCCAATGTGCTTTCATTTACAACTTCGGAGGTGGTGCCGATGCGGTATTGGCAAAACTTCAACAGCTATTATCCCGAAGGAAATGACGCCAAAAAAATTGGCCTTCGGCACGTAAGCGGGGGAGAAAAGTATTTTGAAACCCTTAAAATCCCGATGATTGAAGGGCGCGGTTTTCGCGACAATTCGGCTGACTCAGCCAATAACGCAGTGGTCATCAACGAAGCCGCCATGAAAGCATTTGGGTGGCAGACGGCCGTGGGGAAACGCATTCGTCAAAACAACAATGATGCGGTTTATACGGTGATTGGGGTAACGAAAGATTTCCACTACCAAAGCCTGAAAGACGAAGTAGAGCCATTGCTGCATTGGTACGGTGGAAAACAACAACTTTCGAGCTACCTGACGGTGCGCCTGACCGACGAAGCAAAAGGCAAAGAGCTCGTGAGCCAACTCGAAGCACGTTTTAAAAAGATTCCTGCCCGACGCGGTTTAGACCATCTTTACCTCGATGAGGAAGTAAATAAAGTCTATGAATCAATTAGTAACATTTTGCAAATGACGGGTTTTGTTACGTTGATTGCCATTTTGACGGCCTGTGCGGGGATTTTTGGGTTGATTTCGTTGGTGGCCAAACAACGTACCAAGGAAATCGGTATCCGCAAAACCTTAGGGGCGAGTGTTGCTAACATCACAGCTTTACTTTCGGCCGATTTTATGAAATTGGTCGTTATTTCCTTGTTGATTGCGCTGCCCATCTCGTACTGGTTGGGAAAAAAACTGCTCCAATCTTTTGCTTACCGAGTAGAGTTACAGTGGTGGTACTTGGGGCTGGCTTCGTTTTTTGCCTTGGCTATTGCCCTTATATCGGTTGCTTTTCAAGCCATTCGGGCGGCATTGGCTAATCCTGTGAAATCGTTGAAATCGGAATAAATTGATTGTCCACCGCAGGACAACGGTTGTCCGTAAACGGACAGATTAATTTACAAAAAATGCCTTTAGATACGTCTGAAGGCATTTTTTGTGTCTTGGCAAACTATTTGTACGATAAAATATAAACTAATCATAATACCCATGCGTCGAACCTATTTAGGCGAATTTGAGGAAGTCGTTTTGCTGATGGTAGCCATTCTCGATGGAGAGGCGTATGGCGTCACGGTCAGTCAGGCGTTGGAAGAGCACACGGGGCGGGTGGTGACGTTTGGAACGGTGCACAATACGCTCATTCGATTGGAAGAAAAAGGCTTTGTCGGTTCCGAACTCGGCGGTGCGACAAATGAGCGTGGCGGGCGGCGCAAACGCCTTTTTCACGTAACTGCTTTGGGAAATCGTGCTTTGCAAGAAATACAGCAACTGCGCCAACAACTTTGGCAACTCCTACCACCGACTAAATTACAATTGAACAGCCTATGAAAACCAACGAACTTCATCCGCCTCAGTGGGCTAACCGACTGTTGAGGTGGCTTCATCCCGAAGATACCCTCGAAGAAGTGGAAGGGGATTTGGAGGAGCTTTATGCTTACTGGCATGAGCGTGCAGGAAAACGTCAAGCCACGTGGCGATATCTGCTCAATGTTGCATCGGTAGTGCCTCCTTTTGTCCGTCGTCGTGAAAGAAAACAAGCTTACAATAACCCTTTTTTAATTCAGCCATCTATGTTACGCAATTACTTCACCATCGCCTTTCGTACCTTGGCGCACAACAAGGTGTATTCGTCCATCAACGTCATTGGGTTGAGTATTGGCTTGGCAGCAGCCATGTTGATTATGCTTTATACCAAAGACGAAGTGAGTTTTGATCGGTTTCACGCCAACAACCCCCACATCTATCGCATTACGAGCAAACAGTTTACGCCTGCGGGAGTTTTTCAGTCGTACAACACCCATACGGGGTATTTGCAAGGGCCTAAATTTGCGGCGGGTGTTCCCGAAATCAAAATGTCGGTGCGTTACCAAAGCGATCGAAGTGACATCAAAGTAGGAACAGAAGTCAAAAGTTTTGAATCATTTCATGCCGATAGCAGTTTCTTCGCGTTGTTTTCGTTCCCGCTTGTCAGCGGAAATCCTGCTACGGCGTTAAAAGAACCCAAATCAGTAGTGCTTTCGGAAGAAATGGCTGAAAAGCAGTTTGGAACCACCAACGCTTTGGGTAAAATCCTCTTGGTGCGAAATTCTAACGGAGATTCAAAAGAGTTTGAACCCTATACCGTGACGGGAATTGCTAAAAAATGCCCTCAAAATTCTTCCATTAAGTTTGACTTCCTGTTTCCATACGTAGTAAGCAAAGAAGACATGGCAAACGGGGGCAATTGGTTTAATTTCTTCCAAAATACGTTCGTCGTGCTTCAACCCAATGCCAACCTCAAAAAGGTAGAGGCGACCATGAACCGCGTTTTTCAAAAGGATGCAAAACAAGCGTTGGAAGAAGAGGTAAAACGATTTGGGCCTCAAAGCAAAACAGAATATATGCTGCAAGCTTTCACCGATATGCACCTAAATAAAGACATGCCCGCCCAAAATGGCTTAGTGGACGGCAGTAATCCTATGTTTTCGTACATCCTTTCGGGCATTGCGCTGTTTATTTTATTGATTGCTTGTATCAATTTTGTGAACTTAACCGTAGCGCGCTCGCTCAAACGGGCCAAAGAAATTGGGGTACGTAAAGTTGTCGGTGGTGGGCGTGGACAATTGATGATGCAGTTTCTGGGTGAGTCGTTTATTCTGTGCTTTTTGGCGTTTGGGTTTGCCTTGTTGTTGGTACAAATGGTGTTGCCGACTTTCAATGAACTTTCTAATAAAGCATTGGCATTTTCGTATTTGTTTGATGCTAACTTGATTGCAGGGTATTTCGCTTTGTTTGCTGCTACGGGTCTTTTGGCGGGCTTTTATCCTGCGTTGGTATTATCCAATTATAATCCTGTTCAAACGCTTTATAGCCGATTCAACCTTTCGGGCAAAAACTACCTTCAAAAAGGCTTGGTCGTGTTGCAGTTTGCGTTGGCTTCGTTTTTAATCATTGCTACGCTTACGATTTATTCTCAGTTCAACTATTTGACCAACAAAGACTTAGGTTATAACGATAAAGGAGTAATAACCGTTGGTAAATCGGGATTGAGTCGCAATGAAGCGAAGGTCTTCAAAGATGAATTATTGAAAAACCAGAATATTCAAGAGGTAGCGCCTAAAAATGGTGGGAATTGGTACACGATTGCCAAAGTAAACGGTCAAACCGAAATTAATTTTGCGTACGAAACGGTAGATGCTACTTATTTTTCATTGTTACAAATCCCGATTATCAAAGGGCGTAATTTTTCGGCGGAGTTTAATTCTGATTCGACTTCGTCGGTGTTGGTCAATGAGTCTTTCGTGAAAAAAGCAGGTTGGACAAACCCGTTGGGGCAAGTGGTAGATTTTTGGTACAATGAAGGTGAAAAATACAAGGTGATTGGAGTCATTAAAGACTATCATTTTGAGTCACTTAACTCCGAAATAAAGCCGCAGTTGTTTACGATGAAGCCAGGGAATCAGTACGGAAAGGTGTTCATCAAAATCAAAGAAGGAAGCGAAACGGCGAGCCTAAATCATCTTGCCAAAACGTACAAAAAACTCTTTCCGACAAATCCGTACGAGTACAAGTTTATGGATGAAGAAAACGAAAAACGCTACGAATCAGAAGCCAAATGGAAGCAAATCATGCTTTTTGGCGCGATTTTGACGATATTTATTTCGTGCATTGGCTTGTTTGGACTGGCGACCCTTTCGGCCGAACGTCGTACCAAAGAAATCGGTATCCGCAAAGTTTTGGGCGCGTCGGTAGCAAGTATCACGACGCTACTCTCGGCTGATTTTCTGAAATTGGTCAGTTTATCGTTCGTTTTCGCCTTTCCTGTAGCCTATTATGCCATCAAACAGTGGCTCGAAAATTACCCTTACCGCATCGACATCAGCATCTGGACGTTTGTGATTGCGGCGGCATTGTCGATTCTAATCGCCTTTTTCACCGTTAGTTTTCAATCCATCAAAGCGGCTTTGGGCAATCCAGTAAAGTCGCTGAAAGCTGAGTAATAAAAGATAGTCCTTCCAAGACTGGACGTCCCCGACTGGGCGTCCAGTCTTGGAAGGACTTCTACAAACACTTAACATTTTTTAACGGTCGTCAGTGGAAGGTTGTGAGTATCTTCGACATAAAATAACGCTACTGCCATTTTATGTTCAAAAACTACCTCACCATTGCGCTGCGTAACCTACGTCATTATCGGACGTACACCGCCCTCAACGTATTAGGACTCACCGTCGGAATGGCGGGAGGAATCCTGATTTTTCTCTTTATTTCGTATCACCTCAGTACCGACCGTCATCACCAAAAATTCGACCGCATTTTTCGCATTGTGTTGGATTTGCATTTGGAAGACGGTTCCGTAGAAACGTACCCCGAGGCACCTCTTCCCATGTCAAAGGTGCTTCGCGAAGGGTTTTCGCAAGTGGAGCAAGCTGCTTCGTTGAAAACATTGCGTGAACTGACCGTGAGCTTTCCCAGCTCTAAAAACGGGAGTTCGCAACGTTTTTTAGAACAAAATACGGGTGCGCTCATCGAATCAGAATGGTTTGATGTTTTTGATTATCAATGGCTTAAAGGAAACCCCAAGACATCTCTTAGCGAACCAAATACGGTGGTACTTACCGAATCTTGGGCAAAAAAATACTTCGGCAACGAAGAGCCAATCGGTAAAGTACTGGATTTGAATCACTTGACAAAAGTAAAAGTGACAGGGGTCTTGGCGGGCCCACCGCGCACTACCAATAACGATGTGCAGTTGTTTATTTCGATGGGCACGTTCTCGCATCTACTCCTCGACCAAAACTTGAACGATTGGTGGGCACTCAATTCTACCGACCGCGTTTATCTTACGCTCAAAAACCCAAGTTCGGCGGCTCAGGTGGCAGCGGCCTTCCCTGCGCTTGCTCAAAAACACTATGGTAAAGATGCCTCGATTTTTCAGTTTCATATTCAACCGTTGTCGGAGGTGCACTTCGATGTAAAACGAACGGGTGGGGCATTGATTCAGCGCTCGTTGTTGTGGTCGCTGGGGTGGATTGGCGCGTTTTTGATTCTAATTGCTTGCCTCAATTTTATCAACTTAGCTACGGCGCAGTCGTTGAGTCGGGCCAAAGAAATTGGTATTCGCAAAACGTTGGGAAGTAGCAAATGGCAAGTAATGCGCCAATTTTTGCTGGAAACTGCGCTGATTGTGACAACGGCGGCAATCGGGGCTGGGCTTCTAGTAGTGCTTATTTTACCTTTTGTTAATCAATGGTTAGGATTGAATTTGTCATTTATCCTCGATGCCCAAGCGATGCTATTTTTGATGGTACTTTTGGTAGTCATCATCGGACTGGCGGGCGGGTACCCCGCGTTTATGATGTCGGGCTTTAGCCCTTGGCAGGCATTGAAAGGAAAAGGAGTTCTGCCCAAAAGAGGAAGTTTTTCCCTGCGACAGTCGATGATAGTGGTGCAATTTGCCATTTGTCAAGCCTTACTTATTGGTACAATGGTCGTAACGAGGCAAATGAAGTACGTGGAGCAGTCGGATTTGGGTTTTAAAAAAGACAACGTATTGGTTGTCAACCTACCAGATCCATCCCCAACGGCCCTCACGGCGTTTAAAAACGCCTTGCTTCAATACCCCGAAATACAGTCGGTAAGTGCGGCGTATCGCCCACCGTCGGCTTCGGTAATGAACGGCGGCTCGTTCAAATTTGACAACCGTGCGCAATGGGAAGCTTTTCCGATACGAGAACGATTGGGGGATGCCGATTACCTCAAAACCTACGGGCTGGAATTGGTAGCTGGAAGGAACGTCTTGGCATCGGATACCATTCGGGAATACGTGGTCAACGAAGCGTTGCTCAAAAAACTCAACATCAAAAACCCCAACGACATATTAGGACATAAAATCGAAACCTACCTGTCGCCCGTAGCTGCGCCCGTGGTGGGAGTGGTCAAAGATTTTCATTTACGCTCATTACGTGAGCAAATTGAGCCTTGTGTGATTTCTACCCAAACTGCTCGTTATCGAAAAGTAGGCGTACGGGTTGCGGCAGCTTCTCCCTTCAAAACCCTTAATCACGTTCGGCAAACGTGGCAAAAAATCTATCCGAATGAGGTGTTTAGCTACGAATACCTTGATGAACAATTGGCAAAATTTTACGAAACCGAACAATTAACGGTTCGGTTGGCGAGTGTTTTTTCGGTAGTTGCCATTCTCATTGGATGTTTGGGATTGTACGGGCTCGTTTTGTTGGTCGTGGCTCGGCGCACCAAAGAAATTGGCGTTCGGAAAGTACTGGGAGCCTCGGTCGCAAGCATTGTAAGGCTCCTTTCTATCGACTTCTTAAAACCTATTTTGGTAGCTATTGTACTGGCTACGCCTGCGGCTTGGTACCTCATGAATCAGTGGTTGGCCGATTTTGTCTATCGCATCGAAGTGGACTGGCTTATCCCGACCTTGGCAGGGCTCTTGACGGTGGTAATTGCGTTCCTTACCCTCAGTTTTCGCAGTACCAAAGCCGCTTTGTCTGACCCAGTAGAAGCACTGAAAGTAGAGTAGAAAAAGGTAAGGGGGCAGGTTAAACGCATTAAAAAAACTAGCCTCAGGGAGGCTAAATCTTAGTAGAAAAAAAGGGTGAAGGCTGTCCCAAAGCCCCATCGGGGTGACATCTTTCACGAGCGTCGGCTGCCGCGATGGGGCTTTGGTGGGAATTTGATTCATTTTTCTACTAAGATGTAGCTCCTCTGGAGCAATGAATAGCCACTCTATATTTTAATGCGTTCAACCTGGCAAGGGGGTAAATATGCAAGGGGCAAACCGAAAAACCCAAAACCGTAAACCCAAAACTGACTGTCCGAAGGCGTACTAAAATTTGTCCGCTTTTGGACAGTTTGCGACGAATAAAAAAGCTGTCTCAAAAACTTAGTATCACCAAATTATATTCGGTACTTATTCAACCTCACCCCCTAAATCCCCCCTCTCCTTTCTGGAGATGGGGACTTTTTAAGCCCTTCTCCTGGCAGGAGAAGGGTTGGGATGAGGTTGAAACCAAAGAATATTTTATAACCTGTTACTTTTGAGATAGCTTTTTCTATGATTGGCAAGGTATTTTACATACAGAAATAGATGAAATAAAAATTACTCATGCGAAGAAGTGATTTAGGTGAATTTGAAGAGGTGGTACTATTGACCGTAGCGGTTCTTGCCCCCCATGCCTACTCGGTGTCTATTGCCGAAGAATTGGAACAAGAAACGGGACAAACCGTCAGCACTGGAGCGGTTCATGCCGCTTTGCAGCGGCTCGAACAAAAAGGCTACGTGACTTCGCTTTTGGGCGAAGCTACTGCCGAACGCGGCGGGCGGCGTAAACGCTTATTTACCGTGACAGCCCTGGGTGGAAGAGTCCTAAACGACGTACGCCAAGTCCGAAACCGGCTTTGGGAGCGCATTGTGCCGCAAGTGACTTTAAAATGGAGCTAATTCTTTGGCCACAATGAAAACACTAAAAAATAAAAGCCCTTTTCCGAGGCTCGATGAGTTTCTGCATCGCTTGGTGGCTCCGCACCTTCGGGAGGAAATCATGGGTGATTTGCACGAACGGTATCAACGCCGTAGCCAACGTTTGGGAGAAACAAACGCCCGTCAACGTTATTGGCGCGATGCCCTGACGTACGTTCGATGGTCAAACATCAAACGGAAGCCCAATCCGTATCCAACAACCTATTTATACAGCCCTACTATGTTACGCAACTATTTCAAAATCGCTTTTCGTAACCTATTGAAATACAAAGGTTACTCCTTTATCAATATTTTTGGACTCGCTACGGGCATGGCTGTGGCGATGCTGATTGGCCTGTGGGTTTGGGACGAACTATCGTTCAATAAAAGCCACAAAAACTACGACCGAATCGCTCAAGTATGGCAGTTTGTGAATTTTGATGGGACGATTTCTTCGTACAACTCTGTCCCTATTCCAATGGCGGAAGAACTGCGCAGCAAGTACCCTGATTTTCAGGCAACCAGCCTTTCCACTTATACCCGCGACGTGATTCTGGCGGCAGGTGATAAAAAATTAACCAAAAGTGGTAATTATGTACAGCCAGCCTTTGTCGATATGATGTCTTTCAAGATGTTGGCGGGTAGCGCCGACGGATTGAAAGACGTCCATACTATTTTCCTTTCTGAGTCGGTGGCAAAAGCATTTTTCGGTACCGAAAATCCGCTGAATAAAATCATCAGGATGGGCAACAAAACCGACGTAAAAGTGACAGGAGTGTATGAAGATTTGCCGTATAACAGTGCCTTTCGCGACGTACTCTTCTTGGCTCCTTGGGAGTTGTTTGTGGCCAACGATGCTTATGTCAAAAGAGTGTTGGACGAATGGGATGAGAATTCCTTTCAGGTATTTGCGCAATTGAAAGAAGGGCCAAGTCCGGAGGCGGTTTCGGCCAAAATCAAGAATATTCGCATGAAACGTAAAGACCCGCCAGGCTACAAACCTGCTTTTTTCCTACATCCGATGGAGCAATGGCATTTATATACCGACTTTAAAGACGGAAAAAACGCGGGTGGCATTGTTTACTTTGTTTGGCTTTTTGGCGCCATTGGGGTGTTTGTTTTGCTGTTGGCCTGCATCAATTTTATGAATCTAAGCACCGCCCGTTCCGAAAAACGAGCCAAAGAGGTGGGCATTCGTAAGTCGGTTGGTTCGGTACGTGGACAATTGATTTTTCAATTTTTGAGTGAGTCGTTTGTCATTACCCTGATTGCATTTGTGTTGGCATTGCTTTTTGCCCAACTCGCTCTTCCTTTTTTCAATGAAATCGCAGATAAACGAGTTTCTATTTTATGGGCAAACCCTTGGTTTTGGCTGTTGGGGTTAGGTTTTAGCTTGCTTACGGGGTTGATTGCGGGCAGTTATCCAGCGCTTTATCTATCTTCCTTTCAGCCGATTAAGGTATTGAAAGGCACCTTCAAAGCATCGAGATTTACTTCTGTTCCTCGCAAAGTGTTGGTGGTTTTTCAGTTTACGGTTTCAGTTACTTTAATCATTGGCATCATCACTGTTTTTAGACAGATTCAACACGCCAAAGACCGCCCTTCGGGCTATGAGCGTAGTAGTTTGGTAGAAATCAACATGAACACGCCCGAACTCTACGCTCACTATGAAGCTTTGCGGAATGACTTGCTGAATACGGGTGCAGTAGTCGAATTTGCGGAGTCGGGTGGTTCTATTACAAATCAGTATGGCGGAACCACCAATATTTCTTGGAAAGGAAAAACGCCGAATACCCAACCGTTGTTCATGGCGAATCAAGTTACCCACGATTTTGGCAAAACGGTAGGTTGGAAAGTGATAGAGGGTCGTGATTTTTCAAGAAAGTTCTCCACGGATTCTTCGGCTATGATCATCAACGAAGCGGCATTGAAGCTAATGGGTTTCAAAAACCCCATCGGCGAAATCGTCCGAAGTGGGAAGGAATATAAAGTAATCGGGGTCATTAAAAACATGATTCGACAATCGCCTTTTGAGCCTGTTAACGCTGCTTTTTATACCATCAATTACAACGCAGTCAACACGATTAGCTTCAAACTTGCCCCTCAATTGGGGACAAGCAAGGCATTGGACAAAGTGGCTGGCGTATTCAAAAAATACAATCCCGAAGCGCCGTTTGAGTATAGTTTTGTGGATGAAGTCTATGGTCGGAAGTTCAGTGACGAAGAACGAATTGGCAAATTAGCGGCCTTCTTTGCCCTTTTGGCGATAATAATTTCTTGTTTAGGGTTGTTTGGGTTGGCCTCGTTTATTGCCGAGCAACGTATCAAAGAAATCGGCATCCGAAAAGTGTTGGGGGCTAGTGTGGCTGGGCTTTGGCAAATGCTTTCCAAAGATTTTGCCTTACTGGTGTTGATTGCGTGCTTCATCTCGGCGCCAATTTCCTACTATTTGCTCAACGATTGGCTACAACATTACGAATACCGCACCGAATTATCTTGGTGGGTATTTGTAGCGGCAGGTTTGGGGGCTATCGCAATTGCCTTGCTGACGGTCAGTTACCAAGCCATTAGGGCTGCGCTGATGAATCCAATAAAATCATTGAAGACGGAATAGAACATGAAATATCAACCGCCTGCTTGGATTGACAAATGGCTTAGTCGCCTGCTCGCACCACATTTGCGGGAGGAAGTGATGGGCGATTTGAATGAACGTTATCAACGCCGTAGCCAACGTTTGGGTGAAACAAACGCCCGTCAACGCTATTGGCGCGATGCCCTGACGTACGTTCGATGGTCAAACATCAAACGAAAGCCCAATCCGTATCCAACAACCTATTTATACAGCCCAACTATGTTACGCAACTACCTAAAAATCGCATTTCGTACCCTTACTCGTCACAAATTGTACACAGCCCTCAATGTGGCTGGCCTGACTTTCGGAATCACTTGTTTTTTGATTATTGGCTTGTATTTGTTTGATGAGTTAACTTTTGACCAACAGCACCGCAATGCGTCGCGTATTTACCGAGTGCTCGAACACAAAAAGACGAAAACCGATGACCTTACGGTGGCAGCCGTAAGTTATAAATTAGCCGAAGAATCAAAGAAAAGTATTCCAGAAATCGAAACAACGGCGCGCATGACCAGTTTTGGGCGCGATAACCTGTCGAATCCTGAAACCAAAAACAAGTATCACTTGACCATCAACTTGGCCGATGAAAATTTTATGAAGGTATTTGATTTTGAGTTGATTTCGGGAGAAAAGCAAACAGCCCTCAAAGAGCCTAATTCAATTATAATTGTGGAAGAAATTGCCAAAAAGCTATTTAATAGCACCGATGTTGTTGGCAAAACCCTTCGATTTGATTTTACGGAAAAGCCCCTCAAAATCACGGCCGTCATTAAAAATCATCCGAGTAATTCAAGTTTTGATTTTGAGTCTTTATTGTCCGAAAGTTCTTTCAACGACGATGCCGAATTTCAGCAATCGAATGCGTCTGACTGGTCATCGCACGATTATACGGTGTATGCTTTGCTGAAAGAAAATACCGAGCCGCAAGCCGTGGGTACTAAAATGAATGCCTTGGTGGCAGCCAATTATAAACCTGAAGTAGGGACAATGACCGATTATTCGTTGCAGCCCCTTACCGATATGCGCTTGCATTCTGACCATATTGCCAGAGGTTCTACCAGCTTAGGTTCGGGAAAAGGCAGTATTTTATACATCAAGATTTTTGGAGCAGTAGCGCTGTTTGTTCTGTTGATAGCCTGTATCAATTATATGAATCTGACTACCGCGCGCGCCTCCAATCGTTCCAAAGAAATTGGCGTTCGCAAAGCCAACGGCGCTTTTCGCAGCCATTTAATCAACCAGTTTTTGTTTGAGTCGTTGCTCGTAACGTTACTTTCCTTCGCATTGTCGATTGGGCTTGTCAATCTTCTTTTGCCGTCTTTCAATGCTTTTACGGAAAAACAGCTTTCGCTCGGCTTCCATTCCGATTACCGTATTTGGCTATACACAATTGTCGCGGTGGTGCTAACGGGTTTGATTTCGGGGAGTTATCCAGCGTTTCTGCTGTCACGTTTCAGCCCGCTTGCACTTTTGAAATCGCTCAAGTTACAAAACAAAGGCGATTTGTCGCTGCGGAAAGGATTGGTGGTTTTTCAGTTTACAATTTCTGTCGTAATGATTATTGGAACAATTGTCTTGTTTCGACAAATCCAATACGTCAGCAACAAAGATTTAGGGTTTACAAAAGAATTACTGTTGGTGGTGGATATAAATTCGGGTGATGTCCGAAAAAATGCCCAAACCATCAAAAATGAAATCAGTAAGATTGCGACGGTAAAAAATACTTCGGTGATGTCGCGGGTGCCAGGGGAATGGAAAAATATCCCAACTGTTAAGATTCGCCCAGAAGGAGATAACGACGAACATAAAATTTCGTATTTGTTGGGAGTGGATGAAGATTTTGCCACTACGTTTGAAGTAAAGGTCGTGAACGGGCGCAATTTCATGGGGGCAAACGATTCCACTTCGATTATTTTAAATGAGACTGCTGCCAACATGTTGAACATAAAAGAAGCCGTGGGGCAATTGGTAGAAATCCCCGAACGCTCGATGGGAGGAAGCTACAATCTTCTTAATTCAAGAGAAACCTTTCGCGCGCGCGTAATAGGTATAGTAAAGGACTTCCATTTTCAGTCGCTGCGCGAAAGAATAGCGCCTATGGTTTTGGCTTATCAAAACAACCCCGTGCATTCGATTGACTACTTCACGTCAAGAGTTACAGGCAATGATATTCCAACGACTTTGGCCAAGATTAATGACGCCTTGACAAAAATTGATCCTTTGCATTTATTGGAGTATCATTTTTTGGACGAACAATTAGCGCGCTTCTATGCCGATGACCACCGCCGCGAAACCATGCTGATTTGGGCAGCCCTTGCTACTATTTTTATCGCTTGCTTAGGGTTGTTTGGTTTGGCTACCTATACCGCCGAGCAACGAATCAAGGAAATTGGGGTCCGAAAGGTGCTTGGAGCAAGCGTTGTTAATCTCACAGCCTTACTTTCCAAAGACTTTTTAAAGTTGGTATTAATTGCCAACGGTATTGCATTTCCCCTGGCATGGTGGGCTACGGGGCTGTGGTTGCAAGAATTTGCGTACCATATTACAATAGAATGGTGGATTTTCTTGGTAGCAGGAGGGTCAGCAATGTTTATTGCACTACTTACAATCAGCTATCAGGCCATAAAAGCAGCCTTAGCAGACCCAGTTAAGAGCTTAAAAACAGAATAAAATCAAAATGGGGCAGATTAAAATGAAAATATCTGCCCCATTTATAAACCTTATCCAAGAATAACTTGCAGATTTCGGAGAAGGTAAAAAGTAGCTTTGGACCCTAAAATCAAGAAAAGAAGGTAGAGTGAGCATGTTTTGCGATATTTTGGTGAAGAGTTGGGTATTTTTTTGTAGATATAAGTGTGTGGTTGATAGGCGATTGCGAATTATTTTGAAAAATAGTTGTGGGAATATTTGGAAGATGTTGATAAAAGTGGGACTTTTGCAACCCCAAACAACGAGGGCGGGGGCGAAAGTCCAAATAAAATTTTGAGAAATAAAAAAAATCAAAAATAAATTTGGAAGTTAAAATAAAAAGTGAGACTTTTGCAACCCGAAAGAAATGAAGGGGAGCTGATAAGGAAGAGAAGATTTTGAAGGTTGAAAAAAAAGTTCAAAATTTTTTTGGAAAAGAGAAAAGAAAGTCAGACCTTTGCAACCCGAAACAAGGAGACGAGGAAGAGGGAGATAAGTTAACTAGCGGGGTTAACACATTGCTTGAGAGCGACTTGAGCAAAAGTTCTTTGACAGAATGGTGAGAAGAAAACAAACGACAGGACGCGTAACAGTACAAAGACGCAAGTCTTAATTTTTAA
>Ga0209794_1000455_pt1 | contig 61166 bp, 58 predicted proteins | sample EBPBio232013_DNA_FD_185869 | JGI IMG/M metagenome (GOLD analysis project Ga0209794, IMG submission 185869) | Wastewater treatment Type I Accumulibacter community from EBPR Bioreactor in Madison, WI, USA - Reactor 1_5/23/2013_ DNA (SPAdes)... | ecosystem: Engineered > Bioreactor > EBPR >...
AGGGAGGTGGGGGGTGTCTAGGTAAGAGTTTTGGGGGGCGTCGGCTGTGGGCGGGAAGCAGTCATTAATCGCGGTCGCGCAGCCGCGCCTCAATCCGCGCAGGTAGGTCCGTGAACTTCGCCACCAGCTTCCCTGCGAAGGGTTCGTAATTTCCATAGAGATCGGCCATCGCTTTGTCGCACCGGAAAAGGTCGCAATCTGACACGTAGCACATCTGCATGATGTCCATAAAATCCGAGCGCTTGAAACGATAGCTCTTCTGGGACGCCTTGAGCATGTAGTGCCCAATATGGCCTGCGCGCCCCTCCCCAGTGTAATCTTCAATCTTACGGACCACATCTGATGGGTCCAGGGTTGGCGTTTGGGGTGGTGTAGTGAGCCGTCTGGCCGTGCGCTTATCAAAACCCATGTCGATCAGGTTCTGGCGTTGTTCTCGGATCTTCTTTCCCAAGTCGTCCAGATTGCGACTGGCTTCTTGAAGCTGCTGTAGTGCGGCTTCCATCTTATCAAGACTTGAGCCGAAGAACTCGTCCAAAAGGTTCGGTTTGTCAGCGTAATCGTAGGCGATCCGACTGAACTCGGCTGGATCTGAGAACCAACGGTTGATCCGTTCCTCGAACTCGGCATCCGAACACCGACCTTTCAGAAAGCGCGTCAGAACGCCACTTTCGATAAGCTCATCCGATACCGGAAACCCTTGGAAGTCTTCCCGTTTCGTGCCCCATGTTGAAGTATTCTCGCGTAACATTTGACGCATTGCCGATGGCGTTTTTAATCGTCGGCGCTGGGCGCGGTTGAGACCCTGCTGTTCCGCAAGAGTTTCGAGGTATTGTCTCTCCATCTGGCGCCGAAACGACTTGGCCGTCATCAATTTACCATCGCGGCCTGTTATCCAAATGCCATTGTTCGGGAAGCACGCTCCTTGTTTCAAATCCGAATAGAAGGGAAAGGCATTCCGCCCACAGATATCTTTCACCAACTGTCCTCTACGGACGCGTTCTTCACGGAACTCATCGGTCGGGCGTGTAATAAACTCAAGCATGATCGCCCAAGAGTATCCGATCACGATATCACCCCGATCCCGATATACGAGGAGCTGGTCGAGGATCTCATGAGCAGGCCCATCACCCGCTTCGTTAAAAAGGCGGATATAATCTTGCGTATCGAGGTAAAGGATCAGCGGCGGAGCGGTCACAGTGCCTTGTCCTCCATGACGAACAAGCCGAAAATTTATCTATGGCGGAAACCTATATGTATCGGCGAGCACATTGAACGGCAACTAATGAGATGTCGCACCACAGCATTCACGCCTTCGACGAAGGTCACTTATGGACCGAACGCTCCTTCCCCCCTTCCCTTCCCCCATATCAGGTGCTCATATACCTCCCGGCCAGATCACCGGAGGGGAGCCCGTCATGACCATTGCCACCACCCATGTGGGCAGCCTGCCGCGGGGGGATAAGCTCTCGGCGCTGCTGATCGCCAAGGACAAGCACGAGGCCTATGATCCGGCCGAGTTCGAGGCCACCGTCGAGGCCGCCATCGCCGAGGCGATCCGGCGGCAGCGGGAGGCGGGGGTGACCATCGTCTCGGATGGCGAGCTGGGCAAGGTCGGCTATTCGACCTATATGCAGGAGCGGCTCTCGGGCTTCGGCGGCCATATCGACCGCAAGCCCGCCAAGGACATGGCCGCCCATCCGGCGCTGGCCAAGAAGCTGAGCGCGATCATGGGCAGCCAGGAATTCACCCGCGCCTCCTGCATCGGCGAGGTGAAGCTGGTCAATCTGCAGCCCGCGCTCGACGATATCCGCCGTTTCAAGGAGGCGCTGGCGGCGCGGGGCGACACCGGGCGGGCCTTCATGAACGCGGCCTCGCCGGGGCTGATCACGGCCTTCCAGGTGAACAAGTATTACCCCAGCCATGAGGCCTATCTGGCCGATCTCGCCACCGCGATGCGGCCGGAATACGAGGCGATCCTGGACGCGGGTTTCGACATCCAGTTCGATTGCCCCGACCTCGCCATGTCGGCGCATACCGGCTATCAGGACCTGAGCCAGGACGAATTCGTCAAGGTGGCGGCGGCCAATGTCGAGGCGCTGAACGCGGCGACCGAGGGGCTGCCGAAGGAAAGGATGCGGATGCATCTGTGCTGGGGCAATTACGAGGGGCCGCACGACCACGACATCCCGCTGGAGAAGGTGATCGACGTGGTGCTGCGGGCCAATCCCTCGACCATCCTGTTCGAAAGCGCGAACCCCTGCCACGAGCATGAATGGATTGTGTGGCGGGAAGCGAAGATCCCCGAGGACAAGGTGCTGGCGCCGGGGGTGATCGACACCTGCTCGAATTACGTCGAGCATCCGCAGCTGATCGCCCAGCGGCTGCAGCGGTTCATCGATATCGTTGGGCAGGATCGCGTGATCGCCTCGACCGATTGCGGCTTCGGCACCTTCGCGGGCTACGGCAAGATCGACCCCGAGGTGACGTGGAAGAAGCTGCGGAACCTGCGTGCGGGGGCGGATCTGGCCTCGGCCTGAGGGGTGCCGAAGACCGCCCGCGGGGATGCGGAAGGGTGCGTGCGACCACGCACCCTACGGAGCCGGGTGCGCGGATGGGGGGCGCTGCCCCCCGGTCTGCGGCCTTCCCCCCGGGATATTTGGGGCGCAAAGATGGGCGGGTCAGGCTTTGAGTTTGCGTTGGCGCGCGGGGCAGGCCGGGCTCCGTTGAGGCTGTGAGCGCTGCTATCGCAAGTCTCGCCGGAGGAAGGCGATATCGTTTGCCAGGGTGGCGAGGTCCTCAGCGTAGGTCTTCATGAGCCCTTGTGTTTGTCTGTCGCTGCGGCCGCCCTTGCCGCGCTGCTGCCAGACCAACCCGCTGTTGCTGACCGTTGCGAGCAGCGATTGGATCGACTGATCGAGTCGGCGGCACTCGTTGGGGGCTGAGAAGCTTCCATCCCACGATGCTTCGAAGTTCCGAGCGAGGGTGGCAAAGCCAGACGATGTCTCGGACGCTTCGCCATCGCAGATCACATCTGCCAATCTTGCCCGGACCCGAGGCAGTTGATCAAGCAGGACATCGACGGCCTCGAGATATTCAGCCTTGGTGGTACGCATTCCATCGAGGAGCTTCGGCAACTCTGCCAGCCCAGCCCAATCAATCAGCAGCCCGCTGCCGTCCGGTTCTCCAGGGAACGCGAGGGGCCGCCAACGGGTGGACAGGCCGCTCGATATCCACTGGAAACGGCAGGCCCACGAGGCCGACGCGCGATCGACCTCCCCGCAGATACACGAAGCCGCAGACCACATCGACGGGCCGATTCTCATGCGTCTTTCTCGCTATCTCGTCCCGGAAATAGCGGCTCGATTGCCCGTGCTTGAGGCCCGCGCGGATGATCGCCCCAAGCAGCGGCTTGTTGATCGGCTTCGGACCGGGATGGACGACGATATCAAGGCTGATCCGTCGCGCGAGGCCGTGGCTCTGATCGTGCTCGGCCATAATCGAAAAGTCGCTGGCGGCGACGATGGGGGACGCGATGGACGCGAGTTCCACGGCGCTGTCAGCGCTGATCAGACTGCTCTTTGGAACGCGAACCTTCCACCTTTCGCCCGCCTTTACGCAAGTCTCCTCGCTCACCAGCGCATAGTGGCATGTACCCCGTTCCAGATCGCAAAGGATCAGGATGACCGGCAGGGAGTGATTGAGCCAGAGGTCCCGATGCCGGGCCGAAACGTAGTGCCAGAATTCTGCGTCATTGCCGTCCTTGAAATAGCTGGGACCGGCTTTGATCTGTGCAGCGATCAGGCGGCCGGTCGCCTTGGCGCTCTCCTTGATCTCGATCTGGGCATCTATCCCGAAATCGGATTCCTGTTGTCGGCGGAAGATGTGCCCGGCGTCGAGGACACGCTGCTGGGCCAGACTCATGCCGCGCTCTGCGGTCAGATCTGTATCGTGCATAGGGTCACCGACGGTAAGTCACACGAAGACACATAGGAAGCCCCGAAAGCGTCCGTCGCTGAGTTTTTCGTAGTTTCCCTCCGGGTTCAATGCTGCCGTGTGTGAGGCTCCCCCCCCCGCAGCCGCCCTGACGTTTGTCGGCTCAGCGCGTCAGGGCTTCGACGCCTTCCCCGCGACATAGGTCTCGGCCACGGCGCGGTCGTCGCCGAGGATCAGGAGGGCGAAGAGTTCGTCCTTGAGGTCCTGGGCGGCCTCCATCCTGAGCGCAAGGTCGGGGGTGGCGCGGCTGTCGAGGACCACGAGGTCGGCCTCGGTGCCCGGCTGCAGGGTGCCGATCCGGTCGGCGAGGCCCAGCACCTCGGCATTGCCGCGGGTGATCCACCAAAAGGCGGTGAAGGGGTCGAGGCTGCGTTTCTGCAACTGCGCCACGGCATAGGCCGCGCCGCCGGTCCTGAGCATCGACCAGCTCATCCCGGCGCCGATGTCGGTGGCGATGGCCGAGGTGGCGCCGCGTCGGGCCAGCGCGGCCTCGTCGAAGAGGCCGGAGCCGAGGAAGAAATTCGAGGTCGGACAATGGACCGCATGCGCGCCCGTCTCGGCGATGCGGTCGCGCTCGGCTTCGGTCAGGTGGATGGCGTGGCCCAGCAGCGCCTTCGGGCCCAGCATGCCGTAGCGGTCGTAGATGTCGAGATAGCCCCTGGCCTCGGGGTAAAGCGAGCAGGCGAAGGCAATCTCGTCCAGATTCTCGCTCAGATGGGTCTGCACGTGGCAGTCGGGATGGGCGGCGATCAGCGCCCCGGCCGCCGCCATCTGCCCGGGGGTCGAGGTGATGGCGAAGCGGGGCGAGATGGCATAGAGCGCGCGGCCCCGGCCATGCCATTTGGCGATCAGCGCGGCGCTGTCGTCATGGGCGCTTTGCGGCGTATCCAGCAGCCCCTCGGGCGCGTTGCGGTCCATCAGCACCTTGCCGCCCAGCATGCGCATGCCGCGCTTTTCAGCCTCGGCGAAATAGGCCTCGACCGAGGCGGGATGGACCGAGCAGAAGGCCGAGGCCGTGGTCGTGCCGTTCCTGAGCAGCAGGTCATAGAAGGCCGTCGCCATCCGCGCGGCATGGGCGGGATCGGCGAATTTCGTCTCGGCCGGGAAGGTATAGGTGTTCAGCCAGTCCAGCAGTTGCGCGCCCCAGGAGGCGGTGATCTGGCCCTGCGGGAAATGGATATGCGCGTCGATGAAACCGGCGGTGATCAGATGCGGGCGGTGGTCGGTGACCGGCAGGCCCTGCGGCGCCTCGGCGGCGTCCCCGACCCAGGCGATGCGCCCGTCGCGTATATGGACCGCGCCGTCCTCGAAAAGCTGGTAAGCGGCGGTATCCCCGACCCCCTCGGGCCGCCGCAGGAAGCGCAACACGCGCCCGCGCAAGATGCGTTCATCCATGTCCGTGCTCCTTTGATCGGCGCCGCAGGATAGGCGAGCATCCTGCCAGGACAATCCGGCAAAAGCGTTTGACTGTTTGGCCTCCGCGTTGAAAATCGCCGGGGATATTCCTGCTATTGTCAACGAAATGGCAGAAAGCCGGGGAGGAACGCCAGCAATTGCCCTATCTGGAAAGCCTCAAGGTCTTTGTGCGGGTGGTCGAGCTGGGTTCGATCACCTCGGGCGGGCGCGATCTGCGGCTGACACCCGCCGTTGCCTCGAAGCGGATCAAGGAGCTGGAGGCGCGGCTGGGCACGCGGCTTCTGAACCGCACGACGCGCAAGCTGGTGCCGACCGAGGCGGGGCGGCTGTTCTATGAGCATGTGCGGGGCGTCGTCGCCTCGCTGGAAGAGGCCGAAGCCTCGCTCGCTGGATTCGAGGGGCGGCCGCGCGGCACGGTGCGGGTGACGGCGCCGCTGGGGGTCGGGCGGCGGCTGGTGGCGCCGCTGGTGCCTCGGTTTTGCGACCTCTTCCCCGAGGTGGACGTGCGGCTCAGGCTGTCCGACCGGCGGGTCGATCTGTTCGAGGAGGAGCTGGATGTGGCCTTCTTTCTGGGCACCCCGCCCGATTCCGCGCTGAAGCTGCGCAAGGTCGCGGATTGCCCGCGGCTTTTGTGTGCCGCGCCCGACTATCTGGCGCGGGAGGGCACGCCCGAGGCGCCGGACGACCTGCTGGGCCATAATTGCCTGCTGCTGCGCTATCCCCGCTCGCCCGAATATTACTGGCAACTGGAAACGCCCGAGGGGCTGGTCAAGCTGGAGGTGAAGGGCCGCTACGACGCCGACGAGGGCGATGTGCTGCTGAGCTGGGCGCTCGATGGCCGCGGCATCGTCATGAAACCGCGCTTCGAGGTGGCGGCACATCTGGCCTCGGGCCGGCTGGTCGAGGTGCTGCCCGCCACCCCGCCACCGCCGGCCATCCTGGGCTGCCTCTATCCGCACCGGAAGTTGCAGGACCCCAAGGTCCAGCGCTTCATCGACTTCCTGCTGCGCCATATGCGGCTGGCGCTGGAGCAACCCTGAGGTCCGGTTAACACCCTGTTTCCCGCTGCCCAACAATTGCCCCCTTTCCGGCCGAGAATTCGCACATTCCCTGCCTAGACCAGCGGCCTACCGAGTATGCGTTCCCGCTGGAGATTGCGCCCATGGCCAATACGCTCAACGACCTGATCCTGACCGATGTGGCGGGCTTTGCCCCGGGCGATACGCTGTCGCTGGGCAGCGGCCTGACGGGGATCACCGATTCCGCGGTGGCGACCGCCTGGGGCGACCCCTCGCGCCTCGCCGTCGGTGACAATTTCTACAGCGACCGGGGGATCGGGGCGATCACGGGGCTGTCGACCGTAACGGCCGATGTCAGCTATGTCGATGCGCTGGGCAATCCGGCAACCAGCCCGCTGACGCTGCTGGTGGTCTCGGTCACGGATTCCGTCAGCGGCCTGACCAGCCAGATGTTGCTGCCACTCGATGCGGCGGGGGATCTGTCGCATATCACCCAGATCTCGATCACCGCGGTCGATACCACGCCGGGGATGACCGATGTCGCCTTCGCCGATCTGGCGCAGGACGATGCCGTGACGCTGGCCATGCCCGGCACGGTCGATGGCGCCGCGACGGGCGAGGTGATGAACACCGGCTATACCGACGGCGACGGCGACAGCATGGACAATGCCGGCAACGCGATCGAGGCGAATGGCGGCGACGACACGGTCTATGGCGGCGCGGGCGATGACACGATCTCGGGCGGGGATGGCGCCGACTGGATCTTCGGCCGCGAGGGTAATGACCTCATCTCGGGCAATGCGGGCCACGATTCGCTCTGGGGCGATGCGGGCGACGACACGCTGTTCGGCAACGAGGGCGACGACAAGCTGATCGGCGGCGAGGGCAATGACCTCATCCTCGGCGGCGAAGGCAATAACCTGATGTATGGCGACAGCGTCTTCGGCGACATCGGGGGGCGCGAGCCCGGGGATTCGACCGAACCGGGCTATGGCAACGACACGCTGGTCATGGGCAATGGCGACGACACCGCCTATGGCGGCTCGGGCGACGATTCCTTCCGCGTCTTCGACGGCTTCGGCCATCATCTCATCACCGGCGGCGAGACGGGCGAGACCGATGGCGACAAGATCGAAGCCACGCTGATGACGCAAAGCACCACCGTCACCTATACCGGTGACGAAGAGGGCACGATGGAATCGGGCGGCAACACCGCCAGCTTCACCGAGATCGAGCGGATCCAGCTGGGCTCGGGCGACGACCGGGCCGATGTGCAGGCCTTCACCAACGGTTTCGTCCATGGCGGCGCGGGCTTCGACCAGCTGGTGCTGCCCGATCCGCTGCCGGGCGAGACCCCGCCGCAGGTGACGATCACCGAGGATATCGACAATGGCGACGGGACCCATTCCTATTCCGGCTATGTGATCTTCGACGACGGCTCGAAACTGCAATTCAAGAGCTTCGAAGAGATCATCTGCTTCACCCCCGGCACGCTGATCGACACGCTGCGGGGCCGGGTGGCGGTGGAGGGGCTGGTGGCGGGCGACAAGGTGCTGACCCGCGACCATGGTTATCAGGAACTGACCTGGACCGGCCGGCGCGACCTCACCATGGCCGATCTCGCCGGCAGCCCGGAGGTGGGTCCGGTGCGCATCGCCGCCGGTGCACTGGGCCGCGGCCTGCCGGAGCGTGACCTGACCGTCTCGCCCCGTCACCGGATGCTGGTCACCGGCGCGCGCGCGGAACTGATGTTCGGCGAGCGCGAGGTGCTGGTCGCGGCGCAGGATCTCCTCGGCCTGCCGGGCGTCTCCCGCGCCGATCTGGCGCCGGTCAGCTACATCCATGTGATGTGCGAGCGCCACGAGATCATCCGCGCCGAGGGCGCCTGGACCGAGAGCTTCCAGCCGGCGGAAGCGGTGGTCGATGCGCTGGAGGAAGGGACCCGGGCCGAACTGCTCGCGCTCTTCCCGGCGCTGGCCACCGAAGCCGGCCGCGCCGGTTTCGCCGCCGCCCGCCCGGTGCTGTCGGGCGCCGAAGCGAAGACCCTCTTCGCCGCCTGAGGCCTGCGAGCCGCACCCACGAGCAAGGGCCGCCCGCAAGGACGGCCCTTTTCCCATTTCCGCACAGCGGCGGGAGGCACGCTCCCACCCGCCCACCCCGCGCGCCTCCCGCCGCCGGAGAGGACGGTGCTCGGGTCGGCCCCGGGGGGCCAGCCCCCCGGACCCCCCGGCGTATTTTTGGCAAAGTGAGGGGAAGGGCGGGGCGTCCCGTCCGGCGGACGCCCTTTCCCATCTTCGTTCTCCAACTATCCTCGGGAGGATTTTCAAGGAGGGTGGAAAACCCTCCTTGAAGCAGGGGGCGCGGGGGGCGGCAGCCCCCCGCCCTTCGTGGTTTCTTGGGGCGGCAGCCCCCCGCCGCCGGTCCCCCGAGACACGAAGGCGAAACGGGGATCGCGCCTCAGTCGAGGCTGGTCTCGGTCGGGGCCGTCGCGGGGCCGGCGGGTTCGGCCCAGCGGGCCGCGAGGTGGATGAGGATGATGATCATCGACACGGGCACGATCACCGCGATCCAGACCATGGCGATGCCCAGCGTATCCATGGTCAGCGCCGCCTGCCGCGCCAGATAGCCGCGCGCAAGCCCGCCCCTGAGGCCCATGAAGCAGAACCAGACCACCGGCAGCACGAAGGTCAGGACCGCGGCGCTGTGGATCGCCTCGGCCAGCCAGCCCAGCCAATGCGGTCGGGCGGGAAAGACGCTGGCCATCAGCACCGCGTCGGCGCGGGTCTTGAAGGAGAGTGTCGCGCCCAGAAGCCCGGTCCAGACCATCATGTAGCGCGCCACATCCTCGGTCCAGACCGGCGGCGAGGCGAAGCCGTAGCGCGCGACGACCTGGATCATCACGGTGACGAACATCCCCGCCACCGCCGCGACCGCGACGCCGCGGGCGAGGGCATGGAGGGTGTTGCTGAGGCCGATAAGGGCGTTGCGCATCGTCATCTCTGTCGAAGAAGCTTGGTCGCGCGCCCCTCGCGAGGCGCGCGCGGGGCCGCGGTCAGCGGCTGGCGGCGGCGATCGTCTGCCAGCGGGCCACGTCGGCGGCCGGCATCAGCCCGGATTCGTAGACCGCCTGCGAGCGGCTGCGGAAGGCCTCGCGTTCCTCGGCGGTCAGGCGCTGCACGGTGACGCCGGCGGCTTCCAGCGCGGTGAGCGAACTTTCCGAAACCTCGGCCAGCCAGGCCGCGGTGGCGGCATTGGCGGTTTCGACCGCGGCATCGACGGCGGCGCGTTCGCCCTCGTCCAGTCCGTCGTACCAATAGCGCGAGGCGAGGATCGCGCGCGCCGGGATGATCACGCCCGCATCGGCGTAATTCCTCACGAAATCGGTCTGGCCGAAGCTGATCGGGACGAAAGGCGAATTCAGATAGCCGTCGATCACCCCGGTCTGCAGCCCGGCCGGGACCTCGCCCCAGGGCACGATGGTGCCGCTGCTGCCCCAGGCCTCGTACATGGCGATCTGCGCGTCATCGAGGGCGCGCATCCTCAGCCCCGCCATGTCCTCCGGCCGGCGGATGGCGGCGGTGGTGGTGATGATGCCCGAGGAGGGACCCAGTGGCACCACGGCCAGAAGCATCGCATCCTGGGCGCCCAGCGCCTCGTTCACCTGGTCCAGGACCTGCCCCTCGGTCAGGGCGCGTTGCAGATGGGCGGCGTCGTCGAACAGATAGGGCAGCCGCAGGCCGTAGATGAAGGGATCGAGCTGGGCCACGACGCGGATGTCCGAAAGCGAGACCTCCAGAAGGCCGGTGGTGATCTGGTCGAATTTCTCGGCCTCGTTGCCGACCGCGTCGCGGGGCATCTCGCGCACGTCGAACCCGGCCTCGGTCAGCGCCTGGGCGAAGGCATGGGCCCAGTTGTACGAGCCCGAGGTGGCAAGGTCGGGCGCGGTATCGAGGGCGATCTTCACCTCGGCGGCGGCCGGGGCGGCGGATGCCAGCAGGGCCGCGAGGGCCAGGGCCTTGAGTTTCATGTCTTCTCCTCCCATGAAAGCGTTCAGTTGACGGAAAACCCGGCCAGTCGCGGCAGGGCGAGGCTCAGTTCGGGCCAGTAGCCCAGCGCCAGCAGCAACAGGATCTGCACGGCGATGAAGGGCAGCGCGGCATAGGCGAGGCGCCAGTAATTGAGGTCGGTCAGCGCGGCGACCACGACCAGGCATTTGCCCAGGGGCGGCGTGATCAAGCCCACACAGAGGTTGAAGCAGAGCACGATCCCCAGATGCACCGGGTCGATCCCCTGCGCCACGGCCTGCGGCACGAAAAGCGGGATCAGCAGGGTCATCGCCACCGGCGTGTCCATGAACATCCCCGCGACGAGGAAGATGGCGATCAGAAAGAACAGGTAGCGGCTGCCGGTCAGGCCGATGGAATTGACCCAATCGGCCAGAGCCTCGGACCAGCCCATCTGCCCGGCAAGGAAGCCCAGGACCGAGATGGCGGCGAGGATGATGAAGATCGTGCCGGTCATCCGCGCGGTGGTTTCCAGCGCCTCGACCAGCATCTTGCGGCTGAGGCCGTTGTAGAAATGGCCGGCGATCAGCGCGAAGAGGACGGCGATGGCCGAGCCCTCGGTCGGGGTGGCGAGGCCGAGGACCAGCGAACCGAGGATCACCACCGGCAGCAGCAGCGCCGGCGCTGCCCGCTTCAGGCTGGGCCAGAAGCGCGGCAGGTCGGGCGAGGCGCCGCCCGGGTGGTTGCCGATCCGCGCCAGCACCGAGTTCAGGACCAACAGCGCCAGCGCCAGCAGGATCCCTGGCACGATGCCCGCGGTGAAGAGCGCAGCGACCGAGGCGCCGGTCAGCCCGCCGTAGAGGATCATGATGATCGAGGGCGGGATGATCGGGCCGATCATCGACGAGGCGGCGGTGATGGCGCCCGCGTAATAGGGGTTATAGCCGCGCTCGACCATCTCGGGGACGAAGGTGCGCGACAGCGCGGCGCTGTCGGCGATGGCCGAGCCCGAGATGCCGGCGAAGAACACCGAGGTCAGGATGTTGACATGCCCCAGCCCGCCGCGGAACCGGCCGACCATCGACAGCGCGAAGTCGATCAGGCTGCGGGTGACACCGGCGCGGGTCATGATCTCGGCCGTCAGGATGAAGAGCGGCATCGCCATGAAGGCGAAGACATCGAGCTGGGCGAAGATCCGCTGCGGCAGGATCGACAGGAATTGCGCCTTGCCGACCATCAGGAACGAGATGACCGAGACCGCGCCCATCAGATAGGCAAAGGCGGTCCCGCTGATCAGGAGGAGGATAAAGACGAAGGGGGTCAGCCACATATCCGCATTCCCTCAGACGGCGGTGGAGATCGGCGGGGTGAAGCGCAGGGCATGGAGGGGCGGATGCGTCACGATGGAGCGCAGATCGACCCGGCTTTGTGCCAGGCGGTCGTCATCGGGACGCGGGCGCGCCGTCTCGGGCTGGCGGGCAAGCGCGGCTTCAAGCGTGCGGGCCACGCCCAGGAGTGCCGCATCGCCGCGCACCGGTCCCAGCACTTGCAGGCCGAACGGCAGGCCGCTGCCGTCGCGCCCCGCGGGCAAGACGATGGCCGGTCCGCCGGTCAGCGAGCCGCGATAGGTCAGGGCCAGCCAGCGGTAATAGATGTCCATCTCCTGCCCGTCGATCCGCTCGGCATGGCCTTGCGTCCAGGGAAAGGCCGAGACCGGCGCGGTGGGCAGCAGGATGGCGTCCAGCCCCGCGATCCGGGCGTTGAAGGCGCGCAGGATCCGGGTCTGTTCGGCATGGGCCCAGGCCCGGTCGGCCAGCGAGAAGCTGAGGCCCAGCGCCACATTGCGGTGGATGAAAGGGCCGAAATCCTCGGGGTTTTCGCGGATCGCCTGGCCGAAACCGGCGAGGAAACTCTCGGCCCGCAGGATGTCGAAGGTGCGGTCCATCTGGCCGAGGTTCAGGTCCACCGGGCGGCATTCGGCGACCTGGGGGGCAAGCGCGGCGATCCGGGCGCGAAAGGTCGCGCGGATGTCGGGATCGACGGGGGCGCCGCCGAAATCCTCGCTATAGCCGAGGCGCAGATCCTGCAGCGGCTTCGCGGGCAGCCGGTCGAAGCGCGCAGGGTCCGAGGGCGCCGACAGCGGATCGTCCGGGTCGAAGCCGTGGCAGGCGCGCAGCATCAGCACGAGATCGTCGACATTGCGCGCCATGGGGCCCAGGACCGAGATCCCCGACCAGCCCAGCGGCCGCGTCGGATGGGCGATCACATCGACCGAGGGACGGAAGCCCACGACACCGCACAAGGCGGCGGGCAGACGCAGCGAACCACCGGTATCGGAGCCGGTGCACAGGGGCAGCAGATCCGCCGCCAGCGCCGCGGCCGAACCGCCCGACGAGCCGCCGGCGGTCAGCCGCGGATCGAAGGGATTGCCGGTCGCGCCCCAGACCGGGTTGCGGGTATTGCCGCCCGCGCCCAGCTCGGGAACGTTGGTCTTGGCCAGCACGATGGCCCCCGCCGCCCTGAGCCGCGCCACCATCGGCATGTCGCGGGTCGGCAGATGGCCCCGCGCCCGCGGGCTGCCGTGGGTGGTCAGCAGATTGGCCGTGTCCTGCAAGTCCTTGACCCCGATGGGCAGCCCGTCCAGCAGGCCCATCGGCTTGCCCTCGCGCCAGCGCCGGGTCGATTGCGCCGCCTGGGTGACGGCGCTTTCGCTGTCAAAGGCGGTCAGCGCGTTGATCCGCGGATTGATGGCCGAGATCCGCGCCAGGCAGGCCTCGAGAAAGGCGCTGGGCGTCAGCGACTGATCCGCGAACCGGGCGACAATCTCTGTCGCCGGACATGATGGTGGGCCGCTGGCCATCGTTCCCCGCTTGCGGACCGACTGATCCGCGCCTCCTCCAAACCTGGGGTTTTGATAGGCGGGATCGGCGCACAGGAATAATGAAACTTCCCGCCGGAACCTTAACCAAAGGGAATGGTCTTGCCTCGCGCGACCTGCAGCAGGCAGCGGCGGAACAGATCGACGCTGCCGTTGGTCTCGACCACCTCGGGCTTCCAGAAGCAGCGGGCCTGGGACAGCAGGCCCGCGGTATCCAGTGGTAGGATGACCAGATCGCCCCGCGCGGCATGGGCGACGGCCTGGCTGCGCGGGAAGAGGCCCAGCACCCGTGTCTGGCGCAGGACCTCCAGATTGAGCGACAGCGACGAGGAGGCGACGACATTGGTCGGCGGGACCAGCCCGTGCCCGGCGAACATCGCATCGACCGCGCGGCGCGCCACCGAATTGGCCTGCGGCAGGATCCAGGGGCAGGTCGCCGCCTGCGCCCAGGTGACGCGCTCCTGATGCGCCAAGTCGTGATCGCGGCCGGTGACGACGACGATCGGCTCCTCGAAAAGCACGGCCTGCGCGACCTCGGCAATCTCGGTCGGGTGCCAGATCCGGGCGATCAGCAGGTCGATCTGGCCCGATTCCAGCAGCGGATAGAGCGAGACGAAATGCCCCTCGGTGATCGAGACGCTGGATTGCGGGGCGCTGGATTTGAAAAGCGCGATGGCGCCGGGCAGCAGGCTGGGCGCGACCGAGGATACTGCCCCCACCTGCACCGAGCCCGAGACGCCGCTGGCCATGGCCTCGATATCGAAAGCGGCGCGGTCGATCTGGGCGAGAACCGCGCGGGCATGATCGGCCAGACGCTCGCCGATGGGGGTCAGGAACAGGCGGTTGCGGTCACGGGTGACGATGGGCTGGGCGACGATCTCTTCAAGTTCGTTGATCTGTTTGGAAACCGCCGGCTGGGTGACATTGAGCGCCTGCGCCACCCGCGCCACCAGCTTCAACTCTGCCAGACCCGCGATGACCCGCAGGTGACGCAGGCTGAGCTGCTTCTTGAAATTGTCCTGTTGGATGGCGCCCTCCGCACCCGCGGCCGCAGTTCGCAGCCGATGAAAACGAAAACCGCAAACGGGCGCAATGCCGTTGTCCCCTGCCCCGCCCGGCCAAGCCTACAGCGCGCCCGGCGCCTTCGGCCGGACCTCGGCCAGCAGGGAATCGACGATCTGCCGCCGCAGCGCCCTCTGGCCGTCCTCGGAAAATACCGCCTCGCCGAAGAGCGCGGAAAAGGTCGGCCGGTTCGAGACGTTGAAGAAGCTCAGCGCACTGATCTGCCAATGCAGGGCGATCGGGTCCAGCCCCTTGCGGAACAGGCCCTCGGCCTCGCCCCGGCGGCAGATGTCGCGCAGCTTCTCGATGGCCGAGACGTTCATGTTGCGGATCACCGCCGAGGCGGCGAGGCTTTCGGCGTTGTGGATGTTCTCGATCATCACCATGCGGATGAAATCGGGATTGCTGCGGTGGTGGTCGAAGGTGAAGGCGACCAGCCGGGCCAGCGCCTCGTCCGGGGGCAGCGTGCCGAGGTCGAGCTGATCCTCGCCGGCGCGCACCTTGGCATAGGCGGCTTCGAGCGCGCGCATGTAGAGGCCCATCTTGTCGCCGAAATAATAATAGATCATCCGCTTCGAGGTCTGGGTCCGCGCCGCAATCTCGTCGATTCGCGCCCCGGACAGTCCGCTTTCGGCAAAAACCGCGATGGCGACGCGCAGGATGTCCTCCTGCACGGCCTCGGGGTTCTGTTTCCAGCTTCGCCGGGTCCCCTCGCTGGCGCCTGAAGTCACGGATTTTCCTCCTCTATCCCGCTTCGCAGGCGAGACTAGCACAGGGCACTGGGCGCGGACAGGCACCAAATTAACTGTCTGGTATATTCTCTTGCAAAATTGTACCAACTGTTACATTAAAGGAGAAAGCAGCTGGGAGGGGACCCGCGTGCATCGTCAGCAGAACCCGGCCGGGGAAGCGTTCCGCGTGGGCCTGATCGGGCGCGGCATCCAGAAATCGCGCACCCCCGGCATGCACGAGGCCGAGGGACGGGCGCAGGGGCTGGCCTATCGCTATGACCTGTTCGATACCGCCGCGGGCACGCCGGACGATCTGGCCGCGATCCTCGACCGGGCCGAGGCCGAGGGCTATGCAGGCCTGAACGTCACCTATCCCTACAAGCGCGCGGTGATGGCCTTGATGGACACGCTGTCGCCCAATGCCCAGCGGGTCGGCGCGGTCAATACCGTGGTCTTCCGCCACGGGCGGCGGCAGGGGCACAACACCGATGCCTGGGGCTTTGCCGAGGGCTTCCGGCGCGGCCTGCCGGGGGCGCGGCTGGACAGGGTGCTGCTTCTGGGCGCGGGCGGGGCGGGCGGCGCGGTGGCGCATGCGCTGGTGGATCTGGGTGCGCGGCAGCTGCTGATCCGCGATACGGCGCGGCCCGTAGCCGAGGCGCTGGTGGCCTCGATCAACGCCCATGCCGCGGCCGAGATCGCCCAGGTCACCGAGGACGGGATCGCCGAGGCCGATGGCATCGTCAATGCCACGCCGGTGGGCATGCTGGCCCTGCCCGGCACGCCGCTGGACCTTCACCGGCTGCAGGCCCGGCATTGGGTGGCCGATATCGTCTATGTACCGCTGGCGACGGCGCTGCTGACCGGCGCGGCGGCCCGGGGCTGCCGGACGCTCTCGGGCGAGGGGATGGCGGTGTTTCAGGCGGTCCGGGCCTTCGAGCTGTTCACCGGCCGCCCGGCCGATCCCGAGCGGATGCGCGCCACCTTCCACCGGCTGGGCGCGGCCGGGGAGGTGCGGGCATGAAGACCGGCATCGCCACCGTCTCCATCTCCGGCAATCTGGAGGAGAAGATCGTCGCCATCGCCGCCGCGGGCTTCGACGGGATCGAGATCTTCGAGCAGGATTTCATCGCCGACGCCCGCTCGCCGCGCGAGGTCGGGCGGCGGATCCGCGAGGCCGGGCTTGACCTGCTGCTGTTCCAGCCATTTCGCGATTTCGAGGGGTTGCCGGGTGATCTGCGCCGCCGGGCCTTCGACCGGGCCGAGCGCAAGTTCGACCTGATGCAAGAGTTGGGGACCGATCTGGTGCTGGTCTGCTCCTCGGTCCATCCCGAGGCGCTGGGCGGCATCGACCGCTCGGCCGAGGATTTCGCCGAACTGGGCGCCCGGGCGGCGAAACGCGGGCTGCGGGTGGGTTACGAGGCGCTGGCCTGGGGCCGCCATGTCAACGACCACCGCGACGCCTGGGAGATCGTGCGCCGGGCGGATCAACCGAATGTCGGGCTGATCCTGGACAGTTTCCATACGCTCGCCCGTGGCACCGATCCCGACACGATCCGCCGCATTCCGGGCGACCGGATCTTCTTTGTCCAGCTGGCCGATGCGCCCCGGATCGAGATGGATCTGCTCTATTGGTCGCGGCATTTCCGCGCGATGCCCGGCGAGGGCGATCTGGACGTACTGGGCTTCATGCGGGCGGTGATGGCCACGGGCTATGCCGGGCCGATCAGCCTGGAGATCTTCAACGACCAGTTTCGCGGCGGCAAGACCAAGCAACTGGCGCGGGACGGTTACCGCTCGCTGGTCGATCTGATGGACGGGGTGCGCCGGGCCGAACCGGGGCTGCGCGTGGACCTGCCGCCGATGCCCGCGCCGGTACCGCCGCAGGGCACCGCCTATGTCGAATTCGCCACCCGCGGCGCCGAGGCCGAGGCGCTGGCGGCGACGCTCTCGGGCCTGGGATTCGTGCAGACCGGGCGGCATCTGGCCAAGGACCTGACGCTCTGGCAGCAGGGCGAGATCCGGCTGGTCCTGAACCACGAGCGGACCGGCCATGCCGAGGCGATCTTCACCACCCACGGCACCAGCGTCTGCGATCTGGGCCTGAGCGTCGCCTCGGCCAGGGACACGCTGGAACGCGCCCGGGCGCTGGGGGCCGAGGTCTTCGACCAGCCGCGGGGACCGGCCGAGATGGCGATCCCGGGGATCCGGGGCCTGGGCGGCTCGGTGCTGCATTTCCTCGATGACAGTAGCGGCCTGGGCGATGTCTGGGCGCGCGAATTCGGCGCCGGGTCGGGCCCCGTGCCGGGGGTCGGGCTGCGCCGCGTCGATCACATCGCCCAGACCATGAGCTATGACGAAATGCTGTCCTGGTCGCTGTTCTATACCTCGCTCTTCGCGATGAAGAAGGCGCCGATGGTCGATGTCATCGACCCCGACGGGCTGGTGCGCAGTCAGGCGGTGGCGGCGCCTGACGGAGAGTTCCGCATCACGCTGAACGGGGCCGAGACGCATCGCACGCTGGCGGGCGCCTTCCTGGCCGAGAGTTTCGGCGCCATCGTCCAGCATCTGGCCTTCGCCACCGACGACATCCTGACCACGGCCGAGGCGCTGGTCGCGCGCGGGTTCGAGTCCTTGCCGGTCTCGGCCAATTACTACGACGACCTCGCCGCACGCTTCGACCTGCCGCCCGGGCAGATCGCGCGGCTGAGGGCGCTGAACCTGTTCTACGACGCCGACGGCCGGGGGGGCGAGTTCCTGCAACTCTACTCGCGGCCTTTCGCACCGGGACATGGCGCACATGGGCTCTTCTTCGAGATCGTCGAGCGGCGCGGCGGCTATGACGGCTATGGCGCCGCCAACGCGCCGGTGCGCATCGCCGCGCAGAAGCGGCTGGGGCGGCCCAAGGGCATGCCCTCGGCCTGAGGTGGCGATATGAAAGGATAGATAATCTCCGATATTCCTGATATTGACTGATATTTCATAGAATTTGGAACTGACTACCGGCTACGCTGACCCACGAACCTGCATCGACGTCAAAGGGAGGAAACCATGACGCCCATCACCCGCCGCGCGGCCCTTGCCACCGGGCTTGCCCTGACCACCGCGCTGACCGCCGCGCCCCTCTTCGCCCAGGACCGGCCGGTCCTGCGGCTGTCGTCGGTGGTCTCCAACAACGACATCCGGGCCGAGGCCTTTGCCGCGATCGCCGAGGCGGTCTCGGCCGAGTTCGACCTGCAGGTCTTCAACGGCGCCACGCTGGTGGCGCAGGGGACCGAGCTGATCGCCATGCAGCGCGGCAACCTCGAAATGGGCCTCGTCGCGCCGCAGTCCATCGCCGAGCAGGTGCCGGAATGGTCCATCGTCACCTCGGCCTATCTGTTCAGCGATGTCGCGCATCTTGAGCGCACTTTCGACAGCGAGGTCGGGGCCGAACTTCTGGCGCTGGCCGAGGGGATCGGCATTCACGTGCTGGCGCCGGTCTATTTCGGGACCCGCCAGGTCAACCTGAAACCCGAGATCGAGGTGCGGACCCCGGCCGACCTGAACGGCCTGACCCTGCGGATGCCGGGGGGCGACGCCTGGCAGTTCCTGGGCTCGGCCATCGGGGCCAACCCGACGCCCCTGGCCTATGCCGAGGTCTATACGGCCCTGCAGACCGGGGCCATCGACGGGCAGGACAACCCGCTGCCCAACGATTACAACATGCGGTTTTACGAGGTCACCTCGCAGATCGTCATGACCGGGCACCTGATCGGCTTTGACGTGCTGGCGATCAGCAACGATGTCTGGAACGGCATGACGCCGGAGCAGCAGCAATTGCTGCAATCCGCCGTCGATACCGCCATCGCCGAAAGCACCGAGCGTCACCTCGCCCGTGAGGCCGAGCTGGTGCAATTCTTCCAGGATCAGGGGCTGCGCGTCTATGAACCCGACCGCGACGCCTTCCGCGCCTATGCCCAGGGGCGCTATCTGGAAAGCGAGTTCGCCGCCAGCTGGCCCGAGGGCATGCTGGAGGCGATCAACGCCCTGGCCGAGTAACACCGCCTGCGGCGGGCGGGGCGGCGGGCGGCGGCGTCCGCCCGTCGCCCCGCCTTCATCGGAGATGCCCGAATGACACCCCCTGCCCGCCGATGGATACGCCTAGCCCAGACCCTTGCCGAGGCCGTGCCCGGCATCCTGCTGGCCGTCATGTTCCTGTGCTTCATCCTGCAGGTGTTCATGCGCTACGTCATGAACAGCCCGGTCGGCTGGACCGTCGAGGTCTGCGTCATCGCCTGGCTCTGGGTGATCCTCTGGGGGCAATCCGTCTCGGCCCGGGAAGAGGACGAGATCCGCTTCGACATCGTTTATGGCGCGGTCTCGCCCCGGGTGCGGCGGGTCTTCCGGCTGATCTTTGCCGTGGCGCTGGTGGCGATCTACGCCATCGCCATCCCCGCCAACTGGGATTTCGTGACCTTCATGAAGATCCAGGACACCGCCTATTTCGACATCCCCTTCAGCTGGGTCTTTTCCATCCTGATGGTGTTCCTGGTCGTCTCGGTGCTGCGCTACGGCTGGATCGCCTGGGGCGCGCTGAGCGGACGGACGGTGCCCGCGGGCGAGGCCCTGCCTCATGAGGCGACACGCAAGGATTTCACCGAATGAGCTGGCAGTTCGACCTTATCGTCGCGGTCATCGTGCTGACCGCCGTGCTCGGCCTGCCCATCGGGCATGCCATGCTGGGCTCGTCGATCCTGTATCTGCTGCTGATGGGCCGGGACATGTCCATCGCCACCGAGCAGATGTTGAACGGGCTCTATGGCTCTTACGTGCTGCTGGCGATCCCGCTGTTTATCTTCGCCGCCGACCTGATGAATGTGGGCTCGTTGTCCGACCGTCTGCTGGATTTCTGCAAGGCGCTGGTCGGCCGGTTCCGGGGCGGGCTGGGGCATGTCAACGTCGTCTCGTCGCTGATCTTTTCCGGCATGTCGGGTTCGGCCATCGCAGATGCCGTGGGCATGGGGCGGATCATCATCAACCTGATGACGCGGGACGGGAAATATCCCGGCTCCTATGCCGGGGCGATCACCGCCGCCTCGGCGATCATCGGGCCGATCATCCCGCCCTCGATCCCGATGGTGCTGTTCGCGCTCGTCTCGGATACGTCCATCGGCTACCTGTTCCTGGGCGGGGTTATGCCCGGGCTGATCCTGGGCGTCCTGCTGATGGTGGTGAACGCCTGGCAGGCGCGGGTCCACAATTACCCGGTCGAGGAACCCGTGCCGCTGCGCGACATCCCCCGGGTCACGCTGCGCGCCCTGCCCGCGCTGATGATGCCGGTGATCCTGCTGGTCGGCATCTATGGCGGCGTCACCACACCCACCGAGGCCGCCGCGCTGGCCGCACTCTATGCCTTCCTCGTCTCGACGGTCTTCTACCGGTCGGTCAGCCTGCGCCAGGCCTTTGCCACCGTGCGCCAGAGCGCCCGCTCGACCGCCAGCGTCGGCTTCCTGATCGCCGGGGCGCTGGCCTTCAACTATGTCGTCACGGTCGAGCAGGTCCCCAACGTCATCCTCGACTCGCTGGGTGATACCCAGCTCACGTGGTTTTCGTTCCTGCTAATGGTCAACGTGATCCTGCTGCTGCTGGGTTGCGTGCTGGAGGCCAATGCGATCCTGCTGGTGATCGTGCCGATCTTCCTGCCGACCGCCATCTCGCTGGGCGTGGACCCGGTGCATTTCGGCGTCATCGTCGTGGTCAACACGATGATCGGGCTGGCGACCCCGCCCTATGGTTTGCTGCTGTTCGTCGTCTCGTCGATCACCAAAGCCCCGACCGGCGCCACCATCCGCCACCTGCTGCCCTTCCTGGCGGTCATGGTGCTGGGGCTGGGCCTCATCACCTTTGTCCCCGACCTCATCCTCTGGCTGCCCCGCCTCTATGGCTACAGCGGCTGACCTCCCTGGAGAGCTGAATGTCCGATCTGAAAACCATTCTCGTGATCAACGGCCCGAACCTGGACATGCTGGGCACCCGCCAGCCCGAGGTCTATGGCCATGACACGCTCGCCGATGTCGAGGCGCTCTGCCGCCAGACGGCCGAGGCGCAGGGGATCGCCGTCGATTTCCGCCAAAGCGACAGCGAGGCCGAGATCATGGGCTGGATCAAGCGCGCGCGGGGCAATGCAGCGGGGATCCTGATCAACCCGGCCGGCTTCACCTCGACCTCGATCGCCATTCTGGATGCGCTGCTGATCTTCGACGGCCCGATCATCGAGGTGCATATTTCGCCGCTGTTCCGGCGCGACGAATTCCGGCACCTGTCCTATGTGTCGAAGGCGGCGACCGCCAAGATCGAGGGCTTCGGGATCCAGGGCTATGCCTTTGCCCTGACCCGGCTGGCGCAACTGGCGCGCGCGGCCTAGGGGATCATTCCGGTGGCGAGCACGTATTCCATGCCCGCCTCCACATGATCGACCAGCAGGGCGCAGGCGGCATCGGCATCGCGCGCCAGTACCAGGTCGCGCAGGTCGCGGTGCTGCCGGGCGACGCCCTCGCCGCGAAAATCCAGCACCAGCATATGATAGCGCGCGTAGCGGTCGAAGACCGAGGCATGGGTCCGCATCAGCGCCTCCTGCTTGCAGGCGGCGATGGTGGCGTGGTGAAAGCCCCAATCGTGGCGCACCCAGCGCTCGACCGAGGCGCGGTTGCCCGCCATCAGCTCGGCCTCGATCACCGAGAGCGTGTAATGCGCGGCGACGACACTGCCCTGCCACTCCAGGTCGCCCTCGGCGATGGAGCGTCTGAGCGCCGTGGTCTCCAGCAGGATCCTGAGGTCGGCCAGTTCGCGCAGGTCGGCGCGGCTGATCTCGGCCACGCGAAAGCCGCGCTGGCCCTCGGCGGTGACCAGCCCCTCGGCCGCCAGGCGGCTGAGGATTTCCCGCAGGGTCGAGACGCTGGCGCCGTAATCGCCGCGCAGAAGGTCGGGCTTCAGCTTGGCCAGCGGTTTCAGCCGCCCGTTGACGATATCCGCCCTGAGCCGGCGATAGGCCAGATCGCCAATCGTCTCGCCATCGCGGGCAACCGTTTCGAATCGGAGAAATTCCATAGGATCGACTTTATGCCCGATAAACCCGGCGAAGAAGCCGAATCCCGGGTGATAAGTCAATCCTCGGACCGGCGCCCCCTGCCCTGCGCCCGTCACAGATGCGGATGCACCCCGCCCGAGACGGCCAGAACCTCGCCCGTGACGAAAGCCGCCTCGTCGCGCAGGAAGAAGGCGACGGCGGCGGCGGTTTCCTCGGGCTCGGCGAGCCTGGGAATGAAACTGCCCGCAACCAGCCGCGCGACCTCGGCCGGGGGCATGTTCCGCGTGACCGAGGTGTTGGTCAGCCCGGGCGCCACGCAATTGACCGTGACATGGGGCGCGAATTCGGCGGCGAGCGTGCGGGTGAGCGAGGCGACGGCGGCCTTGGCGGCGGCGTAATCGGCCTGCCCCTTCTCGCCGCCGAAGACGATGGAGGCGGTGTTGACCACCCGGCCGAAGCCCTGTTCCAGCATCCCGGGAACCAGCGCCTGCATCAGGTGGAAACCGCCCATCAGGTTCAGGTCGAAGGTCTGCCGCCAGCGGGTTTCGTCCATGCTGAGGAAGGGTTGGTAGAGCACGGGCGAGCGCAGGCCCCCGACCAGGTTGACCAGCAGGTCCACCCGACCGAAGGCCGCGAGCGCCGCCGCGGCGACCGCCCGCGCCTCAGGGGCGACGGTCACATCGGCGCGCTCTGCCGCGACGGCCGGCGCATCGGGGAGGGCGCGCAGCATCGCGGCAGTCTCGTCCAGCCGACGGGCGGAAATGTCGGTCAGCATCAGCCCCGCCACCCCCTCGGCCGCGAGCCTGAGGGCCACGGCCCGGCCCATCGGCCCGCCCGCGCCCGAAATGAGGGCGATACGGCCCCGGCTCACAGCCCCATCTCGTCGCGCAGGATCTGCCGCAGCGCGAATTTCTGCACCTTGCCCGAGGCGGTGGCAGGCAGCGCCTCGCGCAGTTCCAGCCGCTCGGGCCAGTATTGGGTGGCGAAATGATGCGCCTTCAGATGAGCCTGCATTTCCTCGAAACTCAGACTCTGGCCGGGTTTCGGCACGACGAAGGCGCAGGCGCGCTCGCCCAGCCGGTCGTCGGGATAGCCGACGATGGCCACGCTCTGGACCGCAGGATGCTTGAAGAGCGCGGCCTCGACCTCGACCACCGGGATATTCTCGGCGCCGCGGATGATGATGTCCTTCGATCGGCCGCAGATGCGGATATAGCCGGTCTCATCCATCCGGGCGATGTCGCCGGTGTCGAACCAGCCCTCCGCATCGACGTTGTTCCACTGCGGCCGCTTCAGATAGCCGCCGAAATTCGAACATCCCCGAACGAAAAGCTCGCCCTCGATCCCCGGGCCGCTGACCGGCCGCCCCTCGCGGTCGCGGATCTGCAGCTCGATCCCCGGCAGCGGCACGCCATCGGTTTCCGCCGCGCGCTGGGCCGGATCCTCGGGCAGGACGGTGGTGACCGCGCCGTTCTCGGTCATGCCCCAGGCCGAAATCACCCGCGCCCCCAGCACCCGCTGCGCCCGTTCCACCACCGGGCCCGGGATCACCGTCCCGGCGCAAAGGAAGATCCTGAGCGAGGCGGGATCGGTGCCCAGTTCCTCAACCGCGCCCGACAGGTCGATCAGGAACGGGGTGGAGGCCATGGTCCAGGTCACGCCGTCGCCCTCGATGGTGCGGGCGGCCAGCGCTTTGTCCCAGCTGTCCATCAGCACGAACCGCGCCTTCAGCATCAGGGGCAGCAGCAGGCCGTACATGAACCCGGTCTGGTGGGCCATGGGCGAGAACATGAGGATCACGTCGTCTGACCCCATGTGCAGACGCTCGGCGAAGGGGGCGAGGTTGGCGTACATCGTGTTGGCGGTATGCATCACGCCCTTGGGTTCGCCCGTGGTGCCCGAGGTATAGATCAGCTGGCAGACGTCATCGGGGCCGAGGCGGGTGTTGCGCGTGATCGAGGCGCGCTGGCTGTCGAACGCGGGGTTGCAGAGGAGCGCGTCGAAGCTGTTCGCCCCCTCACCCCCCGCCACGACGACGTGGGCCAGCCCGGGCAGGCCCTGTTTCAGCCCCTCGGCCATCGCCTCGTGATCGAAGCCGCGGAAGGTCTTGGGCACCAGAAAGACCTTGCTCTCGCCATGCTTCAGCATGAAGCCCAGTTCACGCTCGCGGAAGATCGGCATCACGGGGTTGAAGACCGCGCCGATCCGCGAACAGCCCAGATAGCTGGCGACGAATTCCCAGCCGTTCGGCAATTGGCAGGTCACCACATCGCCCCGCCCGACGCCCAGCGCCCGCAGGCCCAGCGCCGCGCGGTCGGCCAGAAGGTCCAGTTCAGCCCAGCTCAGGTCGCGCCGTGCGCCGGTCGCAGCCGTGATCGCCGACAGCGCCAGCGCCTCGGGATGCGCGGCGAGGCAGGCGTCGAAATAATCGTCGGCGGTCCTGTCCAGCCAGAGGCCGGCGGCGATCATCGCGGCCCGGCGGGGCTCGATGAGAACGGCGTCGAAATGCATGATCTTCCTCCCGAGACGAAGGGCTTTGCCCCCTGTTGGATCCGGGCGCCCTCCCCGGCGCCCGGGCTCGACGGGCCTCAGCCCGCGACGGCCTGACGGCCTGCCCGTTCCCGGGCGATGATGGTCTTCATGATGTGCGCGGTGCCGTCGCCAATCTGCAGGCCCAACACGTCCCGCAGCCGTTGCTGGAACGGCAGCGTGTCGGAATAGCCGGCGTGGCCGTGGATCAAGAGGCAGGCATGGATCGCCTCATAGGCCAGAAGCGGCGGCCACCATTTGGTCATCGCGGCCTCGGCCGTGTGCGGCAGGCCCTGATCCTTGAGCCAGAGCGCGTTGTAGGACATCAGCCGCGCGGCCTCGACCTTGGTGTCGAAATCGGCCAGTTGATGCGTTACGCCCTGATAGGCGGCCAGCGGTTTGCCGAAGGCCTGACGCTCGCGGATATAGGCCCAGGTCTCGTCAAGGCTGGCGCGGGCGGTGCCCAGGCATTGCAACCCGATCAGGCTGCGCGAGAAGTCGAAACCCTGCATGACCTGGGCAAAGCCCTTGCCCTCGGCCCCCAGCAGATGGTCGGCGGGAACCTTGACATTGTCGAACCAGATCGAGCCATGGCCGATGGAATTCTGGCCCATGTTGGTGAATTTCGACGTGGTGATGCCGGGCAGGTCCAGCGGGATCAGGATCGCCGAGACGCCATGCGCGCGATCCTCGGGCCGGCCGGTGCGGGCGAAGGTGATGACGCCCTTGGCCAGCTGGTTGGCGGAAATCGAGGTCTTCTCGCCGTTGATGATGTAGTGATCGCCGACCCGCTCCATCTTCAGGCCCAGATTGGCGGCATCCGATCCGCCCTTGGGTTCGGTCAGCGCGATGGCCAGCATGTGCTCGCCCGCAACGAGCCCGGGCAGCCAGGCCTCGGCGATGTGTTTCTGCGCGAAGGTCGCGAGGATATGGCCGTTGAGCGAGGCCAGAAGCGAGACATAGCCGAAGGTGAAATCGGCCTTGCCCAATTCCTCGATGATGGCGCCGGCATAGAGATAGGGCGCACCCATCCCGCCATAGGCCTCGGACAGTTCCGGCGCGATGAGGCCCAGTTCGCCCATCTCGCGCAGGAGCGCCCGGTCAAAACGCCCCTCGCGTTCGCGGGCCAGATAGCCGGGCGCGACGCGGTCTTGCGCGAATTTGCGGGCGAGGTCGCGGATCTGGTCCAGTTCCTCGGTATCGAAAATCGTCTTCATTCAATCCTCCCAGATGCGGGGGGCGCGGCGCCCCCCGCCGCCTCACCGGTGGAACTTGCGGAAATCGGGCTTGCGCTTTTCCTTGAAGGCGATGCCGCCTTCCTTGCTCTCGTCGGTGTCGTAATAGAGCGAGAGCCCCAGCATCCCCAGACCGGCGATGCCGCGCTGATGCTCGGTATCCATGTTGAAGCTGCGCTTCGCCAGGGCGATGGCGGTCGGCGATTTCTCCATGATCTCGGCGCACCATCTGTCCACCTCGGCGTCGAGTTGGTCATCCGGCACGACCGTATTGACGAGGCCCATAGCCAGCGCCTCGGCGGCCTTGTAGCGGCGGCAGAGATACCAGATCTCGCGCGCCTTCTTCTCGCCCACCACGCGGGCGAGGAAGGCGGTGCCATAGCCCGGATCGACCGAGCCGACCTTGGGCCCGACCTGACCGAATTGCGCGCTTTCGGCCGCGATGGTGAAGTCGCAGATCGTGCAGAGCACGTTGCCGCCGCCGATGGCAAAGCCGCGGACCTTGGCGATGACCGGCTTCGGCACGTCGCGGATGATCGTGTGCAGGTCTTCCATCGGCAGGCCGATCGTGCCGCGCCCGTCGTATTGCCCTTCATGCGCCGATTGGTCGCCGCCGGTGCAAAAGGCCTTGTCGCCCGCGCCGGTCAGCACGATGACGCCGACCGACTTGTCCCAGCCCGCCTTGTTGAAGGCATGGATCAGTTCTTCGCAGGTCCGGCCGCGGAAGGCGTTGTACTTGTCGGGGCGGTTGATGGTGATGGTGGCCGCGCCATCCTTCACCGAATAGAGGATGTCCTGATAATCCATGATCTTACCCGTGCATGGTCAGGCCGCCGGAGACGGAAATCACCTGGCCCGTGATGAAGGAAGCCTCGTCCGAGGCGAGGAAGGCGATGGCGCCGGGCAGATCCTCGGGCTTGCCCAGACGGCCCAGCGGCACGGCGCGGGTAAAGGCCTCGCGCAGCTTTTCCTTGTTGCCGGCGCTGTCCATGAAATTCTCCAGCATGCCGGTCTCGGTCACGCCGGGGCAGACGCAGTTGAAGGTGATGCCGTGGCGTGAATGCTCGCGTGCCAGCGTCTTGGAAAAGGCGATCACCCCGGCCTTGCACGCGGCATAGACGCTTTCCCCGGACGACCCGCCGCGCCCTGCGTCCGAGGCAATGGAGACGACGCGCCCGCCCTTGCGCTCCACCATCTTCGACAGCACCGGATGGGTGATGTTGAGGACCGCGCGCAGATTGATGTCGATGATCTTCGACCAGAAGTCGGGGGTGGATTTCAGGAAGGGCACGAACAGGTCCCAGCCCGCGTTGTTCACCAGGATCTCGATGGGGCCGAACTCGGCCTCGATCCGCTCGACCGCCGACTGACAGGCCGCGAGGTCGGTCAGATCGAAGGCCAGCGCCAGCGCCTCGCCCCCCTGCCCACGGATTTCGGCCGCCACCGCCTCGGCCGCGCTTTGGTTGATGTCGGCGACGACGAGTTTCGCGCCTTCTTCGGCGAAGCGCAGGCAGGTGGCCGAACCGATCCCCCCGCCGCCGCCGGTTACGACAACAACTTTCCCTTTCAGACCCTTCACGGCGATCTCTCCTGTTCCCGAAGTCATTGGCCCGGACCCGGATCCGCGCCTGCCCGCCCCTTGCGTGGCACGCAAAGCCGGTGAAACCGGTGCGAATCCCTTCCTGCCTTCGGGATCCATGGTTAGGGGAGGCTAGATTTTATGTCAACTACTTTACATATCATGGCCGCCTATGAGAGGCTGCGCGACGGCTTGACGTTGCCCCGTGGCGCAGGGATAGTGAAACAATGAAGCAAGACATTGACCAATCCGGCTCGCTGACCGCGGATCTTCAGAACCGTCTTGCGTTCCGGCTTTATCAATGCGCCAACCAGCTCAACAAGACCGGCACGCGCTGGCTGGACCGCCATGACGTGACCACCCAGCAATGGGCAGTGCTGGGCGCGCTGGTGCGCGAACGCTGGGTCAATGGCATTGCCGTGCGGGATCTGGCGAAGCTGCTGATGGTCAGCCGCCAGAACCTGACGGGCGTGCTGTCACGGCTGGAATCGCGCGGCTGGATCGAGCGGGTGGTCGATGCGAACGACAACCGGTCGCGGCTGATCAAGCTGACGGCGGTCGGCTGGCAGCGCTGGGCCGACATGCAGGCCGATATCGCCTCGTTCTACAAGGAATCCATGGGGAACCTGTCGAACAACGACATGATTCACATGCTGCATTACCTCGACATCCTGCGCGAAAATTTCCGCGCCATCGACGAGGCGCAGGGCGGCGAGGAATAGGCCCGCCGCCCCGCCCCGTTTCAGCCCGCGTAGCCCGGGCGCGGCACCAGACCCATCAGCGCCTGCGACAGGCCGCCGTCCACGACGATCTCCTGCCCGGTGACATAGGCGGCGCGGGGCGAGGCGAGGAAGAGCACCGCCTCGGCCATGTCCCGGGCTGTACCGATCCGGCGCAGGGGCACCACGGCCTCGCGCCGCAATTTCACCGCCGGATCGTCGTAGAAGCGCTGCGACAGCGGGGTCAGCACCAGCCCGGGGCTGACCACGTTCGAGCGGATCCCCTCGGGCCCCAGCTCAACGGCCAACTGCCGCGACAGCATCGCCATCGCCGCCTTGCCGGGGCTGTAGGCGCCGGAAAAGGGCTGCGGGTTGCTGGCCGAGATCGAGGCGACCTGCACCAATGCCCCGCCGCCCCGCGCCCGCATCTGCGGCACCAGCGCCTGCATCATGCGCAGGGCGCCGGTCAGGTTGATGTCCAACATGGCCTGCCAATCGGCGATGGGCACGCTCTCCAATGCGCCGGGTTTCAGGATTCCGGCGTTGTTGACCAGGATGTCGGCCCCGCCATGGCGCTGGGCGATACGTTCCGCCGCCGCCGCGACCGCCTGCGGATCGCCCAGATCGCAGGCGATCCCCTCGGGGTCGCTGGCGCTGCGGTCAACGGGGATAGCGATGGCCCCCGCCGCGCGGAAGGCCTGAACGCAGGCCTGCCCGATCCCGCCCGAGCCGCCGGTCACCACCGCGACCTTGCCGTGAAGTCCCAGCCATTCCATCTCAGGCCACCCCGGCGAGATGGCGGGCGGTGACATAGCCGAAGGTCATGGCCGGTCCCAGCGTGATCCCGGCCCCGGGGTAATTCCCCCCCATGACCGAAGCACGGTCGTTGCCCACGGCATAAAGCCCCGGGATCGGCTGCCCCGACAGGTCCAGCACCTGCCCCTGCGGCGTGCATTCCAGCCCGTCGAAAGTGCCCAGATCGCCCATCACCATCTTCACGGCATAGAACGGCCCCTGCCGGATCGGCGCCACGCAGGGGTTGGGCCGGTGCTCGGGATCGGCGAGGTAGCGGTTGAAGGCGGTGGAACCGCGGTGAAATTCCGGGTCCTCGCCACGCTCGGCGGCAGCGTTGAAGCGGGTCACGGTCGCCTCGAAGGCGGAAGCGTCGATTCCGCAGGCGCGGGCCAGATCGCCCAGCGTGCGGCCGGTCCTCAGATAGCCGTTCCTGAGGAACCGGCCGATCGGCATCGGCGCGGGTTTCACGAAACCCAGCCCGTATTTGCGCAAGGCCTCGCGGTCGGCGATCAGCCAGCAAGCGGTTTCGGCCTGACCGGCGCAGGCGGCGATCATCGCCTCGCCGACGTCGTGATAGCTGTTGCTTTCATTGGTGAATCGCTTGCCATTGGCCAGGACCGCGATGATCCCGGGCTTGTAGCGGTCGATCAGATGCGGGAAGGGCGCGACCTTCCCGCCGCCCACGGGCACCTGCGACACCGGGATCCAGGCCGAGGTGGCGGGAAGCCGCGTCTCGAATCTGGCGCCCGCGCCCTGCCCCAGGGTGATGCCGTCGCCGGTGTTGTCCTCGGGCACCGGGGACAGATGCGTGCCGCCCTGCCGCAGATGCGGATAGGCCGCGCGGATCCGCGTGAGGTCCTGCGCGAAACCGCCCGCGGCCAGGACCACGCCCTTGCGCGCCGTCACGGTGACAGGGCCTTGCGGCGTGGCGACCTCGGCCCCCGTTACGCCCGCCGGGCCCTGGATCAGGCGCAGGGCGGGGGTGCTTGTGTGGATTTCGACGCCGAGGTCGAAGCAGCTTTTCGCCAGACGCGCCGCCAGCGCATTGCCCGAGGTCACGTTGACGCCCCGCCCGTAGCGCGCCAGTTCGACGAAATGCGCGGCAAGACGCTTGGCGACATAGACGAAGGACCGGGCCGATTTCGTCGCGTTGAAGAAGTGCTTGATGTCGGCATTCGAGGAATTGAACATCATCCCCATGAAGGTGATGGTCTTCAGGGGCGGACGCAGCCGTTTCAGGTTCGCACCCAGCGCCGAGGCGTTGAAGGGCGCGGCGAGCACCGAGCGGCCGACCTCGACACCCCCCGGCGCGTCGGGGTGGTAGTCGGGGTACAGCGTCGGAACGAAGGCCACCGCCGTCTCGCGCTCGAAGAAATCCAGCATCTTCGGCGCCTCGTCGAGGTAAAGCTCGACCGCTTCCTCGTCGTAGAAATTGCCCGTTTCGGCCTTCATGTAGGTCCGGGCGGCCTCGCGGTCTCCGGGGTCACGCGGGTTGCCGGGGATCCACAGCACGCCGCCGGAAAAGGCCGTGGTGCCGCCGAAGACCGGCGCCTTCTCGATGATCGTGACCTTGAGGCCCAGCCTGGCCGCGGTGACGGCCGTGGCCATCCCCCCGGCGCCCGCGCCCACCACCAGGACGTCGCATTCGCGCTCCATGCCCTCTCCTCCGAAGCAGAATTCGGTCAAGGAACACCACGATCCGTCCAAGGACAGAATGGACGGAAATCGGCATTTATTGCACGATGCACCAAGGCCCCGAGGGAGGAGGCAAAGCGATGGACTGGACCGGCACCGGCATACCGAGTTGTTTTCTCTACGGAGATTCCGCGCCCGATGTGGAAATGGATTTCCTGCATATCGAGCGGATCCCCGAACGCAGCGGGCGCCACGATTGGACGATTCCGCCGCATGTCCATCCCGACCATGTGCAGATCCTGCTGGTCGAGAACGGCGGCGGCACCCTCAGGGTCGAGGGCGAGGAATACCCCGTGCCACCGGCTTCGCTGGTCGTGGTCCCGGCCGGGCTGGTGCATGAATTCCACTTCGTGCCGCGCACCGACGGGGTGGTGATCAACGCGGCGATGCCCTTCGTCACCCGGTTGACGCAGGGGATGGTGGATGTCGCTACCGCGCTCACCCAGCCCGCGGTCTACGGGCTCGAGGCGCCGCCCCGCGCGCTGGACCATGCGGCGACGCTGTTTCACAGCTTGCTGGAGGAATATGTCCTGTCGGCGCCGGGCCGGGTACGGGCCATCGAAGGATACCTCCAGCTTGTCCTGATCACCGCCATGCGCCGCCACCGCGCGGCCCAGCCCGAGATGCGGCCCCTGGCGCAGGATCGCGATTACGCGCTGCTCTGCCGCTATCGCACGGTGCTGGAACAGAATTTCCGCCTTCAGAAGTCGATGGAATTCTACGCGCGCGAGCTGGGCGTCACGGTGCAGCGCCTGACCCAGGCCTGCCGGGCGCGGACCGGGCGCACGGCGTCGGAGCTGTTGCACGAGCGGCTGGTGGTCGAGGCCAAGCGCCACCTCGTCTATATGGCGCGCAGCGTGGCCGAGGTGGGCTATGAGCTGGGATTCGAGGATCCGGCCTATTTCAGCCGCTTCTTCTCGCGCCGGGTGGGGATGGCGCCGGGCGAGTACCGGCGGTGCCGTCAGGACGAGAAAGCACAAGAAATCACTGTCTGAGTCCCTGTCGCGGCCGGGGTCGCCGTGCAGACTGCCGCCCGCGACGGTGTGGGAGGACGCGATGATCTTTGAATGGCGCAGCTATGACCTGCGCGTTGGCAAGGCACCGGAATATCTGGCGCTGTTCAGCCGTGAGGGGGTGCAGCACGCGACCCGGCACCTGCCGATGGGGGGCTATTGGCTGGCCGAAAGCGGCGCCCTGAACCGCATCCATCATCTGTGGATTTACGACTCACTGGCCGAACGCGACGCCTGCCGGGCAGGTCTGGCGCAGGAAACCGGCTGGGTGCAGGGATTCGTTCCGCGCGGCTTTCCCCTGATCGAGCGGCAGGAAAATCGGCTGATGCGGTTGGAACGCGGCTCTGACGTGCTGGCGGCGGTGGTGGCCACCCGGCGGCAGGCGCATCCGGCGCTGGCGGAGGGTGCGCCGCTCTTCGCGCCCGGGTTCATGAGCCTGACCCTTGGCGCCGCCCCGGGTGACGCGCTGGCCGTCTGGCGGGTGGCGCAGGGCGAGAACCCCGGCGAGATTCTGGCGCTGAGCCCCGGCACCCCGCCCGCCCCGGAAGGTGCCCGCGCGCATCAGCTAATGCGCGCGCTCAGCATCTCGCCCCTCAGCTAGCCTCGCCCGCCGCGCCGAAGGCCATCCAGCCCGCATCGACCGACAGCGTCGCGCCGGTGATGGCCGAGGCGGCGGGCGAGAGCAGGAAGGCCACCGCCGCGGCGATTTCCGCCGGCTCGATCAGGCGGCCCATCGGGCAGCGCTTCTCGATGCTGCGGGCATCGAGCAAACCGTCGGCGATCAGTTTCGCCACCAGCTCGGTGCGGACATAGCCCGGCGCCACGGCATTGACCCGGATCCCCTGCCCCGCCCATTCGCAGGCCAGCGAGCGTGTCAGCGCCACGATCCCCGCCTTGGCCGCGCCGTAACCGTTGCGCCGGGCAAGGCCGGTCAGCGCGGCGATCGAGGCCATGTTGACGATGGCCCCGCCGCCGGTCATGGCCCGCGCCGCCTCGCGCGCGACAAGGAAGGCGCCGGTCAGGTTGACCTCGACCAGCTTGCGGAAATGCGCGCCGCTCTGGTCCAGCGTCGGCACATTGGCGTCGCCGATGCCTGCGTTGTTGACCAGCGCCGTGACCGGGCCCAGCGCGGCAACCCGGGACAGAGTGTCGATGACGCCCGCCTCATCCGTCACGTCGCAGGCAAGGCCCAGATGGCCGGGGCCGAGCGCCGCGGCCCGCGCTTCGGCCTTGGCCCCGTCGAGGTCGAGGAGCGCCAGCCGATACCCCGCAGCGGCAAGGGTCTGGGCGCAGGCGTAGCCGATCCCCTCGGCCCCGCCGGTGATGATGGCCGTGCCTGTCATCTCAGTTCATCAGCCTTGGCAGCAGCAGGATCAGGTCCGGGAAGGCCACGATCACGCCGATGATGACGATTTCACCGACCAGGAAGGGGGTGACGCCCTTGAAGACGCTCTCCAGCGGGATGTCGGGGCGAATGCCGTTGACCACATAGCAATTGAGGCCCACGGGCGGGGTGACGACGCCGACCTCGATCAGCTTGACCAGCAGAATGCCGAACCACACGGGGTCATAGCCCAGCGCCACGATGGAGGGGAAGACGACCGGCAGGGTCAGCAGCATCATCCCCAGCCCGTCCAGGATCATCCCCAGAAGCAGGTACATGACGATGATCGCCGCCAGGATCACCCAGCGCGGCACATCGAGATGCGTAACGCTGTCGGCGACCGAGGCGGGCAGCCCGGTGAAGGCCAGAAAGCGCACGAAGACCATGACGCCCCAGATGACCATGAAGATCATCGCCGTGGTCTGCACCGTGTCCAGAAGGCCGTGGCCGAATTCCTTCAGCTTCATGCGCTTGCGCATGGCCATCAGCAGGATGATCGCCGTGGCGACGCCCGCCGATTCCGTGGGGGTCATCCAGCCCATGTAGATCCCGACGAGGATGACGCCGACCACCGAGAAGACGCCCGCCACCTGCGGCAGGGCGCGGATCTTCTCGATCATCGGGACGGCGGGCTCGACGGGGGCGAGGCCGGGGCGCAGCTTCACCACCACGGTGATGACGATCAGATAGACGACGACCGACAGGATGCCCGGCAGGAAGCCCGCCAGCAGCAATTGCGCAACCGAGGTTTCGACGATGATGCCGTAGATGACCAGCAGCGCCGAGGGCGGGATCAGTGCGGCGAGCGTGCCGCCCACCGCCACGACCCCGGCGGCGAAGGCGCGGTCGTAGCCGCGTTTCTCCATCTCGGGCAGGGCGAGGCGGGTGAAGACGGCGGTCGAGGCGGTCGAGGCGCCGGAGACGGCGGCAAAGCCCGCGCTGGCGAAGATCGTCGCGGTTGCAAGGCCGCCCGGCGCCCGGCCGACCCATTTGCGCGCCGCGTCATAGGCCGAGGTGGTGATGCCCGCATGCATGGCCAGGAAACCGATGGCGACGAAGAGGGGCAGCACGCTCAGCGAATAGCTGGCCGAATTGGCGAAGGGGATCATGCCCGCCAGCCCCTCGCCCACCGAGGGGTTGCGGATATAGCTGATGCCGATGATGCCCACGAAGGCCGAGGCGAAGGCCACCGGCACGCCCAGGATGACCAGAAGCACGAGGGCGGCGATGCCCAGATAGCCGATAGTGACAGGATCCACGGGCTTATCCCTTGTCCGCGTTCAGGGCAGCCGTCGCCGGCCGTTCGATACCGAAGACCAGCGACGCGGCGCGGGGCCGGGCCAGCAGTCGCAGGGATTCGATCAGTTGCAGCAGCAGCCGCGCCAGCAGCAGCGACAGCGAGACGGTGACGAAGCCGATGCCGATCCAGGTCGGGATATGGATCTCGGCCGTATCGGCACCGCTGCGCCAGGCGCGTTCCAGAAACCCGGTCGAGCCCTGCATCAGCACCCAGACCGCCCAGGCGGCGACGGCATAGGTCAGCACCTCGGCCAGCCAGCGCGCCCGGTTCTCCAGCCGCCCGGTCAGGATGGTCATCCGCACATTGCCGAATTTGGCCTGGGTATAGGGGATGCCCCCGGCGGCGGCGATGGCCATCATCTGCGAGACGATGTCGATGCTGCCCCGGATCGGGTGGTTGAAGGCCGAGCGCCCGACCACCTCGGCGCAGACGACGACCATCAGGCCCATGATCACCAGCCCGGCCGCCAGGCCGAAGCTGCGTTCGATGAATCCCAGGAACTTGTGGATTGCCTCGATCAGCGCTTGCATGCGTGTCTCATTCGCTGGGTCCGGCGGGCACGCGGGGCGCGCCCGCCGGTTCCGGGTTCGGGTTACTCGGCCGTCGCGGCCGCGGCGGAAGAGAGGATCAGGTCCAGCAGTTCCTGCCCCGGGGCTCCGCGGCTGTTCATGTCCTCGACCCAGGCCTGCCAGCTGGGCTCGACCGCCGCTTGCAGGGCGGCGCGCACATCCTCGGTCATCGGGACCCGCACCAGGCCGCGGGCCTCGAAATCGGCCTCGTTCTCGGCATCCACGGTTTCGTAGGCCTCGATCTGCTGGGCATAGGCGGCGGGGATCGCCTCGTCGATCAGGTCGCGATATTGCTGCGGCAGCGCGGCATAGGCGTCCTCATTGGCGGCCAGCACGCAGTTCACCGTGCCGAGGTTCCAGCGGTCCGTCACCCAGGTCGAGAGTTCCTGCAGCGAATAGGCGGTGAAGGCGTAGGTATAGGGATAGACGATCGCATCGAGCGCGCCCCGCTCCATCGAGCTGTAGAGATCGGGCGCGGGAATCGTGGTCGAGACCGCGCCCAGCGCCTGCATCAGCGCCGCATGCCCGCCCGAGGCGTTGACCCTGAGGCCCGACCAGGCGGCCAGATCCGCGGGCGGGGTGCCACGGCCCATGACTTCGTAGTTCGGCATCAGCACCGACATCACCGGCACCGCGCTCCAGCCTGCCCATTCCGCGGCGACGGCCGGGTGGCGCAGATACTCGGCATAGGTGCGATACTGGCTTTCCAGCGTCGGCAGCGGCAGCATGGCCAGGTTGAGGCCGGTCGAGATCGGCAGTTTGCCGGGATGGTAGAACGAGCAGACGGTCGCCATCTCGAAGGCGCCGATCTGCAGGCCGTCGATGTTCTCGGTCGGGTCGGACAGCACCGCGCCATATTGCAGCGACAGCTGGAAATTGCCGTCGGTCCTTTCCGACAGATAGGCGGCCAGCCCCTCGACCCCTTCGGTGAAGCCCCGGCGGTTGCCCCAGAGCGAGACCTGCCAGATGATCGCCGGGCCGTCGACCTCGGCGGCGCGGGCGGGTCCCGCGACCGGCAGGCTCAGGCCGCTCAGCATCAGGGCCCCAAGGGCAATGGGGGTGCTCAATACGCGCATCGTCATGTTTTCCTCCCGTGACGTGGTTGTTTGGGCCGGGCGCGGGCTGCGCTCAGCGATGGGTGAAGGCGGGTTTGCGTTTCTCGGCGAAGGCATTCATGCCCTCGCGCCGGTCGTCGGTGGCGAAGGTCGCGTAGAGGAGGCGGCGCTCCAGATAGATCCCCTCGCTCAGATGCGTCTCATGCGCGTGGTTCACCGCTTCCTTGGCCAGCATCAGGATCGGGCGCGACCGCTGGGCGATGTCCCGGGCCAGGGCCACGGCGGCCTCCAGATAGGTGTCGAGCGGCAGGACCCGGCTGACGAGGCCCCGGGCCAGTGCCTCATCCGCCGCCATCACGCGGCCGGACAGGATCATGTCCATAGCGACGGCCTTGCCGACGATCCGCGTCAGCCGCTGCGTGCCGCCCGCGCCGGGGATCACGCCGACGGCGGTTTCCGGCAGGCTGAAACGCGCGGTTTCCGAGGCGATCACGATGTCGCACATCAAGGCCAGCTCGCAGCCGCCCCCCGCCGCATGGCCGGAAACGGCGGCCACGATGGGCTTGCGGCAGCGGGCGGGCCCCTCCCAGCTGCGGGTGATGAGCTGTTCGGCATAGACCTCGGCAAAGGTCTTGTCCTTCAGCTCCTTCAGGTCGGCTCCGGCAGCGAAGGCGCGGTCATGACCGGTCAGGACGATGGCGCCGATGGCATCATCCGCGTCGAAGGCCGCCAGCGCCGCCGACATCTCGGTCGTCAGCGCCAGATTCAGCGCATTCAGCGCCTCGGGCCGGTTCAGCCGCACGATACCGACCGGGCCCCGGGTTTCGGTCAGGATGGATGAATGGTTCACGCGATCTCCTTGCCCCTTGCCACGGCCCCGACGACCGCGCGAGGCGGAGCGAGACTCCCGGTGCGCCCGGCGCAGGCCCGCCGCCGCCCCGGCCTCGGGATGAGCGGGACACCCCCCTTGGAAGCCAAGCCTCCAGGGGCGCGGGCACGCAGGACGGCCGCCTTCATGAGATTCTCCTCCACCTCATAACTATGTAAACACATTAACACAGTTACGGCAAGCTCGACGCGATCCACGCCGCGTTGAGCCTGTATTCCTCACGAACATTACCGCAGATCATCGCGGAAATCTGTGCACCCAGCGTGGGTTCTCTTGCACTTTGGGCGAGAGATTCAGCTTGCGGCAAGCGCGTTAAATGACAATATATTGCCCTTAAATCCGACCAAGGGAGAGCATTCATGAGCCTCGACAAGGACATTCGCGACCAATTGGTTGCCACGATTCGGCGCTTTGTCGACGAACGGCTGATCCCCGCGGAAAGCGGCGTGGCGGAGCGTGACGCCATGCCCGAGGCCCTGGTGGGCGAGATGCGCGAACTTGGCCTTTTCGGCCTTTCCATCGCCGAAGAATACGGCGGCCTCGGCCTGACGATGGAGGAAGAAGCGCTGGTCATTCTGGAACTGGGCCGCGCCGCGCCTGCCTTCCGCTCGATGATCGCCACGAATGTTGGCATCGGCAGCCAGGGCATCGCGCTGGACGGAACGCCGGAACAGAAGGCCCGCTATCTGCCGCGGCTGGCCAGCGGCTCGCTGATCGGCTCCTTCGCGCTGACCGAGCCCGAGGTCGGTTCGGACGCGGGAGCGGTGCGCACCTCGGCCCGGAAGGACGGCGATCATTACGTGCTGAACGGCACCAAGCGCTTCATCACCAACGCGCCGATTGCCGGACTCTTCACCGTCATGGCCCGCACCGACCCGTCACAGAAAGGGGCGCGCGGGGTTTCCGCCTTCGCGGTCGAGGCGGGAACGCCGGGGCTGTCGGTCGGCAAACCCGAGCACAAGATGGGCCAGCAGGGCGCGCATGTCGCCGATGTGGTGTTTCAGGATTGCCGCATCCAGGCCGACGCGCTGATCGGCGGGGTCGAGGGGATGGGCTTCAAGACGGCGATGAAGGTGCTGGACAAGGGCCGCCTGCATATCGCTGCCGCCTGCACCGGGCTCGCGCTACGGATCATTGACGACATGGTGGATTACGCGATGGGGCGGCAGCAATTCGGCCGGCCGATCAGCGAGTTCCAGCTGTTGCAGGCGATGTTCGCCGACAGCCACGCCGAGGCCTATGCGGCGCGCGCGATGGTGCTGGACGCGGCCCGGCGCCGGGATGCGGGCGAGGATGTGAGCGTTGAGGCGGCCAGCGCCAAGATGTTCGCCTCGGAAATGGTCGGCCGGGTCGCGGACCGCAATGTGCAGGTCCATGGCGGCAACGGCTATATCCGCGACTACCGGGCCGAGCAGCTGTTCCGCGACGCGCGGCTGTTCCGCATCTACGAGGGCACGACGCAGATCCAACAGGGCATCATCGCCCGCGAGATGATCCGCCGCCGGGCCGGGTAAACGACGGAAACGCGAAAGGCCGGGGTTTGCGCCCCGGCCTTCCTGGTCTTCCAGAGAGGGGGCGGTCAGGCCGCCTCGCCCAGACCTTTCAGCGCGGCCAGAAGCTGGGCCACTTCCTGCTCGGTGTTGTAGTGGCAGAGCGAAATGCGGATGCAATCGGGCAGGCCCAGCGGGTTCAGCACATTGCCGCTGTAATGGTCGGCCTTGCGGGTATGGGTGCGGATCCCCTGCTCGTTCAGCATGCGCACCACCTCGGGCGAGGGCGTTCCCTTGACCACGATCGACACCAGCCCCTCACGCGCCGGGTTGTCGGCGCCCGCCAGGATCGTCACATGCGCCATATCGCGCAGGCCCGGCAGATTGCCGATGCCATTGATCATGCTGTCGGTCAGATGGGTTTCGTAGTCGTGGATGGCGCGGCCCGCGGCCTCGATCCGGGCGCGGGGCTCGGTCTCCTGCGAGACCTCGCCGCCCAGCCAGTCGAAATAGGCCACGACATCCGAGAGCGTGGCATAGGCGCCGGTGTCGCGGGTGCCGAATTCCCAGCCGGTCGCCGGGCCGTCGATCAGCATGTCATGGGGCATCGCGCCCAGCTTGTCCGAGATCCAGGCCATGCCAAAGCCGTGGCGCGAGAACATCTTGTAAGGCGAGATCACGTAGCCATCGACATCATAGGCGGCGAGGTCGATCTGGCCATGCGCCGCGTGCTGGATGCCGTCGACCACGATCAGGCACCCGGGCGCGACCGCGCGAATCGCCTTCGAGATCGCCGCCACATCCATCCCCATGCCGGTGACGGGCGAGGCATGCAGGATCGTCGCCACCGCCACATCCGGGGTCATCCGCGCGGCATAATCGGCGGCGGTGACGGTGCCGGTCGCGTTGTCATGGGGGACGTTCACATACTCCAGACCGGCAATCTCGGCCCAGCGGCGGGCGGCACTGCGCGAGGCCGGATGCTCGATGGACGAGCCGATGACCTTGCCCCCTTTCGGCGCGTTCACGCAGGCGGTTCGGATGACGCGGAACAGCAGTTCGGTGCCGCTTTCGCCCATGAAGAACTGCCCGGATCTGGCGTTCATCAGCAGCGCCATATCGGCCTTGGCGGCGTTGATCTTGTCAACCAGCGCATGCGCGGCGACGTTGTCACGGCCCTGATTGTCGGGGATCGCGGCGAAGAAGGCCGAGGTCTCGACCACCGATTTCAGCGTCAGCGCGCCGCCCGCATTCTCGAAGAAGATGCGCTCGCCCTGGAAGGGGCAGCTGTCGACATGGGCGAAGCGGTCGCGGATGGCGGAAATCAGGGTCGGGTTGCCGGTGATCATGGCGAAAGTCCTGTCTTGCGGTGCGTTGGCGGGCCGTCCCCGTCCGGGGAAAGGGCATGGTCTGTCGTTAGGGGTGGCAGGCCGGTATCGAAGCGACGGCGGCCCGTCGGGATGAAAGATCGTGCGGATCGCGCCCGGGGGGGCGGAAGGTATCCGCCTCCCATAGCAATCCGGCAACGTCCAGGATGCGGTGTTTTTTCGCCTTCTGCATTCAGAAAAACTGTGGGTCGGCTCGGTGGCCGGCAGATAATCTGACGATCACCTCCGCCGCGCGCCCGTCAGGCTGCGGCGGTCCAGGCGGCAATGCACACCCTTCTGGCCATTGACCACCTGGGTGATGCTGAGGTCGGCCAGCAGGCTGGCATGGCGATAGGCTTCCAGCCGGGTCAGGTCGGAATGGGCGCAGATCCAGTCCAGCATGCGCGCGGCCGCCTGCTGCGTGGCGCTGTCCAGATCCTCGGCGAAGCCCATGGTGATGATCGCGTCGTCGAGTTCGATTTCCGGCGCCTCGGGGGCGGTGCCCTTCTCCAGCGTGAAGCGGAACTGGCCGTTCAGCGCGGTTTCCAGCGCCGTGTCGCAGATCTCGCCGTCGCCTTGCAGCGCGTGGCCGTCGCCCGCCAGAAAGAGGGCCCCGGGCACCTGCACCGGAAAGCTGATCCGGGCGCCCTGGCGGAAGGCGCGATTGTCGACATTGCCACCGAAGGTGCCGGGCGGGACGGAGCTGACGCGGACCCCGGCCGGCGTCACGGCGAGGATGCCGAAGAAGGGCGCGAGCGCGACCTCGGGGCCCCAAGGCAGGCGGGCGGTGCGGCGGACGGGATCGATGGGCACGACCAGGCTTTCATAGGCGGGGGCGAGGTCGGGAAAGAGGCCGAAACCGGGCTCGATCGCGCTCCACCCCCAGTCTTGGGCGAAGTCCACCGCCTCGACCTCGACAATCAGCCGGTCGCCGGGCTCGGCACCCTCGATATAGACGGGCCCCGTCAGCATATGCGGGCCGAGGTCGGGTTTCTGCGCCGCCATCACCGCGCGGTGGCTGTCCAGCGGCCGATGCGGGCTGCCCTCCCCCGGCAGGTTGCGCGGGCCGCCCGAGAGCGTGTCGATCCGCACACTGTCGCCGGGCCGGATGCGCAGCACCGGGACGGCAGCGGAATCGAGATGGCCCCAGAGGATCGTCTCGGGCGTGGTGGGCAGATGGTGGAGCATGGCGGGTCCCGGAAGCGGCAAAGAGAAAGGCGGCGCGCCCTTCATGACGCGCCGCCCCGGCGATGAAAAGCCTTGATCCGGCGCGGATCAGAGCGCCGCGCGGGGATCGTGCCGCGCGACGCGCGACAGCAGGTAATCCACTTCGGCCCGGGCCTGGGCCATCAGCACGCTGCCCGGCTTGCGCTGCGCGGCCGAGGTCAGGATGCCGCGCTTTTGCAGCACATATTTGCGCACGGCGAGGCCGACGCCCTGCTGCTGCTCGTAACGCATGAGCGGCAGATGCGCGTCGAAGAGGTCATGGGCCGCCTCGCGCTCGCCCGCCGCCGACAGCCGCACGATATCGGCAAGCGCGTCGGTGAAGCCGTAGCCGGTCATCGCCCCGTCGGCGCCGCGCTCCATCTCGAAATCGAGGAAGAGCGCGCCGTTGCCGGTCAGGATCGACACCGGGCGCAGGCGTCCCTCGGCCTGGAACCGCCGCAGCGCCGAGATCTTCTCCAGCCCCGGCCAGTCCTCGTGCTTGAGCATCACGCAGGACGGGTTGGCCTGGATGATGTCGCGGACCACGCCCGGGCTCATCACCACGCTCAGGGTCAGCGGATAATCCTGCAAGACCCAGGGAATATCACGGCCCACGGCCTCGACCGCCTGGTCGAAATAGCCGCGGATCTGGTCGTCGGTGCGCAGCGCGGGCGTGGGGGCGATCATCACCCCCGCCGCGCCGAGCGCCATCGACTCGCCCGCCAGCCGCCGCATGGCCGCCAGCCCCGGGGCCGAGACGCCGACCACGATCGGCAGCGCCGAGCGCGTCACCACCCGGCGCACGATCTCGAGCGATTCCTCGGCTTCGAGCTTGTTCGCCTCGCCCATGATGCCGAGGATGGTGATCCCCGTCGCCCCGGCCCGGGCGTAGAAATCCGTCAGCCGGTCGAGCGAGTCGAGGTCAAGCCTGCCATCGTCGTGAAACGGCGTGGCGGCGATGGCGTAAACGCCCTTGGCCTTGTGATCGAAGCTCAAAACCCGTTCTCCGCCTTCCAGGCGGCGTAGCGCGCCTTGTTCTCGGCGTTGGACGGATAGAGGCCCGGCAGCGGATGGCCCGCTTCGACCTGACTCATGATCCAGCCTTCCAGGCGCTCCTGCTCGATGCCTTCGGTGACGACTTCATCGACCAGCTTCGCGGGGATCAGCACGGCGCCATCCTCGTCCACCACGATCAGGTCGTCGGGATAGACTGCGACGCCACCGCAGGCGACAGGTTCCTGCCAGTTGACGAAGGTCAGCCCGGCGACGGAGGCCGGGGCGGCGACGCCCGCGCACCAGATCGGCAGCCGGGTGCCACGAACGCCCGCCACGTCGCGGACCGCGCCATCGGTGACCAGCGCCGCGATGCCGCGTTTCTGCATGCGGGCGCAGAGGATGTCGCCGAAGATCCCGGCATCGGTCACGCCCATGGCGTCGACCACGGCGATCACGCCTTCGGGCATTGCCTCGATGGCGGCGCGGGTCGAGATGGGCGAACCCCAGCTTTCCGGCGTCGCCAGATCCTCGCGCGCGGGGACGAAGCGCAGGGTGAAGGCGCGGCCGACGATGCGGGGCTGGCCGGGTTCCAGCGGCATGGCGCCGCGCAGATAGACATTGCGCAGGCCCTTCTTCAGCAGGATCGTGGTCAGGGTGGCGGTGGTGACGGCTTTCAGCTCGGCGATGGCCCGGGCTTCGTCATAGGGAAGGGTCATGGAAATTCTCCTCAGATGCTGGGCACATAGCCGCCATCCACACGGATGGTGCTGCCGGTGATGTAGCCGGCGCGGGCGCTGGCCAGGAAGGCGACCATATCGCCATATTCGGAGGGCTCGCCGTAGCGGCCGGCGGGGATCGCGGCGAGGCTTTCGGCCTGAACCTCGGCCAGCGGGCGGCCCTCGCGCTGGGCTTTCTGCTCGTCCAGGAAGCTGATGCGCGGCGTGGCGATGCGCCCGGGCAGGACGATATTGGCGGTGATCCCGTCGGCGCCGATCTCACGCGCCAGCGTCTTCGACCAGCCGACCAGCGCGATGCGCAGGGCGTTCGACAGGCCCAGATTGGGGATCGGCGCGATCACGCCCGACGAGGTCGAGGTGATGATCCGGCCCCATTTGCGGGCCCTCATGCCGGGCAACACCCGGTCGGTGATGGCGATGACCGACAGCACCATGGATTCGAAGCTGGCCCGCCAGAGCGCCGGGTCCTGACCCGAGACGGTGCCGGGACGCGGGCCGCCGGTGTTGTTGACCAGAATGTCGACCGGGCCCCACTCGGCCTCTATCCGGGCGATGTTGGGCTCGATGGCGCCCGCGTCGCCCAGGTCCCAGGCCATCGACATCGCCTGCCCGCCGGTGGCGCGCAGGGCCTCGGCATTGGCTTCCGCCGCCTTGGGGTCGATATCGGCCAGCACCACCTTGACGCCCTCGGCCGCCAGCGAGCGGGCGATGGCCCCGCCCAGACCGCCCCCGGCACCGAGAACCAGCGCCACCTTTCCCGAAATCCCGAAATCCATTGCTGTCGTCCTTTGTCGTGTTAGGCCAGTTTCGCGCAGGAAGCGGCGATCCGGCGGCAGGCCTCCTCGAGCCTTTCGGTCGAGGTGGCGAAAGAGATGCGGAAATAGGGCGCCATACCGAAGGCCGAGCCCGGCACCACCGCCACGCCGCCGTCTTCCAAGAGCCAGGTGGCGAAATCGGCGTCGGTGGCGATGACCTGCCCGTCCGGCCGCTTGCGCCCGATCATTCCCGCGCAGGAGGGGAAGAGGTAGAAGGCGCCGTCCGGCTTGCGGCAGGACAGCCCGTCGATGGCGTTGAAGGCGGCAAGGCAGAGGTCGCGGCGGGTCTGGAAGACCGCGTTGCGCTCGGCCAGGAAGTCGAGCGGGCCGGTCAGCGCCGCCACCGCCGCGGCCTGACTGACCGAACTGGGGTTGGTCGTGCTTTGCGATTGCAGCGTCGCCATCGCCTTGATCAGCGGCGCGGGGCCGCCCGCATAGCCGATGCGCCAGCCGGTCATCGCATAGGCCTTGGACACGCCGTTGCAGGTCAGCGTCCGCTCGGCCAGCCGCGGCTCGACCGCGGCGATGGTGGCGAAATCGAAACCGTCGTAGCGGATATGCTCGTATATGTCGTCGGACATCACCATGACCTGCGGGAAGTCGAGCAGCACATCGGCCAGTTCCCGCAGCGCGGCGGCGGTATAGCCGGCGCCGGTCGGGTTCGAGGGCGAGTTGAGGATCAGCCAGCGGGTCCGGGCGGTGATCGCGGCGCGCAGCGCAGGGCCGGTCAGCAGGAAGTCGTCCGCCTCAGGGCAGGCGACGGCCACTGGCACCCCGCCCGCCAGCCGCACCATGTCGGGATAGCTGACCCAATAGGGCGCCGGGATGATGACTTCATCGCCTTCGTCCAGCGTGGCGAAGAGCGCGTTATAGAGCACCTGCTTGCCGCCGGTGCCGACGCTGATCTGCGACACGTCGTAACTGAGCCCGTTCTCGCGCGCGAATTTGGCGATGATGGCGGCCTTCAGCTCGGGCGTACCGTCGACATCGGTGTAGCGGGTCTGCCCGGCCTCGATGGCGCGGGCGGCGGCCTGGCGGATATGCTCGGGCGTGTCGAAATCGGGCTCGCCCTGCGACAGGCCGATGACATCGCGCCCGGCGCGGCGCATCTCATTGGCCAGCCTGGTGATGGCGATGGTGGGCGAGGGCTGCACCGCGCCCATGCGCGCGGCCAGTTTGATCGGCAGTGCCGCCATGGATCCTGATCTCCGAATTGCAGACCGAGGGCGTCCGAGCCGCCCGGTTCGCCCCTATGTGACGCAAAGCCATTGTTCAGAAAATGGCAGCATTTCCGCATTCATTATGTAGATAAACTGAATTTACGAGGTAAGGCCGCACGAATTTCCTGCAAGACGCCTCCGAATTCCCGGTATTTCCCTGTTACTTCAATAGACTAAGCAGGACCCCTCTCCATTCCCCACCGGGACCGCCACCGGGGGGCTGCGACGCAGCGGGCCGGACCCGGGCTTGTGGCGGACCGGGGGCGCGGCTAGCTTCCGGCCACCAAAGCCCCGGGGTCCCGCGCCCCGCAGACCCCAGCAGTGACAGAGGATCCCATGAGCAAAGCCTGGCATCAGGAAACCGCCGCCGATCTGGGCCGCGGCATCGGCGAGGGGCGTATTTGCCCCGTCGAGCTGACGGAGCATTTCCTGGCCCGCAGCGCCGGTGAGGGCCTCAACGGCGGCCCGGTGCTGGCCGGCCGGATCTATGCCCGGCTGATGGAAACGCAGGCCCGGGCCGAGGCCGAAGCGGCCCGCGACCGGGTCCGCAAGGGCACCCGGCGCGGGGTGCTGGACGGCGTGCCGGTGGCCTGGAAGGACCTGTTCGACACGGCCGGCGTGGCGACCGAGGCGGGTTCGGCCCTGCTGGCCGGCCGGGTGCCGACGGAAGACGCGGTGGTCGTCGAACGGCTGAACCATGCGGGCCTGCCGCCCCTAGGCAAGACGCATATGACAGAACTGGCCTTCTCAGGGCTGGGCCTCAACCCGATCACCGCGCATCCGCCCTGCGTCAACGATCCCGAGGCGGCGCCCGGGGGTTCGTCGTCGGGCTCGGCGGCGGCGGTGGCCTTCGGCGCGGCGCCGCTCGCCATCGGCTCGGACACCGGCGGCTCGGTGCGCCTGCCCGCGGCCTGGAACGATCTGGTGGGGCTGAAGACCTCGCCCGGGCGGATCCCGGCCAAGGGCACGGTGCCCTTGGCCGCACGTTTCGACACGATCGGGCCGCTGGCAAAAAGCGTCGAGGACGCGGCGCTGGCCTTCGCCCTGCTCGATGGCTCTGCCGCGCCGGATTTGGCCGGCGCCAGTCTCAAGGGCAAGCGGCTGCTGGTGCTTGAGACTATCGCGCTGGACGACCTGCAGGACCCGGTGGCGCGGGGCTTCGAGGCGGCGCTGTTCCGCCTTGCCGCGGCTGGGGCCGAGATCAAACACGGCAAGGTCGCGCCGGTGGCCGAGGCCATGGCGATTTCCGGCATTCTCTATACCGCGGAATGTTACGGCACCTGGGCGAAGGTCATCGAGGCGGCGCCCGAGAAGATGTACCCGCCGGTGCTGGAGCGCTTCCGCGCCGGGGCCGAGCACCGCGCCTGCGATTATGTCGCGGCCTGGCTGCGGCTTGATGAACTGCGCGAGGAATGGGCGCAGCTGGTCGCCGAATATGACGCGGTGATCCTGCCGACAAACGCGATTCTGCCGCCGAAAGTGGCGCCGCTGCTGGCCGATGCCGCGGCCTTCGCGCGCACCAACCTCGCGACCTTGCGCAACACCCGGATCGGCAACCTGTCGGGCGGCTGCGGGCTGACGCTGCCCAGCGGCACGGCCTCGGTCGGCGTGTCGTTCATGGCGCCTGCAGGCGGCGAAGCGGCGCTGCTGCGTCTGGGTGCCGCGGCGGAAAAAGCGCTGGCGGGCTGAGACCTTGACCCCGGGCGCGGCCGCCGCGCCCGGGGTCTGTCAGGACGGCCGCGCTTCTTGCAGGAAGCTGCGGATCAGCGGCAGGCGCCCGGCCGAGCGCGACCAGAGCACCCCAACCTCGCGCAGCGGCGCATCGGCCAGCGGGAAGCTTTCGACCTGCACGCCCGCGGGCCAGGGCGCGGGCCAATCGGGGATGATCGACACGCCGAGCCCCCGCGAAACCATGATCATGATCGCTTCGAGCGAGTCGAGTTCATGCCCGTCACGCGGCTGCAATTGCTGGGCGCGCAGATATTGCTCGACCGCGCGCCCGCCCCAATGGTTGCGGTCGTAGCGCAGGAAGGGGAATTCGGCGAGCAGCGCCTCGGTCGGCGCGGCGGGGGTGCCGGGGGGCGCGATCAGTAGGTGCCTTTCACGCCGCAGGGTCAGCCAGTCGTAGCTTTTCGGCAGCGGGAAATGCGGTTTCACCAGCACCGCGAGGTCCAGCGCCCCGGCGCTGAGTTGGTCCCAGAGGTCGCCCGAGGCGCCCGGCACCAGATAGAGGTCGATCCCCGGCCGGTTCTGGCGCAGCGCCAGCAGGATGTCGGGCATGATCCCGGTGAGCGCCGTCTGAATCACGCCGACCCTCAGCAGGCCCGAGGCCCCGTCAACCGAGGCGGCGGCGCGCAGATCGTCCTCCAGCGCCAGCATGCGTTCGGCGATGATCATGATCGCCTCGGCCGCGGCGCTGGGGCGCAGGCGCTGGCCGTGGCGTTGCAGCAGGGGCTGGCCAATCTCGGCCTCGAGCGCCCGGATCCGCTGCGAGACGGCCGAAGGGGTGATGTTCATGCGGCGCGCCGTCTCGGCGGCCGAGCCGGTGCGGACGATGGTGAGAAAGGTCTGGAGGAATCGGGTATCCATCGCCACATTTCTTAATCAAAAGGAAATTGGCCGCAAGTTTTTCTGAACATCGGGGGCGACCTTCCCCAGGTCGCCCCTGTCCCGGACCTCAATCCAGTTCGAGGATCACCTGCCCCGCCGCCAGCAGCGCTCCAGGCTGCGCCATGATCCGCGCCACGCGCCCGGCGACCGGCGCCAGCAGCGGGCTTTCCATCTTCATCGCCTCGATCACCGCCAGACGCTGCCCGGCCCCCACCTGATCGCCCTCGGCCACCAGAAGGGCGCTCAGCTGGGCGGCGGCGGGGCTGCGAAGCTGGCGCTCCTCCTCGCGCTGATCGGGGACGGGCATCGTCTCGATCAGCCGGTCGGCCAGCGCGTCCAGCACCCGCAGCCGGGTCACCGCGCCGCCGCGGCTGAGGGTCCAGCTCTCGCCCTGACGCTCCAGCGCGGCGGTGACGGGCTGGCCGTCGATCTGCCCGCGCCAGATCGCCTGACCGGGCAGCCAGTCGCTGACGACAACGGCAGGGGCGCCCAGCCCGTCGATCCGCAGCACGCCGTCACTTTCCACGTTCAATGTGACTTCCGACGCCGCTTCGGCACTGCGCAGCACCAGCGCGCGCGGCAAGGCGACATCGGGCTCGCGCCGATAGGTGGCGGCGGCGGCGATCAGCGCGGCGAGGCGGCGGTCGTCCTCGCTGCCAGCGGGGGAATAGCCCTGCGGATATTCCTCGGTCAGGAAGCCGGTGGACAACCGCCCCTCGCGCCAGCGGGGATGCCGCATCAGGCTGGAGAGAAACGGAATGTTGTGGCGGATGCCGCCGATGGCGAAAGCGTCGAGCGCCTCGGCCTGGGCCGCGATTGCCTCGGCGCGGGTCGGCGCATGCGTCACCAGCTTGGCGATCATCGGGTCGTAATGCACCGGGATCTCGCCCCCCTCGAAAACGCCGGTGTCGTTACGGGTGGTGACGCCCGCGACCACGCCTTCGGCTGGCGGGCGATAGGTGGTCAGCCGCCCGGTCGAGGGCATGAAGCCGCGCTCGGGATCCTCGGCATAGATCCGGCTTTCCACGGCCCAGCCGGTCAGCCGGACGTCTTCTTGTGCCAGCGGCAGCGGCTCGCCCGCGGCGGAGCGGATCATCAGTTCGACCAGATCCTGCCCGGTGATCAGTTCAGTAACCGGATGTTCGACCTGCAACCGGGTGTTCATTTCCAGGAAGTAGAAGCTGCGGTCCTGACCGACGACGAACTCCACCGTACCCGCGCTATCATAGCCCACCGCCCGCGCCAGCGCGACCGACTCGGCCCCCATCCGCGCCCGTGTCTCGGGGTCGAGCAGCGGCGAGGGCGCCTCTTCCAGCACCTTCTGGTTGCGGCGCTGGATCGAGCATTCGCGTTCACCGAGATAGACGCAGTTGCCGTGCTTGTCGGCGATAATCTGGATCTCGATATGCCGCGGGTTTTCGATGAATTTCTCGACGAAAACCCGGTCGTCACCGAAAGACGCCGCCGCTTCCGACTTCGCCCGGGCGAAGCCTTCGCGCACCTCTTCCGGGCTGCGGGCGATTCGCATTCCCTTGCCGCCGCCGCCGGCCGAGGCCTTGATCATCACCGGATAGCCGATGCCGGCTGCGATGCGCTCGGCCTCCTCGGGGGTATCGATGACGCCGACATGGCCGGGGACCGTGCTGACCCCGGCCTGCACCGCGGCGCGCTTCGATTCGATCTTGTCGCCCATGGCCTCGATGGCGTGGGGGTTGGGGCCGATAAAGGTGATCCCCTCCTCGGCCAGCCGCCGGGCGAAGAGCGCGCGCTCGGACAGGAAGCCGTAGCCCGGATGCACCGCCTCGGCGCCGGTGACCTTGCAGGCGGCGATGATCTTTTCAATGGACAGGTAGCTGTCCGTGGCGGGCGCGGCGCCGATCAGCACCGCCTCGTCGGCCAGACGGACATGCAGGGCGCGGGCGTCAGCCTCGGAATAGACGGCGACGGTCGTGATGCCCATGCGGCGCGCGGTGCGGATGATGCGGCAGGCGATTTCGCCGCGATTGGCGATCAGGATCTTGGAAAACATCGAAAAACCTTACCGCTGGAGGGGGTCTTGACCGGAAAGCGCCGCGATCAGGGCGCGCTTGGTCTGGCTTTGGGGGGTGGGCCGCGGGGCCACGGGCCCATCGCTGCCGCCACCAAGGCTGATCCGCGCCCCGGGCCAGGCGATGAGTCGGGTGCGGGCATCGCCCAGCCCCAGGGCCAGCGCGGCGATCCCTTGAGCGCGGCGCAGGACCAGCCCCACCGGGGGCCGGCGCAGCCCCGTCAGGGCCCGGCGCAGCTCGGCGGCTTCGGCCAGCGCACCGGCGGCCTCCTCGGCCTGACCGGGCAGGCTGCCGGGAGTGTCGAGGAGCATGACCAAGGGCAGCCCCTGCCCCGTCAGGAACTCGACGAAACGGCGAGCCTTGCGACAGGCGGCGGCATCGAGCGCGCCGCCGTTCTGCGCCGGATTGCTGCCGAGCAAGCCGACCGGCTGGCCGCCGATTCGCGCCAGATGGCAGGCCAGCGCGGTCCCGTACTCGGGCCAGAGGGCGAAGCTTTCGCCCTCGTCCGCCACCAGCGCGATCAGCGCGACGCTGTCCCAACCGTCGAACGGGTCGGCGGGCAGGAGCGTGGTGAAGGCCTCGTCGCTGTCCGCCAACGCGGCGGCGCGGGGGCGGGTCAGGGACAGCAGGCGGCGCAGTTCCAGCACCAGCCGCACATCGTCGGCGGCGGCAAACGCGGCAAGCCCGGTGCCCGCGCCGTGCAGATCGGCCGCGCCATAGGCGGCCTGTGGATCGTCCTCATGCCCCAGCCGACGAGCGAGATCGGCCCCCCCCAGCGACCAGAACCCGGCGCCGCGGTGCATCGCGACCAGATCGGCGAGACCCGCACTCAGCGCCATCGGCCCCAGCGCCGCGCCCGACAGCGCGGTGATCGACAGTCCGCGCCCCTTGAGCGCGGCGCGGGCCGTCAGGCAGGCATCCATCGCCGCCAGCCCCTCGACCCCGGCGGCGCCGGTCAGCGGCGGGCAGTCGAGGAACTCGACCAGCGCCGAACCTTCGTCGGCGGCGCGCCGGTAAAAGGCCGCCCGCTGGCGCAGCGCCGCTGGATCGCTGGCGCCGGCATCGGCCAGCGCCAGAACCGGGCGCCCGTGGACCAGACCCGAGGCGAGGCGCAGCGCGTCCGAGCCCTCGAACCCGGCGCTCCCCGGATCAAAGAGAAGGCGCAGACGGTCCTCGGCGCTCACGAGCCCGAGCGCGACCTCGGATGGCAGAGAGGGGGAAGCAGCATGCATTGGAATGTCCCTGATAATCCCGCGTGGCCGGTGTGTTTCCGGGGTCTGAGGGCAGGCCCTCAGATCGCCGCCAGCAGCGCGATGATGCTTTTCTTGACGTTTTCGATATGGGTTTCGACCAGGTGGCGGGATTCAGCCTGATCGCCCCGGCGCAAGGCCGCCACGATCTGCAGATGCTCACCATGGCCGATGCGGAACCGTTCGGGGATCCGCTCGACGTTGAACATATGCGTCTTGAGGCGCAGGTCGCCGATCATCCGGGCCAACAGCGCGTTGCCCGAATGGTCGGCAATCGCCCCGTGCAGCAGGTTGTCGATGGCCCAATCCTCGTCCGGGCGGGGCGCGGTCTTGGCCAGAAGGGCATGGATCGCCTCCTCCACGGCCAGAAGGTCCGCCTCGGGGATCCGGCCCGCGGCGTGATAGGCGGCCTCGCCTTCCAGCAGACGGCGGACATTCAGTGCCTCGATCAGCTCGCGGGTCGACAGGCCGCGCAGGACCAGCGCCCGCCCCGCTTCGCGCACCACGATGCCTTCGGATTCCAGCCGGTTCAGCGCCTCGCGCGCCGGGGTGCGCGAGACCTTCAGCATCTCGGAAATCCGCCGCTCGTGCAGGACCGAACCCAGCGGCAGGTCGCGGCGCAGGATCATGTCCAGCAGCTGGTGATAGACCCGCTCGCTGAGCAGCGTCTCGGGGGTCACGGACTCATTCATCGGCGCGCTCACAGCGGGGCGAGCGGGCGGATGGCGATCCCCACCGCCTCCAGCCGCACCCTGAGCCGTGCCGCCATCTGCACCGCGCCGGGCGTATCGCCATGCACGCAAACCGTGTCGATGGCCACCGGGATCCGCGTGCCGGACACCGTTTCCAGCGCGCCCGCCTCCAGCATCCTCAGCACCCGGTCGGCGGCCAGATCGGCGTCATGGATGACCGACCCGGCGATGCGGCGTGAGACCAGATTGCCGGTCTCGGCATAGGCGCGGTCGGCGAAAATCTCGCGCGCCAGACGCAGCCCGTGGCGTTCGCCCGCCTTCTCTGTCTCCATCCCCGGCATGACCATGAAGATCAGGTCCGGCGCGCAGGCCTTCAGCGCCCGGGCGATGGTGTCGGCCAGCGCCGGGTCCTCGTTGGCCGTGGTGTTGAGCGTGCCGTGCGGCTTGACGTGCTGAAGGGGGATCCCGACCACCGCAGCCATGCCGCGCATGGCCGCGACCTGATAGATGATCTGCTTTTCGATGTCGTCCATGCTTTCACCGCGGATCTCCCGCCGGCCGAAACCGTAAAGGTCGAGGAAACCGGGATGCGCGCCGGGACGCACGCCCCGGTCCCTGGCCAGCGTCAGGGTGCGGTGCATGACGCTGGGATCGCCGCCGTGGAAGCCGCAGGCGATGTTGGCCGAGCTGACGATGCCCAGCATCGCCGCGTCATCGCCCATGGTCCAGGCGCCGAAGGCCTCGCCCATATCGCAGTTGAGATCAATGGCGCGCATCGCGGCCTCCCCTTCCCCGTTCCGTGACGCCTGGTCGCGCAGAGCGCTTGGCGTATGCATTCCAGTGGTATACCACTAGAATACCGATTCTGAAAACAGAGGGAAGCGCCAATGCGACACGATCCTCCGCCGCCCCTGCCCGGGACCACCAGCCCGTTGGAAAGGCCGCGCTTTCTGCCCGCGGGCACCGGCGCGCTGGTGGTGGAATTCGGCGCCCAGGTGGACGAATCGACCAGCGAAGCGGTGCTGGCGCTGGACCGGGCGGTGGCCGGTGCCGCCATCGACGGCGTGATCGAGCTGGTGCCGACCTATCGCTCGCTTCTGGTGCATTTCGATCCGGCCGTGATTCGCGCCGCCGCGTTGAGGCAAAAGCTGGAGGCGCTGGTCGCCCATTCCGGCGCCACCCCGCGCGAGGATCGGCTCTGGACCATTCCGGTGTGCTACGGCGGTGCCTGCGGCGAGGATCTGGAGGCGGTGGCGAAGCTGCACAAGCTCGACCCCGAGGAGGTGGTGGCGATCCACGCCGCCTCGCCCTTTCGGGTCTACATGATCGGTTTCGCGCCGGGTTTCGCCTATCTCGGCGGCCTCGATCCGCGGCTGCACACCAGCCGCCGGGTCGAGCCGCGGCTCAGGACGCCCGCGCGTTCGGTCTCCATCGGCGGGGCGCAGAGCGCGCTCAACCCGCCTTTTGAGCTGCCCAGCGGCTGGCATCTGCTGGGCCAGACCCCTGTGCATCTGTGGGACGCGCGGCGCGAGGGCTCGGCCGAGATCGGCCCCTCGCTGCTGCTGCCCGGCGACCGGGTGCGCCTGCGCCCCGTCGAGCCCGAGGAATACCGCGATCTCTGCGCCAGGGCCGAGGCGGGCGATCCCGTGGCCCGCTTGCAGACCCAGCCCAAAGCGACCGAGGAGACCCCGGCATGAGCGCCGACGCAGCCCCCCTGACCCCCGGCCTGCTTGTGGTCGAACCCGGCCTTGGCACCTCATTGCAGGATCTCGGGCGGCGCCATTACCAGCGGTTCGGTATTTCCGAATCCGGGGCGCTGGATGCCCCCTCCCTGCGGCTGGCGAATGCGCTTGTCGGCAACGCCTCCGGCGTCGCGGCGCTGGAGATCACGCTGTCGGGCCCGGTGATCGACATCCAGGCCGAGCGCGTGCGACTGGCGCTGGTGGGCGCCGATTTCCCGATCACGCTGAACGGTCATGAGCTGCGCAGCGGCCGGTCGTTCGAGGCGCGGCGCGGCGACCGGCTGGTCATCGGCCTCGCACGGTCGGGCGCGCGGGCCTACCTCGCCGTCGCGGGCGGTTTCGCTCTCGAGCCGACGCTGGGCAGCCTGTCGACGCATTCGCGCTCGCGCCTCGGGGGGCTCGATGGCGGGTATCTGAAGGCGGGCGATGTCCTGCCGCTGACCCCGGGTGCCGCCGGCGAGGGGCCGCAACTGGCGCTGCCCGCCCTGCCAGCCACCCCGGCCGAGACGCTGCGCGTGGTGCTGGGTCCGCAGGACGATTTCTTCACCGAAGCCGGGATCGAAACCTTCCTCAACGCCCGCTACCAGGTCTCGCCCCGCGCCGACCGCATGGGCTATCAGTTCGAGGGCCCGGTCATCGCCCATGCCAAGGGATTCAACATCGTCTCGGACGGGATCGTCAACGGCTCGATCCAGGTGCCGGGCAACGGCCAGCCGATCGTCCTGCTGGCCGACCGGCAGACCACCGGCGGCTATCCGAAGATCGCCACGGTGATCGAAGCGGATCTGCCGATCCTGGCGCAGCTGCGCCCGGGCGAGAGCATCGGCTTCACCGCCGTGACCGCCGACGAGGCCGAGGAGATCGTGCTGGAGGCTCGCGCGGCGCTGGAGGCGCGGGTGGCGGGGTTGGTCGAGGTCGGCGCGGCGCGGCGTCCGCCGGCGATCCGCGCGCTGCTCGAGGCCGATCTGACCGCCGGTCTGGCGCTGGTCTGACCCCGCGCCGACCGACGCCCCAGGGCGTCCGGGCGGGGAAGACCTCCGCCCGGACGGGTTCATGCGACGACCGGCAGCGTTTCGACCGCATAGGACAGCCGCAGCGAGCGGTCGCGGCGCGGGTCGTAGAGTTCGCCCTCGAAATGGGTGCCGGGACGGATCCCGCCCTGCACCGCCAGCGTGCCGCAGAACATCGCATGACCGGGCGCCAGCTGACGCTCTGCGAAGCCGTAGCGTTCGAACAGATCGCGCGGATTCAGCAGGCCCGCGACGGTCCCCTCCTGATAGAGGCAGCGCTCGCCGTCGATCACCGCCCAGGAGCGCAGCACCAGCTCGTCCCAGTATTGCTCGACATCCTTGAGGCGCCACAGTTCGCGCGAGACGGGCTTGGCCGCGATCTGCTTGGAAAAGGCGATGGAATAGGCCTCGAGCTTGCGGTCGGTATGGTCCGACCCCACACCCAAGAGCAGCTCGTCGCCATCGGCGAAGATCACCGCCTCGACCTCGCCCGAGGTGTCGCTGCCCAGCACCTGCACCGGCTGCCCGGCGTCGCATTGGCAAAGCAGCGCCTCGGCCACGCGATAATAGACCGGCACGGTCGAGGGCGCGGGCACGCCGATGGCGGCCAGTTCGTGGATATGTTCCTCGACCGCGGCCCGGTCGCGCCCGGCCCAACCGGCCACGATCAGCTGCGCAACGTCGAGGCGGCGCTCAGCACGGCTGCCCTCGGCGTCCAGAACGGAAAAGGTCATCTGCATGGGGGGTATCCTTGGACAGAGAAAAGGGGCCGGCCAATCGCCGACCGGCCCCGCAGGTCGCCTGGCGCGGGTCTAGCCGCCCGACGCGAGATTGGGCAGGAACAGTGCCAGCCCCGGGAAGGCGATGAGCAGCAGCACCATCACGAACATCAGCAGGACGAAGGGGATGGCGCCGACGATCACCTCGTTCAGCGTGCCGCGCCCCCGCACACCCTGCACCACGAACAGATTGAGGCCCACGGGCGGCGTGATCAGCGCCATCTCGATCAGCACGATCAGCAAGATGCCGAACCAGACCGGATCGAAACCCAGCGAAGTGATCAGCGGCGCGACCAACGGGATGGTGATGATCATCAGGGAGAGGGTTTCGATGAAGAACCCGAGGATGATGTAGAAGCCGATCAGCAGGAACAGCGTCTGCATGGGCGACAGTTCGAGCGTGGCAATGGTCGCCAGCAGCGAATCCGTCAGCCCGATCGAGGCGAGGATGAAGTTCAGGAAATTGGCCGAGATCATGATCAGCATGATCATGCAGGTGGTGCGCATCGTGCCTTCCAGCGCCTCGCCCACCATCTTCCACGACAGCGTTCCGGCCATGAAGGCCATGATCAGCGCCACGACCGTGCCGATGGCCGCAGCCTCGGTCGGCGTGGCCCAGCCGGTATAGATCGCACCCATGATGAAGGCGAAGAGCACCAGCACCGGCAGCAGATGCACCAGCTTGGCGAAACGCGCGGCCATGGTCGAACTGCGCCGCTCGCCGCCCCATTCGGGCTTGATCAGGCACATGATCAGGATGGCCAGCATGAAGAGACCGGACAGCACCAGCCCGGGGATGATACCCGCCATGAACAATTGCGGGATCGAGGCCTGGGCGAGGAAGCCGTAGACGATCAGGTTGATGGACGGCGGCAGCAGGATGCCCAGCGTCCCGCCGGCAGCGATGGAGCCGGCGAAGAAGCGCTCGTCATAGCCAAAGCGCGGGGCCTGCGGCAGGGCGATGGTGCCGACGGTGGCGGCGGTCGCGACGGAGGAACCCGAGGTGGCCGAGAACATCGTGGCGGTGCCGATATTGGCGTGCATCAGCCCGCCCGGCATCCAGGACAGCCAGGAATCCAGCGCGTCATAGACTTTGGTGGCGATGCCCGAGCGCAGCAGCAATTCCCCGATCAGGATGAAGAGCGGGATCGAGACCAGGATGAAATTGGTGCTGGTGTCCCAGATCTGATGGCCGAGCGCCCGGCTGAGCGGGGCGGCAGCGAATTCCCATTCCAGAACCATCGCCAGGATGAACAGCGCCGCGGCGACCGGGATGGTCAGCGCCAGAAGGCCGAGCAGGACGAAAATGGCGGTCAGCAGCATTAGCCGTTCCTCCGGTGAAGCGCCACGGCCTCGGCGATGGCCTGTTCGGTCTCGTCCGCGACCGAGACGGTGCCGGTCAGTCGGTTGATCAGAGCGTGGTCGCGCTCGAACACCAAGGCGACGACGACCCGCAGCAGGATCAGCGCGGTGACGAAGGTGAAGAAGATCAGCCCCGCGACGAACAGCCCCTGCGGGATCCAGAGGGGTGTTTCCAGCGTAGTGATCGAGGTCGAACCGCGGTTCCAGGAGCGCTGGAAGATGTGGAACATCGCCTGCGAGAGGGCGAAGGCCATATAGCCCAGCCCCAGCAGCGCGATGATGTGCAGCACGGCCTTGCCCGCCTGCGGCAGGCGGCTGGTCACCAGGTCGATGCGGATATGCGCCTTGACCAGCAACGTATAGGCAGAGGCCCAGCTCGTGGAGACAGCCAGGGCGTAATACGACAATTCGTCGGCGCCCCAGGTCGAGAGGCCCAGAAGCCGCCGCGAGAGGATGTCGATGCTGATCAGGAAGGCGGAGATGAGGATTGCTCCGCCCCCGGCATAGACGGCCCAGCGAGAGACAACGAGAGCCCCCGCCAACAGCCGATCAAGAAGCCGCGACAATGCATGCATGGATGGGTTCCGGGATAGGGGTCAGGGGGCGCGCCGCCCCCGGGCGCGGGACCCGGGGGCGGCGGCGGGATCGGTTACTCGGTCAGGACCGCGTCGAGCAGCGGCGCCACGGTGGCGGCGAAGGTCTCGGCGCATTCGCCGGCGCAGCGCTCGTTCCAGCGCGGCAGCACCACGTCACGGGTCAGTTCCACGGCGCGGCGCTGGTCGGCCTCGGTGATCTCGACCAGTGTCAGGTTCTGCGCCGTGCCGACCGAGCATTCACCGCCGGTATTGCAGGCGATGCCCAACTGGTTATCGGCGACGGCGTTGTTCCAGATCTGGTCTTCCAGCGCGGCGACCTGTTCGCGCAGCAGGGTCTGGGTTTCCGCGTCGAGGCTGTTCCAGCTGTCGTTGTTGATGGCGAAGCCGACCGGATCCCAGCCGCCGATGGGCAGCGGGTAGAAGTGGGTCGAGACCTCGGACCAGCCGCCGAAGAACCCGGACAATGTGCCGGTGATGCCGCAATCGATCACGCCGCGGTCCAGCGCCACCGGAACCTCGTTGAAGGCGATGGAGACGCCGGTGCCGCCCACGGCTTCGATGAAATCCATGGTCATGCGGCCCGAGCCACGGATGCGCAGACCGGCCAGATCGTCGAGCCCGTTGATCTCGGCCTTGCAGAAGACGACCTGCGCCGTGAAGGGCGCGACGCCCAGCAATACCGAATCGTAGGCCTCGTCAAAGACGCGCTCCAGATAGGGGCGATAGGCGAGAGAGATTTCGCGGGCCAGCGCCGGGTCGGCGATGGCGGGGATGTCCAGCCCCTCGACCCGCGGCTCGTCGCCGGCCACATAGTCGATGATCGTTGTGCCGACATCATAGACGCCCTGCTGCACCATCTCATAGACCGCGGCGCCGCCGAGGCCGAGCCGGTCGAAGGCTTGCACGGTGACATTGATGCGGCCATCACTGGCGGCGGGCAGCGTCTCGGTCCAGAAGGGCAGTTCGTAGGTCGGATAGAGGCTCGAGGTGCTGAGGCTGCCGACCACGTTCAGGTCGTAGGTCTGGGCCAGGGCGGCCCCCGAGGTGCTGAGCAGCAGCGCTGCGGCCAAGGCGGTTCTCATCGTTTTCTCCCGTGTTGGTTAGAGGGTTCTCCGGCGGACCGGGTCAGAGGATGGAAAATTCCGTGTTCTTGCGGTCGGTGACCAGCATGCTGCCCGGCGCATGAGTGATCGCGAACGAGGGCTTGGCCTGGGCGATGACCGCCTGGGGCGTCACGCCACAGGCCCAGAAGACCGGGATCTCGCCGGCGCGCGGCGGGTTGGGATCGCCGTAATCGGGCTTGGCGATATCGGCAATGCCGATCGCCTCGGGCAGGCCGATATGAATGGGCGCGCCATGGACCGAGGGGAAGCGCGTGGTGATCTGGATGGCCCGGATCGCCTGCGCCGGAACCAGGGGGCGCATCGACACGACGGTGGGACCATGGAACCGCCCGGCCGGGACACAGGCAATGTTGGTGCGGTACATCGGCACGTGCTGGCCGCGCTCGACATGGCGCAGCGGCAGGCCCTCCTGCATCAACGCTTCCTCGAAGGACAGCGAGCAGCCGATGGCGAAGCTGACTAGATCGTCGCGCCAATAATCGCTGATATCCTTGACCTCGGCCACCAGTTCGCCGTTTTCCCAGACGCGATAGGCGGGAAGATCGGTGCGCAGGTCCAGATCCTCGCCCAGCGAGGGCAGGAAGGGGCTGCCGCGCTCGGCCACGCCGATCACCGGGCAGGCGCGCGGATTGGCATTGGCGAAGCGCAAGAAGTCCTCGGCGTAGTCCTGCGGCAGGATCGCGAGGTTGGCCTGCACATAGCCCGGCGCGGTCCCGGCCGTGCTGTAGTCGATCTGACCCGCGCGGCAGGCGAGGCGCACATCGCGCCCGGTCGAGCCATGGCCCCAGGAGTCGCGTGCCAAAGGTTTGTTTGTTGCCGTCATGATATCGTCCAGGGAACTTTCTTGTTACCGAAAGAAGATCATCCCGCGTTTTGCTTGTCCAATAATGGTACTCGATGCTTTTCGATAAGGATTTCTTATAGTATTTCTGAGTGTCTGTCAGGCTCAGGGGGCTCAGTGACCGATTTCCGCTCGCTCGAATGTTTCTACTGGGTGGCGCGGCTGCAGAGTTTCAGCCGCACGGCCGAACGGCTGAACACCACGCAACCGGCGATCTCGCAGCGGGTCTCGGCGCTGGAGCACGAGTTGGGCGGCAAGTTGCTGGACCGCAACGGCCGCTCGATCACCCTGACCGCGCGCGGCCTTGTTCTGGTTGACTATTGTGAACGGATGCTCGACCTGCGGACCGAGATGCTGACCGCGGTGACGGCGCCGCAGGCGGTGCGGGGCACGGTGCGGCTGGGCGTGTCCGAGACCATCGTGCGCCTCTGGCTCAACGACTTTCTGGAGCGCGTGCACGGGCTCTATCCCAATCTGGTGATCGACCTGTCGGTCGATGTGACCCCGGTGATGCTGGAGCAATTGCTGCGCGGGGATCTGGACCTCTGCCTCTGTCTCTCGCTGACCGAGGATGTGCGAATCGCCAGCCTGCCGCTTTTCACAGCGCCCCTGGTCTTCCTCGCCTCGACCGAAATGGAGATCGGCGCCGAGCCTCTGGACATCGAAGCGCTGCGGGCGGTGCCGATCATCACCTACCCCAAGGCGACCTCACCCTATACGACGCTCATGCGGGCGCTGCACCGCGCCGGCGAGACCCGGCCGCGTATCTATACCAATTCCTCGCTGGCCTCGATGATCCGCATGACGCTGGACCGGATCGGCATCTGCGCCATCCCTGAAGAGGTCGCCCGGACCGAGATCGACGAGGGCAAGCTGCGGGTGATCCGCACGGTTCTGGACCTGCCCGAACACCGTTTCAGCGCCTGCTATCTGCACCGCACCAGCGCCGGGGTGGTCGAGCATCTGGCGATGCTGGCGCAGAAGGTGGGGCGAAGGGAGGTGCCCCTGGATTTGTAGACGCTTTGCCGCCCAACTTTGAGACAGGAGGCAGAGATGGGGACAAGCTGCTAGAATGGCGAGTGACCTACCACTGAACTTTCATCCAGCGGCGGCCGGAGCCCAGCGGTCATTTACACCTGTTGGCGTGGGTTGAGCATCGCCCGGCGCGCGGAACCCTCGTCGCGTGCAGCGGGTCGGGCGATTGCGGTGGTCCGGTGCAGGGCGAAGCCTGCCGGGGTCTGGTAGCCAATGGCCGAGTGGGGCCGCGCGTTGTTGTAGTCGGTGACCCAAGCCGCGATCAGATCCCGGGCATGGGCGAGGTTGCGAAATAGCGTCTCATTCAAAACTCGTCCCGCATCCTACCATTGAAGCTTTCGACAAAGCCGTTCTGCATCGGCTTGCCGGGCGCGATGTAGTGCCATTCGCACCTTGTGCTCGGCGCACCACTTCAAGATCGCGTTCGAGGTCGCTTCGGTGCCGTTGTCGCTGACGATCATCCCCGGCTTCCCGCGGCGTTCGATCAGCGCGGTCAACTCCCGGGCCACGCGGCGGCCGGAGATCCACGTGTCGGGGATGCCCCGCCCGAAACGCAAAGCCGTGCGACGATCAACACCGAAATCCGCTCCATCGCCCGCATCGCCGGGTTGGACCAGTCCTGGATCGACAGCCAGATTGACACCGCCGCCGATGCCGACAGCGCCCGTCGTGCGGCCTTCGAGGCGCTGGCGACCCGCAGCGCGCCGACGATCCGCGCCGAACAGGTCCGGGTCGAGATCGGTGACAGCCACGACGACCCTGCTTTGCGCGCCCGCCAGATGGGCGAGGCCCTCTATGCGCGCATCAACCCTCGCCACGATCTGAGCGAACCCGCCCGCCGCTAGGCCTATGCCACGCCGGTGGACATGGCCAAGGAACTGCTGACCCTGCGCGGCGAATCCACCATGGCGCTGTCGCCCGCCAGCCTCGTGACCCGCGCCCTTTACACCACGTCCGACCTCCCGATCATCCTCGGCAACACTGTGGGCCGCGTGCTGCGCGATGCCTACCAGGCCGCACCCTCGGGCATCCGACGCCTTGGCCGCCAGACTACGGCGCGGGACTTCCGCGCGGTGAACAAGATCATGCTGGGCGAGGCACCGCTCCTAAAGAAGCTGAACGAGGCGGGAGAGATCAAGGCCGGGACCATGGCCGAGGCGCGCGAGGCCTACAAGATCGAGACTTGGGCTGACCTGCTCCCCTGAAATGTCCTGAAATTTTGGTTAGCCTGTTCTCCAACTGAGGAGACAGATGATGAAGAGAAGCCGTTTCAGCGCAGAACAGATCATTGGCATTCTGAAAGAGCATCAGGCCG
>Ga0209794_1000458_pt1 | contig 60588 bp, 64 predicted proteins | sample EBPBio232013_DNA_FD_185869 | JGI IMG/M metagenome (GOLD analysis project Ga0209794, IMG submission 185869) | Wastewater treatment Type I Accumulibacter community from EBPR Bioreactor in Madison, WI, USA - Reactor 1_5/23/2013_ DNA (SPAdes)... | ecosystem: Engineered > Bioreactor > EBPR >...
TCGATGACTGCGACCTCTATGCGGAGGGCTTCGACGCGGTGCTGTCGCGGGCGGAGCGCGTCGGCTATCACGACCTCGCCACCAATACCCAGCCGGTTCAGGCCCATGTCGACCGCGTGCGCGCCGCCGAGGCGCTGGTGCTGGTCTTCCCGGTCTGGAACTTCGGCTTCCCGGCGCTGCTGAAAGGCTATCTCGACCGCGTCTTCCTGCCGGGCGTGTCGTTCGGGCTGGTCGACGGGACGACGCAGGGCATGCTGACCAATATCGGCAAGATCGGCGTCGTCACCAGCTACGGCGCGACCTGGACGAAGGCGACACTGCTCGGCAATCCGCCGCGCAAGTTCTGCACGCGCTCGCTGCGGGCGGTGACGCGGTTCAAGGCATCGGTGGACTATCTCGCGCATTACGACATGAACCGCTCGACGCCGGAGACGCGGGCGGCCTTCCTCGGCAAGGTCACGCGCCATTTCTCGCGGTTCTAGGGTCGGGTTGATGAGCCGGCTGATACTGTCACGCTCCTGTCACCTTTCCCGGAGAAACATGCGCCGGCTGCACAAAGGCGGCCGAAGCGGGAGCGGCCGCGCCGTCCCGGCCCTGGGGGGATTGCGATGAGTCGCACGAAGGACGCAGCCGACGCCGGTCGGGAGCCCTACCGCAAGTCGATCGGCGCCCATGTCCAGCATGCGGCCCGGCTGCACCGGGCGCTGGTGGCGCGCAAGCTGACCATCCTCGGTCTTTATCCGGGTCAGGAACAGGTTCTGAAAATCCTCGCCGACGGCGGCGACATGACCATGGGCGACCTCGCATCGGCGCTCAGGGTGCGTCCGCCGACCGCCTCCAAGACGGTCGGTCGCCTCGCCGCGCAGGGACTTGTCGAGCGGAAGAATCCAGGTTCGGGCGACGGCCGGCTGGTGCGCGTCGGCCTGACGGAGGCCGGAGGCGAGAAGGCGGCGGCGCTGGACGACCTCTGGTTCGCCGCCGAGGACGAGATGCTCGCCGATCTCGACGGCAAGGACGTCAAGCGTCTGCGCAAGCTGCTGCGCCGGATCGAGAAGACCCTCCTGCCGCACACGGCCGACGATCAGGCCGACGAGGAAGACGAGCTCGAAGAGGCGTGATCCTCCGCAGAGTTTTTGTCCTATCGTAAGAATTTTATCCTTGACAGCGTAACGCTGGTCCGATAGGTTTCCGGCACGTTCGGCAACTGCGCCGGTGCCGCCCCGACGCGCTGTCAGTCCTTCGGAGCCATTGCCCGATAGGCTTCGATCACCTGCGAATCGTCTCGGCTGCCAAGCCCCATGCCGGAGGCGGCGAGAAAGAGCTGGTGGGCCGCCGCCGCCAGGAACAGCGGCGCGCGGGTGGAATGGCCGGCATCCAGGACGATGCCGAGATCCTTGACGAAGATGTCGACGGCCGAGGTCACCGGCGGATCGTCCATCAGCATGCGCGGGCCGCGATTGTTCAGCATCCAGCTGCCCGCCGCGCTCGACCCATAGATGTCGAGCAGCACTTTCGTATCGAGGCCGGCGCGCTCGCCGAGCGCCAGCGCCTCGGCCGCCGCCGCGATATGCACGCCGCAAAGCAGCTGGTTGATAGTCTTCACCATGGCGCCGTCGCCGGCCTTCTCGCCGACGTGGAACAGGCGCGAGCCCATCACCTTGAGGATCGGCTCGGCGGCGGCGAAGACGCTCGTCGGGGCTGAGGCCATGATGGTGAGCGAACCGGCCTCGGCGCCGACGACGCCGCCGGAGACCGGGGCGTCGACGAAGCGGCGCTGCGTCGCCTCCACCTTCGCGCCGATGGCGGCGGCGCGCGCCGGGGCGCAGGTGGCGCAGAGGATGACGATGGCACTGGGGGCCAGCGCATCGAGCGCGCCGGCCTCGAACAGCACGGCCTCGGCCTGATCGGCATTGACCACCATGAGGACGAGAGCGTCGGCCCCGGCGGCCGCCTCCTTCGCGGTGGCGAAGGGCGTGCCGCCGTTCGCCTTAAGCCAGTCGAGCGCGGCCGGATTGACGTCGGTGCCGTGGACCGCGTGACCGGCTTTGGCGAGGTTCGCCGCCATCGGCCGACCCATGGCGCCGAGGCCGGCGAAACAGATGGTTGCCATCGGAAAGATTCCTGATCGGGTGCCTGCTTGGAACATGCCTCGTCGTCCTGCCCGGCCTTGTGCCGGGCATCCACGAATTTTCGCCAGTTGTCGTGCTCAAGTCGCGGATGGCCGGCAAAGCCTCGGCGCTTAAGCGCAAGGACGGCGGCCCGAGGCCGCCTATGCCCGGCCATGACGAGAATCCGTTTCTGCCGCTATTCCTTCACCGCGCCGGTCATGGCCGAAACGTAGTGCTCGACGAAGAAGGCGTAGAGGATGACGAGGGGCAGCGAGCCGACCAGCGCGCCGGCCATGAGCGAGCCCCAGCGGAACACGTCGCCGTCGACGAACTCCGAGACGATGGCGGTGGGCACCGTCTTGTTGGGGTTCGAGGAGATGAAGGTCAGCGCGTAGATGAACTCGTTCCAGCACAGCGTGAAGGCGAAGATGAAGGCCGAGATCAGGCCGGGGATCGCCAGCGGGATGATGATCTTGACCATGATCTGCCAGCGGCTGGCGCCGTCGATCAGCGCGCATTCCTCCAGCTCGTAGGGGATGGTCTTGAAGTAGCCCATCAGCAGCCAGGTGCAGAACGGGATCAGGATGGTCGGGTAGGTGAGGATCAGCGCGAAGGGCGTGTCGAACAGGCCGTAGAAGTGGATGATGGTCGACAGCGGGATGAACAGGATGGAGGGCGGCACGAGATAGGCGAGGAAGATCAGGCCGCCGACCGTCTGCGCGCCCTTGTAGCGGATGCGGGTAATGGCATAGGCGGCGAGAACCGAGGCGATGATCGACAGGAAGGTGGCGCAGACCGCCACGAACATCGTGTTCCACAGCCAGGTCGGATAGTTCGATTCGAACAGCAGCTTGTAGACGTGCCGGAACGTCGGCTCGCTCACCCAGAGCGGGTTGCCGCCGTGGAGGTCCAGGAGGTCCTGATCCGGTTTGATGGAGGTGATGACCATCCAGTAGAACGGGAACAGCAGCACGACCATGATGACGATGAGCGGCATGTAGACCGTCACCGTCTTGCGCGGCAGGCTCTCCAGATAGCTCATGCCCTCGGAGTGGTCGTCCCTGGCGGGCGCGCGCGCTGCCGTTGCCAGGGCCGCTGCGGTCTTCGGATCGGTTCCGGCGGTGGCGGTCATGACAGGGCTCCGTCGGCGGAAGGGATGCGGCTTGCGGAGAGGGTGCGGACTTTAGTCATTGTTCTCTCCCTGCTGCCATTTGCGGCCGATAGCCGCCGGTTTGCCGGCCGGCGTCGCTGACAGGAATGCAGCGCCCTCGATCAGTCATTGTTCTCTCCCTGCTGCCACTTGCGGCGCTGCAGGCCGAACCACGAGAACATGATGGCGGCGAGCAGGAAGGGCACCATGGAGATGGCGATGGCCGCACCCTCGCCGAGGTTCCCGCCGAGAATGCCGCGCTGGTAGGAGAGCGTCGCCATCAGGTGCGTCGCGTTCACCGGCCCGCCGCGGGTCATCGCCCAGATCAGCTGGAAGTCGGTGAAGGTGAACAGCACCGAGAAGGTCATGACCACCGCGATGATCGGGGTGAGCAGCGGATAGGTCACATAGCGGAAGTTCTGCCACTTCGACGCGCCGTCCAGCGTCGCGGCCTCGTAGAGCGAGGGCGACACGGTCTGCAGGCCGGCGAGCAGGGTGATGGCGATGAACGGGATGCCGCGCCAGATATTGGCGAAGATGACCACGCACTGGGCGAGGAAGGGGTCGCCGAGCCAGTTGATGGGCGAGCCGCGGTCGAGGATGCCGAGCTTCACCAGACCCCAGGTGATGACCGAGAACTGGGTGTCGAAAATCCACCAGAAGGCCACCGCCGAGAGCACGGTCGGCACGATGAAGGGGATCAGCACCACCGAGCGGATGAAGGCCTTGAACGGCAGGTTGTTGTTGAGCAGCAGCGCCAGATAGAGGCCGATGGCGAATTTCACCGCCGAGGCGAAGAAGGTGAAGACGAGGGTGAATATCAGCGCGCGGATGAAGTCGCTGTCATCGCTCAGCCATTCGAAATTCTCCAGCCCGACGAAGCGTCCTTCGCGGCCGATGCGCGCGTCGGTGAAGCTCATCCACAGGCCCTTGCCGAGCGGATAGACCAGGAAGAGCACGAGGAAGGCCATGGCAGGGACCATGAACCAGAAGCCCAGCCAGTTGCGGTTCACCTTGAGCTGTTGCCACGCCGAGGGCTCGCCCGGAGCGGGGCGGGCATCGGAGCGTGCGATCGCGGCGTCGGCCATGGGATTCTCCGGAAGACTGCGGGCACGGGGACGGCGAGAGCCGCCCCCGTCCGGGTCGATGCGGGCGGCAGGGCCGCCCGGTCCGTCAGCGATAGATGCGGCGGAGCTGACGCTCGGCCAGCCGGATCGCGCCTTCCACGTCTTCCTTGCCGGTGCAGTGGTTGGCGAACAGATCGACCACGATGAAGTCGGCGATGGCGGTCGCGGCCTTCTCGTTGATCGGTCCCTTGTAGCCGGCCGGGAAGGAACGCTTCGCCGATTCACGGAACACGCGGGCCTTCGGATCGCGGGTCCAGACCGGATTGGAATCGTAGGCGTTCAGCATGTGCGTGAGGTAGCCCTCGGCCGCCTCCAGCCACGGGTTGTACTGCTCGGCTTCCAGGATGAAGGCCATGAAGGCCTTGCAGGCGTTCGGGTAGCGCGAATAGGTCATGCCGAACATCGGGAAGGCGAGCTGGATCTCCGCCGGCCTGCCGAGCGGGCCGGTCGGCCAGAAGGCGTGATCCATGTCGGCCGCGATCTCGCGCTGCTTGGCGTCCTGCGAGATTTTCGCAGCGGCATAGATCGAGATGCCGTTGGCGGTCAGCGAGATTTCACCCGAGAGGAAGGCGCGGTTGTTGTTGGAGTCGTTCCACGCCGCCGTGCCCGGGATGAATGTTTCGTAGAGCTGCTTGGCATAGGTCAGCGCCGCGCGGGTCTCCGGCGAGTTGATGGTGATCTTTTCCTGCTCGTCGACCTGGGCCGCGCCGTGCGACCAGAGCAGCCAGTGGGCGAAGGCATTGCCGTCGCCGGTGGCGCGGCCGAGCGGGAAGCCGACCGGCGTGCCCTTGGCCTTGAGCGCCTTGGCCATTTCGAGGAAGCCCTTGGTGTCGGCCGGAACCTCGTTGAAGCCGGCCGCCTTGAGCATGGAGATGCGGTAGTTGATGTAGCCGCCATTGACCGCGACGGGGATCGAGATCCACTTGCCGCCGGTCTTGCCGTAGGCCTCGGCGAGCGGCACCCAGCCGCCATACTTCTTGCCGAGATAGTCGGCGACATCGCTGACATCGAGGCACTTCTGGGGAAAGAGGTGCGGCACCGAATAGAGCGACCAGATGAGGTCCGGGCCGGTGCCGGTATTGGCGGCGACGGAGGCCTTCGGCTGGACGTCGTCGAAGCTCTCGCTCGACACGTTGACGCGCACGCCGGTCGCCTGGGTGAAGGCGGCGACCATCTTGTTGAACTGGGCGTCCTCGGCCTCGACGAAACGCCGCCAGCGCAGGAGGCTGATCTGCGCGCCCTGTTCGGGGCGGAACGGCGAGGCCTGCGCCCAGGCGCGGGCCCAGTCGGTGAGGCCGGAGCCGGCAATGGCGCCGGCGGCGGCGGCGCTCTTGACGAGCGAGCGGCGGGTGATCGAAGTCATGGTCGGTTTCCTCCCGATGGACGCCGGAGCCCGTCTCGTGCGGACCTTGCCGGAATGGATAGGGCGGGTTTCGTCCCGCGGTTTATGATTGCGCGGCCGGCGGTCAGTGCCGGGCGATGGTCTGGCCCGACGTCTCGTCGAACAGATGGGTGACGCGCCGGTCGGTGCCGAGGCGGATGCGGTCGCCGGGCTTGAAATCGTGGCGCTCGCGGAACACGGCGGTGACATCCTGGCCGCCGAGCTTGGCGACGACCTGGATCTCCGAGCCGGTCGGCTCGACGACGATCACCTCGGCCTCGGCGCCGGCTTCGTTGTCGATGAGGAAATGCTCCGGCCTGACCCCGAAGACCGCCGGGCGGTCGGTGGAGCCGGCGGGTGCCGTGCCGAGCGGCAGGCGGGCGCCGCCCTCCATCACGAAGCTCTGGCCGTCGATGCGCCCGCGCAGGAAGTTCATGGCGGGCGAGCCGATGAAGCCGGCGACGAACATGTTGACGGGGTTGTCGTAGAGGTCGAGCGGCGCGCCCATCTGCTCGACGACGCCGTCATGCATGACGACGATCTTGTCGGCCATGGTCATGGCCTCGATCTGGTCGTGGGTGACATAGACCGTGGTGGTCTTCAGCCGCTGGTGCAGTTCCTTGATCTCGGTGCGCATGGCGACGCGCAGCTTGGCGTCGAGGTTGGACAGCGGCTCGTCGAACAGGAACACCTGCGGGTCGCGGACGATGGCGCGGCCCATGGCGACGCGCTGGCGCTGGCCGCCGGAAAGCTGGCGGGGAAAGCGCTCGAGCAGGTGCGAGAGATTGAGGATCTCGGCCGCCCGCTTCACCTTGGTGTCGATGTCGGCCTTGGGCGCGTTCCGGAGCTTCAGCGAGAAGCCCATATTGTCGCCCACCGTCATGTGCGGATAGAGCGCGTAGTTCTGGAACACCATGGCGATGTCCCGTTCCTTCGGCGGCACGTTGTTGACGACGCGCGAGCCGATGGCGATCTCACCGCCGGTGATGTTCTCGAGCCCCGCGATCATGCGCAGAAGGGTCGACTTGCCGCAGCCGGACGGGCCGACCAGCACGACGAATTCGCCATCCGCAATGGGAACCGACACACCGTGGATGATCGCGGTCGAGCCAAACGATTTCCGGACGTCGCGGATGTCCACCGATGCCATGCTGATCCTCCCGTGGGCCCGCAGACCCGAAACCCGCCAGTGGCCCTTGACCCGGGCTCTGCGATCCGATCCGGTGTGCCCGGACACGGCTGGCGCGCTTTGACGCTGGCAGTGTGGCCACGCGAAAAATCGAAATCAAGCCTCGTTCGGGCTTGGCGGCTTAGAAATTTAATCGTTTGAAGTTTGCCCGATTCCCGATGTTTTGGGGTGGCGCAGACCGCGGAACGCGAGGGGAGCGACAGATGGTGAAGCCGGACCTGCTGATGACCGGGCCGATGATGGCGATGATCCAGGAGCAGCTCGCCCAGCGCTTCACGGTTCACAAGCTGTGGGAGGCCGCCGACAAGGAAGCCTTCCTGCGGCAGCTCGCGCCGAGCGTCGTCGCCGTCGCCTCGGGCAGCCACGTGCCCTGCGACCCCGCGCTGATGGGCCGCTTTCCGGGGCTCAAGATCGTGTCGAGCTTCGGCGTCGGCTATGATCATGTCGACGCGGCGTGGGCCGGCCAGAACGGCATCGTCGTCACCAACACGCCCGACGTGCTGAACGAGGAGGTGGCCGACACCGCTCTCGGCCTCCTGCTCTGCACCATGCGCCAGTTTCCGCAGACCGACCGCTACCTGCGCGCCGGCAAGTGGCTGGAGAAGCCCTATCCGCTGACCACCACGCTGCGCGACCGCAAGGTCGGCATCCTCGGCCTCGGCCGGATCGGCAAGGCCATCGCCAAGCGGCTGGAGGCCTTCGGGCTGCCGGTGGTCTATCACGGCCGCAGTGAGCAGAAGGACGTGTCCTACCGCTACTACCCCTCGCTGGTGGAGATGGCGAAGGACGTCAACGTGCTGATGATCGTCGCGCCCGGCGGGGCCTCGACCAACAAGATCGTCAACAGGCAAGTGCTGGAGGCGCTCGGCGCCGACGGCGTCGTCATCAATGTCGGCCGCGGCACGGTGATCGACGAGGCGGCGCTGATCGAGGCGCTGAAGGCCAAGACCATTCTCTCAGCCGGCCTCGACGTGTTCGAGGACGAGCCGAAAGTGCCGGCCGAGCTGATCGCCATGGATCACGTCGTGCTGTTCCCGCATGTCGGCTCGGCCTCGGTCCACACCCGCAACGGCATGGCCCAGCTGGTGGTCGATAACCTGGTTTCATGGGCGGACGGCAAGGGGCCGCTGACGCCCGTCGCCGAGACGCCGTGGCCGCCGAAGGCGTGAAATCGGGCCATTGAACTCAAGGCGCGCCCGCTGCCGTTATGGCCGGGCTTAGGCGGTCTTCGGCCGGACGCCGAGGCTATGCCGGCCATCCACGACTTGAACACGACGTTTGAAAGCAATGCGCGGATGCCCGGCACAAGGCCGGGCATGACGACGTGAGTTGCCGAAGCCGCTCGTCTCCAGTCTCGAAAACTCTTACGCGGCCTCGACCACCAGCGTCGCGCCGTCGAGGCCGCGAACCCTGACGCGCGTGCCGGACGACAGGTCCGGACCGGAGACGGCCCAGACCGAGTCCGCAACGCGGATGCGTCCACGCCCGGCCTGGATCGGCTCGTCGAGCACGAATTCGCGGCCGATCATCGCCTCCGGGCGACGGTTGAGATCGGGACGGTCGCTGGCCGAGCCGTTGCTGGCCTTCATGACCTTGAACCAGCCGTAGAGGCTGATCAGCGAGAAGGCGGCGAAGACCGCGAGCTGGACCTGCCAGACGGCATCGACCATCAGGAAGATGACGCCGGTGAGCGCGGCGGCGAGGCCGAGCCAGATCAGGAAATAGCCGGGCGCCAGGATCTCGGCGGCCATCAGCGCCGCCGCCAGCGCGATCCAGGCCCATGCGCCCCACGAGGCGATGGTTGCGACGATCATGTCAGCCTCCCGAAGTCGGAACGCTGCCGCCCCGGCCGACAGGCCGGGCCGGCGGCGCCGCATCGCTGCCGAAGGCCTGCTTGGCGATCTCGCCGATGCCGGAGAGCGAGCCGAGAATCTGCGTCGTCTCGACGGGCAGGATCAGGGTCTTCTGGTTCGGCGAGCGGGCCAGCGCCTCCAGCGCCTTCAGGTATTTCTCGGCGACGAAATAGTTGATCGACAGCGCGTTGCCGCCGGCCACGGCCACGGACAGCATCTCGGTCGCCTTGGCTTCCGCCTGCGCCTGCCGCTCGCGCGCCTCGGCATCGCGGAAGGCGGCCTCCTTGCGGCCCTCGGCTTCGAGAATCTGCGACTGCTTCTCGCCCTCGGCCTTGAGGATTTCCGACTGACGCTGGCCTTCGGCCTCGAGGATCACCGCGCGCTTCTCACGCTCGGCCTTCATCTGGCGCGCCATGGCGGCGACGAGGTCGTTGGGCGGCGCGATGTCCTTGATCTCGATGCGGTTGACCTTGACCCCCCACGGCGATGCCGCGTGGTCGACGACACGCAGCAGGCTCTCGTTGATCTGGTCGCGGTTGGACAGCAGCGCGTCGAGGTCCATCGAGCCCATGACGGTACGGATGTTGGTCATGGCGAGGTTCATCAGCGACTGGTCCAGCCGCGTGATCTCGTAGGAGGCGCGGGCGGGATCGAGCACCTGGAAGAACACCACGCCGTCGACCGTCACCTTGGCGTTGTCCTTGGTGATGACCTCCTGGCTCGGCACGTCGAGCATCTGCTCCATGACGTTCACCTTGTGGCCGATCCGGTCGATGAAGGGGACGATCAGCGACAGGCCGGGCGGCAGCGTGCGGACGTAGCGGCCGAACCGCTCGACGGTCCACTGATAGCCCTGCGGCACGGTCTTGATGCCGGCGAACAGGAACAGGATGACGAGGATCACGAGGCCGATGAGGGCGATGTCGCTGCCGATGAACGGGAACATGAAGTCTCTCCGGTGAGACGGCGAGCCTAGTCCGGCCGGAGCCGGGGCTCAATGACGCGCGGGTGCGGGCCGGCCCGACGGGCAGGCACGATGCGGCAGGCTCAGGTCAACAGATGGAGATTGCGCGGCCGTGACGCACGGGGCGCGGGCCTGTTTCCGGGCCGGCTGCGCCGCGATGCCACAGGCCGCTTGACAGGACGGCGGACTGGCTTCACGTTATTGCAAATGACTTGCAACAGCGTTTCAGCAGAGACTGGGAAACACGCCCGATGAGCCAAGGTCCGACCCGTCGAATGGTTCTCGGCGCAGCCGCCGCGGCGGCGCTGCCGGCACCGGTGTTCGCGCAGGGCGCACAGACGCTCAATATCGTCGCGACCACCTCCATGCTGGCGGATACCGTGAGGATGCTCGCGGGCGCGCAGGTGCGCGTCGAGGCGCTGATGGGCGAGGGCGTCGATCCGCACCTCTACCGCCCGACCCGCGCCGACATCGTGAAGATGACCCAGGCCGATCTCGTCATCGCCCACGGGCTCAATCTCGAAGCGCAGTTCCGCGAGACGTTCACGCAGCTGGCGCGCCGCCGGCCGGCGGTGCTCGCCGCCGAGGCGATCCCGAAGGAGCAACTGCTGAAGGACGACGAGGTGCCGGACAAGCCCGACCCGCATGTCTGGATGGACCCGAAACTGTGGGCCGTGGTGGTCCGCTCGGTCGCGCTCGCGCTGGTCGGGGTCAACGTGCCCAACCGGCGCAAGGTGACGCCCGATCTGGAGCCGACGCTGGCCAAGGTGGAGGCGCTCGGCGTCTATGCCGGCGAGGTGCTGTCGAGCGTGCCGGCCGAGCGGCGCGTGCTGGTGACCGCGCACGACGCCTTCAACTACATGGCGCGCGCCCACAATCTCGAAGTACACGGCATCCAGGGCATTTCCACCGAGAGCGAAGCCGGCCTCAAGGCCATCGAGGCGACGGTCGAGCTGGTGGTGTCGCGCAAGATTCCCGCCGTCTTCGTCGAGAGTTCCGTCTCCGACCGCAACATCCGCGCGGTCATCGAGGGCGCGGCCCGGCGCGGCCATCAGGTGAAGATCGGCGCCGAGCTGTTCTCCGACGCCATGGGCAAGCCCGGCAGCTACGAGGGCACCTATGTCGGCATGATCGACCACAATGTCACGGCCATCGCGCGGGCGCTCGGCGGCAATGCCCCCGAAAAGGGCATGTCGGGCCGACTGGCCCATACCGGCTGATGGAATGACCATGCTTGCGCGCACGCCCCCCGACGCCATGCCCGTAGCCGCCCGGACGCATGTGCGCGACCGGCTGGTGGTGGAGGGCCTGTCGGTTTCCTATCGTGGCGTCCCGGCGCTGATCGACGTGACATGGAGCGCGCCGGCGACAGGGCTGACCGCGATCGTCGGCCCCAACGGCGCCGGCAAGTCGACGCTGATCAAGGCGATCCTCGGCCTCGTGCCCTCGACCGGCCGGATCACGGTCGGCGGGCGGCCGTTCGACGAGGCGCGCGACATCACCGCCTACGTGCCGCAGCGCGCTTCCGTGGACTGGGACTTTCCGGCCACCGCGCTCGACGTGGTGCTTCAGGGCATGGTGCGCGAGACCGGCTGGTTTCGCGCCTACGGCAAGGCCCGCCGCGACCGGGCGCTCTCCCTGCTCGATCGGGTGGGCCTTGCCGACCTTTCCGGCCGCCAGATCGGCCAGATGTCGGGCGGGCAGCAGCAGCGCGTGTTCCTGGCGCGCGGGCTGGCGCGTGACGCCCGCATCCTGTTCCTCGACGAGCCGCTGGCCGGTGTCGACGCGGCCTCCGAGCGGATCATCCTCGACGTGTTCGATGCGCTGGAGCGCGACGGCCGCCTCGTCATCTGCGTCCATCACGATCTAGGCACGGTGGCCGAGCGCTTCCGCGATGTGCTGGTGCTGAACAAGAAGGTCATCGCCGCCGGCCCCACCGGAGAAGCCTTCACGCCGCAGGTGCTCGCCCGCGCCTATGGCGTGCCGCTGGCCGTCTGAGGCCATGGCGTTCTGATCATGGACCGATTTCTCGCCGATCTGCTGCGCGTGCTTACCTTCGATGCCGGCTTCAACACCTCGGTGGTGATGCTGGGCTCGGCCGCGCTCGGCTGCGCGGCGGGCGCCGCCGGCACTTTCGCGATGCTGCGCGGACGCACGCTCGTCTCCGATGCCGTCGCCCATGCGACCCTGCCCGGCATCGCGGGCGCCTTCCTCGTCGCCGCCCTGATCGGACGGCAGCCGCGCGAGGCCGGCTGGCTGATGGGCGGCGCGGCGATCGCCGCCTTCCTGTCGCTGGCCGCCATCGAGTGGCTGGGGCGCCGGCCGAAGGTCGGGCCCGACACGGCGACGGCGGCGGTGCTCGCCTGCGGCTTCGGCCTCGGGCTCGCGCTGATGTCGCTGGTGCAGACGCTGACGGTCGGCCGGCAGGCCGGCCTGGAAACGCTGCTGTTCGGCTCGGCCGCCGGCATGCTGCCGGGCGAGGCCTATGCCATGGCGGCGCTCGCCGCGCTGGTGCTGCTGGTGATCGGCGCGGTGCTGAAGGAACTTTCGGCCGTCGCCTTCGATCCCGATTTCGCGCTGACCGCGGGTCTTCCCGTGGCGCGGCTCGACGCGCTGGTGGCGCTGGTCTGCGCGGTGGTCGTGGTCGCGGCCCTGCCGATCGCCGGCTTCGTGCTGGCCGTCGCGCTGGTGGTGATACCGCCCGCGGCAGCGCGCTTCTGGTCGGACCGGGCGGGAATCGTCGTCAGCATCGCGGCTGCGATCGGCGCTGTCTCCGCCTTCTCCGGCGCGGCGCTCTCGGCGGTTCTCTCGGATACGCCGACCGGGCCGGCCATCGTTCTCGTGGCGGCGGCGATCTTCACGATGAGCCTCCTGTTCGGCCGCGCGCGCGGCCTCGTGGCGGGGCGCGCGTGATGGCCGAGTTCTGGACCGTCGATTTCGTGCCGCTCACCGCCGCGAGCCTCGCCGCGCTCGCCTGCGCGCTGGTCGGCAATCTCCTCATCCTCACCCGCCGCGCCATGGCCGCGGATGCGCTCAGCCATTCGGTCGTGCCGGGCGTGGTCGTCGCGGTGGCGCTGACCGGGCTGACCGGCAGCGTCGTCGTGCTGGCCGGCGGCCTTGTCGCGGCCTTCGCGGCAAGCGGGCTCGTCGCCTTCCTCACTCGCGTCGGGCGGGTCGAGCCGGGCGCGGCGCTCGGCATCGTCTTCACCTCGTTCTTCGCCTTCGGCATCCTGATGCTGGAATGGACCGGGCTCTCGCATACCGGCTTCGACATCCACCACGTCGTCACCGGCTATCTCGAAGGGCTGATCTGGGTGACCGGCGATGGCGGCGAGAACCTGTCGCTGTTCCAGAAGCTCGCCACCCTGCCGCAGGTGGTCACCGAACTGGCGCTGGTCCTGGTGCTCGTCTCGGCCATCCTGTTCGCGTTCCGCAAGGAACTGGCGCTGCTCGCCTTCGACCCGGTCTTCGCGCGGGCCACGGGACTGCCGGTCGGGCTGCTGGAGGCGGCGCTGCTCACCGCCACGGCGCTTGCCTGCACGGCGGCGTTCAAGTCGGTCGGCGTCGTCCTTGCCGTGGCGATGATCGTCTGCCCGCCGGCGACCGCGCGCCTGCTCACGACACGGCTGTCGCAGCAATTCGCGCTCTCGGCGGTCATCGCGCTCGGCTCGGTGCTGGTCGGTTATGTCGCGGCGGTGGCCGGCCCCGGCCTGTTCGGCTCGCCGCTGGCGCTGAACGCCGCCGGCACGATCGGCGCGACCGCCGGCCTCGCCCTGGTGGCGGCGGCCGCTCTCAGGGCGCGCGCCTGATCCAGAGCAAATCCGGCCCGGCCGCGGCGGTCTATCACCTTCCAAACGTTCCAGTTCAGGCGTATCACCCGCGGCAAAGACGGATCGCGAGTGAACGATGCGAGAGATGAGGCTCCCCCCCGGCCACGTCCCGGTGAAATCCGGCAAGGTCGGCATTCTGCTGATGAACCTCGGCACGCCCGACGGCACCGACTACTGGTCGATGCGCCGCTACCTCAAGGAATTCCTGTCCGACCGCCGCGTCATCGAGACGCCGCGCGCGATCTGGTGGCCGCTGCTCAACCTGATCATCCTGCAGCGCCGTCCGCAGAAGAAGGGCAAGGATTACGCGACGATCTGGAACCGCGAGAAGGACGAGAGCTTCCTCAAGACCATCACCCGCAACCAGGCCGAGAAGCTGGCCGAGGCGATGAAGGGGATAAGTGGCGACATCGTCGTCGACTGGGCCATGCGCTATGGCAATCCCGCCATCAAGCCGGCGGTCAAGCGCCTGCTCGATCAGGGCTGCGACCGCATCCTCGCCTTCTCGCTCTATCCGCAATATGCGGCGGCGACGGTGGCGACCGCCAACGACCACCTGTTCCGCGCGCTGATGGGCATGCGCTGGCAGCCGACCATCCGCATCGCGCCGCCCTATCAGGACGAGCCAGCCTATATCGACGCGCTGGCGACCCAGATCCGCGAGCATCTCGCGAGCCTCGACTACGAGCCGGAGGTGATCCTCGCCTCGTTCCACGGCGTGCCGGAAAAATACGTGCAGGCCGGCGACCCCTATTACTGCCACTGCCACAAGACCTGGCGGTTGCTGCGCGAGAAGCTCGGCATGAGCGAGGAGAAGCTCATGATGACCTTCCAGTCACGCTTCGGGCCGGACGAGTGGATCAAGCCCTATACCGACAAGACCGTGGAGGCGCTGGCCAGGAAGGGCGTCAAGTCCATGGCGATCATCGCGCCGGGCTTCTCGGCCGACTGCCTCGAGACGCTCGAGGAGCTCGACGGCGAGAACCGCCACATTTTCGAGGGCAATGGCGGCGAGAAATTCACCTACATCCCCTGTCTCAACGATACCGATCTCGGCATGGGCGTGATCCGCGCCGTGGTGGAGCGGGAGCTGAAGGGCTGGGTCTGAGGCTCAGCGCGGCAAGGCCTCATCCTCCCGTGCCCACAGTTCCAGACGGTCGAGGACGGCGACGAGGCTTTTCCCGCGCGCCGTCAGCTCATAGGAGACGCCGCGCGGATAGCCGCGCAGGTTCCGGCGCGCGATCAGGCCACGCCCTTCGAGCCCCGCCAGTCGCTCGGCCAGCACTTTCGCAGTGATGCCCGGCAGATGCTGCGCCAGCAGGCCGTGCCGCTTCGGTCCGGACTTCAGATGCCAGAGGACCAGCGCATTCCAGCGATGGCCGAGAAAGGCCAGCCAGTCCTCGACCGCGCAGTCGGGCGGGCGACGCGGAACCGGTTCGTCCAGGACGAGGTGCAGCGCGGACAGGGCCTGCATGCGCGTTCCTTCCCGTTTGGATAGCAGCAAGTCCATGTGGTCTGTGCCTGTCGCCTCAGCAAGGAGACGACCATGTTCGCAGTCACCAAACCCGCCGCCATGAACGAGATGTTCGCGCGGGCCTTCAACAGCCGCAGCATCGACAATCTTCTGGCGCTGTACGAACCCGATGCGATCCTGAAAACGGACGCGGGCGATGGCTTCGCCGCGGGCCTGGCCGCGATCGGCGACGCGCTGTCGCAACTGCTGCTCGCGCCGGGCACGATGCGGTCGGCCAATGCCTTCTGCCTGGTCCACGGCGACATCGCGCTTCTGAGAGCCGACTGGAGCCTCAGCGACGGCGACCGGCTGATCGCAGCGGGAAGCTCGGCGGAAATCGTGCGCCGCCAGTCCGATGGCAGGTGGCTCTATTTCATCGACCATGCCACGGGCGCGAGCGCGGAATCCGCGGCAGCGCCCGAGGCCACGAAATACTGAGGGCGCCCGCGCGGAGCCCTATGGAAACGGCGGGCGGCGAGACGGGCTGCCCGCCCAACCATCGGCTTCATCACTGGCATTCGACATGAAAAATCTCATCCTCGTCCACACGCCGCGCGTGCTGCTCGGCCTCCTGTTCCTCGTCAGCGCGGTGGACGGCTTCTGGTTCATCTTCAGCGGCAATCACCTCATCCATCCGCCGACCTCGGACAAGGGCAAGCAGTTCGAGCTGGCGCTGCAGGCGTCGGGCTTCTTCTGGCCGTTCCTGAAGACAATCAACCTCGCCGGCGCGTTGAGCCTTCTCTTCAACGTCGCGCCGGCCCTCGGCCTCGCGCTGATCGCGCCGGTCATGGCGACGATCGTGCTGTTCCACGCCTTCCTCAATCCGCAGGGCCTGCCGGTCGCGGGCATCCTCGTGGTGCTCGGGCTGATGCTGGTCTGGGCCTATCGCGACCGCTACGCCGCGATGTTCCGCTGAGGGCGGGAGGCGGCCCGTCGTGGCCGCCTCACCCGACCGGCCGGGTGTCCTCGATGACCTTGCCGTCATTGGGCAGGGAACCGGGCTTCACGGCCTCGACCGCGCCCTTCAGCTTCATCACGGCCTGAAGGGTCTCGCCCACCTCCTGCGTGAAGCCGCCGGCGCGCGAGCGCGTCTCTGCCTTGAGCACCATGGTGTCGGCCTCGCCGTTGCGCGAGACGATGAGACGCGCCTTGCCGATCTCGGGGTGGCGCTTCAGCACCTCCGCCACCTGCTCGGGCCGCACGAACATGCCCTTCACCTTGGCGGTCTGGTCGGCGCGGCCCATCCAGCCCCTGATGCGCGTGTTGGTGCGCCCGCAGGGGGAGGGGCCGGCCATCACGGCGGTCAGGTCGCCGACCGCGAAACGGATCAGCGGATGGTGGGTGTCGAGCACTGTGATGACGACCTCGCCGACCTCGCCGGCCGGCACCGGATCGCCGGTGCCGGGGCGCACCACTTCGAGGATGATGTCCTCGTTCAGCACCATCCCCTCGCGCGCCTCGGTCTCGTAGGCAATGACGCCGCATTCGGCGATGGCATAGGTCTGGTAGGCATCGACGCCACGGCTGGCGATCTCCTTCTGGAGCGAGGCCGGGAACGCCGCGCCGCCGACCAGCGCCTTCTGGATCGAGGAGGCGTCACGACCCTTCTCCTTGGCGGCGTCGAGCAGGATCTTCAGGAAGTCGGGCACGCCGGAATAGGCGTTCGGGCGATAGGCCTCGATCAGGTCGAGCTGCGCATCCGTATTGCCGGGCCCGGCGGGAATGACCGCGCAGCCGACCGAGCGCGCGCCGGAATCGAAGCACCAGGCGCCCGGGGTCAGGTGGTAGGAGAAGGTGTTGAGCACGATGTCGCCGCGGCGGAAGCCGGCCGCCGTCATGGCGCGGGCGACGCGCCAGACATCCTGGCCGATGGGCTCCGGCTCGAAGATCGGGCCCGGCGACATGAACAGCCGGCCGAACGAGCCGGTCTTGCCGGGCATCAGGCCGCCGAACGGCAGGTTCGCCTTCTGCAGCGCGGGTAGGTCGGACTTGCGCTGGATGGGCAGGGCGGCGAGCGCCTCGCGGGTGTTGATCGCGCGCGGGTCGATCTTGCCGAGGTGCCGCTTCCAGGCCGGCACCTTCATCACCGCCGCCAAAACCGCCGGCAGCCGCTTCATCAAGTCGCGCTCGCGCGCCTGAGGCTCGCGCGTTTCGCGCTTGTCGTGATGCCCAGCCATGGTTGTCTCCCTCTGCCCCGATTATCCGGTCCGTTGAGGGAGAGTCCAAGCCCGTCTTAGGTCCGAAGGAACACGGAGGCGGGCGGTATCAGTTTCTGTGCACCGGACCCCGGCACCGCCATCTGTTTCAGGATGGGTCGCCCCCGGTCCAGCCGCAGGCCGCGAGCCCGGCGCGCATGTGATCGGGCGGCGGCGCCTCGGCGTGGATCGGCGGGCGTTTCGGATCGAAGGGGATTTGGATGGCGCGTGCCATCAGGTGCAGGCCGGGGCCGCCATGGCGCGGCGCCGTGCCGTAGATCGTGTCGCCGAGGATCGGAAACCCTAAGGCCTGGCAATGCAGGCGGAGCTGATGGGTGCGTCCGGTGACAGGTTCGAGCGCCAGCCATGTCCGGCCGCCGGCCTGACCGAGAACCCGATAGCGCGTCAGCGCCGGCTGGCCTTTCGGGTCCACCTTCATCCACCAGCCGCGCTTCGGGTCGCGCGGGCTCATGGCGAGGTCGATCTCGCCTTCCCCGGTCGCCGGGCCGCCTTCGACGACGGCCCAGTAGGTCTTGTCCACCTGATTGGCCTTGAACAGCTTGCCGAGCCGCTCCAGCGCGCGGCGGTGGCGGCCGAGAACGAGACAGCCGGCCGTGTCCTTGTCGAGGCGGTGGGCGAGCTCGGGATCGCGCGGCAGGCCGAAGCGCAGCACCGAGAGATGGTCGGACAGGTTCTCGCCGCCGCCCGGTCCCTTGTGGACGGGCAGGCCGGCGGGCTTGTTGAGGATCAGCACGCTGGCGTCGCGGTGGATCAGCCGCGGGATGAGGCCGAGCGGATCGGGCGGGACAGGATGGTCTGGCGATGTCATCGCCGCCCTTCTACGACAGCTTGTCCCTGTGCGGGAGCCCGCCCGCGACCGGGCACCATCGCGACGATGCCTAGCCAACCCGGTCCATCCGGCCTACATGGCGCTTGTTGCGACAATCGCAAATGCCAGCCGACCGCTTTCGTGAGAACCGCCTGCCCATGACCGACCAGCCGAAGCCCGACGAGCCGAAACGGCCCGGATTCTTCAAGCGGCTGTTCGGGCAGGAGGAACAGGCGGCGCCGACGGTTCCAGCTCCGGTCGAAGCCGCGCCCTCGCCCGCCGCGCAGAAGAAGAAGTGGTGGCAGCGGCTGAAGGAGGGGCTGTCACGCACCTCGTCGAAGCTCGGCACCGGCGTCACCGACCTGTTCACCAAGCGCAAGCTCGACCATTCCACGCTTGAGGAGCTGGAGGACCTGCTGATCCAGGCCGATCTCGGCGTCGATACGGCCGCGCGCGTCGCGGGCGCGCTGGGTCAGGGCCGCTTCGGCAAGGACATCTCGCCGGAGGAGGTGCGGACCATCCTGGCGGACGAGATCGAGGCGATCCTGTCGCCGGTCGCAAGGCCGCTGGCGGTTGAGGGCGCCAAGCCGTTCGTCATCATGGTCGTCGGCGTCAACGGCGCGGGCAAGACCACGACCATCGGCAAACTGGCGCAGAAATACCGTGCCGAGGGCCGCTCCGTCCTGCTCGCCGCCGGCGACACGTTCCGCGCCGCCGCCATCGACCAGCTCAGGATCTGGGGCGAGCGGACAGGCTCTCCGGTGGTCGCGCGGCCGCAGGGATCGGATTCGTCGGGCCTTGCCTTCGATGCGCTGAAACAGGCGCAGGAGGAGGCGCGCGACATCGTCATTCTCGATACGGCCGGCCGGCTGCAGAACAAGGCCGAGCTGATGGCCGAACTCGAGAAGGTCGTGCGCGTCATGCGCAAGGTCGATGCGACCGCGCCCCATGCGGTGCTGCTGGTGCTCGATGCCACCACCGGGCAGAACGCGCTGACGCAGGTCGAGGCCTTCGGCAAGACCGCCGGCGTCACCGGCCTCGTCATGACCAAGCTCGACGGCACGGCGCGCGGCGGCATCCTCGTCGCGGTCGCGGCCAAGACCGGCCTGCCGGTTCACTTCATCGGCGTTGGCGAGGGCGTTGACGATCTGGAGCCCTTCGCCGCGCGCGACTTCGCGCGGGCCATTGTCGGGCTGGAGGAGGCCTGAGGACGGGTATTGCCCTGCACGACTGAAGTGCGTCCTTCGAGGTTCGTCCGCTTCGTGTCTTGGTATGAATTGCGATGCTCAAAGCTGGTTCATAGCTTTGGAAGCGGTGACGCCGTCGCACCTCTCCCCGCCGGGGAGAGGTGATGAGGTTCCGTCGGCGAAGTCAGCGGCAGCGGCGCTCGACCACCCGGCAATGGCGGCTGCGGTGCCGCTCCACAGGCGCCGCGCGGGCATGCGGCGCGGGCTGGAAGTAGAAGGTCTCGGGCGTCACGACCGGGCGATAGACCACCGGGCGGTCATGGCCGAACCAGCCGAACCAGAACGGCGTCGCGATCGCTTCGCCCGCGGGCAGCGCGAGCGTCAGAAGGGCGGCGGCCAGCGTGCGGGTCATCGCGATACTCCGGTACAGGCCGCCATCCTCGCAGATCATGGTGACCAATCGGTTGACGGCCGGCCGCCGGCGCGGCTGCGACGGCGGCGGGCCTGACGCCGGGAGCGCAAATGGCCTAAGGTCGCGCCATGAGTGGACGTGACAACCGACCCGAGGACGACCGGCGGCGGCAGGACGAGGCGGAAAGCGCGCTTCGCCGCGTGCATCAGGATTCCGCGCCGATCCTCGATTCCGCGATGCAGCGCGGCGCGGATTTCTTTGCGGCGCGCGGCGAGAGCACGGATCCGGCGGAGATCTGGGGCAAGCGGGTCGGCCGCATCCTGTCGGTTGCCGTGGGCATCGGCTGCCTGATCTATCTCTATTTCACCTACATGCGCTGAAGCCGATGCCCATCACCAACGACGACCTCGCCGCCCTCAAGGCGCCCGATCTCGACGCGTTCGAGGCCATTGCGCACAAGGCCTACGAGGGCCTGCCGGAGGATTTCCGCGCGCTCTGCAAGGACCTTGTCATCCGGGTCGAGGATTTCCCGACGGAGGAGGTGCTGAAGGAGATGGAGGCGGAGACCGATTTCGACCTGCTCGGCCTGTTCCAGGGCATCGGCATGCCGTTCCAGTCGGTGCAGTCGTCCGGCGTCATGCCCAATATGATCTGGCTCTACCGCCGGCCGATCCTCGACTACTGGGCGGAGCACGACGAGACGCTCGGCGCAGTCATCGCCCATGTCCTCGTCCACGAGATCGGCCATCATTTCGGCCTGTCGGACGATGATATGGAGGCCATCGAGCGGCGGGCCGACTAGATTCGGCGCCGATGCTTCAAGGCCGGTCAGTTCAAGGGAGCCATGACATGACGGGGAAGGCGATGGCGGCCGAGGCCGATGCGCCGGTTCTGCTCGCCGGCGGCAATCCGCAGATCGCCAAGGGCTACGGCGACGAGCCCGTGCAGGCCTATATCGCGGCCATGCCGGGCTGGAAGCGGGATGTCGGGCAGCGCCTCGATGCGCTGATCACGCAGGCGGTGCCGGGCGTGCGCAAGGCGGTGAAATGGAACTCGCCGCTCTACGGCGTGGAGGAGGGGCGCTGGTTCCTCGGCGTCCACTGCCTGACCAGATATGTGAAAGTGGCCTTTTTCCGCGGCGCGGAGCTCGATCCGGTGCCGCCCGTCGCCTCGAAGCAGGCGCATGTGCGCTACTTCCACATCCACGAGGGCGACGCGCCGGATGAGGCGCAGATCATCGACTGGGTGCGGCAGGCGAGCCGCCTGCCCGGCGAGAAGATGTGAGGCTCGCGGGCTGAGTTCCGGAAGGTGGTTCCGTCATGCTCGGCACAGGGCCGGGCATGACGACAAGGTCGTGCAATCGCTCCAGCGGTTTGCGCTCGGCCAGCCGGAACGCGTCAGCCCTTCTTCCCGAACTTCCACCACTTCTTCTTCTCTTCCGGCATCTCGGTGCCGGGTGGCGGCGGGGCGACGACCTTGCCGAAGCTCTCGAAGAACTCGCCCGCGAGCTTCTTCGCGGTGGCGTCGATCAGGCGCGAGCCGAGCTGGGCGATCTTGCCGGAAATCTGGCTCTTCACGTCGTAGGTGAGGATGGTGACGTCGTCGCTTTCGGAGGCGAGCTTCACGGTCGCGCCGCCCTTGGCCATGCCGGCAACGCCGCCATTGCCCTCGCCCGAGATCGTGTAGCCGTTCGGCGGGTCGATGTCGGAGAGCGTGACATTGCCGGAGAAGCTCGCCTTTACCGGGCCGATCTTCAGCACCGCCTTGGCGGCGAAACCGTTGTCGCCGACGCGCTCCATGCTCTGGCAGCCGGGAATGCACTGCTTCAGCACGTCGGGGTCGTTGAGAGCCGCCCAGACCACTTCGCGCGGGGCCTCGATGCGCTGCGTGCCGGTCATGTCCATGGAAGCGTTTCCCGAGAATGCGAAGACTGGAGGGGTTGAGACTAGAGCATGATCCCGACACGTGGGAACCGGTTTTCGGACGGCGCCGCGCGCGCCCGGCAAAGGCCCGGCGACTGTGCCCTGCCGAGCCGGTCAGGCACCGGAGGGCTTCTCGCCGGTGGGAAGCTCGACCGCCTTCAGGGCGTCGGCGAGGCGGGCCTTGGCGGAGCCGGGCTTCAGCGGCTGCTGCTGGCTCTCGTGCGGGGCCCAGCCGGACAGAGTGACGATCTGGAACGTCGCGCGGATGCGCCCGTCCGGGTCGGCGAAGCGCTCGTGGTAGATCGCCGCCATGCGCAGCAGCGTCGCGCGCTTCAGCGGCCGGCGGATGCGGTCGGCGAGCGGGTTGGTCGCGCCCATGGCGCGCAGGTCGCGCATCAGCGCGAAGACATCCGCGTAGCGCACGGTCAGGCGGTCGGAATCGGTGACGGGCAGTGCAAAGCCGGCGCGCTGCAGCAGTCCGCCGATGTCGCGGACGTCGGCGAAGGGGGCGACGCGCGGCGACAGGCCGCCGTCGATCTCGCTCTCCGCCTCGGCGAAGGACTGACGCAACTCGGTCAGCGTGTCGCCGCCGAGCATGGCGGCGAGGAACAGGCCGTCGGGCTTCAGGGCGCGGCGGACCTGCACGAAGACGCCGGGCAGGTCGTCGACCAGTTGTAGCGCAAGACCCGAGACGACGAGGTCAAGGCTGCCGGCTGCGAAAGGCAGCATGTCGGCATGGGCGACGACGACAGGCGCGGCGCGCCTGTCGCCAAGGGCGGCCACCGCCTCGGTGCCGACGGGCATGGGGCGGCCGCGGCCGGCGAGCGCCGTGCGTACCGCATCGGTCGGGGTGGCGAGGTCGACGATGGCGCGGAAATCGCGCTGGACGAGGTCGAGCCGGTCGGCGAGATCCTCCGCCACGTGGCGCAGCAGGAAGTCGGCCGGCTCGGCGCGCGCCGCCCGCAGGCGTCGCAGGCCCATCAGCTCCCGGTCGAAATGGCGCGGCGCGGTCATGGCCCGCATATGGCGGCTCGGGCCCCATGCGTCAAACCGGCCATCCCGTGGAACGCTTGCAGGCCGGCGGCGTTTCCCGCAACAGTCGCGATGGGCAGATCGGAAGGAAATTCATGCTGAAGGCAGCGCGCGTCGTCTGGGACGCCACGGAACGCTTCCTCGCCGACGACGGCTGGGCCATCGCCAGCCATATCGCCCTGAACGGGCTGATGTCGCTGTTCCCCTTCCTCATCGTCGTCACCGCGCTCGCCGGCTTCCTCGGCTCGAAATCCTATGCTGACGAGGTCACGCGCATCCTGCTGGAGGCCTGGCCGGAAGTGGTGGCGCGGCCCATCGCGCACGAAATCCACACGGTGCTGACCACTTTCCGCACCGACCTGCTGACCGTCGGCGTGTTCCTGTCGGTCTATTTCGCCTCCAACGGCATCGAGGCGCTGCGCACGGCGCTCAACCGCGCCTACGAGGTGAAGGAGACGCAGTGGTGGTACATCTGCCGCATCGAATCCATCGCCTATGTGGTGATCGGCGCGGCCGCCCTGCTGCTCATCGCGGTTCTGGTGGTGTTCGGCCCGCTGATCTGGGCGACCGCGGTCAGGCTGGTGCCCTGGCTCGGCCCCTTCGGCTGGGTGGTGCTGTTCGCGCGCGTCGTGATCGCCTCGGTGGTCATCGCCATCGCGCTGACCATCGTCCACCTGTTCCTGCCGGCGGGGCGCCGCCGCTTCCAGGACGTGCTGCCGGGCATCGTCGTGACCATGCTGCTCTGGCTGATCGGCGGCACGCTGTTCGGCAGCTATCTCGCGAGCTTCGCGCAGAACTACGTCAACACCTATGCGGGCCTCGCCTCGGTCATGGTGGCACTGGTCTTCCTCTACTACACGGCCGCCATCTTCGTGTGGGGCGGCGAACTCAACGCCGCGATCTGGCGCGCGCAGGGCAAGATCGTCTAGGCCGGCGTGGCGCAGGGAAGGACAATGCGATGAACGATCTGGCATCCCGCCCGCTGCGGCTGGGCATCCTCGGGGCCGCCAACATCGCCCGGGCCTTCACGGCGGGCGTGGCTCCCTCGAAGGTCGTGACCGTCGCGGCGGTGGCGAGCCGCGACACCGGCAAGGCTGAGGCCTTCGCCAGGGAATGCGACATTCCCCGTTCCGTCGGTTCCTACGAGGCCCTGCTCGCCGATCCCGAGATCGACGCGATCTACAATCCGCTGCCGAACTCGCTGCATGCCGAATGGTCGATCCGCGCGCTGGAAGCCGGCAAGCATGTGCTCTGCGAGAAGCCGCTCGCGATGAATGTCGGCGAGGTGCGCGCGATGTTCGCGGCGGCGACCAAGGCGGGCCGCCATCTGGTCGAGGCCTATCCCTATCGCGCCCAGCCGCAGACGCTGAAGCTGCGGGAGCTGCTGGCCGAGGGCGCGATCGGCAAGGTCAGGCTGATCCGGTCGAGCTTCGGCGTCGCCTTTTCCGATCCGGCCAATATCCGCCTGATCCCGGATGTCGGCGGCGGCTCGCTGCTCGATGCGGGCAGCTATTCGGTGAGCCTTGCGCTGCTCGCCGCCGGCGAACGGCCGGCGCGCGCCCATGCGATGGCCGCGTGGGGCGAGACGGGCGTCGATCTCAGCGTCGCGGCCACCCTCGTCTTCCCGAGCGGCGCGCTCGCCCAGATATCGAGCAGCTTCGCGACGGCGTTTCATCGGCATGCGCTGATCGCCGGCGATGCCGGCTGGATCGAGACGACCTATCTCAACCATCCGCCCATGGGCGGCCCGCCGGTGCTTTCGATCCGGCGCGGCACGACGCTCGGCATCCCGGTCGAGACCATCGAGGTTGCCGGCGGAAACGGCTTCCTCGCCGAGGCCGAATCGTTCCGGGACATGATCCTGGAGGGCCCGTCGCGCTGGACCGGCGCCACGCCGGAACAGTCGGTCGATATCGCCTTGACGCTCGACGCGATCGCCAGGAGCGCGCGATCCGGGGCGACGGTCGATCTGGCGGCGTGATGACGGGCGCAGCGGGGCCTACACCGTCCGGAGCGCGGTGATCGGGTCGAGCAGGCTGGCGCGCTTGGCCGGATACCAGCCGAAGAAGACGCCGATCAGGCCGGAGAACAGCACCGCGCCGATGACGGCCTGCGGCTCCACCAGCAGCGGCCAGCCGAGGCGCGTGGAAATGGCGAGCGCCGCGCCGAGGCCGGTCGCGATGCCGACGATGCCGCCGATGGCTGCAAGCGAGGTCGCCTCGATCAGGAACTGGCGCATGACGTCGCGGCGGCGGGCGCCGACCGCCAGCCGGAGGCCGATCTCGCGGGTTCGCTCGGTGACGCTGACCAGCATGATGTTCATGATGCCGATGCCGCCGACCGCGAGCGAAATGGCCGCGACCGCCGCGAGCAGCAGCGACAGGGTGGTGGCCGCGCCGGCCGCGGTGTTGGCGATCTCGGTGAGGTTGCGGATCTGGAAGTCGTCTTCCTGCCCCGGCTGGAGGCGGTGGCGCTGGCGCAGCAGCTGGCGCATCTCGTCCTCCGCCTGCGCCATGCTCTCGCCTTCGCGGATCTTGACGTGGATGGTGCCGACCGCGCGGGCATTGGCGCGGTTGACGCCGACGAGGCGCTGGCGGGCGGCGGCCAGCGGCACGAAATTCGTGTCGTCCTGGTCCTGCCCGATCATCGACTGGCCCTTGGCCTCCATGACGCCGATGACGCGGAAGGGCACGGCACGGATGCGCACGGTCTCGCCGATGGGATCGACGCCCTCGCCGAACAGGTTGCGGGCCACCGTCTGGCCGAGGATCACCACCTGCGCGCCGCGCTGGATCTCCTCCGGCTCGAACAGGCGGCCGGTGGCGTTGGTCCATTCGCGCGCCTCGAACCAGCCGAGATCGACGCCGACGACCTCGGTGAACCAGTTGTTGCCGCCGGCGACGAGCTGCGTGCGCGTGCGGCTGTTCGGGGCGGTGACTTGCACGGCGGGGATTTCCGCCTCGATGGCGCGGGCGTCGTCCTCGGTGAGCGAGGAGGAGGCGCCGAGACCGAGGCGCACGCCGCCCTGGGTGACATTGCCCGGCAGGATGATGAACAGGTTGGCGCCCAGCGACTTGACCTGGCTCAGCACCCGCTCGCGCGCGCCGCCGCCGATGGCGACCATGGCGATGACCGCCGCGACGCCGATCACCATGCCGAGCATGGTCAGCGCCGAGCGCAGCTTGTGCGCGCGCAGCGCCGAGAGGGCTTCGCGGATGGCTTCGAGCAGGCTCATGGCGGGATCATAGCATTTGCCGGCGCGGTTGCGCATGAAAGCTTGGTAATCGGCCGGGCAATGCCGGCCCATGCATCGCCGCCGCTTCCCGTCACACGGGCGTTCGGCTAAGGGCTTAGCGAAAGCCTGCCCGAGGAACGCCGAGAGAGCCCATGGCCAAGTTTGTCCCGCCCGTCTCCCCGCTCGCGCCGAAGACGGTGCCGACCCTGCCGCCGATCGACGGCGTGACCATGGCGACCGCCGAGGCCGGCATCCGCTACAAGGGCCGTACCGACGTGCTCGCCATCGGGCTTGCCAAGGGCACGACGGTGGCGGGCGTCTTCACGCGCTCCAAATGCCCCTCCGCGCCGGTCGACTGGTGCCGGGCGAACCTTGCCGGCGGCAAGGCGCGGGCCCTCGTCGTCAATTCCGGCAATGCCAATGCCTTCACCGGCAAGAAGGGCCGCGATGCCGTGGCGCTGACCGCGAAGATCGCGGCCAAGGCGGCGGGCTGCAAGCAGTCGGAAGTGTTCCTCGCCTCGACCGGCGTCATCGGCGAGCCGCTGGACGCGAGCAAGTACGAGGGCGTGCTGGACACGACCTTCGCTGGGGCCAAGTCGAGCGGCTGGCTCGATGCGGCAAAAGCGATCATGACCACGGACACGTTTCCGAAGGTCGCGACCGCCACCGCCAAGCTCGGCGAGGCGACGGTGACGATCAACGGTATGGCCAAGGGCGCCGGCATGATCGCGCCAGACATGGCGACCATGCTGTCCTTCGTCTTCACCGATGCGCCGATCGGCGCCGAGGCGCTGCAGGCGCTGCTGTCCAAGGGCGTCAAGACCACTTTCAACACGGTGACGGTGGACAGCGACACCTCGACCTCCGACACCTTGATGCTGTTCGCCACGGGCACGGCGGAAAAGCTCGGCGCGCCGGTCATCGAGAAGGCTTCCGACCGCCGGCTCGCCGGGTTCAAGAAGGCACTGGACGCCGTGCTCGCGGACCTTGCCGAACAGGTCGCGCGCGACGGCGAGGGCGCGCGCAAGCTCGTCCACGTCGTGGTGAAGGGTGCCGTCTCGAACGCTTCCGCCTTCAAGGTGGCGAAATCCATCGCCGATTCGCCGCTGGTGAAGACCGCCATCGCCGGCGAGGACGCCAACTGGGGCCGCGTCGTCATGGCGGTCGGCAAGGCCGGCGAGCCCGCCGAGCGCGACCGGCTGTCGATCTCCTTCGGCGATGTCCGCGTCGCCCACGAGGGCGAGCGCGACCCCGCCTATGACGAGAAGGCGGCGAGCGCCGTGATGAAGAAGGACGTCATCACGGTCACCGCCGATCTCGGCCTCGGCAAGGGAACGGCCAAGGTCATGACCTGCGACCTGACCAAGGACTACGTCGCGATCAACGGCGACTACCGGTCGTGACGCCAATCGTTACAGCGGATGTCTGCGTTGTGACGATCGCCCGCCATAAACGTTAACTTCTGGCCGCTACAAGGATGGTGCCATGACCGTGAAGCTCGTCTTCGTGGCGGCTTGCGCGCTGGTCGATCCGGATAACCGAATCCTCCTCGCCGAGCGCCCCGCCGGCAAGCCGCTCGCGGGTCTTTGGGAGTTTCCCGGCGGCAAGGTCGAGCCGGGGGAGAGGCCGGAACAGACCCTGATCCGTGAGCTTCGCGAGGAGCTCGGGATCGCGGTCGAGGAACCCTGCCTCGCCCCGCTGACATTCGCCAGCCACGCCTACGAGACCTTCCAGCTGTTCATGCCGCTGTGGGTCTGCCGGAGGTGGGAGGGAAGCGTCCAGAGCCTCGAAGGTCAAAGGCTCGCCTGGGTGAAGCCCGGGCGGCTGAGGGACTATCCGATGCCGCCCGCCGACGAGCCCCTCATTCCCTTCCTCACCGAGCTGCTCGGCGAGGCGCGCGACTGACAGGAGAGGCCAGGATGGCTTTCAGCTTTCGCAGGATGAAGGCCCTCGGCCGTCGCTTTGCCGCCGATGCGGGTGGCGCCACCGCGGTCGAATATTCGATGCTGGCCGCCGGAATTGCCGGGGTCGTCATGCTGACCATCTATTCGATCGGCGAGACGGTCGAGACGAATTTCTACGGCAAGCTGGTCGGCAACTGGAAATAGGGCTCGCCCGACTTCGGTGGCGCAACGAAAAGGCCGGGCTCGCGCCCGGCCTCTTGCATTTCACGGAGGGCCGCTCAGGCGAGGTACTGGCCGCCGTTGATCGTCAGCGTCGAGCCGGTGATGAAACCGCCCTCGTCGGAGGCGAGGAACAGCACCGCGCGGGCGATCTCGTCGGCTTCGCCGAGCCGGCCGACCGGGATCTGCCCGATGATCGCCTCGCGCACCTTCTCCGGCACCGCCATCACCATGTCGGTGGCGATGTAGCCGGGGCAGATGGCATTGACCGTGATGCCGGCCTTCGCGCCCTCCTGCGCCAGGGCCTTGGTGAAGCCGAGGTCGCCGGCCTTGGCGGCGGAATAGTTCGCCTGGCCCATCTGGCCCTTCTGGCCGTTGATCGAGGAGATCGTGATGACGCGGCCGAACTTGCGGTCGCGCATGCCGGTCCAGAGCGGATGCGTCATGTTGAAGACGCCCGAGAGATTGGTGTCGATGACTTCCTTCCACTGGGCAGGGGTCATCTTGTGGAACATGGCGTCGCGGGTGATGCCGGCATTGTTGACCAGCACGTCGACCGGGCCGACTTCGGCCTCGACCTTGGCGATGCCGGCGGCGCAGGCCTCGTAGTCGGCGACCGACCACTTGAAGACCGGGATGCCGGTCTCGGCCTTGAAGGCGGCGGCGGCCTCGTCATTGCCAGCATAATTGGCGGCAACCTTGTAGCCGGCTGCCTTCAGCGCCTTCGAGATGGCCGCGCCGATGCCGCGCGAGCCTCCCGTGACCAATGCGACCCGTGACATGCAGTTCCTCCCTTAGGGTTTCCTCTGGATAGACGATTCGCCGGCCCCGTCATCTCTTGTGTGACGAGTTGTTCCAGCCTGTCGTTTGGGATGCCGGGAGGCGGCCCGCCGCCTCCCGTCTGTCGGTATTTGCGCTCAGCGCTCGATGCACATGGCGACACCCATGCCGCCGCCGATGCACAGCGTGGCGAGGCCCTTCTTGGCGTCGCGCTTCTGCATTTCGTGGAGCAGGGTCACCAGAACGCGCGCGCCCGAGGCACCGATGGGATGGCCGATGGCGATGGCGCCGCCATTGACGTTCACCTTGTCGGTGTCCCAGCCCATGTCCTTGTTGACCGCGATGGCCTGTGCCGCGAAGGCCTCGTTGGCCTCGACGAGATCGAGGTCCTTCACCGACCAGCCGGCCTTTTCCAGCGCCTTGCGCGAGGCCGGGATCGGACCCGAGCCCATGATGGCCGGGTCGACGCCGGCGGTCGCCCAGGACCTGATCGTGGCCAGCGGCTTCAGGCCGCGCTTGTCGGCCTCGGCCTTGGTCATCAGAACGACGGCGGCGGCGCCGTCATTGATGCCCGAGGCATTGGCGGCGGTCACCGTGCCGTCCTTCTTGAAGGCGGGCTTCAGTTTGGTCATGGCGTCCATGGTGGCGCCGTCGCGGATGTACTCGTCCGTGTCGACGACGATGTCGCCCTTGCGGGAGGCGATGGTCACCGGAACGATCTCGTCCTTGAACTTGCCGCCCTTCTTGGCCGCCTCGGCCTTGTTCTGGGAGGCGACGGCGAACTTGTCCTGCTCTTCCTTGGTGATCTGCCACTTCTCGGCGACGTTCTCGGCCGTAATGCCCATGTGGTAGCCGTGGAAGGCGTCGATCAGGCCGTCCTTCAGCATGGAATCGACCATTTCCAGGGCGCCCATCTTGGTGCCGTTGCGCAGATGCGCCACGTGCGGGGCCTGGCTCATGCTCTCCTGGCCGCCGGCGACGATGATCTTGGCGTCGCCGTTGGCGATCTGCTGGAGGCCGATGGCGACGGTGCGCAGGCCCGAGCCGCAGAGCTGGTTCAGCGCCCAGGCGGTTTTCTCGGCGGGGATGCCGGCCTTCATCGCGGCCTGACGGGCGGGGTTCTGGCCCTCGCCGGCGGTGAGGATCTGGCCGAACACGACCTCGTCCACCTCGTCGGGCTTCACGTTGGCGCGCTCCAGCGCGGCCTTGATGGCGACGGCGCCGAGCTCGTGAGCCGGCAGGCACGACAGGGCGCCGTTGAACGAGCCGACGGGGGTGCGGGCGGCACCGACGATGACGATGTCCTCGGACATGCGCTTCCTCCAGTAAATGGCCGCCGGGCCCGGCAGCGAGGGGTCCCGATGACCATGTCTACGGCACGGCGGGCCTGTCAACCGCGCCTAATTGCCAAGGAGCCGTGCGGGATGCGGCAGGGCGGCAGCGGCGCTGCACAAAACCGTGGCAGCGCGTGCAAAAAAAACCTATCGTGACGAAATCATGGCGTCAGCGGGCACGGCACCGCAGAACGAATGCCAGGGGGAAAGATGGCGAAGAGCGGTCCGGTCACCATCAAGAAATACGCCAACAGGCGGCTCTACAATACGGGAACCTCGACTTACGTGACGCTTGAGGATCTCGCCTCGATGGTGAAGTCCGGCGAGGATTTCCTCGTCTACGACGCCAAGACGGGCGAGGACATCACCCGGTCCGTTCTGACCCAGATCATCTTCGAGCAGGAGAACAAGGACGGGCAGAAGATGCTGCCGGTCTCGTTCCTGCGCCAGCTCATCCGGTTCTACGGCGACTCGATGCAGCTGCTCGTGCCGCGCTATCTGGAAATGTCCATCGACTCCCTGTCGAAGGAGCAGGACAAGCTGCGCCAGCAGCTCGCCTCCACCCTCGGCGTCAATCCGCTCACCGCGCCCTTCGAGCAGCATATCCGCCGCAACATGGAAATGTTCGAGCGGGCGTTCTCGATGTTCTCGCCGTTCGGCAAGCGCGAGGACGGCAGCCCGGCCGAGGCGCCCGCCGGAGAAGCGGCTCCCGAGCCGCCCGCGGCTGCTCCGGCCTCCGAGGCCAGCGACCTCGACGAGCTGAAGAACCAGCTCGCTGCGATGCAGAAGAAGATCGAAGGCCTGTCGCGGAAGTGACCGTCAGGCCCTGATCGCGGCGGGTTTTGCCGCCGCGTGCCACGGGCGATCTTCCAGCGCCGCGCCGGTGTGGTTGCCCTGAAGGTAGTCGCAGCCGAGCGCCGCCAGTTCGCGCGCGACTTCCTCGGTCGGCACCCATTCCGCCACGGTCGACAGGCCCATGTGCTGCGCGAGCCCGAGCAGGGTCCGCACGAAGTGCCGGTCGTCCTCGCTGCGGTGATAGTTCTCGACGAAGGGGCCGTCGATCTTGACGCAGTCCACGCCGAGCCTGCGCAGGTTGCGGAACGAGGTGTAGCCGGCGCCGAAATCGTCCATCGCGACCCGGCAGCCGAGCCCCTGCACCTTGGCGACGAAGCGGCGTGTCTCGTCGACATCGGCGATGGCCGAGGTCTCGGTGATCTCGACCGTCAGCCGGCCGGCGGCGCCGGCATTGGCGCGCAGCTGCGCCTCCAGCGCCCTGATCCAGGCATGATCCATGGTGGTTGCGGGCGAGACGTTGATCGACAGGTTCAGGGTGGGCGACCCGGCCAGTTCGGCGATGGCGAGTTCGAGGACGCGGGCGTCGATCAGCCTGACGAGGCCAAGCTTTTCCGCCAGCGGCACGATGGTCGAGGCCGGCAGCAGCGAACCGTCGGGCCGGCGGATGCGCAGCAGGCACTCATAGGACGAGACACGGCGGTCCGGTCCCGCCGCGACGATCGGCTGGAAGGCCAGGCCGACGCGCCGGTCGTTGAGCGCGGCGACGATCTCGTCGGTGACCCTGAGGTTCTCCCGGCGCTGCCGGTCGCGCTCGAGGTTCGGCACATAGGCCTGGAAGGCGCCGCGGCGGCGCGCCTTCACCCCGTCCAGCGCTTCCTGTGCGCGGCCCATCATGGCGGCGAACGAGGAGGCGTGGCGCGGCGCGATGACACCGCCCATGGTGACGCTGACCGCGATCGGGCCCGCCGCAGTCATGAACACGTCGTCGCGAACGACCGACAGGATGCGGTCGGCGGCGATGGCCATGTCCTCCGGCTGGCAATTGCGCATCAAGAGGCCGAACTTGTTGCCGGAGAGCCGGCCCAGCAGATCGCCGCCACGCATGCGCGTGCGGATGCGCCGGCCGACCGCGGCGATGATCGCATCGGCGATGTCGAAGCCGTAGGCATCGTTGACATGGGCGAGATTGTCGACGGCCGCGACGATGAAGCCGATGGAGCCGCGCACCTTGTGGGCGTCGTCCAGCGCCTCTTCCAGCACCTCGCAGAAGCGATGACGCGACAGCTGGCCGGTCAGCGGGTCGATCTCGCTCGCCTCGATCAGGCGACGGCGGGTCTCGTAGCGGTCGGTGATGATGCGCACCGCGCCATGGGCGTGCAGGGGGCGGCCGTCGGAGGACGCGAACCAGCGGCCGGTATCCTCGATCCAGTGAATGACGCCGGGCTGCGGGGAAACCGCGTATTCGATCTCGTAGGCGACGCCGTCGCCGCGATCGACCTGCGGCGAGTTGACCACCGCCTCGTAGCGGCCGGAGGGGGACTCGGCAGCCAGCAGCTGCGCATAGGCGCGGCCGGTGCCGAAGCGGGTGAGATCCTCGACGCCGAACAGGGCCGCCGCGTTCGGGCTCCAGGTCAGGCGATCCGAGGGCACCGCCCATTCATAGGTTGCCGTACCGACGGAAGAGAGAATGGCGTCTGCCGCGCCGTCCGTCGCTGGCGCCGGGTTCGGTGCCGATGTGTCGCCTGCCAATGCCACGCTGCTGCCCAATGCCATTGCCGCCCCGATCACGGCGGTCATCAGACGGCAAAACGGTGAAGGAAACGTATCGTTACGTAAGCTTCACGCTTTCGACGCAACGAACGATACGAAAAGCACGAAATCGGCGCGCGATAAGCGAATTTCTGTGCCATTTCGATACGGCCGTTAACCGGCCCGTAACTTGCTATTCACTCGTCGGAGGCGGATCATCTGTACCGCCCGGACGATCGGAGGCCGCAATGGCGACCGTCAACGGAGCAGGCAGGGCGTCGTCGGTTCGCTGGAGGCGCCGCTTCGCCGAATATCTCGGCGGCCGTCGGAGCCGCGCCGCGACCGACTGGCAGGGGCCGGCAGCGGATGCGCGCGTGACCGTGATCGACGCCGTCGCCACGGAAGAGCGATCCGGTCGCCAGGATAGGGGGCGCAGGCCGCAGGCCGCCTTCGTCGCCCAGTTGCTCGCCGCCCGCCTCGACATGCCCCAGTCGCGCAGCAATCGCCGCGCGGGCATGGATGAGGCCGATGCCAGCTATCAGGCTTCCGATCCAGCAGCGCGTGGCACGCGTCGCGGCGCCATCCTGCGTCGCGACATCTGAAACTGCTCAGTATCCCAGCGCGAGCCCGTCCTTGCGCGCGTCCGAGCCGCCGACGAGGAAGCCGGACTTCTCGATGCGGATCATCTGACCGCCACCGATCGGCTTGGTGGTGACCTCGACGTCGTGGCCCATGGCGCGGACCTTGTCGATGGTCGCCGCCGGCCAGGTCGGCTCAATCGTGGTCCGCTCGCCCTCGAAGAAGGCGCGGGGCGAATCGATGGCCGCCTGCGGGTCCATGCCGTAGTCGACCGTGTTCAAGGTGACGTGGGCGTGGCCGGTCGACTGGTAGCTGCCGCCCATCACGCCGAACGAGCAGGTAACCTCGCCCTTTTCCAGCATCATCGCCGGAATGATCGTGTGCATCGGCCGCTTGCCCGGCCCGATGCAGTTCGGGTGGCTGTCGTCGAGATTGAAGCTGGAGCCGCGATTCTGCAGCAGGATGCCGGTTTCCGGCGTGCAGATCTTCGAGCCGAAATGGTGGAAGATCGAGTTGATGAACGACACCGCCATGCGGTCGCGGTCGACGATGGTGCAGTAGATCGTGTTGGTGCCGGGCGGCGGCGGCATGAGGCGGGGGGTGCGCTTGCCGGGGTCGATCATGCCGGCGAGCGTCCTGGCGAAGCTCTTGGACACCAGCTGGTCGACGCTGACCTTCATGTGGGCGGGGTCGGCGATATGCGTGTCGCGCAGCGAATAGGCCAGCCGCGACGCCTCGATGGTCAGGTGCAGCCGCTCGGGGGAAGTCGGGTCGAGGCTGGCAATGTCGAACTGTTCGAGGATGTTGAGAATGATCAGCGCCGTGATGCCCTGGCCGTTCGGCGGCAGCTCGGCGACGCCGGTTCCCCTGTAGTCGCCGATGACCGGCGTCTCGACCGTGCCGCGATGGGCGGCGAGATCGTCCAGCGTCAGGAGGCCACCCTTGGCCTGCACCGTCCTGACGATGTCCTCGGCGACGCGGCCCTCGTAGAAGCCCTTGGCGCCGTGCTTGCCGATCTCCTCCAGCGTCGCGCCCAGTGCCGCGCTGGTCATGCGTTCGCCGGCCGACGGCGCGCGGCCATCCAGCAGGTAGTGACGGGCAGCGCCCGCATCCTTCGCCAGCGCCGGAGCGTCGGGCGCCCAGTCGAAGGCGACGCGCGGCGTCACCGGCCAGCCTTCCTTGGCGTAGCGGATCGCCGCCTGCAGCACGCGGCCGAGGTCGAAGCGGCCATGGGTCCTGAGGATGGTCTCCCACGCCTCGATGGCGCCGGGCACGGTGACGGCATGGACGCTGTCGGGAGCGACGGACGTCAGGCCCTGATCGCGCAGGCGGGCGGCGGTGACGGCCTTGGCCGCGCGGCCGGAGCCGTTATAGCCCCAGATCGGCTTGCCCGGCTTCGAGATCAGCGTGAAGCAGTCGCCGCCGATGCCGGTCATGTGCGGCTCGACAACCGCCATCACGCCGACGGCCGCGATCGCGGCATCGGCCGCCGTACCGCCAGCCTTGAGGATGTCGATCGCCGCAGCGGTCGCCAGCGGGTGCGAGGTCGCCGCCATGGCTTCCGTGGCATAGGCGGGAGAACGGCCGGGACGATGGAAGTCGCGCATCTGGAACGTCAATTCAATGTCCTCCCGGACCTTGGCCCGCCAGCTTGGCCGGCAGCCATGCTTCTCGATTGTGGCAGACCTAACACAAAGACGCCGGGCTTCGCCACGACCCGGCGGGACAGCGTTCCGTGCACCGGACGCAGGGCTTGGTCCCTATCGGGGCATGGTCCATGATCGCTACCCCGCCGAAGGTGACCCTCCCGGAGTTTTCATGACTGCACTGACCCTTGCCCAGGCCCGCACCATTGTCGATGCGGCCCTCGCCCATGGACGCGCCAATGACTTCAAGCCGATCGGGGTGGTCGTCGTCGATGCGCGCGGAGCGGTGAAGATGACGGCCATCGAAGACGGCAATGCGCTGCTGCGCGCCGATATCGCCCACGGCAAGGCCTATGGCTGCGTCGCCGTCGGGGTCGGCGGCAGGACCTTGCAGAAGATGGCGCTCGACCGCCCGCATTTCATCACGGCCCTCGGCGGCCTGACGCGCGACCGGCTGACCCCGGTGCCGGGTGGCGTGCTGATCCGCGATGCCGCAGGCACGCTGCTCGGAGCGGTCGGCATTTCCGGCGATACGTCGGACAATGACGAACTGGCCGCGCTGGCCGGCATCGAGGCAGCGGGCCTCAGGGCCGATACCGGGGCCTGAATCACTCCGTATCTTTTCCTGACGCGTTTCTTTGCGCGAGCGGTGCCTGCTTCGCTTGAAGACGCTCTCGCTCCAGACAACAAAAAAGCCGGTCGCGAGACCGGCTTTCGTTTGACCAGCCCGGCCGGAGGCCAGGGCGGACGACATCAGTCGTTGGTCGACATCAGTCGTTGGTCGACGTCTTGGGCTTCAGGATCTGCTTGCCGCGATACATGCCGGTCTTCAGGTCGACATGGTGCGGGCGGCGCAGGTTGCCGGAGTCCTTGTCCTCGACATAGGTCGGGGCCTTGAGGCCGTCATGCGAGCGGCGCATGCCCTGGCGCGAGGGCGAGGTCTTTCTTCTCGGAACGGCCATGGAACTCTCTTCTGGCGTGGCCGGGGACCGAAGGCCCGCGCGGCGGCGAAATCTCTGAGACGCGGGCCTATACACGCTTTTGCGCGGCCATGCCAGAGGCAATCTGGCGTCGGTTTCTCAGCCCTTCCAGGCGAATTGCAGCAGCAGCGTGCGCTGGAGGAAGGAGAAGTTGTTGTCGGAGACGATGGTCAGGATCGTCTCGCCCTCGGCATTCCGATGGGTCGCGAGCCCCTCCATATTGTCGATCTGGCCGGTCATGTCCGCCGACATGACGATCGGCCCGTCCACCGTCGCGCCCGCCCGGATCGCCGCGAGGTCGATGCGGCGGATGCGGAAGGCGACGCCGCGCCAGGCCGAAAACCAGCGCTCCAGCAGCAGAAGGTCGCCGCTGGGCAGGAAGGCGAGGTCGGTGACGTCGAAATCGTTGGTGCGCTTGACGAAGACCTCGGCGGGGTCGCCACGGCCGATCAGGAAGGCGCGGATATCGCCGGTGGCGTTGAGGCCGCGCTCGGAGACGGCGAGCAGCGTCCCGGCCAGCGGCGAGGGGCGGGGCAGGATGCCGAGCGCCTCGATGCCGCGGTTCGACGGCAGGCGGTTGTTGCCCATCGGCACGGGCATGGGCGCGCCGCGGGCATTCAGCCCGTCGCGGCCGAACGTGTCGAAGCGGAAGATGCGGTGCGTGCGCTCGACGCCGATCCAGGCCGTGCCGCCCTCGATCCAGAGCGATTCCGTGTCCCAGTTGCCGGTGGACGCCAGTGGCCGCCCGTTGGGCCCGAGGATCGGCGCCATGCGCGCCTGCGACAGGCCGGACAGCTTCGGCCCCTCCATGTCGACGCGGGCGGTGAGCCACTGGCCCTTGTCGCTGATCGCGGTGAGCCGCTGCCCCGTCGCATCCATGCGGATGGAGGAAAAGCCGCCGAAGGCGCCGTGATCCGACTGCAGTTCGAGCCCGCCGCGAAATTCCAGCTGGCCGAAGCGGGTCTTGCCGTTGTCGGACGGCATGAAGGCGTTGATCGGGAACGAGCGGACGACGATATCCGCCGCCGCCGGCACGCCGCGCTGCTGCGCCGCCGCGACCCGCGGGAAGGCGCCCGCGACGGCCAGGCCGCCGGCGAGACCCAGCGCCCTGCGTCGGTCCATCAGGCGACCTTGCGGCGGGGCGGCTGCGGCGTGCGCGCGCCTTCCGGCGCGTTCTCGTCGAAGAGCTCCGCCAGCTTCTCGGTCATCGCGCCGCCGAGTTCCTCGGCATCGACGATGGTCACGGCGCGGCGATAGTAGCGCGTCACGTCGTGGCCGATGCCGATGGCGATGAGCTCCACCGGCGAGCGAGTCTCGATCTCCTCGATCACCCAGCGCAGGTGCCGCTCCAGGTAATTGCCCGGGTTCACCGACAGGGTGGAATCGTCGACCGGGGCGCCGTCCGAGATCATCATCAGGATCTTGCGCTGTTCGGAGCGGCCGAGCAGGCGCTTGTGGGCCCAGTCGAGCGCCTCGCCATCGATGTTCTCCTTCAGGAGACCCTCGCGCATCATCAGGCCGAGATTCTTGCGCGCGCGGCGCCAGGGCGCGTCAGCCGCCTTGTAGATGATGTGGCGGAGGTCGTTGAGGCGGCCCGGATTGGCCGGCTTGCCATTCTGCAGCCAGAACTCGCGGGCCTGCCCGCCCTTCCAGGCGCGGGTAGTGAAGCCGAGGATCTCGACCTTCACGCCGCAGCGCTCCAGCGTGCGCGCGAGGATGTCGGCGCAGGTCGCGGCGACGGTGATCGGCCGGCCGCGCATGGAGCCGGAATTGTCGAGCAGCAGCGTCACCACCGTGTCGCGGAACTTGGTGTCGCTCTCCTGCTTGAACGACAGCGCCGCCATCGGGTCCATGATGACGCGCGGCAGGCGGGCCGGATCGAGGATGCCCTCTTCCAGGTCGAAGTTCCACGAGCGGTTCTGCTGCGCCATCAGCCTGCGCTGCAGGCGGTTGGCGAGCCTCGCCACCACCGGGCCGAGGTGGGAGAGCTGCTTGTCGAGATAGGCGCGCAGCCGGTCCAGTTCCTCGGCGTCGCAGAGGTCCGGCGCGTCGATGATCTCGTCGAATTTCGGCGTGAAGGGCTTGTAGTCCGGCCCCTTGCGCTCGTTGCCCTGCGATTTCGGCCGCCACGGCTCGGAGGCGTCCTCGGCGTCGCCGAGATCGTTCTCGTCGGGCAGTTCGGCGGTTTCCGCGTCGGAGGCCTCCTGAGCGCCGTCGGGCGACTCGTCGGCCATCTCCTCGGCGTCCTCCATCTGCATGCCTTCGGAGGATTCCTCGTCCTGGCTGTCCGGGCTCTCGCCGGATTCCGGGCTCTCCTGCTCCTGGCTGTCGGAATCGTCCTGATTGTCCTCGTCGTCGGAGCGGCCCTGCTCGTCGCCCATGTCGAGCGAGGTCAAGAGGTCGCGGACGGCCTTGCCGAAGGCGCGCTGGTCGTTCTCGAGGCCGACGAGGTTCTCGAGGTTCTTGCCCGCCTTGGCCTCGATGGTGTCGCGCCAGAGGTCGACGATCCTGGCGGCCTCGGCCGGCGCCTTCTGGCCGGTCAGGCGCTCGCGCACCATCAGCGCGAGGGCATCCTCGATCGGCGCATCGGCCTTGTCGGTGATGTCCTCGTACTTGCCCATGCGGTGGTAGTGGTCTTCCAGCCGGGCGGTGAGGTTCTTGGCGACGCCCGCCATGCGATTGGAGCCGATGGCCTCGATGCGGGCGTTCTCCACTGCCTCGAAGACGGCGCGGGCCTGCTGGCCGTCGGGCAGAACCGAGCGGTGGATCTTGGCGTTGTGGACGGCGAGGCGCAGCGCCATGGCGTCGCCATGGCCGCGCACGACGGCGGCGTCCTTCGGCGAGAGCTTGCGCGGCGGCTCCGGCAGGCGCGCCTTGTCGCCGGCGAGGCCCGGCTTGTCGGCTGCATAGGTGACTTCGAGGTCGCGCCGGGCGATGGCGCGCATGCAGGAGGCGACCGACCGCTTGAAGGGCTCGGTCGGGCTTTCCTTCGTATTCGGCTTGGCCTTGGAATTGGAGCTCACGCAAGATCCTTTTTCAGCCAGATGCGGCGATGCCCGGGCGGAAAGTCGTCCAGTTCGCCGAAAACCTCATAGCCAAGCTTCTGGTAGAAGCCGTCGCCCTGGAACGAGAACGTGTCCAGATAGATATGGGTCGCGCCCCGCTTCACCGCGATGGCCTCGGCCTTGGCGATCAGGCCGGTGCCGATGCCGGTTCCGCGCAGCGCCTCGTCGATCCAGAGCAGTTCGACGAAGCACCAGTTCCACGCGGTATGACCGACGAGGCCGCCGCGGATCGCGCCATCCTCACCACGGGCCGAGACGGCGAAGCGTTTCCACTTCGTCTTGCCGGCCCTGGCCGTGTTGTAGGCGACGAGGCCCTTCAGCACCGCTCGGGCGGTCTCGCCGAAGCGGGCTTCCTCGACGATGGCGAGGCCGGCACTGGAGATTTTCGTCCGGCCGGCCACGCTTCGTCTCCGAACCCGCTCAGCTCAGCGCCACGTTGACCGCGCTCTCCGGCAGCTCCTGCCCGAAGCAGCGCTGGTAGAACTCGGCGACGAGGGTGCGCTCGAGTTCGTCGCACTTGTTCAGGAAGGTCAGGCGGAAGGCGAAGCCGATATCCTTGAAGATGTCGGCGTTCTCGGCCCAGGTCAGCACCGTGCGCGGCGACATGACGGTCGACAGGTCGCCGTTCATGAAGGCGTTGCGGGTGAGGTCCGCGACACGCACCATCTTGTTCACCTGATCGCGACCCTCGGCCGTCTTGGCGAAATTCTTCGCCTTGGCGAGGATGATGCCGACCTCGTTGTCGTGCGGCAGGTAGTTCAGCGTGGTGACGATGGACCAGCGGTCCATCTGCGCCTGGTTGATCTGCTGCGTGCCGTGATAGAGGCCGGTCGTGTCGCCGAGGCCGACCGTGTTGGCGGTGGCGAACAGGCGGAAGGCGGCGTGCGGGCGGATCACGCGGCTCTGGTCGAGCAGGGTGAGGCGGCCCGAGGATTCCAGCACGCGCTGGATGACGAACATCACGTCCGGGCGGCCGGCATCATATTCGTCGAAGCAGAGCGCGACATTGTGCTGGTAGGCCCAGGGCAGGATGCCGTCGCGGAATTCGGTGACCTGCTTGCCGTCCTTCAGCACGATCGCGTCCTTGCCGACGAGGTCGATACGCGAGACGTGGCTGTCGAGATTGACGCGGATGCAGGGCCAGTTGAGGCGGGCGGCGACCTGTTCGATATGGGTCGACTTGCCGGTGCCGTGATAGCCCGAGACCATCACGCGGCGATTGAAGGCGAAGCCGGCGAGGATCGCCAGCGTCGTCGCCTTGTCGAACAGGTAGTCCGAATCGAGATCCGGCACATGATCGCCGCCTTCGGAATAGGCGGGGACGGTCATGTCGGAATCGATTCCGAACACCTTGCGCACGGAAAGGGTGGTATCCGGGAGGCCGGACACTTTTTCAGCCTGCACTGTCACGAAAGAAACCTCCGATGCCGCGACGGGCGCGGCGAGCCACGTCTTGATGTGATCGGAGCAACCTTACCAGATCGCAGCGCACGCCCGGAAGGGTGCCCTTTGCGGGAATGCCATTCGCTTTTCTGATGGGCGGGATTCGCGCAGCGCAGAGGCCGCGTCAGCAGAAGCCGACGGATTTCAGGTAGTTATAGGCCTGAATGATCTCGCGCAGCTTGTCCTCGCGCGAGCGGTCGCCGCCATTGGCGTCGGGATGATGCCGTTTGGCGAGCTCCTTGAACCGCGCCTTGATCTCCACGGCGGTCGCGTGGATGTCGAGATTCAGCGTGTCGAGAGCCTTGCGCTCGGCATTGCGGATCATCCGGCCTTCGGGCTCGGCCGCGCGTTCGCTGGCATGGCGCCACTCGGCGCCCTCGAACATGCCGAAGGGATCGCGCGCCTTGCGCGGGTCGAAGCGGGTTTCGGCCCCCTCGCGCCGGCCATCCTTGTTCCAGGCGTTGACGCCGATGTTCCAGGTCGGGCGGTGGCCGGTGATCGCATCCTTCTGGTAGGCCGCGACCGCGGCGTCGTTCATGCCGGCGAAGTAATTGTAGCCCGCATTGTACTCGCGGACATGGTCGAGGCAGAACCAGACGAACTGTCCCTCGTGGTCGCGGCCGAGCGGCGCGCGATGGGTCGCCTCGCACTTGCAGTCCGCATGCGCGCACACGCGCACGCCCGGGCGCGCGGCCGCGCGGCGGTCGTCCTCGGGCTTGACGCGGATGCTGTCGAAATAGGGCGAATGAGGCTTCATCGGTCCAGGTTCGAATGGAGTCGGCAATTATGAGGGCCCGCGGTTAACGGGACAAGGCGAAACGGTCGCGACGGCGCTATTCGAGGCCGAAACGCAATGCCGCGGCGGCGGCCACCGGGCCGAGCACGCAGGCGAACAGCGACAAGGCGAGGAGCACAACGAAAGGCTGGCCGAAGGGCAGCGGCCCGACGATGCCGGCCGTCGTCGCCGCGACACCGAAGATGAGCACTGGAATGGTCAGAGGCAAGACCAGGATCGCCATCAGCAGCCCGCCACGTCTGAGACTGACCGCCAGCGCCGCCCCTACCGCGCCGATGAGGCTGAGAGCCGGCGTGCCCACGGCGAGGGTCAGCGCCACGACGCCGAGCGCCTCGGGCGGCACGTTGACGAGAAGGCCGAGCACGGGCGCGGCGATCACCAGCGGCAGGCCGGTGGCGATCCAGTGCGCGGCGGCCTTGGCGAGGACGACCAGCGGCAAGGGCGTCTGCCCCATCATCAGGAGGTCGAGCGAACCGTCGTCGGCATCGGCCTGGAACAGCCGGTCGAGGCCGAGCAGCGTCGCCAGCAGCGCGCCGATCCAGAGGATCGCCGGGCCGATGCGCGCGAGCAGGTTCATGTCCGGCCCGACGCCGAAGGGCACGATGGTGACGACCGCGAGGAAGAAGACGATGCCGGTCATCGCGCCGCCGCCGACGCGGACCGCGAGGCGCAGGTCGCGCATGAACAGGGCCGCGAGCGGGCGGCTCATGGGGCGGCCCCGAGCGCGAGTTCCCGCGCGGCGATGCCGAGCGGCATGTGGGTGGCGGCCAGCAGGACGCCGCCGGCGGCGACATGCTCCGCCATGATGGCGGCCAAGAGCTTCTGGCTTGCCGCATCCAGCGCCGCGGTCGGCTCGTCCAGCAGCCAGAGCGGGCGTTTCGCGGTGAGCAGCCGCGCGAGAGCCAGTCGCCGCCGCTGGCCGGCGGAGAGATAGCCCGCCGGCAGATCGGCGAGATGGTCGAGGCCGAGGCGGGCGAGCGCCGGCCGGACTTCGCCCCCGCCGCCGAGGAAAGCGGTCCAGAAGTCGAGGTTCTCGGCGACGGTCAGCGACGGCTTGAAAGCGTCCTGATGGCCGCAATAGTGCGCCTGCTCGCCGATGGCGGCCTCGGGATCGCCGCCTTCCAGCGCGACAGTCCCCTCATCGGCGGGCACCAGCCCTGCGATGAGGCGCAGAAGGCTCGACTTGCCCGAGCCGTTCGGTCCGGTCACCTGCACCGCCTCGCCCCCGGAGGCGGCGAAGGACAGCCCATGGAACACGGTGCGGCCACCGCGCCGGCAGGTCAGGTCGGTGGCGACGAGGCGGAACATACCAGGCTCTTACGCGACGAAAGGGTGATCTGCGAAGGGGCTATAACGGGTTCCTGCCATATAGCGGGTTGATTGGAATCCCTCTATAACGCGCGCGATCGGCCGCCGCGCCTTCCGCGTCATTTGACTTCGCCCGCCTTGGGCGCGATGTCGGCCTCCGCTTTTCGAGGGGATCATCGCCACATGTCGGTCGACAGTTTCAAGGCCCGGAAGACGCTGCAGGTCGGGGACAAGTCCTACGTCTATTTCAGCCTCGTTGAAGCCGAAAAGAACGGCCTGAAGGGCATTTCGGCGCTTCCCTTCTCGATGAAGGTGCTGCTCGAGAACCTGCTGCGCGCCGAGGACGGCCGCTCGGTGACCAAGGCCGACATCGAGGGCGTCGCCGCCTGGCTGAACGACAAGGGCAAGGCCGGCAAGGAAATCGCCTTCCGTCCGGCCCGCGTGCTGATGCAGGATTTCACCGGCGTTCCCGCCGTCGTCGATCTCGCGGCCATGCGCGACGCCATGAAGGCGCTCGGCGGCGACCCCCAGAAGATCAACCCGCTGGTGCCGGTCGATCTCGTCATCGACCACTCGGTCATCGTCGACGAGTTCGGCACGCCGAAGGCCTTCAAGCAGAACGTCGACCTCGAATATGCCCGCAACGGCGAGCGCTACCGCTTCCTGAAATGGGGCCAGCAGGCGTTCAAGAATTTCTCGGTGGTGCCGCCCGGCACCGGCATCTGCCACCAGGTGAACCTCGAATACCTCTCCCAGACGGTGTGGACCAAGGACGAGGACGGCGAGACCATCGCCTATCCGGACACGCTGGTCGGCACCGACAGCCACACGACCATGGTCAACGGCCTGGCCGTTCTCGGCTGGGGTGTCGGCGGCATCGAGGCCGAGGCCGCCATGCTGGGACAGCCGCAGTCCATGCTGCTGCCCGAGGTCATCGGCTTCCGCCTGACCGGCAAGCTGAAGGAAGGCGTCACCGCCACCGACCTCGTGCTGACCGTCACCCAGATGCTCCGCAAGAAGGGCGTCGTCGGCAAGTTCGTCGAGTTCTTCGGCGAGGGCCTCGGCAACATGACGCTGGCCGACCGCGCCACCATCGCGAATATGGGTCCGGAATACGGCGCGACCTGCGGCTTCTTCCCCGTCGACGGCGAGACGCTGAACTACCTGACCACGTCGGGCCGCAAGCCCGAGCGCATCGCGCTGGTGGAGGCCTATTCGAAGGCGCAGGGCATGTTCCGCCTCGACGGCGCCGCCGACCCGGTCTTCACCGACACGCTTGAGCTTGACCTCGGTCAGGTCGTGCCGTCCATGGCCGGCCCGAAGCGGCCCGAGGGCCGCGTCGCGCTGGAAGCCGTCGGTGCCGGCTTCGTCTCCGCCATGGAGACCGACTACAAGAAGTCCGCCGAGATCTCGCGCCGCGTCGCGGTCGAGGGCCGTGACTTCACGATCGGCCACGGCGATGTCGTCATCGCCGCCATCACCTCCTGCACCAACACGTCGAACCCGGCCGTGCTGTTCGCCGCTGGCCTCCTGGCGCGCAATGCGGTGGCCAAGGGCCTGAAGTCGAAGCCCTGGGTGAAGACCTCGCTCGCTCCCGGCAGCCAAGTCGTCGCCGAATATCTCGCGGAGTCCGGCCTGCAGACCGACCTCGACAAGCTCGGCTTCAACCTGGTCGGCTTCGGCTGCACCACCTGCATCGGCAATTCCGGCCCGCTGCCGGCGGAAATCTCGAAGGCCATCAACGACAGCGGCCTGATCGCCGCCGCCGTGCTCTCCGGCAACCGCAACTTCGAGGGTCGCGTCTCCCCCGACGTGCAGGCGAACTACCTCGCCTCGCCGCCGCTGGTCGTGGCCCATGCCCTCGCCGGCACGGTCAATACCGACCTCACCAAGGAGCCGCTCGGCACGGGTTCGGACGGCAAGCCGGTCTATCTGCGCGACATCTGGCCGTCGTCGCAGGAGATCAACGCCTTCATCGCCAAGCACGTCACCAACAAGCTGTTCCAGTCCAAATATGCCGACGTGTTCAAGGGCGACGAGAACTGGGGCGCGGTGCAGGCTCCCTCGGGCCAGACCTATGCCTGGGACGATGGTTCGACCTATGTGCAGAACCCGCCCTATTTCGTCGGCATGGGCATGAAGCCGGGCGCGATCACCGACATCAAGGGTGCGCGCGTTCTCGCCCTGCTCGGCGACAAGATCACCACCGACCACATCTCGCCGGCCGGTTCGATCAAGGCGGCGAGCCCGGCGGGCAAGTATCTCATCGACAACCATGTCGAGGTGGCCGACTTCAACCAGTACGGCACGCGTCGCGGCAATCATGAGGTGATGATGCGCGGCACTTTCGCCAACATCCGCATCCGCAACCACATGATGGGCCCGAACGGCAAGGAAGGCGGCTTCACGATCCACTATCCCTCCAAGGAGGAGATGCCGATCTACGACGCCGCGATGAAGTACCGCGCCGAGAAGGTGCCGCTGGTGATCTTCGCCGGTGTCGAATACGGCAACGGCTCGTCGCGCGACTGGGCTGCCAAGGGCACCAATCTGCTCGGCGTGCGCGCGGTGATCGCCCAGTCCTTCGAGCGCATCCATCGCTCGAACCTGGTCGGCATGGGCGTCGTGCCGTTCACGCTCGAGGAAGGCACGACCTGGGCCTCGCTCGGCCTGAAGGGCGACGAGACGGTGGCCATCCAGGGCCTGGAGACGGTCAAGCCGCGCCAGAAGATGGAAGCCGAGGTGACCTTCGCCGACGGCACCGTCAAGAAGGTGCCGATCCTCTGCCGCATCGATACGCTGGACGAGATCGAGTACTTCAAGAACGGCGGCATCCTGCAGTACGTGCTGCGCGATCTGGCTGCCTGAGGCCCTGATCCGGTCGCACCGCGCGGCGTTTCGTTCGCCGCGCGGACGTCGGCCCGGCCAGCGGGCCGTTACATGCGGGACCGCGTTCTGCAATCGATTGAGTTTCACGCCGACTTGCGTGATTTTCACCCAACCGTGAGTAGCCTTGGCCGCGGCCGCGAGACTAGAACGGCCGCAGCATATCGTTGGGTGGAATTGAGATCGGGGCGGAATCCGATGGTGTTCGGCAAGGCATGCGGCGGATTGCTTCTGGCGCTCGTCTCTTTTGCCTCGGGTACGGCAGTGGCGACGGAGCGTCCGCGCGCCGTGCTGGAACTGTTCACCAGCCAGGGCTGCTCGTCCTGCCCGCCGGCCGACCGCTATCTCGCCGACCTCGCCGACCGGCCCGACGTGATCGCGCTGACCTTCGCCGTCGATTACTGGGACTATCTCGGCTGGCGCGACACGCTCGCCAACCCGTTTCACGCCAAGCGGCAGAAGGCCTATGCCTATGTCCGCGGCGACCGTCAGGTCTATACGCCGCAGATGATCATCAACGGCATGGGCCATGCCATCGGCTCCGACCGCGTCGCGGTCGAGCGGTCGGTGACCCAGACGACGGGCCATGTCGGCGTGCTGGCGGTGCCGGTCAACGTTTCGGTAGCCGGCGACAGCGTCACGGTCCGACTGCCGGAGCAGACCAATCCCTTCGTCGGTCCCGACAATCCCGCAACCGTCACGCTGCTCGGCGTTTCATCGCGCCAACCGGTGGATATCAGCCGCGGTGAGAACCGCGGGCAGACCGTGACCTATCGCAATGTCGTGCGCGCCCATGCCAGCCTTGGCGAGTGGAGCGGCGCAGCCCGGACCTTCACGGTCTCCAAGCGCGATCTCGTCGGCGCGGAATGCGAGCGCGTGGTTGTCCTGATCCAGGCCGGCACGCCGCGCCGGCCCGGCGCGATCATCGGCGCCGCGATGGCTCAGGCGCAATAGGCGCCCGGCTTTTCCGGTGTCGCATCGATGCGAAGCGGCACCCACTTCGCCTCAAACGGCCTTATGCGCGCGCCAGCCAGACGATGTCCGGCGCCACGATGCCCGGCACGTCCTCTTCCTCGATCCGCCGGACGGCGGCGACCGAAACGAGACCTTCGGCCTTCAGCGGGCAGATGCCTTGCCGGACAAGCTCGCGGCCGAGGCTCTTGCGAACCGTGAGCGCTGCCGTCTCGGCCGCATCGGCTTCGACGAACCTCGTGGCGGCAAACTCCGAGCCGGCGGCAAGTGCCGGTTCACCGCGCGCTTCACAACGATACCAGGGCATGATCCCGTCCAGTCCCAATCCTTGGCCGCCGGTTCAATCACCAGAGAGTTGAAAGAACGTTGACAGCTTTGCTTAACCATTGACGCGCATCTGTGCGTCTGGTGGGTGAGTGTCCCGGGACGAGGTAACGGTTCGATGGCTGAACGCGCGCTGAAGGATTTCGCCATGTTTCCGCCGCGACGGGCTCTGCTCGTGGGCGGCGGGTCGTGGCTCTTGCTGGCCGGCTGTTCCTCGCCGCCGGTCCAGCCGTCGCAGCCGAGCTTCTACCGCAATCTCGCGCAGGCGGGCGCGCGCGTGGATGCCGCCATGGCGGCCGAGATGATCTCCGGCTACCGCCGCAACAACGGCCGCGGCCTCGTCGCGGTCGATCCCGTTCTGATGCGGGTGGCGGAGGCGCAGGCCAATGCGATGAGCGGGGCCGATCAGGTCGGCGTGCGCTCCGGGCCGCTGGCGACGCGGCTCGCCGGCGTCGGCTTCCGTCATGGCGAGGCGGTGGAGAACAATTCGGCCGGCTATCTGACCCTCGCCGAAGCCTTTTCCGGCTGGCGGGACTCGCCGCCCCACCGCGCCAACATGCTGAACCCCGCCGTGACGCGGATCGGCATCGCCACCGGCTACCGGCCGGGCTCGCGCTATCGCGTGTTCTGGGCGCTGGTGCTGGCGGAGCCGCGCGCGACCGCCTGAAGGTAGCAGGCTCGCAGCTACACCTATCGTCATGGCCGGGACAAGGCCGGGCATGACGCTATTCCGTCGCTTCGGGCAGGTCGCCTAGGTCGGATCGCCGGAGGTCAGATACCAGTCCATGATCTCGCACCCCTGCATGAAGACGACGTCCGGGCGGGCGGCGAGTTCGGCGAGCAGCGCCTCCAGAACCGCGATCCGGTGGGGCACGCCCATGATATAGGGGTGGATGGCGAAGGACAGAACCTTCGCGCCGCCGAGCGGGCCTTCGCTCCGCGCCTCGGCGATCAGCCGGTCGGCCTGCGCCAGCGTCCGGCTCAGGAACTCGTCGGCCCGGTGATGCTGGATCATGATCAGCGGGATGTCGTTGAGCTCGACCGAATAGGGCATGGTCAGCACCTCGCCCGCGCTCGTCTTCAGCCGCGCCGGCAGATCGTCGACCACCCAATCGGCAATGTAGCGGATGCCTGCTGCCGCGAGATGATCGGCGGTCTCCAGCGTCTCGGTGAGGCCCGGCCCGAGCCAGCCGGCGACGGGCTCGCCGGTGAACGAAGACAGCGTCTCCACCGTCCGGCGGATCATCGCAGCCTGGTCTTCGATCCGGTGGGTCGGCACCTGGTGCCAGCCATGGCCCATGAACTCCCATCCGGCATCGCGCGCCGCGCCCGCGATGCGCGGATAGTCGACGGCGACCGAGCCGTTGATCGACAGCGTCGGGCGGATGCCGTGCCGCGCGAAGGCCTCCGCGAAGCGCCAGAAGCCGACGCGCATGCCGTATTCGTGCCAGGCCCAGTTGGCGATGTCCGGCTGGAGCGCCGCGCCTGCCGGGGCGACCAGCACCTGCCGGGGCATGGGGTTGTCGATCCGCCAGTTCTCGACATTCACCACCGGCCAGACGGCGAGGTGCTTGCCCTCGGGCAGGGCTATGCGCGGCCGGTCGATGGCGGCCGTGTAGGCGAGACGTTCCTCGGGGCGGAGCGGCTGGGTCATGCGATGCACGTCCATGAAAAGCTCGTCTCTGCGTCACGCCGCCTTCTTGGCATGATGGCTGTGGAGCTTCGCGCCAAGCTCGCGGCGGATGTCGTTGAACTCGGGGCTCGCCACGTCGCGCGGGCGCGGCAGGATCAGCGGATTGTCGCTCTCGATGCGGCCGGGGCCGGGCGTCATCACCACCACGCGGTCGGCGAGGAAGATCGCCTCCTCGATGGAATGAGTGACGAAGACCACGGTCAGACCCGTGCGCTGCCAGATGTCGAGGAGCTCGTCCTGCAGGCGCTCGCGGGTCATGGCGTCGAGCGCGCCGAAGGGCTCGTCCATCAGCACGATCTCGGCATCGTTGGCCAGCACGCGGGCGATCGCCACGCGCTGCTTCATGCCGCCGGAAAGCTGATGCGGATAGGCATTGGCGAACTTGGTGAGGCCGACCAGTTCGACGAACTTGTCGACCGTCTCCTTCACCACCGACCGCGCCAGCCCCCGCGAGGCCGGGCCGAAGCCGATATTGTCGCGCACGGAGAGCCAGGGAAACAGCGCATAGTCCTGGAATACCATGCCGCGCGTCGGGTCGGGTCCGGCGATGGGCGTGCCCCACATCAGCGCCTCGCCGGATGTCGGCTGCTCGAAGCCGGCGATGATCCTGAGCAGCGTGGACTTGCCGCAGCCGGACGCGCCGATCAGGCAGACGAATTCGCCCTTGCGGATGGTGATGTTGGCGTCGTGCAGCGCGTTGATCGTCTGGTCCTGCAGCTTGAAGACCTTGGAGACCTGCCTGATCTCGATGATCGGCGTTTTCGATTCAGCCATGATGGGTCGGGCTCCAGGCGAGCAGACGGTTGCCGATCATCACGACGATGCGGTCGGAGATGTAGCCGGCTATGCCGATGATGATCATGCCGCAGATGACGAGTTCGGTGCGCGACAGCGTGCGTCCGTCCATGATGACCGCGCCGAGGCCCTGCGGGACGCCGGTCATCTCGCCGACGACGATGACGAACCAGGCGAGGCCGAGGCCGAGGCGCAGGCCGGTGAAGATCGAGGGCAGGGCGGCCGGCAGCACCACCTTGTAGAACTGGGCATTGCCTTGGCATCCCAGCATGGACGCAGCCTCGAACAGCTTCGGGTCCACCGAGCGCACGCCAAAGATCGTGTTGAGCAGGATTGGGTAGAAGGCGCCGAGGCAGACAAGGGCAAAAGCCGAGCGCGGGCCGAGGCCGAACAGGATCATTGACAGCGGCAGCCAGGCGGTGACGGGGATCGGCCGCATCACCTGCAGGAACGGGTCGAGCACCATCCGCGCGGTCGGGATGCGGCCGATCATCAGGCCGAGCGGCAGGGCGAAGAGCGCCGCGAGCGCGAAGCCGCCATAGACCCGGCCCATCGAGGCCAGAAGGTGCGTGACCAGCGTGCCGGAGAAGGCATCGTCGTAGATGCCGCCCCAGGCGAAATCGATCATGTATTCGCCGACCTCGTAGGGAGTCGGGATCAGGCGGGTCCAGCGCTGGGTCGTCGCGACCTGCCAGAAGGCAAGCAGCAGCGCGGGCACGATCAGCGCCAGCGCGGCCGGTTTCAGCCGCTCCCACGGGCTCTTGCCCGCCGGCCGGGCAACCGGCACGGAGGCGGGCGGCGCGCCTGTCTCCACCATCGCCATGGCCAATTCTCCTGTGCTTCTCGTCAAGGGTGAGCGCCGCCCGCGAGGGTCGCGGGCGGCGCGGTGTCGGGGCCGATCAGGCCGTGGCGATCTGGTCCGAGAATTTCGGATTCAGGAACTTGGCGAAGTCGGGCAGGGCGCGGATCTGGCGCAGCGACAGCATCTGCTCGGCATAGGTCTTCGCCTGCTTCTGCACGGTCTCGTCGAGCTTCCAGACATATTCGATGTTGTTGGCCCCGAGGGCCTGCTCCACCGCCGCCTTGTTGGCGCCGAGGCGCTGCACGGTGGTTTCGGCGACCAGCGGCTTGTTGGCGTTCATGAACTCCACCGCCTGGCGGTGGATCTTCAGCATGGTGACGATCAGGTCGGGGTTCCTGGCGACCGTCTCCTCATGGGTGCCGAAGATCATGTTCAGGCCGCCCATGGCGGTGCCGTAGGGATATTCGACAAGCTGGCCGACGCCCGAGGTGATCGAGAGGGCCGGGCCGGGTTCGGCGCCGACATAGGCGTCGATGTCGCCGCGGGCGAGCATGGCGTGCATCTCGCCGAAGGGCACGCGCACCGCTGTGACGTCGCGGATGGAGAGCCCCTCCATGCGCAGGCGCTCCATGATGAAGACCTCCTGCGTGGAGCCCGGCCAGATGCCGACGCGCTTGCCCTTGAGGTCCTTGACCGCGCGCACGTCGGAGCCTGCCTTGGAGATGACGCCCATGCCCTTGTTGGAGAGGGCGCCGACCACCACGACAGGCTCGCCGGCAGCGCCGCCGAGGATGGCCGCCGCGATGCCGAACGTGCCGAAATCGACCGACTTGGTGACGACGGCGTTCTTGCCGTCGGTCGGCGAGTCGAAGGTGATGATCTCGATCTTGGTGCCGGCCGGCGCGAAGCGCTCGTAGAAGTGCGGCGGCATGGAATGGATGAGGCGCAGCGCGCCCATCTTGATCACCCGCTGCTGCGCGCGCAGCACGCCGGGGGCCGAGAGCGTGCCGGCGGCGATGCCCGCACCGATGAGGAAATGACGACGACGGATCATGGCGTGGCTCCTGTGGAAGGGGCGGGACGGATGGCGCCCGCCGGTCTCTGCTTTCGGCCGGACTGGCCCCGGCACTCGTTGTCGGATGCGATGCGTGGTTCTGCGGTCCTGCTCATGCGGCCCTGCCCGCGAGATGGGCCATGAAGGCGCGCCAGCCGCCGTGGGCGGTGATCTCCTCCGCGCCGACGAGGCCCTCCGGTTCGGCGAGGAAGCCCTTCGGCGTCGTGCCGTCGGCAAGGCGCAGCGTGCCGATGCCCAGCGGGCTCGGAATGGTGTTGACGAAGGTACCGAAGCCGGCTGGCGGCAGAGCCCAGACCTCGCAGGCGATCGGCGCGCCGGTGCCGTCCGCGACGCGGATCAGGCCCGGCCGCTTCGGGGGGCCGCCGGCGAGCGCATAGAACCGGTAGTCGGCGGTGGTCGTGGCCGCGCGGCGGAAGCTTGCGCCGAGTTCGGTCAGTTCGCGATTCAGCGGCATGCCCGACAGGTGCGCGCCGACGACGACGATCTCGATAAGGTCGGACAATTGGGTCTCCATCATGCGGCGGCCGGGCGGGTCGCGCCGCGCCGTTCGGCGGCTGGCATCTCGAAGGCGGCGCCGAGGCGCGCGAGGGCGGCGTCGCTGCCACGCGGGCCGACGAGGGTGAGGCCGGCCGGCAGGCCGTCGCTCCGGAACGGCCCCGGCACGGCAAGGGCCGCGAGGTCGAGCAGGTTGACGAAATTGGTGTAGGTGCCGAGCCGGCTGTTTGGGCCGATGGGGTCGGCCTCAAGTTCCGCAAGCGTCGGGAAGATCGGCGCGGTCGGCACCGCCAGCGTGTCGATCCGCGCCCAGGTCGGCTCGGTCGCGCGGCGCAGTTCCGCGAGGCGATAGAGACCCTCGAAGGCGTCGGTCGCCGAGAACCTGCCGGCATTGCCGACGATGGCGCGGGTCACCGGATGGACGTTGCCCGCATTGGTCGCGAGAAAGGCGCGGATCGCCGCGTGGCGCTCGGCGACCCACGGGCCGTCATAGAGCAGCCTGGCCACGGCGAGGAACGGCGTCAGGTCGATCTCGACGATCTCGTCGACCAGCGGCTTCAGGTGGGCGAGAGACGCCTGCCAGGCAGCCTCGCCGGCGTGATCGCCGAAGAACATCAGGCTTGCCGCATCCGGCACGCCGAGGCGGCGGGGCAGCGCGGCTTCCGAGGGCATGTCGGTCGCGACCGGTCGCGAATAGTCGTCTCCCGCGTCGAAGCCGCGCATGACCGCATAGGCCGCGAAGGCGTCATCGACGGTGCGCGCGAAGACCGAGACGCAGTCGAGCGTGCGGCAGGCCGGCACCATGCCTCGCGCGGAGATCGCGCCGACCGACGGTTTCAGTCCGACGAGGTCGTTCAAGCCCGCGGGCACGCGGCCCGACCCCGCGGTATCGGTGCCGAGCGCGAAGGCGACGATGCCCTGTGCGACCGCGACGGCCGAACCGGAACTGGAGCCGCCCGGCACGCGGGCGGGGTCGAAGGCGTTGCGCGGCACGGGATGGGGCGTGCGCACGCCGACGAGGCCGGTGGCGAACTGGTCGAGATTGGTCTTGCCGATGACGAGGGCGCCTGCGGCAGCCAGTTTCTCGACGGCGAAGGCGGAGCGCTCGGGAGCATAGGCGAATGCCGGGCATGCGGCGGTGGTCGGCATGCCCGCGACGTCGATATTGTCCTTCACCGCGCAGGGCACGCCCCAGAGCGGGTAGCGCACGGGATCGAACGCGGGCAGATGCGCGGCGGCGGCCTGAACATCCGCTTCCGGCGCGAGGTGCAGGAAGATGCCGGGATCGCCGACCGCGCGGATGCGGGCATAGGCAGCCGCGACGACCTCCGCCGGTTTCGCTCCGGCGGCATAGGCGCTGTGCAGTCCGGCAATGGTGGGCGCGCTGTTCGGCATGGGCTTCCGGCGTGACGTGACGCGGAGCCTTCGCAACCGACGTGCCAAGCGCCTGCGGGCGGGGCGAGCAGGCGGGACGAAGCGCGGGGAGAGAACCGGAGACCCCTGCGAAAGCGCTGGAGATTCAAGGCCTGTGGGGCTTGAATCGTCGCCACACCGTGAATGTCGGCACGGTGCGTGGGGTGGGGCTATGCCCGCAGAATTGTATGCAACTATGCGGATGTTGGCAAAAATAGCCTAAAAATTAGGCTGTCTGCCCTAAGACGATGCTGCATCCGACGTCTTTGCCAGGACGTCCCAGGCTGCCGCCGATCGCGCGATATGGGCACGCATGGCCGCCGCCGCGCGTTCGCTGTCGCCGCGCTGGATCGCCTGGATGACCAGCCCATGCTCGTGGTGCGAATTGGTGAGGCGGTCGCGCCCCTCGAACTGCGCACGCCGGAACGGCGCCAGCCGCCGCCGCGTGGCGGATGTCAGGTCGGCGAGATAGGCGTTCCCGGAGCCGCGATAGATCGCGACGTGAAAGTCGATATTGGCGCGGCTATAGGCGTCGAGGTCGCCGTCGCGCACCAGCGCGGCCATGACGCGATGCAGCTCGTCGAGTGCCTGCCGGTCGGCGCTGTTCATTCGGATCGCGCATTGCCCGGCGCAGAGCGCCTCGAGTTCGCCCATCACCGCGAACATGTCCCGCAGCTGCTGATGGTCGGGCTTGGCGACCACGGCGCCGCGATGCGGCCTGATCTCGACCAGCCCCGACGACGAAAGCTGCCTCAGCGCCTCGCGCACGGGCGTGCGCGATACCGAATACTCCGTCGCGATCTGCACCTCGTCCAAAGGCGCGCCGGGCGCCAGCCGGCCCGAGACGATGGCGTCGGCAAGCCGCGCCTGCAGCGCTTCGGAGCGCGTTGCGCGGGTCAGGGGCCGGGCGCCGGCGGCGGACGTGGCGGTCATGGCCGGCTCAGGGCAGGATCGACGGCAGGGCGAGGCGCAGAGGCCCGATCTGCAGCCGCCCATCGGTGGCGCGCAGGTTGAACAGGCGGGCGGGCTTGCCGTCGATATCGGTCGGCCGGCTCGCCATGGTCAGCGCGCCGGCGGCCAAAGGTCCGAGCGAGGCGCGCATGCCGGTGGCATCCAGCGCGGCATCGATATTGGCGACACGCAGCTCGATCTCGCCATCCGGCTTGCCGTCCGGGGTCAGCCGCACGACGCCCTTGGCCTGCCCGAGCGCCGCACCCTGCTGAACCTTCAGCAGCACGATGTCGAGCGAGCCACCGGCCGCCTGCCATTGCGGCAGCGGCAGGACCTGCGGCCGGCTCGGCGTGCGCAGAAGCTTGCGCGCGACGACCTGAAGCTCGGCATCCACCGGCCCGGTCGACTGCGCGCCGAGCAGCGCCTGCTTCAAGTTGGCGACGATGTCGACGCTGACGGGGTCCGTGCGGTTAGGCCGGGTGTGGAACTCGGTGCGCTCGGCGCGCAGCAGCGGCTGGCCATTGCGCTGGACGGATAGTTGCTCGATCACCGAATTTGAGCTGTCATAGCCGCCGATGACGAGCTGGGCCGAGGCCTGGGCGAGGCTCCAGGAGGCGGTCAGCACGGAGGGGTCGCCTTCGGCCACCATGGTCAGCGGTCCGGTCGCCTCGGTGATGACGTGGCCGGGGCTCCAGATCTGCGAGACGACCTTCAGCCGCTCGAACCGGAACGTGCGATACGGGCGCGTCTCGTCGCGCAGCTCCACGACCGGCTTGGCGCAGTCGATCTCCAGCCGGAACGGATAGCCGCCGCTCGTGCGGTTCTGGCATTCGATGACGCGGCCATTGGCCGCCTCCGCCGCCAGCCACCGCTGGATCAGGTCTTCCGCCCGGCTCGATCCCCAGTGCCAGATGGCGGTCCAGCCGCCGACTGCGACGGCGAGGGTGGCGACCGGAATGAGAATCGTCCTGAGACGCGGCATGGGAGAGGTCCGGTCCTGAGCTTGCTTTGCGGGGGCCGGCTCTATAGCAGAGCCCGCGCCCTTCGTCCTCACGGCTAGCATGTGCCATGGATCACGAGAACAGCGAACTCTGGGTCTTCGGCTACGGCTCGCTCATGTGGCGGCCGGGCTTCGACTATGTCGAGCGCGTGCCGGCCAGGCTGATCGGGCTGCATCGCTCGCTTTGCGTCTATTCCCATGTCCATCGCGGCACGCCCGAGCGGCCGGGTCTCGTTCTCGGCCTCGACCGGGGCGGCGCCTGCCGCGGCATCGCCTATCGCGTGGCGGCCGAGAAGCGCGGCGCGACCATCGCCTATCTGCGCGAGCGCGAGCAGGTGACCTCGGTCTATCTGGAGGTGTTTCGCCGGGTCACGCTGGAGCGTCCGGGCGGCCTGGCAGTCCGCGCTGTGACCTATGTGGTCGACCGCGGCCACACGCAATATGCCGGGCGGCTGTCGCTGGACCAGCAGCTGCACATCGTGCGGCAGGGCCACGGCCAGTCGGGCGCCAATCCCGACTATGTGAAGAACACCGTGCAGTCGATCGAGGATCAGGGTTTTCGCGATGCCGGCCTGCACTGGCTGGCGGCGCGGCTTTGAGGCTCAGAGCGCCTCGCCGCGCAGCAGCCGCGGCACGTCGCCGGTGATCCCCGCCGCCTGACGGACGAAGAAGCCCTTGAGGGCGGGCATGCGGTCCACGAGGCCGAGGCCGAGGTCGCGGATCGCGCGCAGCGGTGCCGAGCCGTTGGAGAACAGCCGGTTGAGCCCGTCCGTGGTCGCACCCATCAGCGCCGTGTCGAAGCGCCGCCAGCGCTGGTAGCGGGCAAGCACGTCAGGCGCGCCGGGATCGAGGCCGAGGCGCATGGCCTCGGCGATGCACTCGGCCAGCGCGGCCACGTCACGGAAGCCCATATTGATGCCCTGACCGGCAATCGGATGGATGACATGGGCGGCATCGCCGACCAGCGCCAGTCGCGGCGCCACGAAGTCGCGCGCGACCTTGAGGCCGAGCGGATAGGCGGCCGGCTTGTCGACGACCTCGATGACGCCGAGGCGGTGGCCGAAGCGGGACTCGAGTTCGTCGAGGAACAGGGCCTTGGGCAGTGCGCAGAGCCGCTTCGCCCGCTCGGTCTCCTCGGTCCAGACGATGGAGGAGCGGTTGCCCTTCAAGGGCAGGATCGCGAAGGGGCCGGCGGGAAGGAAATGCTCCTCGGCGCGGCCGTGATGCTCGTATTCGTGGGCGACGGTGCAGACGATGCCGGACTGGCCGTAATCCCAGCCGACCGTGCGGATGCCGGCCATGTCGCGGAGCCGCGAGCGGCCGCCGTCGCAGGCGACGAGCAGGCGCGCGGTCAGGCTCCCGCCATCCGTGAGGCGCGCCGTGGTGGCGGCCGCACCGGCGGTGAAGCCGTCCACGCCGGTAGCGGTCAGCGTCACGCCCAGCGCCTCCGCGCGGGCACGCAGCGCGCGGGTGACGACGGCGTTCGGCGCCATCCAGGCGAAGGGCTCGCCCGGCGCGACCTCGCCGGCGAAGGTGAGGAAGACCGGCCGGACCGGGTCCATCGTGCGGCTGTCGGTGACGACCATGTCGAGGATCGGCTGGGCTTCGGGCTCGACCTGTTCCCATGCGCCGAGCGTCCGGAACATCCGGCAGGCCGCGGCCGCGAAGGCGGAGGCGCGGCCGTCCTCGGCGGGCGGAGCGGCCAGGGCCGGGTCCACAACGGCAACCGTCGCGCCGGTCCCCAGCGCGTCCTTGATCGCCACGGCGAGGCACAGGCCGGCAAGGCCGCCGCCGGCGATGACAATGTCGGTATTGGGGAGCTTGGCCGTCATGGCGCCGGTCTAGCGCATTTCGCGCGGGGTCGCGAGGCGCTTGGCAGGCGGACGGGTGATTCCGGAAGCCAGATCAAAGTGGCGGACCGGCTGCAGGCCGGAATCAATACTTGCTGGCGGGATCAATATTCGGGGGGATCGATACCCGGTGGCCGCAGATGGCGTGGACAGTGCCCGAAGCCGACCGCGCTGCGGCCGCGTCCGTGCAACAGGAGGCGTCGCAGGTCTGCAAGGGGCCACGGAATCGCGGCCGAACTCATTTACCGCTGCACGTCGCGACGACGCGCAGCGCCGAAACCCCGCCGATCCGGCCTCAGGCCCGGACCGCGAGATTGACCGCCTTCGGACCCTTGCCCCGCTTGTCGGGCTCGAGTTCGAACGACAGTTTCTGACCTTCCGCAAGGCTGGCGAGACCCGAGCGCTGGACAGCCGAGATATGGACGAAGATGTCCTTGCCCCCATCGTCCGGCTTGATGAAGCCGTAGCCTTTTTCGGTGTTGAAGAACTTGACGGTACCCGTCATCGACATGCCGGTCAGCCTTTCCGAATGCACTGCCGGTTCCGCACAATTGCGGACCTGGGAGAGCTCCGGACCAGGAATATCCGCGATGTTCCGGGCCCTGGACGAGACCGGACCGCCGCCAGATCCTTGCCGCCCGGATCTGAGAGCCACAAGAAGCGTAACCCGGAAATTCAGGGATGCACAGCCCCCTTTCGTTGAATCAACGAAGGTTTCGCTGCGTCAATGCCGCCGTTGTTCGCGGTGCCAAAGAAGACGTCGCACAGGGTACGTTCGATATACGCCAAGTGGTCACGTTCTCGTCAGTCGTGCAGATGGCGAGGCGCTCGCCGCCGGCCGTCCTGAGGCAGACGGTCTGCCCGACGCGCCAGTCCTGCCCCGACGCCCGGCAGGTGCAGGGCGGAAGTTCGACGGGCGATCCGGGCGTGAAGGGCTGGCGCTGGGAAACGAGCTGCGGACGCGGCGAAACGGCATCCTCGGCCGCAACCGGCGCTGCGGCCAGAACGACGGCGGCAATCAGGAAAGCCGAGCGGCGCATGGCGCAAGCCTAGCACCGACCGGCCTCGCCTCCAATGGAGAAGCGACTGTCAGAGAGGTGGATCAGCGGGTTTTCCGGCCGGCGATCATGTAGTTGACGTCGGTGTCGCGGGTTTCCGCCCAGCGGTCGCGCAGGAGATCGTACCAGACGCCGGTCCGCTCGAACGCATCGATGCCGCCGGCGGCCATTGCCGCATCGAGCTCGCCCGGCGTGACGAACTTGTTCCAGTCGTGGGTGCCGCGCGGCAGCCAGCGCAGCACATATTCGGCGCCGACAATGGCGAGCGCATAGCTCTTCATCGTCCGGTTGATCGTCGCCATGACGAGCAGGCCGCCTGGCTTCACGAGCCTCGCGCAGGCTTCGACGAAGAGATCGACATCGGCGACATGCTCCACCACCTCCATGGCGAGCACGATGTCGAAGGCTTCTCCGGCCGCGGCGAGTTCCTCGGCCGTCGCCTGGCGATAGTCGACCGGCACGCCGGAGCCGACGGCGTGAGCCTTCGCGGTCTCGACATTGGTGGCTGCGGGGTCGATGCCGACGACCTCGGCGCCCATCCGCGCCAGCGGCTCCGACAGGAGGCCACCGCCGCAGCCGATATCGAGCACGCGCAGGCCCGCGAGCGCGCGCGGGGATTTCTCGTCCAGCCCGAATTCAGCGATGGCAAGGCGGCGGATATAGGCGAGCCGGACCGGGTTGAACTTGTGCAGCACGGCCATCTTGCCGGACGGGTTCCACCATTCCTCGGCAAGGCGCGCGAACTTCTCGACCTCGGCGGCATCGAGGGTCGAGGGGGTGGCGCGGTCGGCGCTGATTGCGGCTCCGGTCATGGCGACCTCGTCTTGGACATCCGAAGGGATAGACCCGGATGCGTTGCCATACCCCCGATCGGCCGTTATGCATACGCGCCTTTTCGACCCCGGGGGCGCAGATCGCGCCGGATAGCCAGTCATGCCTCGCCTCGTGATGAAGTTCGGCGGAACCTCCGTCGCCAATGTCGACCGCATCAAGAATGTGGCGCGGCATGTCAAACGCGAGGTCGAGGCCGGTTATCACGTCGCCGTGGTCGTCTCCGCCATGTCCGGCAAGACCAATGAACTGGTGGCCTGGTGCAAGGAATCCGCGCCATTCTACGACCATGCCGAATATGACGCGGTCGTCGCCTCGGGCGAGCAGGTGACGTCGGGCCTTCTGGCTATCGTCCTGAACTCGATGGGCCTCAAGGCCCGGTCCTGGCAGGGCTGGCAGGTGCCGATCATCACCGACGAGGCCCATTCGGTCGCCCGCATCGCCGACATTCCCTCGGCCAATCTCGACGCCGCTTTCGCGGCGGGCGAGGTCGCGGTCATTTCCGGGTTCCAGGGCGTCACCCGCGGCACCGGCCGCATCGCGACGCTGGGGCGGGGCGGTTCCGACACGTCGGCCGTGGCGATAGCCGCCGCCATCCATGCCGAGCGTTGCGATATCTACACCGATGTCGACGGCGTCTACACCACCGACCCGCGCGTCGTGCCGAAGGCTAAGCGGCTCGACAAGGTCGGTTTCGAGGAGATGCTGGAAATGGCGTCCCTCGGCTCCAAGGTGCTGCAGGTCCGCTCGGTCGAGCTGTCGATGATCCATGGCGTGCGGACCTATGTCCGGTCGTCCTTCGATGACCCCGACAACCCGCAGCTCGGCACACTCATCTGCGACGAGGAGGAAATCGTGGAAAAGCAGGTCGTCACCGGCATCGCCTTCTCCAAGGACGAGGCGCAGGTGAGCATCCGCGCCGTCGCCGACAAGCCGGGCGTGGCCGCCGCCATTTTCGGCCCGCTGGCCGAGGCCAACATCAATGTCGACATGATCGTGCAGAACGTCTCCTCGGACGGCGCGACCACCGACATCACATTCACCTGCCCCGGCGCCGATCTCGAGCGCGCCCGGCGGGTGCTGATGGACGCCAAGCACTCGGTCGGCTTCAAGGCGCTGGAGACCGCTTCGGACGTGGTGAAGCTGTCGTGCATCGGCGTCGGCATGCGCTCGCACGCTGGCGTTGCCGCCCGCGCCTTCCAGGCGCTCGCCGACAAGGGCATCAACATCCGGGCGATCACCACTTCCGAGATCAAGTTCTCGGTGCTGATCGATGCAGCCTATACCGAGCTTGCGGCGCGCACGCTGCATTCGCTCTATGGGCTCGACAAGGCGGCCTGAAGCCGCCCCGCCCGTGGGGAGGAGCGGCATGGCGCAACGGGCGCGCAGAGGGGCACGGGCGGTGGTCTCGAGCGCCCTCGGCTCGGTGGCGCTGGCCCTCGTCGCGCCGCCGACGCTGGCCGACAATGCCGCACTGACCATCCCCTTCACCGTCACCCGGCCGGCCGGCGAGGGTCCCTTCCCGGCAGTCGTCATCCTGCATGACTGCTCGGGCCTCGGCCCCGGCTCCTCCGGCGCGCCCTGGCGCTGGTCCTCGGAGCTGATGCGGCTCGGCTATGTGACGATCTGGCCGGACAGCTTCTCCACCCGCGGCTTCCCGCGCGGCGTCTGCACCGAGCCCGGCCGCGAGAGCGTCCGCCCCCGCTTCCGCGCCGCCGACGCCTATGCGGCTCTCGCCCATCTGCGCACCCTGCCCTTCGTCGACTCGCGCCGCGTCGCGGTGATGGGCGGATCGCACGGCGGCTCCTCGACGCTCGCCAGCATCGTCGCCTCACCCGCCAATGCCGAGCGCGCCAATCCGGGATTTGCCGCGGCGATCGCCCTCTATCCCTCCTGCAGCTTCGGCTACGGTGAGTTC
>Ga0209794_1000459_pt1 | contig 60550 bp, 49 predicted proteins | sample EBPBio232013_DNA_FD_185869 | JGI IMG/M metagenome (GOLD analysis project Ga0209794, IMG submission 185869) | Wastewater treatment Type I Accumulibacter community from EBPR Bioreactor in Madison, WI, USA - Reactor 1_5/23/2013_ DNA (SPAdes)... | ecosystem: Engineered > Bioreactor > EBPR >...
TATTTCAGTTTTGTGGTAAAAACAAAATACACAAAAACCCCGAAAATTGCCAATTTTGGCTCTTTTTCGGGGTTAGTTTATTTGTAGAAAACTGTATATCAGCAAGTTAAACCTATAAAGGGAAGCCTAAAGTTATTAAAGTAATTGAGGAGCTAATAGATACTTCTAACACCTCAAAAGAGCAACTGGGAACGAACAGCACCTCTTTTTCATTTTGCCCAGAGTGTATGCCAAATTTAGCAAATCTTTCAATTTCTTTCCCTGTTTTACTGAAAATTGTCAGCAGTGTATTGCGTTTTGAAAATTGATTGCCAATCAGTTCTGACTTACTTGTAGAAAAAAAAGTAGGTATTTGTATAGGGATACTATGCTCATAGGCGTTTATGTATCTTTGTTTTTGCGTCTGAGTTAGTGCTTCCCCTCGAAATACTACATCTTGATAATCAGGAGTTTTCTCTAAACATTCCACTAAAAACTGAGCATATTGACGTAGTTGAGGATTAGAGGTATTATTACGTAACGCTTCATTTACACTCTCAAAACCTAAATCGCTATAATGATAAATGAGGGCTATTTCATAGGTAGTAAGGACATTATCAGCCAACCCAAGAGATTGTGCTTCGCGTAAAGCTGACGGATAAAAGGTTTCTACAAATGATTGTAATGACATTCGTTTTGACAAGTTGCTACTGCCGAAGGTACGGTATTTTTGAAAATAAACCCACCCAACAGGTGGAAAACGGCGAACAGATGGGGATAATTTACGATGATTTTTGAACTCCAAAATTTCTAAAACCTCGGTCATTGAATAAGATGCTTTTTCTAAATCAGTTATTTTTATAATTTTTTTCATTTTTTCTATGATTAAATAAATTTTTATTTTCTTCGACCCACTTGAGAAGGCCTGCTTTTTTAAAGTATAACTTTTGGTATCTTTTTTGATGAGAAATCAGGCGTTTTCTCGTATAGCGATAGAGTGTAGATTCACTGATTCTCAGATACAAAGCGGCCTGCTCCGTACCCATGAGTTCGGGATAGGAGATGTCAGGGTCATCTTTGTTTTTTACTTGGAGGTGATTGACAATAATCCGTTCGACGGCGTTGTAGATGAGCTGTTCAAGCTCTTCGGGAGTTGTGATGATTAAATTATTCTGCATCGCCATTTTTTGTTTTTGTGATGCAAAACAACCCCATTGAGTCCAAGAGAAGAAGAAAAAAAATGGGACAGTTTTGCTTGAAAAACAAACAAAATTATCCCATTGATTATGAGTACTTTACTAACAAACAGACTTGTTTAACCAGTTCCCAACCAAATCAGTAAAGTCACTGTATTTTGCTGCTCCTGAAAAACTATAACCTGCTAACTGATAAATTTCAGTAAAGAGCCTTAGGATTCGATTTTTGGAAAATCCATTATTTGTGCTAAAATCGGTTTGTTCATCAAAAAACTTGAAAAATTGTTGACAAAAAGCGTAGTGGAGATGTTTGGGTCTTCCAAATGGTGGTAACAAGGGCTTGTATCGTTCTTTATATAGTTCTTCGACAGACTTTTTCTCATTTTTGGCAAACTCAACGAATCCCTCAAAAAACATCTCAAACAAATTAAGTCCTGACTTAGGTAGTGCTTTAAAAGTAAAAGACTCAGACTTTGTATTTGGTTTATTCGAGGTTAGCTTAATACTAACTTCATCCATTAAATATACAGGAAATCGTTCTGGAGGCAACCCTTCACTCTCCCACTTTGGGTTTGAGGCTGGGTCAGGATAAGTTTCATTGAGAAATTTGAAAAGCGTGACTATATTTTCAAAATCAGTCTGTGCGCGTAATAAATGATTGTAGTCGTTTGGGAAGTATTTTGACAAGGAGGAATTAACATCCATACCCCTTTTTGCTTGTGTTTTTTTGACTTTTCCTAACGCAGAGTTAGAAGCATAGCCTAAAATTAACAATAGATGTGATTCATATTGTTTTAGCTCAGGCGTCCTACCAAGAATACTTGTTAAACTCTCATAGGTAGATTGTCGAAGTGCAATCTGAGAATATAAAAACTGCGATTGTGCTTTGGGGCTACCCAAAAAAATCCCAGTCTTGAAGAAATAATCAAACAAGTGAATGTCATCACCAAGAGGCAAATGCTCGAAAGATTTGATATAAATGACATCACCGTCAGCGGTTCGTCCTTCCATCAACTCTTTATAAGTTAGCCTCATCGCAAGCGTATTAGTTAGAAGCGATATGTTTTCTTCTGACATTTCAAGCATCATCCTTAAACTTCGTCAATAGATTGGCGTATTGTTTCTTAACATCGTCCTCAAAGCTATCCAAGTAGTGTTCAGTAGTTTGGAGACTGTTATGCCCCAAACTTTCAGAGATGAACTCTATTGGCGCGCCGCTACGTTTTAGCACCGTAGAAAAACTATGTCGAGCAGCATAAGTCGTAACTGGTTTATCAATACCTAATGTTTCAACGATGCGTTTCATGTACTTGTTAACTTGTTTGGTTAAGTACTGAACCAGTGCACGTTCCTGTTGAGGGGTGATGTTTGGTTGCAAAATAGGAAAAATGTAGCTTGTAGACAACTTGGCAGGATTTCCCCATTTTTCGATAATTGCTTTCGCTTCGGGGGTTAGAAACACTACGATAGGTTTTTGATTGGATTTCTTCGTGTTTTCAGTCTTAGCGCGGTAAAAAATTAGTTTATCCCCGTCAAGATTTGAATACTTCAAACGACATATATCCTTGATATTCATACCATTGCACAGGCAAGAAAATACCCAAAAGTCTCTTGCTTTATCCTCACTACTATTAGATATGGTAGGGTAATGGAAGATTTGTTCAAGTTCAGCCATATTGAGAGCTTTCTTTACATAACGTAAAAATGCACTACCTAGAATGGGAAAATCCTCGCCATATCCCCTTCATTTAGGTGCATGGTAGCTTCACCAACGCCTATGAATCAACACCCACTACCACCAACTACCTGATAGTACGTTGGATGCTCAAGTAAAAAGTATATTCACAAATAGATTCTCTGCTGCTACTTTTGACACAGAACTTGAGGCATACAAAGCTTACTACGATTATTCGTCATTGGGCACTCAGTTTGAACTGTTGGCCTGGCTAGGAAAGGATTCAGGCGGCAAATGGACGATTGGAGCAGGTGTCGAGAAGCTATTTCACATGCGCAACGAGGTTGAGTTCAAAGAAACCATTTTACGCCCTACCAAAGCTTCTTTATTTGGAAAGTCAATGTCACTCATTGAACCCCAAATTATTTATAGAAATTTGCACGTTCCTCTCCTTATCATCGCTCCAACTTCTCCCAAAGATCTTTTCCCTTTTGAGAAAGAAAATGCCGCTTTACAGCAGCTACATCCCACGCTTATCACCCATAAGATTTATCCAAATACAGGACACAATGTCCATTATGAGAAGCCAAAAGAGTTTATGGAAGATTTTGTGCTAACCGCTAATTATTGGACACGTAAATGATAGAAAGTTAGAGACTTCAAGCACAGATTTTTGTCTTATTTTGAGTTAAATTTTTCATGTCAATGTTATGTTTGAGCAAATACTTGTAAGGGCTTTGAAAGTTGATTCCTCCATGTATTCTCTCGAAATTATAAAAACTTCTAAATTCCTCCAATGTTTCTCGGGCTTGCCTCAAATCATCAAACTCAAACCTCTGGCACACAGAGTTTTCCATGATGGAATGGTAAGCTTCGATGTGCGCATCTTGCTGCGGCGTTGCAGGTTTTGTGAATTCTTGTTTGACTTGTTTATCTCGAAAATATTCTTGTACCTCGGTCGCGATGAATTGACTGCCGTTATCACTCCTTACACAAATTTCTTTAGGTAAATCATAGCTTTCAAAAAGGCTATCAAATAGTGAAATGACATCTTCTTTTTTGATGGTATAGGCACAATATTGCCCTAAATTCCATCTTGAATTTACATCTAAAACAGTCAGGACTTGCATACTCTTTCTTTTACCTGCGACCCAGACATACTTTATGTCGAACTCCCAGTAGTCAAACGGTATTTGAGTCTGTGGAATCAAATCTTTAACCCAATTGCGCTTCCCTCTTTTAGAGCTAACAGCATATCTACTTTGAAGTAAACCGCTCTCTTTCATTAGTTTATAGACAGAATGTTTGCTTACTTTAAAGCTTAACTCGTCTCGAAGGTAGATGTATGATTTGTAATAACCATAATCTACAAAGGGCTTTTCGAACAACTCTTTCAGGGCTTCAACCACTTGATGACCTTCTATTTTGTTGCCTTCTGCATTGAGAAATACGGTGTAAGGTTTGCGTTCAGATTTACCTAAAGTAGCTTTGTAATAATAGCTACTCCGAGCGATGAAACAGGATTTTAGCACTGTTTTAACTCTACATCCTGAAAGAATAAATTCATTAGCTACTTCCAAACGAATTTGCTTACTCAAGGACTTTTTTTTAATAAAGCATCCTTGATTCTAAGTGACAACTCTTTCTCAGCGATTATCTCTTTATAGGCTTGAATTTCTCGTTGAAGACGAAGAATCTCTTTGTCTTTATCAGAACTACTGACACCGGATAAACTTGAAGAACCTCCTTTTTCATAGTGGGAGACCCAATTGTAAATGTTTGCACTAGAGACGTTAAATTCTTTGGAAGCCTTAGCCGCTCCGTGTTCTTTATAATACTTTACTATGGTCAGTTTTTCCTCCTGACTCCATGATTTTTGATGTTTTCCCATAGAAACACAAATTTAAAAGTTATCCCTTAATTTGTGTCCAAGTTTTTAACGGGCTGGATTCATTTAACGGCGTTTTTGAAAAGGGTTTCTGCGCGTTAGAAAACCTTCCAAGTTTAAACGTAATTCAATCACTAAACTTGGAAGGTTTATAAAAGCAAAAGACCTTCCAAGTTTGAACGTAATTCAATCACTAAACTTGGAAGGTCTGTAAAAGCAAAAACTTCCCAAGTTGCCAATAGTGAAATTGTCAAACTTGGGAAGTCTAGATAATATTAATTTCCTGCTACTTGCGCACGAATGATATTAAGAGCCGCACCTGCTTTGAACCACTCAATTTGTTGTTCGTTATAGGTATGGTTTACCGTAATTTCATCTGTTGAACCATCAGCATGATTGAGCACCAACGTAAGTGACTTTCCTGGGGCAAATTCTGTCAATCCAACGATGTCGATTGAATCATCCTCTTTGATTTTGTCATAATCTGCTTTATCCGCAAACGTCAAGGCCAACATACCTTGTTTCTTCAAGTTCGTTTCGTGGATGCGGGCAAACGATTTTACCAATACCGCACGAACGCCCAAGTGACGTGGCTCCATCGCCGCGTGCTCGCGTGATGAACCTTCACCGTAGTTTTCATCTCCAACGACAATCGTGCCCACTCCTGCGGCTTTGTACCCACGCTGGGTAGCAGGAACTGGCCCGTATTCTCCCGTTAATTGGCTTTTTACGTTGTCGGTCTTCTCATTAAAGAAGTTAACCGCGCCAATCAACAAGTTGTTAGAAATGTTATCCAAGTGACCACGGTACTTCAACCATGGACCTGCCATTGAGATGTGGTCAGTTGTACACTTGCCTTTGGCTTTGATCAACAATTTCAAGCCTTTAAGGTCAGTACCTTCCCAAGCTGCAAATGGATCGAGCAACTGCAAGCGATTTGACGTTGGTGAAACCGCTACTTGAATACCGCTACCGTCTTCTGCTGGTGCTTGGTATCCTGCATCCTCTACGTCAAAACCACGCGGTGGCAATTCATCCCCCGTTGGCGCGTCTAAAGTTACTTGCTCGCCATTTTCGTTGATAAGTGTATCCGTCAATGGGTTGAAAGTCAAGTCACCCGCAATGGCCAAAGCAGTCACCAATTCTGGAGAAGCTACAAACGCCAACGTGTTAGGGTTACCATCGGCACGCTTGGCAAAGTTACGGTTGAATGAGTGAACGATGGTGTTACGCTCTTGCTTTTCAGCGCCTACACGTGCCCACATACCGATACAAGGTCCGCAGGCGTTAGCAAACACTTTCGCGCCAATTTCGTCGAATGTTTCGAGGAAACCATCGCGCTCAATCGTGTAGCGAACTTGCTCTGAACCTGGTGTAATGGTAAATTCAGCCTTGGTTTTAAGGTTTTTTGAGGCTACTTGTTTTGCCAATGAAGCCGCACGAGCGATGTCTTCGTACGACGAGTTGGTACAAGAACCAATCAAACCTACCTCAACTTTTGTTGGCCAGCCGTTGGCCGCAGCGGCTTCTTTCATCTTAGAGATTGGCGTAGCCAAATCTGGCGTGAAAGGCCCGTTCAAGTGTGGCTCAAGGTCCGAAAGATTGATTTCGATTACTTGATCGAAGTATTTCTCTGGTTCATCATAAACGCCTGCATCCGCCGTAAGGTGTTCTTTTACCGAGTTAGCAAGGTCAGCAACAGCGTCACGGCCTGTAGCGCGCAAATAGCGCTCCATCGACTCATCGTAAGCAAAAGTCGAAGTCGTTGCTCCGATTTCAGCACCCATGTTACAGATAGTACCTTTACCCGTACATGACATCGACGTTGCTCCTTCGCCGAAGTATTCTACGATAGCACCCGTTCCACCTTTTACGGTAAGGATACCAGCTACTTTCAAGATAACGTCTTTTGGAGAAGTCCAGCCATTGAGTTTACCTGTTAATTTTACCCCGATTAGTTTGGGAAATTTAAGCTCCCAAGGAAGGCCCGCCATTACGTCGCACGCATCAGCACCACCTACCCCAATAGCAATCATACCCAAACCACCCGCGTTTACGGTGTGTGAGTCGGTACCAATCATCATACCACCAGGGAAAGCGTAGTTTTCAATCACTACTTGGTGAATGATACCCGCGCCTGCTTTCCAGAAACCGATGCCGTATTTATTAGAAACCGACGATAAGAAATCATACACTTCTTGGTTTTCAACTACTGCTTTGCCTAAGTCTTCCGAAGACCCAACTTGGGCAGTAATTAAGTGGTCACAGTGTACAGTAGAAGGAACTGCTACTTTCGGACGGCCAGCCTGCATAAATTGCAACAAGGCCATCTGAGCAGTGGCATCTTGCATAGCTACACGGTCGGGTCCGAAGTCAACGTATGATTTGCCGCGCTCATAAACAGTAGTGGCATCACCTTGGGTAAGGTGAGCGTACAAAATTTTCTCTGTGTAGGTCAAAGGACGTCCTACTACGTTACGAGCCGCCTCCACTCGTTCACCGAGTTTTGCGTAGAGGCCCTGCATCATATCTAAATCGAATAACGCCATGGTATTAATATAGGATGAGTTAATTTTCCAGCCATAAAACTACAAACTGTAAAGCAAAATACCCTAAAATTCTTGCTAAATAGTTGTAGAAAGTCCTACTATCGTTGAAATTTTACCCCAATTTGGGGCAAATTAAGGTAGTATTTTTTGGAAAAAGGGCGAAGAATTACCAAAAAACAAATGCCCTTCCTATCTTTACTCGCTTGATTCAATCAACTTTAAACCTAACTATAAGTCACCAAATACACTTCATGGAACGTTTTACTGGACTCATTGGTATCGTTTTTATCTTGGGCATTGCTTACGCCATGTCTAACAACCGCAAAGCCATCAACTACCGCACGGTTGGCGTAGGGCTTGGTTTGCAGTTTGGCTTGGCCGTATTTATTTTAAAAACGACCGTCGGACAAAATATTTTCGACTGGCTAGGACGTGCTGTCCAAAAAACGTTGAGCTTTTCTGACAAAGGAGCCGAGTTTGTATTTAGTCCGTTGGTCAATGCTACCGTTCTCAGCAAAGCATTTGGTGAAAGCAATAGCTTTATCTTTTTCTTCAGCATCATTCCTACCATCATTTTTGTGGCAGTGTTGGTCAATATGCTCTATCACATTGGCCTGATGCAGCGCATTGTGGCCGTATTGGCACGCCTGATGAAATGGTTGATGGGCGTCAGCGGTGCTGAAGCTTTGTCAAACGTTGCCTCGGCTTTTGTGGGGCAAGTGGAAGCCCAAATCATGATTAAGCCTTATTTAAAAGGAATGACTAACTCTGAGCTTTTGGCCTCCATGACGGGTAGCTTTGCCTGTATTGCGGGCGGGGTTATGGCAACGTATATCAAATTAGGTGTACCTGCGCCTTATTTAATTGCGGCCAGTTTGATGGCTGCGCCAGGGGCATTGGTGATTGCCAAAATCGTATTTCCAGAAACAGAAAATTCTGAAACAAAAGGGGTTGTAAAATTAGAAATCAAAAAAGCCCACGCCAATCTTCTTGATGCCATTGCGGCAGGTGCCAGTGAGGGACTCAAGGTAGGGTTCAACGTGGTTGCAATGTTGATTGGTTTTATCGCCTTAATTGGTCTTCTTGATTACTGTCTTGGCAAAGCAGGTGGATTATTTGCTTTTCCACAGTTAAGCCTCGATTTCCTTTTGGGTAAAGTGTTCTCCGTATTCGCTTGGGCGATGGGAGTTCCCGCCAAAGACGTAGAAGCAGCGGGTTCGTTGATGGGGACAAAAATGGTTATCAATGAGTTTGTAGCTTACCTTGACCTCGTAAAAATCAAAGAAACACTCGACCCTAAAACGATTGCGATTGCCAGTTTCGCCCTTTGTGGTTTTGCCAACTTTAGCTCTATCGCCATTCAAGTAGGTGGCATCAGTGAGTTGGCTCCAAGCCGTCGTTCTGATTTGGCACGTTTGGGCTTTAAAGCCCTGATATGTGGCACATTAGCCTCTTATATGTCAGCAACCATCGCAGGATTACTCTTCTAATAACAACCGCCTCAACCCGAAGAGGCTTTCACCTAAAAAACTCCCCTGCGGGGTAAGGGGGCTTTTAAACATCTATGCAACGTACGCGAATTGGTGGACGGCTTTTGATTGGGATTATCATGGCTGTCGTGGCGCTTTTTGGGTATTTCAGCAAAACCCAAGTTAATCCCGTGACGGGCAAAAAGCAACAAGTAAGCCTCACGCCCGAAGAAGAAGTTGCCATCGGCTTACAAAGCGCGCCCCAAATGGCTGCCGAGTATGGTGGCCTATACCGTGATGAAAAAGTACAATTTTTGGCAAAAAAAGTAGGACAAAGCATCGTACAAAATACTGAAGCCAAAAACTCTCCTTACCAATTTGACTTTCACGTTTTGGCCGACCCTGAAACCATCAACGCTTTTGCCATTCCAGGTGGGCAGGTTTTTATCACCATGGGTTTGCTCAAACGGCTCAAAACCGAAGACCAATTGGCGGGAGTGTTGGGGCACGAAATTGGGCACGTGGTAGGACGACATTCGGCCCAACAAATGGCCAAGCAAGAATTGGTAGGGGGATTGGCCGGGGCGGCTTCAACCGTGATGTCTGACCCCAACTCACCTAGTAGCGGGGCGTATATTGCACAATACGTTGCCAATTTGATGAACCTAAAATACGGACGCGACGACGAACTCGAAGCCGATGATTTTGGCGTTAAGTACATGATTCAAACAGGGCGCGACCCCGAAGCGATGATTCAGGTCATGGAAATTTTGGCCCAAGCTGGAGGCTCAGAACGCCCCGCCGAGTTCCAAAGTACCCACCCCAACCCCGAAAATCGGATTGTTAAAATAAAAGAAGCAATGGCTAAATACCGTAACCAATGAAACACACCTCATTTTTTCTTACCCTTCTCTTCATCAGCAGTACGTTATTCGCACAATTCAACCGTGGTGTCCAGTGGACCAAAGACGGAAATGCTTATTACCGCGTAGAAAACAAGGAAATTGTCCAGTATAACCTGCCTGATTTGCAAAAAAAAGTGGTCGTTAGCGCCGCTCAACTTACGCCAGCGGGCAAAACCGACCCTTTGAACGTACGTAGTTACACGTATTCTAATGATTTTCGTAAAGTCCTCATTTATACCAATACCCAACGCGTTTGGCGCTACGATACGCGCGGCGATTATTGGGTGCTTGATTTGGACAAAAATACCCTGACCCAACTCGGCAAAGGCCGCCCTGTGTCATCGCTCATGTTTGCAAAATTTTCGCCCGACAGCAAAAAAGTAGCTTATGTTAGTGAGCGTAACGTCTATTCGGAAGACCTCGCTACGAGCAAAATAACCGCACTTACCAAAGACGGCACCACCCGCCTCATCAACGGTACGTTTGACTGGGTATATGAGGAAGAATTTGACTGCCGCGATGGTTTTCGTTGGAGCCCCGACAGTAAAAATATTGCGTATTGGCAAATTGATGCCACCAAGATTCGCAATTTCTTGATGATTAACAACACCGATTCTATTTACGCTTTCAACGTGCCTGTGGAGTACCCGAAAGTAGGTGAACGTCCTTCTCCTTATAAAATAGGAGTGGTCAGTGCCAACGGTGGCGCTACCAAATGGATGAACACTCCTGGCGACCCTGGCAACACCTACATTCCACGCATGGAATGGGGAAACGCTAACGAACTGATTATGCAACAGTTGAATCGTAAACAAAATGAATCAAGTATCTTGGCCGCCGACATCAAAACTGGAAAAACTACCCAGTTTTATACCGACCGCGACGATGCTTGGGTAGAGACTAAAAGTAGCTATTCGTGGGGCGAAACTCCCGAAGGCTGGGACTGGATCAACGGCGAAAAAGAGTTTTTGTGGATGAGTGAAAAAGACGGCTGGCGTCACATGTACCGCGTAGCCCGCGACGGTAAAAGTGAAAAGTGCATTACTGCTGGCGACTATGACATTATTTCGGTGGTGTTGGTCGATGAAAAAAATAATCAGTTGTATTTCATGGCCTCGCCCGACAATGCCACGCAGAGTTATTTGTACCGTGCCCCGCTCGATGGCAGCAAAAAAGCCGAGCGCGTTACCCCTGCCGACCAGTCTGGCTCGCACCGCTACGACCTCTCTCCTAACGCCATGTGGGCTTCGCATTCGTTTTCCAATGCCAACACATCGCCCATGAATGAGTGGCTTCGTTTACCTGAACACAAAGCCTTGAAAGACGCCGACGACATTTCAAAAAAATTGGCGACCAAAACCGATGCGCCAAAACGAGTAGAGTTTTTTAAAGTAAAAACCGAAGATGGTATTGAGCTAGACGCTTGGATGGTGAAACCTGCCAACTTTGACCCAACCAAAAAATACCCCATCGTTTTTACCGTTTATGGCGAACCTGCCAGCGCGACCGTGCGCGACAGCTGGGGAACAGGGCGTAACGGACTCTACGCAGGCGACATGGCCAAAGACGGTTACATTTACGCATCGGTTGATAACCGTGGCACGCCTTCTCCCCGTGGTAGAAACTGGAGAAAAGCCATCTATCGTAAGATTGGCGTCATCAACATTCGTGACATGGCAATGGGAGCCAAAGCTATGTTTGAGAAAAACTCGTTCATTGATACCAGCCGCGTAGCCGTACACGGATGGAGCGGTGGTGGTTCTTCTACCCTCAATTTGCTATTCCAATATCCTGCCTTGTTCAAAACAGGCATTGCCGTAGCTGCCGTGGCCGACCAATTGACATACGATAACATTTACCAAGAACGCTACATGGGGATTCCACAAGAAAATCGCGAAGATTTTGTGGCAGGCTCGCCCATCACGCACGCGCACAAATTACAATCGAACCAAAACCTATTGTATATCCACGGCACGGGCGACGACAACGTGCATTACCAAAATGCCGAGCGATTGGTCAATGAGTTTATCAAGCACAACAAACAGTTTCAGTTTATGCCGTATCCTAATCGCTCGCACGGAATTTATGAAGGCGATGGTACGTCGAAGCACTTAAATACACTGTTTACAAAGTACTTGAGAGAGCACTGCCCAGCAGGAGCAAAATAATGCTTACCAAAATAGAAAAACTAAAAGCGGCTTACCCCTTCCTATTGAGGGTAAGCCGCTTTTTTGTATCTTTACTTTGAAAATTTATTGAATCAATATGGGACAGCCAGAATATCAGCCACGTTTTAGTATCGAAGAATACCTTGCGTTGGAAAAAGAAACGGACACCAAATACGAATACCACGACGGCGAAGTCTATGCCATGGCGGGCGGAACACCTACTCACAGTTTGATTTCAAACAATGTGGGTAGAGGATTAGGCAATGCTTTAATAGGAAAACGGTGCTTTACCTATAACAGTGATTTACGCGTTGCGACTTCACGCAATCGTTATGTTTATCCTGATGTTACGGTGGTTTGTGGCAAGGTTACTTATTTTGAAGAGTTGAAGAATGCGGCCAATAACCCCGTTGTGATTGTTGAGGTATTGTCGCAAGACACCGAAGCCTACGATCGTGGCGGGAAATTTATGCGTTATCGCATGATTGACACCCTAAAAGAGTACGTTTTGGTACACCAATACCTGCCCTTGGTCGAAGTATTTTTCAAAAACACGCTTGATGTTTGGGAATACCGCGCTTACAATAACCTGCAAGATACCGTTCAACTTCATTCAATAGATGTACAACTTTCGCTTGAGGACATTTATTTGGGCGTGGAGTTTTTACCCTTTGACGAAGAGAACTGGAAATTAATTTAGTAAGACCTGGTTCAAATACAAAAAAACCACCAATACCGAACGTACTGGTGGTTATGCCCAACACCCTATCTACTTTATTTTACTTCCACTTCAGCACCCGCTGCTTCCAAAGCAGACTTAATCGTTGCCGCTTCTTCTTTCGTAGGATTTTTTGAGAGCACTATAGGCGCGCTTGCCACAATAGCTTTGGCTTCTTTTTGAGATACGCCTAGTATGGTCGCAACTACTTTTGTTACGTGGGCTACCGTTTTTTGATTTTTTGGCTGTAATAGGACAACGGTAAAATACCCTTCTTTTTCATCGACTACTTCAGCTAAAGGCTTGGCAATAAGCATCGTTGACAAAGACAACATGGCAAGGAAAAGAATTGATTTCATTTGAGTAGTGAGTTGTTTAGTGAACATATCTATTGAATAAGAACTAGTCTGTTAGCTCTGCAAAATCTTGTGGACGAACCTTAAATTTGGGACGCTCTCCTTTGGGCACAATCACAATAAGGTCAGTCGAAACCCGTGATCCGTTTTTAAGCAAATATCCCCCTTCCACTTTGGTAGTCGAGCCATTTACTGTATATGGAACAAAAAAAGGTTTGGCCTTTACGTTGGCTCCTTTGGAAGTCAGGCGCTTTCCAGTAGCATTCGTACATTCAAAACGCGCTATAGCCGACGGGTCTCCTTCAAAAATGCTGCTCAAATTATCTCCCTCCTTTTTGAAATAAATCAACATACACCCACTCTTATTTTGTGCTACTACCGACACTTCATAACGCGAATAGGTTTCTTCTGTACGTTCGTTTCGAATGGTGTAACTAAATTCGATACCATTCAATGCAGAGGGCTTGTCTTCCGTCAATTCAAGTGCTGCTTGGGCAAAAGCTGCGTTCATTAGGAAAAGTGATGCGACAAAACTCAGTACTACTTTCATTGTAAAATAGATGTAATAATTTGATTTAAAATTGATTAGCAATTCGACACCACAAAAGTACACTGAAGAACTCCGCTGCTTTTGCCCAATCCACGAAATGCAGGCTATCATCCACCAACTGTTTATTTCAGTTCATAAACCCAAAAACAGAGATGCGATTTTTTAAAATATACCAAAACATGAAGTATCTTTAGCCGTTCGTTTCAACCCCTACCTATGCTCGTCAATGCAATTATTGTCGATGATGAACCCTCGGCGCGTTCATTGCTTCGACAAATTCTTTCGGAACACTGCCCTGCGGTACGCGTACTTGAAGAGGCCGCCGACGTAAAATCGGCCGTAAAATTGATTAATAAACATGCAGTAGATTTGGTATTTTTGGACATCGAAATGCCCGAAGAAAACGGTTTTGCCTTGTTTGAGTACTTCAATCAGCCCACTTTTCAAGTGATTTTTTGTACCGCCTACTCGGAATATGCGCTCCAAGCGTTTGAGGTTTCGGCCGTGGATTATATCCTTAAACCCGTTAGTATTTCCAAACTCGTAGCTGCCGTTGAGAAAGCATCCAAGCTAATTGGACAGCCTCAGTTGCCCCAACGCGTCCAAACTTTACGGGAGAATTTAAGCGTTACTACCCTTCAAAAAATAGCCCTTCCGATGTCAGATAGTCTTGTTTTTGTACAATTGGAGGATATTTTCTTTTTTGAAGCCGACGGTTCGTACACCCACGTAGTCACCAAAAACGGGAAAACCTTGGTTAGTAAAAAAATCAAAGAATTTGATGAATTGCTCAGTAACGACGCGCGCTTTTATCGAATTCATCGCTCTTTTCTTATCAATACGCACCAAATTAGAAAATACAATAAAAAAGACGGCGCTACCGTCGAGTTTGATAATGGCATGAGTGTACCCATTGCCCGTGAAAAAGTCAAAGAGTTTGATGATTTTATTGCTGGCATTCGCGTCTAAAAATAAGCCCAAATGAAACCCTTTATTCTCGTTCTTTTAGTACTCATGACTCAAAGCCTTTGGGGTCAGAAAACGTACGAACAACTGCTCGTTGATATTAAAAACCACCGTCCGCAAGATAGTATTCGAGTAGAATTGCTCGTTGATGCTTGCGTAGCTGCCACGTTTCGAGCCGACACGTTGGTGTTAAAAATGGCGACTGAAGCCAATCAAATTTCCAATAAATTAGGGTATGAATTGGGGAAAATTCGGTCGCTAAACTGCCTAGGGAATTACTATTTTAGTCGCGCCCTCAACGACAAAGCAATCAATTTTTACCTCCAAGCCCTCCGAATCGCCGAAAAAAAAGGAGACTATCAAAACATTGTCATTGGGAAAAGTAACTTAGCCAACGTTTTCTCGCATAATTTTGAGGACCAAAAATCCATCAAATTATTGACTGAATGTGACCAGCTTCTACTCAAAAACGGCCAAGTTTTCACCCAAAACAGAGCAGCCATTTTGACTAATTTGGCAAATTCTTACTTTCAATTAAAACAATACACCAAAGCGATTCAAACCTACAACGAAGTTCTTGCTATTTGTCAAAAACTTAACATCGGTTTTGGGCTTGCTCTTACGCTTGATAACCTTGGCAAAACGTATTTTGAGCTTAAACAATACCCCAAAGCTCTCGATTATTTTGAAAAAGCCAAGGTTGAAATTGAAAAATATCGCGTCGATTTTGTGCGGGGAAAAAACTTAAAAAACCTTGGAAAAACCTATAATGCCCTTGGCAATCCCACCAAAGGACTGGATTTCTTACAACAAGCTAAGGTCATTGCCCTTCAGAATCAAGACAATGAAGCGCTCCGTGACATTTATTTTGAAATGCAACGGGGGTTTGCCCAAACCAACCAATTCAAAGCGGCATTCGAGTATTTAGAAAAATATACCACCCTGAAAGACAGCGCATTTAGTTCAGAAAAAAATAAAACCATTCAAGAACTAAATACCAAATACGAAACCGAAAAGAAAGACAGCGAAATCAAGTCGTTGGCCCAACAAAAGCAAATTTCAGAACTAGAATCGGGAAGAAAAACTGCCATTATCTACGCTATCCTGGCTTTCTTGCTGATTGGAAGTATCTTGGCTTATGCGTTGTTTATGCGTTTTAAAACTCTAAAGCAGAACGAACTGCTCACCTCTCAGCTCGAAGAAGCACAACGCCGCATTGAAATTGAACAAAAAGCAACCGAAAGCGAGCTGAAAGCCCTAAAAAGCCAGATGAATCCTCACTTTATGTTCAATGCCCTCAATAGCATTCAAGAACAGTTTATGTACGGTGACAAAACCCTTGCCAACGAGCAAATGGGAAATTTCACCTACCTCACTCGCCAAATTTTAAGTATTTCAGGGAAAAAACGCATCACACTGGCAACCGAAATCGAACTCCTTACGAAATATCTTGAACTCGAAAAAATGCGCTTTTCGGAGGGTTTTAGCTACGAAATTTTACTTGATGACCAATTGGATGAAGATTATCACCAACTTCCACCCATGTTGATTCAACCCTTCGTTGAAAATAGCATCAAGCATGGATTATTGCATAAAAATGGCGACAAACGGTTGTCAATCATGTTTTCGATGGACGAAACGGAAGAATATATTGTATGCGTGGTAGAGGATAACGGCGTCGGAAGGGCAAAGTCCGCGGAAATAAAACAAAAACGATTCGCTTCGCACGAATCATTTTCAACGGCTGCCACTTCCGAACGGCTCAGACTTTTAAGTTCGTCCTTCAACTCCCAAGAATTGGTACATTACGACGATTTGCTAGATGAACTAGGTAAAAGCTTAGGCACGCGTGTCACGCTCAAAATTCCGCTTTAGAACCAACACCTTTCTAACCTCTTTTCCCTCTTAAATATTGCACAGGCACATTCACTTCTTCTCCTAGCTCATACGCGGCATTTTGGGCAAAATAGGGGTTTCTCAAAATTTCTCGTGCCAAAAAAATCAAGTCGGCTTTGCCCGTTTGAAGGATTTCATTGGCTTGATCTGCCGATGTGATTAGCCCTACTGCTCCCGTTTTAATTCCTGTTTCGGCTTTGATCCGTTCGGCAAATGGTACTTGGTAATTTGGAGCAATAGGAATCGCAGAAGGAGCAACAAAACCACCCGTTGAGCAGTCAATTAAGTCCACTCCTGCGTCCTTTAACAAATGCGCCAGTCGCACCGAATCATCTCCTGCCCAGCCATCTTCCCGCCAATCGGTGGCCGAAATACGCACAAACAGAGGCGTTTCGGGCGTAATTATTTCTTTGACAGCCTCTACCACTTGGAGCAACAATCGTACTCGGTTTTCAAAACTACCGCCATATTCGTCGGTACGGTGATTGGCCACTGGAGATAAAAACTCGTTCAATAAATAACCATGTGCCGCGTGAATTTCAATGACATCAAACCCTGCCTCCAGCGCCCGTTGGGTAGCCTTTTTGAAATCTGAAATTACTTCTTCAATACCTGCGCGTGTAAGCGCCCTCGACGACGTTTTGCCATCTCCCAAGAGCGTTTCACTTGGTGACACAGGAATCCATCCTCCCTCCTCTTCCGAAACATACCCTCTTCCTTTCCAAGGAACAGCAGTACTAGCTTTGTAGCCCGCGTGGGCCAGTTGTACACCTGACATTGCTCCTTGGCTATGAATAAAGCGATTGATCCGACGAAGGGGTTCGATGTGGTCATCTGACCAAAGCCCCAAATCGCCCGCCGAAATACGTCCTTCGGGTGACACAGCCATCGCCTCGGTGAGAATCAGGCCCGTGCCGCCCACTGCACGGCTGCCCAAATGAACCAAATGCCAATCGTCCGCAAAACCATCGGTTGCTGAGTACTGGCACATGGGCGACATTACAATTCTATTTTTGAGGGTAATTCCCTTTATTTTCAGGGGTGAAAAAAGTGTATTTTCAGTCGTCATGGTTGAAACTGTGTTTCTCCAAAAACCTTTTTTGGAGGGTGAATAGTTTCTTCGGAGTTAAAGATTGAGCAATTTAAACGTAGCTTTTTTATTTCACATTCATTCTACATGGATAAAGTAAGTTGAACTATAACCCTTCTTTTATGGTCGTAGATTCGTAACCTTAACCATCATCAGTCATCATGAAATTCGTATCCCTTTGTAAGGTGCTACTGCTATGCAGTTGCCTTTATTTTCCTGCCTTTGCCCAACAAATTTCCAAAGAAGAACTCCTTTTTCTCACCCCCGAATGGAAAGGTGAACGCTTCCCCGATGGCCGCCCCAAAGTGCCCGACGCTATTTTGAAACGAATGCGTTTGGTAACCCACGAAGAGGCTTGGGCGGTAATGAAAGGCGAAAATTTTCGCTATCAATACGCCGAAGGCTGGCAGTGTATTAACCCCGACAGCGTGCTGATTGGGCGGGCACTTACGGCAACTTTTATGCCTGGACGACCTGATGTTCATCGGGTTATCGACAAAAAAGGGCACGAAAAAGACGGCCGTATCAAATCTCAAAACGCGTGGCCGATTGACATGCTTGTCAGGGGAGACGTGTATGTCGTTGACCAACTTGGTGCCCACGAAAACGGCCCAACGATTGGTGACAATCTTGGAAATTCTATCTATGCCAAAACGGGTAATGGAATTGTGTATGAAGGAGCCATTCGGGACATTGCGGGCTTAAAAGAAATTGGTGGATTTACTTCGTTTTTTAGGACCTACCACCCTTCGCATCACCTCAACAACCCCGATGGTGACTTAAATACGACCCTCGTGGCCATCAACCGCCCTACCCGCATCGGAAAAGTCATGGTTATACCAGGGGACATTGTGCTTGGTCGCGATGGTGCCGTGACTTTTATCCCACCTCATTTGGCCGAAAAAGTAGTTACGGTTTCCGAAATTGTACGCCTTCGCGACATGTTTGGCCACGAACGGCTCCGTCAACAAAAATATACCCCAGGGCAAATTGACAACCGCTGGTCTGACGAAATTGAAAAAGACTTTTCGCAATGGTTGAACGCCCACATCAACGAATTGCCCGTTCCCAAAGAACAAATCCAAGAATACCTCAAAAAACGGACTTGGTAACCTCCTCCGATTTCAGTTGCAACATTACCTATCAGTTTACATAAACCTCATCAGTAACTCATGACATCACGCCGTAACTTTTTAACCAAGGGTGCTATTTCGGCGGCGCTTGGTTTATCATCCCTGCAAAGTTTTGGGCAGGAACTTGAAACTGCCATCGAACGAACACCTCAATCGTCGGCACCTTCCGACCTGAAAATCACTGACATCAAATGTGGATTCATCAGAGGCGGGCATAGTTTGTTTGTCAAAATTTATACCAATCAAGGAATTTACGGCTGCGGCGAAGGCGTTGATGCGACCCCAGGCACCTACCATTTGGTCAAAATGATGGGCGACCGTATCAAGGGAAAAAGCCCGCTCAACGTACACCGACTTTTTGAGGATATTCGTCGTTCGGGCTACTTTGAAGGGTCACAAGCAGGAATGTACATCGCAGTGCTTTCTGCCGTCGAAACAGCCCTTTGGGACCTCACAGGCAAAGCCCTCGGGCTTCCTGTATATCAATTGTTAGGAGGAAAGTTTCGGGATAAAATCCGCGTTTACTGCGACACAGGTGCCTACCGAACCAGCGGCCCCACTCCTGACGACTTTGCCAAAGCAGCCAAAAATGCCGCTAAAATGGGCTTTACGGCCGTAAAATTTGACATTGACGAACGCAACGACCCCAACAAATTTGATTCGTACAACTGGACTGCCAGCAATGGCGAGCTCGAACGGATGTACAACCAAATCGCCGCCGTTCGGGAGGCAGTAGGTCCTAAGGTCGATATTTGTGTTGATATGCACGGACGTTATGATACCACCACGGGCAAACGTGTGGCCAAAATGATGGAACCCTTGAAGCTGCTATTTTTGGAAGAACCCTTTCCCGCCGACAATCCTGAAGCTTATAAAATTGTGCGTGATTCGACCCAAACGCCCATCTGCGCGGGCGAAAACCATTATTTGGCCCACGGTTTTCGTAAATTATTGGAATTAGGCGCGGTTGACATCGTCATGCCCGATTTACAAAAAGCAGGCGGGCTCGGCGAAGGCCAACGAATTGCGAACCTTTCCAATCTCTATTACGTCCCTTTTGCGCCGCACATGGTAGCGTCGTATTTGGGGGCGATGGCCGCCTCTCACGTGTGCGCAACCGTGCCCAATTTCCTCATTTTAGAATGGCAAATTTACTTCCACGAAGATCCTATGTTTAAGGAAATTGTCACCTTCGACGGCCCAATGGTGAAAGACGGCTACATTCCACTTTCCGAAAAACCTGGCATTGGCGTTGACATCAACGAAGAAGGAATGCGAAAATACGCACCCAAAGGCGTTCCATTTTTTGAATAAATGCAATTTCCCCAACCCCAATATTAGAACGGGTTGGGGAAATTAACCTAAGCTGTCACCACAAAACGAATTCCACCCACGACCTTGTTTTGGTCAGCATCTGTTAGTTCAATATCAACCACTACTGCTTCGTTGTTTTTAAGCTTAAAATCAGGAATCGCCACTTCTAGTTCTCTTGTTCCTTTGTCCAATTTAAAATCCCATAGATTTTTACGCACAGGAGGCAAAACGGCCAAATTAGAAACCTCTAAAGCGGCATTTCTTACCAATAAAGCACGGTTTGGGGTAGTTACTCGCATTCTATTTATCTCAATTCCTGCGTTTACTTTTAAGGGTTTAATTGAAAATTCGGGGAGAACTACCGCCTGTAGCGGCGAAATCAGTCTCCGAAGCTGCGGTATTCGTGTGCCTTTGATGACATCCATTTTACGCGGCACCACTTTCACCTGAAAGTTTTTCTGACCCGCAAATTCATTTGTCATCAGCACTTTCACAAAGTTATTTTGCTGAATAATGTTCAAATTTTGCTGGCCAATGTGCCTGTCTGCCACCACAGGAAAAGTAGTAGCCGAACTGGGCAAGTCATTATTGACAAAACTAAACACCCTTGCAAAAAGGCAGCGGTGCCCAATCATGGCGGAGGTTGCCACAATTGGAAACGAAAGGGTCGTGTCGCCTTGGGCTTGTACTTGCGTGGTTTGTACGCCCAATAATGTGCCGTGAATGGGATCAAAACCCAAGGATGGATTACAGATAAAGAGCTCAACGTGGCAAGAATAACAGGGCAAATCACCACCATTCCGAACGGTAACGGCAATTTGGTAATTTTTTCCCGCCACCAGCTGATTATTGGCAATGGGCGTAGTTCCGTCAAAAATTTCAATATCGGGACTCATCCAAAACACCGTACCAGTGGGCATGGGGCGGTTGCCTGTATCCGAATCATATCCTTTGATGTACAAAAATGTTTTATCACGATAGGGCTTGGGAGGGCGCTTTTCGTGCTGACGCATTTCTTTAAAATCACGGCTATTCTGAAAAATTTCTATATTTTTCTTTGCCTTTTGACGCCGCTCACGAATAAATTTAAGAGTGTCCATAAGAAATTTGGTTTAGAGAATGGTAGAAGAATTTGGACTAATGATGTCAGTTTGAACGTGCTTCACCGTTTCACTGGGTAGCACTGCCACTGTCGGCGCAGAAGGGTCGTTGAGTGCCGTATCATCCTTGACTTTGCGCCAGCACAAGTACCCCACACCCCTATCTCCATCCAAATTAAAATCAGGAATCATTTCACCATTTAGGAACTCACGGTACAAAAAAACCGAAAAATCAATGGCATTCCCGAGCGTGTCTCCTACCACTTTTCGCTCCATGCGGTCAAACCGACTTTGAATGTCGGAGGGGGCGTCGGCGGACGTAATTTTATCCCGAAACTCCTTTAGTTCTTTATAAATCTCCTTTTCAAATTTTATTTGTCCTTGAATATAATGCAAATTAGTTGCCTTGTAGTAGCTACTCGGTGCGCCCGTCGTGGCATCGGGTTCGAGCTCGGCAAGTGCTGGTACAGGATACACCAAGTGGCAATCTTGTTCCAAACCTTCCACCTCAAAAAATCGCGTGGGATACATCGCAAGCAAACTATTGGCCGTTTGTCCCATATTATCGGGCAAATAACTCGCCACCGTATGTTTTGACAAATAATGCCCCAACTGCGCTTTGGTAGGAAAAGCAAGGCCATTCAGCACGACCCCTTGGTAGAAATTCATGAAGGTATTGTAGAGGCTTTCGTAGGCCAAAGAAATTAAAAATCGGATGGGAGCGGCGCCTAAAGTGGTGATAGCGCCCGCCAAAAAGTCAATCAATGCCGCCGCCAACAACGCTCCACCAAGTACCAATGCCGCTAAAAATTCTAAAATAGACGCCAGACTAAAATCGCCTGGCGCAGATCCAGAAACCATGTCGCCAATATCACCCACGTTGTCGGTAAACGTTTCCCAAACTTCCGCAATTTCGGCCGTAAACGAATAAGGCACTGGCGGCGGTAACTCTCCGCTTTGGGTCGTATTTTTAAACCATTTCAACCACATTCGATACACATCGTCGAGGTCTTCATCGGTCATTTCAGCACCATACTCCGAATCATTATTTTTGAAATAAACCTCCTTGATACTTTTCAAAATGAGGTTTCTCACACCATCGGGCAGTTTTGTTTCACTCCCCATCACGTAGTCTTTCCAAAGATCACTTTCTACAAACTCTTCCCCCGAGCGCATTTCTTTAAACGCGTACGTATCTTGGTGATTCTCCACAAATTTGTGGCGCTGGGCGTGGGTTCGATACGGCCCTCCCGACATGATATTAACAAACGGGTGCCCAACGGTATCAGCCGCAAAATGGGTCAAATAACCAATGGCGTAAGCGTGTTCGGCCGTGCCAGGATTTGCATTTTTTAGCAAGGTTTGAGCAAACTGCCCCGTGCGGCGGTAATGCAGCGTATCGAACCACCACCAAATATCATGGGGCTGCCCCACGTCCTGAATCGGGTGTTTAAGCTGATTAAAGACATTGACTGTATCGGTCAAATACTTAATCGCTGCTTGTTGCAAAGTCGATTGAAGCAGCCCCAGCAACGCTTGCGACTCACCCAAAAGTTGTTGAATTTCGGTGATGGTGGAAGAACGTGCCGCAACGTTGTCCCAAACTGCTTCGAGGGTTTCTACTGCCGCAATTAATTCTGGAGGAATGATTTTCAGAATCTCTTTTTTGAAGTATTCCATAAAATCCACTGCATCAAAATACAATCTGACGAGCGTTCGTAGTTCGGGGCTTAAATCTTTGGTGTTAAAAAACAAAGGGTCGGGGCCTTGGGCACCAAAATGTAAATACGGGGCAAAATCAGCTAGTAATTTTGCGGCGTCGGGAGTCAGATTAAGGGCATGTATGCGTTTAGCCACTTCATCCGAAATCAAGTGATGGACAGCTGGACCTGGCATAATTGTAAAGAGTTAACGTTGTGAATTTATTTTTTGCAAAGCACCATTGTATTTAAACATCAGCGGAGTAACCCGCTGTACCTCAAGCGATTGTGGCGACACTTTGGTGTAGGTCGAAATTTTTTGCTTGTACGTTTTTTCAACTTGGGCTGGAGAAACGGTCATCAATTGAGGAGAAACGCGCACGTAAATATCCTTCACGTTGATTTTTTTCTCCTCTTGCATTTTTGCCAAGGTGGCTATTTTCAAAAAATCATACTTAGAATACCAACCTGGGTAAAATGGCTTTTTAGGCCACGACGGACTACTTGGTTTACAATCTGCCACCAGCGGGTCTGAGGTTGGAATGGTTTCGGGCGTGGGTGCGGGTGGATACAGAATCACCGAAATCTCGTTGATGGCCATCTGCTTACTGCGTGCTACTTCGACGCTAACCGTGGCTACGCGGCACATATCAAGGGCTTCGAGGGCTTTCATGCCAATAATATGCAAATCGGCAGTGCTTGCTCCGTTGTTTTTTTGGGTCACAAATTGGGCATAATACGCGTCACCATCTTCGCAGTACTTTTCCCATTTGGGGATTTTAATCTCTTTTCCTGCGATTTTGGCCATGGCCGAACTCGACACCAGCACCGTACCCATCGCAATCATTACCACCGTAACAAACCCCATCACTATTTTTTGGTGGGTTTGCATCCGATTGATGTTTTGTTTGTAAAGGGTACGCACCATCCAAAAAAGTAGAATAAAAATAGCCACCAACAATCCTATACGTATGGCATTTTCGAGGGTTTTGTCAAGCACAACCACCACACTATTGGTACCTTGGTCAATAATCTCAACCGCGCCAATGCGCACTCTGTCAATCGTTTGTTGGATGACGACCGAGGTTTTATCAATCAGCTCAATCATGGTATCTTTGATTTGCGCAATCCGTTTTGCCAAGACCTCGTCAAGGCATTTGACGGCATCGCGTACCATTTGATTGACTTCCGCCAGCAGTTTGCGGGCTTCTTGGGTAAGGGTTTGGATAATGGCCCTAATCTCGGCAGAAGCCGCCTTCAATACGTCGATGGAAGCATCTTTGATGTTGCTAATTTGCTGCGTAATTTTATCATTTAGCTCATCTACCGTTCGCCGTAGCTCAATCCCCAACTGCCCCGTTAGCCCTTGCGTAACGTCTTCGAGTTGTTGAATCAAACGCTGAAGTTCTTCAATCGGAATTTTCACATCCACATCAGCATCGGCCATAGCCCGTCCCATTTTTAGAGGAAACAGGCATAAAATAAACGACATCCCCAAAAGCATCAGCCTGAGTTGTCGATACGACAGATCGAATTGGGTTGACTTCATAACATGAAAGTTTAGGTGTAAAACAAAAGGTTAATGCGTACGCTACTGGCAAACTCCTTGGGAGTTTGGATAGGTAAAAACAAATCTTGGACTGTGTTTGTCGTCCATTTTGCAGCTACATTGGCTCGACCAACTATCGGCCTGAACCCGCACAGTCCAAGTCCCATATTTTAGGGCAACGCGGGTAATGGAAGGATTGGGGTGTACACTCCCCGCTTTGATTTCGTAAGAGCGATTGACGCTAAAAGCTGTCTCACCAAATTTTGAATCACTGTTTTCTAAATTCCCCGAATAGCTCACCGTGACGTATTTTTTTTCGCCACTGGTTGATAGCTGTTCAAGCCCCGTTACATTGACCACTACCTGGCCAGAAACCGTTTCGGCAGGTTCGCCTACGGTCGCATCCAAACAAGCACAACTCAAAAAATTGGAAGAAGAAAAAAACAGAAAAAGGAGGCCGATACCACCTCTGACAACAGGAAGAATTTTCATAACAATCACAGTTTAAAGTATTGAAACAAACCTAATTACCTGATTCGTACGCGATGTACTAATCAAAACTAGCTTGAATTTGGCCTAAACTGGATGTTAAACTTAGTTAGCGGTATTTCGATTTATTAAACGGTAATAAAAAAGCCCCAAAAAGGGGCTTTCTTTTAAATGTATCAAACAGGGAGGTCTAAGTCTGGCTACTCCAATCTACCTTTATTCAGTTCTTCTTGCCAAGTCTTTAGCTCATCCCATTTGCCGTCGCGCGCCATGGCCGATTGTGTTGGCCAAGTAGTTGGGTCGTGCATTTGGAAGCGAGGCCCTGCGGCCTCCAATATTTCTTTGATGCGCTCGGGGGCAGTGGCGGCAAGTTGGGCAAAGGTAAAAATACCCTCGTTGTTAAGCAGCCCTTCGATTTTTGGTCCAATACCTTCCACAATTTTTAAATCATCGGGTACGACAGGCACAACGGGTTCGGGGGCAAGCGCCGCCACTGGTACGGAAACTACGGGTGTTTCAACGGGTGGTTGCGCTACCTTTACCGCCACTTTTGATTTTTTACAATCGTCTAAAGCGGTACGTTTCGCATCAATATCAGCATGTAAGCCTTCGATTTTGACGGCAAAAGTTCGCTGTCCTAGCCACCAACCAATGTAGGCAGCCAACGCAAGTAGGGCAATTGCTTCTAAACCTGCGACCCAAAAATTTTGACTTAAAGGAGTTACTTGTAATATAATCATGGTAAAAGTCAGTTTGAAAGTAAAACCATTATCACTTGCGGCCTTTGTTGAGTTCGTCTTGCCACGCTTTCAATTCCTCAAACTTACCGTCGCGGGCCAATGCCGATTGCTCAGGCCAAGTAGTTGGATCGTGCATTTGGAAACGCGAGCCCCCAGCCACCAATATTTCTTTGATACGCTCTGGGGAGGTCGTTGCAAGTTGAGCAAAGGTCAAAATGCCCTCATTATTGAGTAATTCCTCAATTTTTGGCCCAATGCCTTCCACAATTTTTAAATCGTCAGGAACGACAACGGGTTCAGGAACGACCAGGGGTGCAAGCGCCGCTGCAACAGGCACCACCGTTGCGGTCTCGACCTTGACAGGCGCAGGCGCTACTGAAATCACTTGCGTTTTTTGGCAATCATCCACTGCTGCATCCAAAGAGGCTAGTTCTGCCTCTAGGTTTTCTGCTTCGCTTTTTTTGGTGATATAGCCAATAATGTACCCCAACACCGCCGCTATCACAACCATGAGTATATGCTGCCACCACGCACCTGTTTGTTCAAAAGGATTAAAATGTCCGTACATAAAAGTCAAATTTGAATGAGTAAATGTTTATTGAACCACAATACTTACACGTCGATTGGCTTTGCGGCCTTCGGGGGTATCATTGGATGCCTTGGGTTGGGTTTCCCCTTTGGCTTCGGTCGATAGTTGGTCGGCGGCGATGCCAAATTTCACAAAAGCCGACTTCACTCCTGCGGCTCGTTTGCCCGAAAGTGCCAAGTTTTTATCATCAGCCCCAACGTTATCGGTATGCCCCGTCAACGACAGCTTTTTATCTTTGTGCGTAGCTAGGTATTTTTTAGCTTCGTCCAAAAACTTCTCATTGTCGGGTGTATGGATGTAATCAGCACTTCCCGTTTTGAAATACAAATCCATTGGTTTAAAAACATCCTCGTATTTTTCGGCGGCGGCCAGCGCTTCTTCTGATTTTGGAAGGGCAAGGCTATCAAAACCAAATTCCATTCCGTGCGTAGAATCATCGACGCTAAACTGCAAATCAATCATCTTACTTGCCGTTTGGAGCTGCGCTGCTGGCACACCTGCATCAACAAGGTACTTCTTGAGCGCATCGGCACGGGCGAATCCCAAGTCGGGGAAAGTAGTGTTGTTTTGCTCAATAGACGCATACAAGCCCGTGACGGTCAGTTTTCGACCTGGGTTTGCTTTGAGGTAAGCAGCCAACGAATCTAGCTCTTTCTTCACATTGGCGTAGTTGGGGTCGGCGACCGATTTCTTAAAACCAAAATTCAGCGGTGAACTTAGGTTGAGCTGGGCGCCATCAACAATAGACAGCGGGGGATTCACATAAGTGGGAGCTGTAGTCATAGTTGAGGGACCATCACACAGGAGTTTGATTTTACAAACGTGCCAGTAGGTAGCCCCACCTATCCAGCCAACAAGCAGAATCCAAGCAAGCGTTTTGACACCTGAAGACATAGTACGTAATGAGGGGATTGGTGGTGAAAAGGAGAATTTGCACTTACGACGGTGAAAATAAGTATAAGTATCACAAAAACAATGATTTATCTATTTTTCTTCTACACCACCCAATAGCCATCTTTACAAAATTCAATTGTCGCGGAATAATACTATATAATAAACAAAATTTTATTTTGTTTTAAATTGTATTTTATTTATTTTTCATTTAACTATTATTATTCAACTATGATAATTTGGTATATTTTAAGAATATTGTTCTGTTTATTGAAATTTCATCAACCGCTCATCCCTTAAAATAATCCACTTATCCATTTTCAATTCTTCTACCCAAAAAAAGGCTGCACATTTGCATCGTCATCAGAACAACAACACCTCTGATACACCACAACAGCCAAAAGCAGATTGCTAAATCGTTAATTTTAAACAGAGTACCACTATGAAATCTATTATGATTGCCCTTGTTTTAAGTGTTTCGACACTTGGACATTTCGCCGAGGCACAAGATGGCAAAAGCCTCCGCACCCAAACACAGATTGCCGAACAATTGATGGCATCTTTGCCAACACACGATAACTTCACAGAGCCTACGTCAACTGTATTGTTCTCTAAAAATGATTTGCGCTTGATCTCAATGCTTCCAACGCAGGATGTAAACGTAGAGATTCCAACCATTGTAGTAGAAAACGTTGCAGTAGCCAAATCAACAGTTATTGCTCCTTCTTCGACAAAAACAGAAGTAAAGAATACGACTCGCGCTGACAAATAGGCGTATTGAAATAAATAAGTGTAAGTGTTTGCAACTGGAATACATGAAAAAAGGCGGGTTAACCCGCCTTTTTTCATGTCAATACTTTTATCCTTACTTTCCTCCCGTTTTTCGGAAGTAATTGTCGGCTTCTCGTTTGTAGAAAGGTGCAAAACTTGGTGGCACCGTGCGCAACAACTCCGTTTGGCGTTGCTTTTCTTTCACGTATTGTTCAAAAGCCGCAGGCGGTGTTTTTGGTTGAGGCTTGGCCGTTTCCGATTTCCGTTGGTTGTCTTCTTCTTGCTGACGTAGCGCTTTTTCCGACTCCAACAACCGCGTCACAATCTCTTCTTGGCGTTTTATCAAATTAGGGTTTACCCGTTTATTCACCAAATCGGTTTCGGTTTCGTCCATTTTTTGCATCAAATCTTTGACTTCATTGCCCAGCTTTTTACCAGCTTCCGTTCCTTTCTGAGAGTCCATCAGTTCTTTCATCATCTGGCGAATCATGGCCTGTTCGGCCGCCATTTTAGCTAATTGTTCCGACATTTGGCGTCCTCCCATGCCACCTTGGCCTCCTTGCTGGTTTTTCTGAAGTTGCTGAATCCGCTGGTTCAGTTGCTTTTGTAAATCACCCATGCTTTGCCCTGGGTTCTTACCTTTTCCTTTTTTGCTGCCTTTCCCTGGCATACTCATGGCCATCATGGCCGCTTGCATTTGTTGAAGGGTTTGGCTCAACATCAACGACAGGTTGTTCATCGACGTCATGGCAAATTGCTGCTTGCTGGTGGCCATATTCAGGCGGCGTTCGCGAATGAAACGCGTACTTTCGGTCATGTGAAACTTCATGTCGTTCAGTTCGCGGGTGACAAAAGTCTGAATTTGCATCACTCGTTTTGCCAACGCGTAGAGGCTATCTTCAATCACCTTGGCGTCGTCCTGTAGCTTGAGTTGGTCTTGTGCCAATTTAATAAAACGAGGATCTTGCAGCCCTACGCCGCGAAAATCTTTCATTACGCGTTCTTGGTCAAACGACAAATGAATGAGGTTTTCGAGAATATCGCGGAGGTTATCAATGTTTTCGTCCATCGCTTCCATTTCGGCACTTTCCATCGACTCCTGCATTTTTTGAGCCATTTTCTTCATCGACTTCGCCGCATTTTTCTGCGACTTCGAAGCGCTCTTGTTTTGCTTTTGTTGCAGCTGTTTCGAGCTGTTTTCTTGTTCCTGATCGACATCTTTTTGGTCTTCTTTGCCCGTATCAATGTCATTTTTATCGTCTAATTCTTCATTGAGCTTTTCGAGTTCTTCAATGTCCTTCTTGGTTTCGTCAAATTCCTTGTTTAGCTCTTCCTGCTCTTTTTTAAGCTCTTCTTGTTTTTGCTCCTGTTCTTTGTTTTGACCGTCTTTATTTTGTTGGTCTTTGCCCTTTTGGTCTTTCTCTTTCTGCTCTTGTTCTTTGGCCAGCTGCTCCGCTTTTTCAGCAAGTTTTTCTTCTTTTTCCGCCATTTCGTTCAAATCCTTCTGAATCTGCTCGGCCTTTTGCTGCACCTGCATTTGTTTGAACATCTCAAGGGCCTTCTCAATTTCCTTTTGCGCGTTGAACTCCTTGTTTTTCAACTTGTTCATCAACTCCTGCATTTTATCATCACGCTGTTGTTGATCGAGTAATTTCTCAAGTTGTTCGTACAGTTTTTGCGTTTCTGGGTCGAGCAATTCCTTCATCAGTTTTTGCAACTGTTCCATTTTTTGCTTCATCTCAGGGCTTTGCTCCGAAAATCTATCTTGCTTTTCTTGCGAAGTTTGCGCTTGTTCCTGCATACTTTTCATGTCGTTTTGCAGTTCATCGCGTTTTTTCAACAAGTCTTCAATTTGTTTTTTGTCCTTAAAATCCAACTCTTTTTCGCTCTTCAAACGCTGGTCGAGTTTTTCGATTTCTTTTTGTAAACTCTTAGCTTTTTGAAGGGTTTTGTTGATTTGAGCTTCGGTTTTTTCGGCCGATTTTTCGGCTTCAGCCCGCACCTCTTCTTTCGACGGAACGGCAAAATCAATCATGCGCGACTTCGCGGATTTAGGCCCGTTTACGCCGTCATTGTCCCATACCTGCACATAGTATTCGATGCGGTCGCCAGGCGTCAGACGGAGGCTATCAACATACCACTGAAAATAGAACGTTTGGCTCGTAGTAGATTTATTAAAAGGAATACTAAATCCTTTGTAAGCCACCTTTTTAGGGTCGGTTTTATCGGTTTTGCGGCGCAAATTATAAAACACCCGTAGGTTAGAAAAACCGTAGTCGTCGGCTATGTTTCCTCCCAACACAAAATAATTATACAAGGTCGTATCTTGGTAATTCTCAAGGGTCAGTGTTGGGTGCTTGTCGTTGATAACATTGAGAAAATAGCTAATTTTCTCTCGGTTTTGCGAATCATCGTTTTTGAGTTTGATTTCGTAATTTCCCGAGCGGCGCACCGTACGTTTAAACTCGTATCCTCCCGTCAGTTTGCTCTCAGCAGTATAGGCTTTTTGGTCACCTTCAAAAGCCAATGACATGTCTTTGGTGGCATCTGTATTAAAATCCCAGCTAATGGTTGTTCCTTCAGGAATCGTCAAATTCCCCACGTTGCTTAACTGTTCGGCGGGTTTTCCCAAATACGCAGGATAATTTAAAGTAACATCAAAAGAAAGCAAACTTGGGCGTTCGGCCACGGTCAATTCATACTCTTTCGACTTATAGCCCGCTGCCTCAAATTGAAAATCAATCGGACGTTGTACATTTTTGAAAGTATAAGAATACGTGTTATTATCTTCGGCATCAAGTTTAAACTTCGCCTTGTTATGAACTACATAAACAGCTTCTGGCAAAGCCCCTCCTGCCAACGACAACCGAAGCGTAAAGTCCTCATTACGAAACGCTTTTAGATTTGGATTATCTAATTGAAAAGTAAAAGGAGCGTCATTAAATTCTTTTTCAAAGTGAATGATACGGTCAGAACTGCTTGCAAAAAAGCGGGGATTGATGATCAAAACCAACGCAATAGCGGCCAAAGGATAGACTGCGTATTTGAGGTAACGGCGGTTTTGCTCAATTTTGATGGCATCCGAAAACCGAACAATCATCAATTGCTTCGATTTCTGTTGAATACTCGCTTCAATCAAGTCCGTTTGCTGTCCCGACAAGCCACGAAGCTGTAGGGTATTGACAAGTTTATCACCAATTTCGGGAAAAAAACTCCCAATTTGGCTGGCGGCTTCTTCGTCTGACAGTGATTTACGCAACCCCCACAAATGAAAAATGGGGATGGCTACCCAGCGCACAAGGGCATAGCCCAAGATGCCAATAAATCCATAAAAAAGCGCAGCACGTACGCCCGAACTAAATCGCCCAAAGTACTCTAATGTGTTGACAAACAGATAGGCTGACAAAACAAAAGCGGCCGCAAAGATGACGCCTTTTATGAGCTGATTGAGGTAAAATTTCCGTTTGTACTCACCAATGCGCTCCAGCAGTACGGAAAGGGTTGGGGTTGTCATAAACTCGATTTTTTTATTGGCTGGTGTTTAGTCAATAGTAAAATAACTCCTTGTACGAAGATACGTTTAAAGATAACGCAAAAATGATGCAAAAAGTAATGGTTTGCTAGAAAGATTCTGCGGATAACGCATTTTGGGGGACATCTGTGGTCTTTTTGCCGACGATTGCTTGGGTTTCTCGGGTTTCACTTTCTTAAACCGTATCAGACAGATATGAAAAATTTATAATGGTTTGTATGGTTTAGAAAGAAACAAGTCCCCGCAAACTCTTCAGGTGAAAAAATCTGTGATCAAGCAGACGATTGCATTAAAAACCAATAAGGGCAGTCCAAAGGAGACTATGAAGAGTAAAGTTTAGGTTAACGAAAAAATCAGGTTTTAACTTGTTTATCTGGAATTTGTGCGTTAGAATTGCTTACTATTCCGAGTAAATCTACTGAAAATATCCTTGCCATGAAACCTATTTTACTTCCATTAACTGCATCAAACGTTTGTAAATGGCTTTTTTTAGTTTTGACAAGTATTCTGGGCACCCTTCCTACGCAGGCCCAAACCATTACCGACAATGCCTTCGCAGGAGCCATCCGAGAGGTCTGTCCAACTTGTATTGACGACGCCAACAAGCTACTTTTCCCCGCAACAACCCTTACGTCTTTGGACATCTCCAACAAAGGAGTGAGTGACTTAACTGGGATTGGTGGGTTTACATCTTTAAAGTCCCTGAATTGTCACAGCAACAAACTCACTCAATTACCAACACTTCCATCTACCCTGACGACCCTCCAGTGTGATGTCAACCAAATCACAAGTTTACCAACTTTACCTGCTGGTTTGACGACGCTGTCTTGTAGCTATAATCAGCTACCATTTTTGCCCAATCTTCCCAATACCCTAACGGCTTTGGCCTGCAACAACAACCAGCTTACCAACTTACCCGACCTCCCAAACACGCTGACATCGCTCACGTGTTCCAACAATCAGTTGGTAGCCCTGCCAAATGCCTTGCCTGCGGGTCTTAAAACATTGTTTTGTTTATCCAACAAACTCACCCAATTACCAACCCTACCCAATAGCCTAGCAACCCTATACTGTCAGGAAAACCAAATCAGTTGTTTGCCCGCCTTGCCCAGTTCTCTGTCAGTTTTATACTTAGATACCGATAAAATTAGCTGCCTACCCACGGCCATAGCAGATTTGAAGGTTTATAATGCCAAGGGGAATCTTGTGGAAGGGATGGGGGCTTGTGTGACGATAAGCAATCCAGTTTTACTCACCGCAATTAAAAGTAACTGTTCGGCTTGTTTTGACAATTGTAATAATTTGACTCCCTATGCGTTCACTTTAACATATCTTAGCCTTGATGGACTTCCTACTAACTCACTTAACGGAATTGAACATTTCAAGTCCCTACAAAACCTTTCATGTCGCTATGCTCAACTAGAAAGCTTACCTGATAATCTACCAAATTCACTATTACGTCTTGATGTTCAGAACAATAAAATTACATCATTGCCTATTCTTCCTCCAAACCTTCAATTTCTGCAACTGGCGCAAAACAAGATTACCAAAATTGACAGTTTACCCGCTGCTCTTAACCAATTATATTGTAATAATAATTTAATTACCTTTTTACCAAAACTCCCCCCAACACTTACAGTGCTAGATTGTAGTTATAACCTCCTTCGTACTTTACCTGCGTCATTATCTAATCTGAACACACTTATAGCCTACAATAACCAATTAATTGAGATCCCCCCTCTTCCTTCTCGATTAGGTACGTTGGATGTCAAATCTAACTCACTTACCAAGTTACCTTCTTTACCATCTCAACTTACATCACTTTATTGCGATAATAATTCAATTACGTGTTTACCACTGCTTCCTAACTCAATTTATAGCATTTCTATTAATAATAACCCCATAAGTTGTGCTCCCAATAAAATTAGAAGCACCACTATCTATCTCAATGGGAAAGAGCTCCCTCTTTGTGGTATAGCTAACATCAATCTTATTGCTGCTGTCCAAAAAGTATGCCCTTCCTGTTTTGATGAATGTTTAAAAATAAAAAAGGAAGAAATTGAGAAAATTACAAATCTCAATTTATCAGGGCAGAATATTTCATCGCTTGAAGGAATTGAGATGTTCACATCACTTCAGTCTTTAAACATCAGCAATAACCCTATCACTTGTCTCTCTAATATTCCTAAAAACTTATTGAACATTACTATTGATACCGAAAAAATCACTTGTATCCCAGATTCATTGCCAGAGTTAAAAATATATAACTCACTAGGACAACTTATACCCACTCCTGAAAAATGTGTCAAAATTTTAGACAACGCTTTAGCAAATACTATCAGAGGCAATTGCTACAGTTGTATAAATGAATGTAATATTCTTTTACCACCTTCTCAATCTATAAATCAAATATCACTTTTTCAAAGTAGTGCTGCTGATGAATTAGTAAAATTAAAATCACTAACCAATCTAATTTGCAATAATTGTACAGGAGAAAAACTACCTAATCTTCCTAAAAATCTCCGCTCATTAACTTGGATAAATGGAAGGTTAACTCGTATAGATAATTTACCAGACAGTTTACAAGAGGCAGACTTTAACACAAATAATATTACTGACTTAGCAAATCTACCGAAAACTTTAAGAAAAATAACATTACAAAATAACAAACTAACGAATTTCAGCAACTTGCCTGATTTTTTGCAACGAATCAATGTGTCTGTTAACCAAATATCTTCCATTGAAAAACTTCCAAATACACTTATTGAGCTTAATGTACAATATAACAAATTAACCTCACTTCCAGACTTACCTTCATCTTTAGAAGTCATAAATTGTAGCCAAAACCCACTAATTACTTGTTTACCTTTTCTACCTAAAGGGTTAAAACGTCTAGAAATATACGGAAATGCTGCAATCAAATGCCTTCCCAATAAAGTTGACAATCTTATACTAAACACTAATTATACAAATCCACTACCTCTTTGCAGTTTGGGCGATCCAAATTTAATCATGGCTATTCGTGAAGTTTGCAGTAATTGTTTCAATTCGTGTATCGAAATTAACCATGAAGAAGCTTTAAAAATAACAAATCTTGATATTTCAGGCAAAAGTATAAACAGTTTGGTCGGGCTTGAGAACTTTTCCAATATTGAGACGTTAAATGTAAGCAAAAATAATATTGTTTGTATTCCATTTTTACCCGAAAGTCTCCTTTCATTGACCATTGATACTGAAAAAATAACCTGCTTACCTGCCCACAACTCCAATCTCAAAGTGTATGATAAAAGTGGGCAATTGATAGACACAACCGTATTATGCCCAGAACGCATTTCTGATATTAACTTTGTAAAAGCAATCAAACAACAATGCCCAACTTGCTTGGATGATTGTAACAATCTCTTACCACCCGCCAAAGCACTTGAAAATTTGAACATCTACGGCAATGAAATAAAAAACATAACAGGAGTTGTTGGTTTTCAATCACTTAAAACTTTAGATTGTGGCAACAACAAATTAACATTTCTTCCAGAACTGCCAAGTAGTTTAACCTCGTTAAGTATTTATAATAACTTAATAAAGAAGCTCGACAATTTACCTACAAACCTGAAATACTTAAATTGTAATTCAAACAGCATTTCCGAAATAACAAAACTACCGTCTTCTGTTTCAGAATTTTATTGCAGTTACAATTTACTAACAACTTTACCTAAACTACCTCAGAGTCTTACTTATTTATATTGCAACGACAATTATTTAACAAACCTCCCAGAGTTACCTTCTGAGATAAATACAATTTATTGCAATCAAAACCCTCAACTAGAATGCTTACCATTCCTCCCCTCAAAATTAAGAAACCTCAGTATTTATAACACAAAAATAACCTGCTTACCAAATTCAGTAAGTGGGATTTATATAAACGCAAATTCTTCTCTTCCATTTTGCGGAATTTTAGATTCGAATCTACAAAAAGCTATTGCGGAGAATTGCCCGACTTGTTTTGATGATTGCATGAGAATAAATTCTACTGAGACTCAAAAAGTAAAATCATTGAACCTCTCAGGAAAAAACATTGACAAAATTATGGATTTGCATTTTTTTCCAAATTTGGAATCAATTGATATTTCTAATAACCCTGTCAGCTGTCTTTCTCCCTTGCCAAACTCAGTATTTTCAATTAAAATTGATGAAGAAAAGGTCAAATGTGTATCTAGTGAAAATTTGAATTTAAAAGTTTTCAATTCAAAAGGTGAAATTATTCCTAAGCCATCTGCTTGTAGTATTTTTATCCCAGACATAAATTTTGCCAATGCAATTCGCAGAAGCTGTTCAAATTGTATTGACGATTGCAATTATTTATTACCACCTGCCGCGTCAACTACTTACCTTTCAATAACTCACAACAAAATAGCCGATTTAACTGGAATTGAGGGATTCGCGTCTCTTCAGTCTTTATATATTACTGGAAATTTACTCAAAACTTTACCCAAACTACCCCCTACTTTACGCACGCTCGAAGTAAGTTCTAATGCTTTACAATCCATTCCCTCTCTGCCTAATAATATTACTGAATTATACATCAGCAATAACTCTTTAACACAATTACCTGCGCTTCCAAACAGTTTGCAAAGGCTAGATTGTGTCAACAATAAAATTTCAACAATTCCAACTCTACCCGCTTCTTTGATTGACCTACGCTGCTCGTACAATCAAATTATCTGCCTTCCATCCCTGCCCTTTTCACTGACTTATTTAGAATTTGATAGCCATAAAATTGGGTGTTTAAAAAACCTAAAAAGTGGCATTTCTTTACGGACTCCGTCAAGTCAACAACTTACCACCTACCCCGAATGTAGCAACCCCATTATTCTTTCGGACGTCACTGCCAATCTCCCTAATCCTGTGACACCAAACACAACAGTTTCGTTGGTTGTAAAGCGCAACTATACAGGTACGGTAGCAATAAAATGGCAACGTAAGAAATTAAACGACAGTGATTATTCTGACTTGAAAATTGATACCATTTCGGCCGCAACAAACACTGACTTTGTCTATACAATCCCCAACGTAACTGTCGCCGACAATGGCAGTGAGTATCGGTTGGTGGTCACTTCGGCCTGTTCTGGAATATTCACAGCAAAAGCGTTTACATTGGCGGTAAAAGACGAATCGCTCTCCCCGCCGACAATCACAGCAAGCCCTCGTGACACGATATGTTTAACCCAAACGATTCGGCTCACCTCCAACTGTCCCTCCACCGCTTCTACCATTTGGAGCACAGGAGAAAACACACCATTTATCGACATCCATTCGTCCACGCAAACAAGTCGAACCTTTACAGCAAAATGCAGCACAGGTGCCATCCAATCGCCCGAAAGCCCCGTTAAAACCATTTTTTGGAAACCTTTTGAGGTAATTCTCATCAACATTGGCCAGTCAAAAAGTGCAACCAAACAGGGACAAAACATCACACTTTCTGCTTGGAACTCCCAATTTGTTACCCCCGACAATGGTCCATCTTTGGCCTTTAGCACACAAGCGAACCCTAGCATCTATTATCTCGATAATCCTAACAAAATTCAACCTCGTTTTTGGACAGCTTACGTTGATATTTGTGATGTTTCTAGCGAAGGTTCTGTTTCGTTTGACATGCTGGCGACCCCAGAGATTGGCATTCCCGTTTCCTTTAATACCCATGAAAATAATGCACCCTATTTTATGTATGCCAATCGGGATGGATTTACGGAGTTATACGCCCAAAACCACCCTAATTTTGGATTCTACGCAGAAAACGAAAACAAACAAAATCGCTACGATGATGGTCTGCCAGCGGGTTTGTACAAACTCAGTATTCGTTATTGGACGCAAAAAGGAATGGGACTAACCCCTTCACTACGGTTTCCTCAAGGGACATCCATTTCCTATCAAGAACACTGGTTCCGTATTCAATCAAAGGTGGGAAATTCCTCAGCTAGGCGCTCCGTTGATTCATCGCCAGATGCTTCATCATTCAGTATTACGCCCAATCCAGCCGCTACTACCGCCGTTCTCAGTGTGAAACAAGCCAAGCATCAAGAAATTCAGTGCGAATGGGTGGACGTTACTGGACGGGTGCATCATAAAAGTCAATTTGTCGCCGAAACAGACAATCACACGGAGCAGCTTAACATCACTAGCTTGCCAACGGGGCTTTATTTCCTACGAATAACCACCCCAACCCAGCAAGTAAATTTGAAAGTAACCAAACTAGATTAACCTCCCCAAAGCCGACCAACCGTCGGCTTTTTTTATTACTTTCGCCCTCCTAAACTGAACCATTTCAACCCCATGAAACGATTTTTGTTGGCCTTTTCATCGGTAGTTTGCCTGAATGTTTGTGGCTTTGCTCAACCTGCACCCAAACAAGCGCAGTGGTCAAAGTTATACATCGCTCCTGACAAACGGGTCATTTCGCGCGGCGATGGCAAACCGTTCTTTTGGTTGGGCGATACCGCTTGGGAATTATTTCATCGACTCACCAAAGAAGAGGCTGATTTTTACCTTAAACGCCGCGCAGAACAAGGTTTTACGGTCATTCAGGCCGTGGCTTTGGCTGAGTTTGACGGGCTCGGGCAGCCCAACCAATACGGACAGCTTCCCTTGAAAAACAATGACCCTTCGCAGCCCAATGAGTTGTATTTCCAACACGTTGACTATGTGGTAAACAAAGCTGCCTCGTTGGGGCTAGTGATTGGCATGTTGCCTACTTGGGGGGATAAATTCAACAAAAAATGGGGCGTTGGCCCCGAAGTTTTTACGCCCGAAAACGCCCGAATATATGGTCAATGGCTTGGAAAACGTTATAAAGGGAAGCCCATTGTTTGGATTTTGGGCGGCGACCGTAACCCCGAAACTGAAAAACATTTTGCTATCATCAATGCCATGGCTGAGGGCCTCAAAGCAGGCCACGGAGGCACCCAACTTATGACCTATCATCCAACAGGGGGTAGTAATTCGGCCGCGTTTTTCCACAAAGAAAACTGGCTCAATTTCAACATGTTTCAGTCGGGGCACTCGGCCAAAAACGCGAAAAACTACGTTATGCAGCGCCAGAATTACCAACTTTTTCCCGTAAAACCCACCCTCGACGGCGAGCCTCGCTATGAAGACCATCCCATTGATTGGAAACCCGAAAAAGATTATTTCAACTCCCACGACGTTCGCCAGGCAGCTTGGTGGGCGATGCTTTCGGGCGGCGCAGGCCATACTTACGGCGACCATAACGTTTGGCAGTTTTTTGAACCCAATCGCAATCCCGCCATTTCGGTAGCCCGCACGCATTGGCGGGCAGCCACGAATCACGAAGGGGCTTGGCAAATGGGATACATGCGTAAACTTTTTGAAGCCTATCCTTGGGCACAACTAATACCAGACCAGGGCATTCTGAAAAATGACAACTCCGAAGATGCTGGGTATCAAATGGCTGCTGTCGGTGAAAATAAAGATTTTATGTTTGCCTATTCTCCAACAGGAAAACCATTAAAAATTGACCTTGCCAAGTTCTCTATACCTCAACTCAAAGCCACGTGGTTTAACCCCCGCGATGGTGTTTCTACGCCGATTGGAGCATTTAAAAACGAAGGTATTCAGGAATTTAAACCTCCCGTAGCCTGCCCTACCTGCGATTGGACATTGGTTATAAATAATAAATAGGAAGCAAAGGACAAAAAGTAAAACCCGAAACTGAAAACAGATAAATGAATTTTCCCTTATTTGTAGCACGCCGTTATTTTATTTCCAAGAAAAAAAACAGCTTTATTAGTATTATATCTATCATTTCGATGCTGGGGGTATGTGTCTCAACGATGGCTCTAGTTGTAGTAATGTCCGTATTTAATGGCATGGGAGAGCTAAATCGACAGCTATTTCGGAGTTTTGACCCCGACCTTAAAGTTACGCCCGCTCAAGGTAAGCGGTTCACTATTCTGCCACAACATTTAGACAAAATAAAGAAGATTAAAGGAGTAAAATTCGTAACTCAAGTAGTAGAAGACAATGCCTTAGCCACCTACGGGAATCGTCGTGTAGTGACCAAGATTAAAGGAGTAGATGAAACTTTCACCCAACGGCATCAGCTTGATACCGCAATGATTGAAGGCAAACTTGCCCTTGCAAACAACGGCGAACCCAAAGCGGTAGTAGGCGGAACAGTCCAACAACTCTTGGGAATTTCGGTCAACGATGTTTTTACCCCACTTGAGCTTGCTTACCCTCGTTCAGACGTAAAAACGCTTAATTTGACCAATACTGACGCTTTTAATCAACAAATTATTCGCGTCGGTGGAGTCTATATGTTGGAACTGCGGTTTGACGATTACGTGATTGTGCCCCTCGAATTTGCCACCGAACTACTTGGATATGGCCACCAACGTTCAGCGCTTGAAATTCAGCTTCAACCCAATGCAAAAGCAGAGCTAGTACAAACTCAAATCCAAACCTTACTTGGAGATAAGTTTGTAGTACGTACCCGCGATGAACAAAATGCTGATCTTTTACGCGCCATTCGCATTGAAAAACTGTTTGTCACAGTCTCCCTTGGGTTAATCATTTTGGTGTCGGCCATCAATATTTTCTTTTCGCTTTCGATGTTGGTGATTGAAAAACGAGACGATATTAAAATGCTGTTTGCCATGGGCGCAAATGCTTCTACCGTCAAACGCATTTTTTTGTTTGAAGGTAGTCTAATTGCATTCACAGGAGCACTCTTTGGATTATTTCTGGGAATCGGTGCCTGTTTATTACAAAAACAATATGGTTTGTTCTCCATGGGCATGGTGAGTTCGGTGGTAGATGCTTATCCCGTAAAAATGGAATGGCCCGACTTTGTTATTACGGCTGTCACCGTCATTTCTATCACGATTTTGGTGTCGTTTATTCCCGCTCAACGTGCAAGCCGACTTTAATTTGAGGCTGACATTTTGACCGAAACAAGTAATCCAACCCTTAAAATGTCATTAAACTGCTGACAAAAAGCTAATTTTGTAGAAAATTCCCGAAGTGGGTGCGATATTTGTGCTATAGAAAAATACATAAACCGTTGGCCTTTGTTGGTTGACTCATACAGTAACAATGATTAAATTCCTCACAAAAAGTTTTTCTGGGCTGTTTGGGACCAAATCGGAACGTGATTTGAAAGAACTTGCCCCCTACGTGGACAAAGTAAATGCCGAATTTGCTAAACTACGTACACTCAGCCATGACCAGCTTCGAAACGCAACGCAAGAACTCAAGACTTTTATTGCGAATGAACTCAAGGCCATCGACGACCAAATAGACGCGCTGCGCCAGCAAGTGGCTACCAATACCGACATGGACGTTGATGCCAAAGAGAACATTTTCAAAAAAATTGATAGCTTAGGACTTGAACGCGACAAAGAGTTGGAAAAAGTCCTGATGCAGATTTTGCCCACGGCCTTTGCCATTGTCAAAGAAACGGCGCGTCGTTTTACCGAAAATGAAAGTCTTGAGGTCACGGCCAGTCTTTTAGACCACGAACTCGCAATTAGGAAAAATCATATTACCATCGACGGCGATAAAGCTATTTGGAGAACGACCTGGGATGTGGCAGGCCACCCTATCAAGTGGAACATGGTTCACTACGATGTTCAAATCATCGGGGGAACGGTATTGCACCAAGGGAAAATCTCCGAAATGGCTACGGGTGAAGGTAAAACCCTCGTTGCAACGCTACCTGCTTTCTTAAATGCCATCGCAGGACAAGGCGTTCACGTCGTGACGGTCAACGACTACCTTGCCCGCCGCGATAGTGAGTGGAATGCTCCTTTGTTTGAGTTTCATGGTTTGCGCGTTGATTGTATCGACCGCCACCAACCCAATACCTACGCTCGCCGCCAAGCCTACTTGGCTGACATCACTTACGGAACCAACAACGAATTTGGTTTTGACTACCTTCGCGACAACATGGCGCACTCGCCCGAAGAGCTTGTGCAACGCAAACACCACTTTGCAATGGTCGATGAAGTTGACTCCGTTTTGGTGGATGATGCCCGTACGCCTTTGATTATCAGCGGCCCTGTACCGCGCGGCGACGAACAAGACTTTGCCGAGCTAAAACCCCGCGTATCGCGCATTGTCGAAGCCCAAAAACGCCTCGTGACAGATTTGCTCAACGAAGCCAAAAAGAAAATTGCGGCAGGCGACAAAAAAGAAGGAGGTTTGGCCCTTTTCCGCGCGCACCGTGGTTTCCCAAAATACAAACCGCTTATTAAGTTCTTGAGTGAAACGGGTATCAAAACCCTCATGCAAGAAACGGAGAAAATCTATTTGGCCGAAAACCAAAAGTTGATGCCAGAAGCCGATGCTCCCCTCTATTTTACCATTGAAGAGAAAAACAATAGTATCGAGCTTACTGAAAAGGGACTTGACTATATGACAGGCTCAGCCGAAGACCCTAACTTCTTCGTATTGCCTGACTTGTCGATTGATTTGAATGTGATTGACAAAGATTCTGAGCTTACCGATCAGCAAAAACTTATTCGTAAAGAAGAAGTTTTGCGCGATTATTCGGTCAAAACGCAGCGTATTCACACAATCCAGCAGTTGTTGAAAGCCTATTCGTTGTTTGAACGTGACGTGGACTATGTGTTGATGGACGGAAAGGTAAAAATCGTTGACGAACAAACAGGCCGTATCATGGAAGGCCGTCGTTGGTCAGACGGATTGCACCAAGCCGTTGAAGCCAAAGAAAACGTAAAAGTAGAAGACGCTACGCAGACTTACGCCACGGTTACGCTCCAAAACTACTTCCGTATGTACCACAAGCTTTGTGGGATGACGGGTACCGCCCAAACCGAAGCAGGTGAATTCTGGACGATTTATAAATTGGACGTTGTTAGTATTCCAACCAACATTCCGATTGCGCGTAAAGACGAAGAAGATAAAGTATATCGTTCGGTACGGGAGAAGTACAACGCCGTGGTGGACGAAATCGTTGAGCTGGTGGGCAAAGGACGTCCAGTGTTGGTGGGTACAACTTCGGTAGAAAACTCGGAGTTGTTGAGCCGTATGCTTACCCTTCGTAAGATTCCACACCAAGTCTTGAACGCCAAACAACACCAACGCGAAGCCGAAATTGTGTCGGAAGCAGGGAAACCTGGTACGGTTACGATTGCGACCAACATGGCAGGTCGTGGTACTGACATCAAGCTTACCCCAGAGTCAAAAGCAGCGGGAGGTTTGGCCATCATTGGTACCGAACGCCACGAAAGCCGCCGCGTTGACCGTCAGTTGCGTGGTCGTGCAGGTCGCCAAGGAGACCCAGGAACGTCGCAGTTCTTTGTGTCGTTGGAAGATGGGCTGATGCGTATGTTTGGTTCTGACCGCATCGCAGGTGTGATGGACCGCATGGGCTTGGAAGAAGGCGAAGTGATTCAGCACTCGATGGTGTCAAAGTCAATTGAAAGAGCGCAGAAGAAAGTGGAAGAAAATAACTTCGGTACACGTAAGCGCCTCCTCGAATACGATGACGTCATGAACATGCAGCGTGAAAGCATCTACAAACGCCGTCGGAATGCCCTTTTTGGAGATCGCCTCGCGATTGACATTGCTGACACCATGTACGATGTTTGTAACGACATCATCAATAATACCGAAGGTAGCTACGAAGAACTTGAATTGGCCGTCATCACCAATTTTGGCATTGAACCACCATTTACGCGCGATGACTACAACAAGCTGAAACCTGAACAACGTATTCAACGCTTGTACGAAGCGGCGGAGAGTCATTATGCGAATAAAAATAAGTTCATTGCAGAGCAAGTGTTGCCTGTTTTGAAACAAATCCACGAAGAACGCGGTGGAACCATCCAAGAAATCGTGATTCCTTTCACGGACGGTATCAAAGGCACGCAAATTGGCGTCAATCTCGTGAAAGCCATTGAGTCAAACGGACGTGAGATTGTGCGTGAAATGGAGAAATTTGTGGTGCTTTCACTAATCGACCAAGAATGGAAAGAGCACCTTCGCGACATGGACGACCTCAAACAGTCGGTACAAAACGCGGCTTACGAACAAAAAGACCCGTTGTTGATCTATAAGTTTGAGTCGATTGAATTGTTCAAGAAGTTGATGAGCAAAGTCAATTTTGAGACGGTAAGTTTCTTGGTAAAATCGTTCATTCCCCAGGAAGAACCACCGCAGCAGCAATCGCAACGCCAAGTGCGTCAGCCTGAGCCAGAACTTCACACCAACCGCGAGGATGAGGAGTTTGAGGAAGTAGGTGGTCCAGATGCTTACGCCGCTCGTCAGACCGAAAAAACGATGCCTGTACGTGCCATTAAAATCGCCGACCGTAACCAAAAAGTGACGGTTCAGTACCGCGATGGCCGAGTAGTGAAAGATGTAAAATACAAGAAAGTAGAACACGAAGTAGAACGCGGCGATTGTGTCGTGATTGCCTAAGTTCTACTATATCGAATAAAGAAGAAAGCCCCGACCGCATGGTCGGGGCTTTCTTCTTTATTCGATTGATAATCGGGTTGTGAGCAACCCTCCACACATTACCCTCCACACAATTATCGCGAACCAAAAATAGCGCTACCTACGCGGACGAGCGTACTTCCCTCTTCCACCGCAAGGAGATAATCCCCACTCATTCCCATCGAAATTTCTTTGAAGTCAACATTTGCAGGAAAATCAACTGCACGTGCATTTAGCTTGTCAAAAAGTTGTTTTAAGCCTCTAAATTCCAACCGCACTTGGGCTTCGTCATCTGTGTTTGAAGCCATACCCATCAGCCCTACGATACGCACATTTTGCATTAATTTTAACTCCTCCGAAAGCAATAGCTCCTCTAATTCTTCCTCCGAAAGTCCAAATTTTGTTTCTTCTTGGGCAATAAATACCTGCAACAAACAGTCAATCACTCGGTTGTTTTTGGCTGCTTGTTTGTTGATTTCTTGCAACAATTTCAGGCTATCCACCGAATGAATCATGGCAACAAAAGAAGCCATGTATTTGACTTTATTGCTTTGTAAATGTCCAATCAAATGCCATTCAATGTCTTTCGGCATTTGTTCGTATTTACCCACCATTTCTTGCACTTTATTTTCTCCATACCGCTTAAAGTCAGCCTGATATGCTTCCATAAGCATCTCAACAGGCTTGGTTTTGGTGACCGCAATGAGCCGTGCAGCAGGTGAAATTTCGGTTACTATTTGTTGTATATTTTCAGCAATACCCATCCTTCTTTGGCCTTTAAAAATCTAAATGACAATTGATCCACTCTCCGTCCAAACGCGCGCCGTAGCGTTCATAAAACTTAATGGACGGCTCATTCCAATCCAGCACTTGCCACATCACTCCTGTGCAATTGGTATCTTTTGCCTCTTGAACGGTGGTATCCAACAACATTTTTCCCAATCCATGCCCCCGCATCGACTCCGTCACGATCAAATCCTCCAAATAAAGTCGTTTTCCTTTCCAAGTCGAGTACCGATAATAATACAGCGAAATCCCGACGATTTGCCCATCTACCTCCGCCACAAAAAGGCCAAAAATGGGTTCTGAGCCAAAACCATCCTTCAACATCATTTCGGGTGTGTTGGTGACTTGCTCAGGCGCACGCTCATACAAGGCCAGCTCCTGAACCAACGCGAATACTTGCGGTACATCTTCGGGTGTACCTTTACGAATGGTAATTTGCATAACTACTTACTTTGAAAAAAAATACTTGTTGTCTTCTGATTGAATATACTCTACGCCCGTTTTGTACCCTTGTACAATCAACCGTACAATGTCTTCCGATTGAAATTTGAGCATGTCCAAATGCAAAGGTTCGTGGGGACGAATCACCTTTAGCTTCAGCGGTCGCCCCTTTAGGTTTTCATTTTCGACATAGCTTTGCGCCCAAGCGATGTCACTGTTTACAATTTGGTTGACGTTGATGTCCTTCACTCGCTCCATCAATTGCAGTACATTTCGGTAATTGACCGTTTCACCGTAAATATGTTCGGAGTGACAAGCCACGCACACCACTTCGGTCGCTCCGTCTTCCAAGGCTGCTTTTAGAGGCGCGACCACCCTCAACCCTCCATCCAATAAGGCTATTTTTCGTTGACCTTTGATTAAGACAGGCGGCATAATCGTCGGCAATGAGCTACTTGCAAGTACATAATCCAAAAAATCGGCTTCTTGGGGCGTGGCATACACCATTTTGCCACTGATAACGTCCACCGCACCTACTTTGAGCTTGATGGGGCTTGTTCGTAAAATAAATTCATCCACGTTGGTACGCAGCAAATTTTTTAGGGGCGTATTGTCCAAGAGGCCATCAAAACGGCTCATAAGCGTATCAAAACCTAATGTAAGACGTGAGCGGGGTTTTGCAATGGCTTCGGGGCCTGTGATATTTTTGATCCAAAACTCAATGAGGAGGCGGCTCAAACGCGGCCAATCAATTTTTTTATGTTCAATTGTCTGACGCCCCGCTTCGTTAACCAAATAACTTGCATTCAAACTTCCGACTGATACTCCGTAAATCATGTCGGGTTCAAAACCCTCTTCTAAAATAGCTTGAATAACTCCCGCTTGAAATGCCCCTTTAAGCGAACCACCGCCCAATACTAATGCTCTCATACATCTAACTTTTGCCTGATTTTTTTATTTTCTTCACAAATTCCAAACAAATTATGCCACTTTGGTGTAATGTTAATAGATTTTGTCCCAAATTTGGCGTTTGTTAGACAACAAATCAAAAAAAGGTTAAAGTTGCAGGCACTTTCAGCTAAACTATTGTCCCCACATTCACTGTTTACTGAATAGCCCACTGATAATATGTCCCTCTCAATAAAAGATATTCAGGCGCCAATTGCCTCCGAAATGGATGCTTTTGAAAGCAAATTTCGGCAGTTTATGAAAAGCGAGGTGATGCTCCTCGACCAAATCATGAATTACATTGTACGTCGTAAAGGCAAACAACTGAGACCCATGTTTGTTTTTTTAACGGCGGGCGTAAGTGGTACAATTACCGAAGCTACTTACCGTGGTGCTGCGCTTATCGAATTGCTCCATACGGCGACCCTTGTACACGACGATGTGGTGGACGACTCCAACTACCGTCGCGGTTTTTTCTCGGTCAATGCTCTTTGGAAAAACAAAATTGCCGTATTGGTAGGCGACTATTTACTCTCACGAGGACTACTTTTATCCGTTGATAATAAAGACTTTACACTCCTACAGCTTGTATCAAATGCTGTACGTGAAATGAGTGAAGGGGAACTGCTCCAACTGGCCAAAGCCCGTCGGCTTGATATTACCGAAGAAGTTTATTTTCAAATCATTCGCCAAAAAACGGCCTCGCTCATCGCTTCTTGCTGCGCCGTAGGTGCCCAGTCGGCAGGTGCGACCGAAGATTTAGTGGAAAAAATGAGGGAGTTTGGCGAAAAAGTCGGGCTTGCTTTTCAAATCAAAGATGACCTTTTTGACTTTGGCGATGCGGAAGTTGGTAAACCGCTCGGTATTGATATTAAAGAGAAAAAAATGACGCTTCCGCTCATTCATGCGCTCAGTCAGTCCTCTTGGAGTACCAAACGCCACATCATCAATCTCATTAAAAACCACAGCGACAAGCCGCAAAAAGTTGCGGAAGTCATCAAATTTGTTCGCGAATCGGGTGGCATCCAGTACGCTACTCAGGCCATGCAGCGCTTGGTGGACGAGGCTAAGGTTATCTTGCATTCTTTCCCCGAATCAGCTTATCGTAATTCCTTGGAAGGCTTGGTGCAGTTTACGATTGAACGTAACAAGTAAGACCAAAAAGCCCTTCTCCTGAACGAAGAAGGGCTGCGAAATTTAGGGGTTATTTCTTACAAACTCAGCATGTCTTTGAATCGGATGGCTTGGCGGCGTGAAATTTCTATTTTCTCCCCGCTTCCTCTCAACGTCACCAAAAGACCTCCCGAAAACCACGGCTCAATTTTATCAATCCACTGCAAATTGATGATGTGCTTGCGATTCGCGCGGAAAAAACACACGGGGTCAAGCCGTTCTTCCAAGGCATTTAACGACTTGAGAACCAACGGCTTTTGGTCATCAAAATGCAAACGCACGTAGTTGCCCATCGACTCGAAAAGACGCACCTTTCCTAATTTTACAAACCAACATTTTTCTCCGTCTTTGATAAATACTTGGTCGTTTTCCCCCAGAATTTTACGCTCAGACACCGACTCTCCTTCGTGCTTACGGTCAAATTCTTCAAAAACGCGGTGAACAGCCTCGCTCAAACGCGCCAAATCAATTGGCTTGAGGATGTAGTCTAAAGCATTGTATTCAAAGGCTTTGAGCGCATATTCATCGTAGGCCGTTGTAAAAATCACTTCGGGAATGGTATCATCTTCGAGCGATTCCAACAGTTCAAATCCATTTTTGCCAGGCATTTGAATATCCAAAAAAAGCAAGTCGGGACGAAGGTCTTCAACGAGTTTTTTGGCTTCATCGGCGTTGGCAGCTTCTCCCACGATTTCGATTTTAGGAAAATTTTCAAGCAAACGGCGCAATTCGTTCCGCGCCAACCGTTCATCATCAATAATAAGGGCTTTCATTCGTGGTATTTAAGTGGGCAAGCCACGGTTATTGGTTATATATTAATAGACTTTCTTACGAAGCTTGGGATGTCAATTTTGAAAAAGAAAGGCTGGAGCCACTCTTAAAAACACCCTCGGTTTGGGTAGGAACGATGATTTCGGCCCGAACTACCTCTTCCGATTCTTGAAAGATTCGGAACTTGGCATCTTCTCCGTACAACAAATGTAAGCGACGTTCGGTATTTTCAAGGCCAAAACCACTGGCTTCTTTTTGTTTGTCAATGCTATCTTTTTTGGCCAAAACGCCCGTATTTCGGATGTGAATGTGTACGTAATCACCTTCAAGAAATGTCGTTACTTGTACAAAACCCCCACTCATGGCTTTTTGGACGCCATGTTTGATGGCGTTTTCGACCAAGGTTTGCAGCATCATGGGTGGTACTTGTAAGTAAACCGTTTTGGGGTCGATGTGGAAATCGGCTTTCAAACGTTCTTCATAACGAACTTTTTCAAGGCTTAAATAGTCTTCTACCGTTTTGAGTTCTTCCCGTAATTCCACGGTTTTACGGCGGTCGGCCAACAACGAATTGCGAAGGATATTAGAAAGCTGCGTAACACCTTGCTGCGCCTTGGCAGGGTCTTCCGACACCAACGCCCGAATCGAATTAAGGGCATTAAAAACAAAGTGTGGATTCAGCTGAGAGCGCAGTACTTTTGCCTCCGACTCCTTGATGGAGGTTTTGAGTAAAATACGCTCGATTTCGGCATCTAGTTTGTGTTCTACGTAATGGTAAACCGTGTAGCTCAACACCCACATAAACATACTTTTGCTCCACGAAAGCCAGTCAGCAAAAAAGATATAAGGTTGACTTTTGAAGGTATCCTTCAAAACTTTTAAATCAATGGGGTAATTCATCAGGGTCATTAAAAGCCCTAAACTTAATCCAGAAATGACCACCCTAAGGGCGATTTGATACACGGGCAAGCTTACCCAATTTTGCTCCCGCACGATTAGGCGGTAAAAGTGGGTAAGTAAAACACAGACTAAAATATTAGCCAGAGCGAAAAAAAAGTCCCCCGTTGTGACTTCTCCTTCGAGGTTATAAATCGCTAATTCAGAAAGAATTAGCGCCGTCCATCCCCCAACTTGGCAAATCCAATATATTCTTTTTTTCGTCATTCGTTCAATTTATCTAATTTTGTCGCAGTTTTCAATCTTAACTCACCTATGCAAGTTATCAAAAAATCGCTCGAAGGATTGCTAGAAATTATACCAACGGTTTATAAAGATGAAAGAGGGTATTTTTTTGAGACTTACAATAAGCAAGCATTCGAGGCCCACGGCGTGCCCACTCATTTTGTGCAAGATAACCAGTCTTTTTCCAAAAAAGGGGTAGTACGTGGTTTACATTTTCAACGGGAACCGCACGCGCAAGGAAAATTGGTTCGGGTTGTCATGGGTCGTGTGCTAGATTTTGCCGTTGATATCCGCCCCAACTCTCCCACCTTTGGTCAGTACGAGGCCGTAGAGCTTGATGCTACCCGCGGAAACCTATTTTATGTACCCGAAGGTTTTGCCCACGGATTTGTCGCTTTAGAGGATGCTATATTTATTTATAAATGTACCAATCTATATAATAAAGCAGCCGAAGGGGGTATTCTGTGGAATGACCCTACGCTCAATATCGACTGGCAAGTAACTAACCCTATTGTCTCCTCAAAAGACCTTGAATTACCCCAATTTGACCAAATTTCCTTTTAGCAATTTACATACCACACTTTTCACTTTGCCTTTTTTTGATGTACCAAAAGAGTTAAAAAACCACTTATTTATGTTTTAAAAGGCAAAAGAATTTATTTTTTTTTAGGGGTAAGTTTGGCACAATTCATGGAAATGATATACCTAAACAGTACAATAGGTTTTCCATGATTTGATTCGTTTATGCCATTCTCATTTCTAAAGCGCAACCGAACGCCCGACACCATCCCACGTTCTTCTGCATTTACGGTAGATATGCACGCGCACGTACTGCCAAAGTTAGACAATGGTCCCGAAACCCTCGAAGACGCGCTTACTTTGTTGCATGAAATGGCTTCCCAAGGTGTTCGTAAAGTCATTGCCACTCCGCACATCATGGGCGACTATTACCCCAATAGTTTTGAAGATATTCAAATTTCCCAAAAAGTACTCAACCACGCCCTCATTCGCCGATGTATCCCCATCGAACTGGAAGTAGCGGCGGAATATTACCTTGATGTTTCTTTTTTATCACTTCTTGACACCCAACAACCACTTTTAACGATTGCCAACAACTACTTACTCTTTGAAACAGGCATTGTAGGACTTCCGTCGTTCTTGAATGATGCCATTTCACTTATACAAAAGCAACAACTAACGCCCGTTTTAGCCCATCCTGAGCGTTATTACTATTTGCAACAAGATTTTAACCAAGTGCTTCGACTACATCGAAGTGGTGTTCTTTTTCAGGTAAATCTTGGGGCGTGGCAATCGAACCATCCCGCCACTCGCCTCCTAGCCGAACGGCTCATCAATGAAGGACTCGTGGACTTTTTGGGCAGTAACGCGCACAATCTGCGTGATTGGGGGCAAGCGTCCGACGCCCTTAGGTCGAAGGCATTTGGGGTCGCGCTTGAAAAAGGGCTGCTCAATGGCAGCTTGCTGTAAGATGTAGTAAAAAAGGCGTACTTTTGGGCAGTAACTACCGATGCCACTCATGTTAAAAGGAACCAAACTATACAGTATTTTTGGCAACAAATGCCCGCATTGCCACAAGGGTGCTTTTTTCAAAAACGATAATCCGTTCAATTTTAAAGACTTCGACAAAATGAACGACCACTGCGAAGTCTGCAACGAGCCGTTTGAGCGGGAGCCTGGCTTTTATTTTGGCGGGATGTACGGCAGCTACGCGCTCTATACCGCACTGATTGCCGCAGTGTTCGTTACTTGTGTAGTAATGTGGGAAATGAACATTTTTTACGTTTTGGGCGTATTAATCCCCATCATTATCATTTCACAACCACTTTTTTTTCGTTGGGGTCGCTTGTTATGGATTAATATTTTTGTCAGTTATGACCCAGAAGCACCTAAAAATCCCCACCGTAACGTGCCTAAATGGTAACTTCTGACAATTGATAAGGCAGGTACTGATCGACGTTATGTCCGTACTTGTGCAATTCACGGATAATCGTCGAACTGATGGGAGCTAAATGAGGCGATGTAATCAAAAATACCGTTTCTACATCGGGGTAAACGTGGCGGTTTACCTGTGAAATGCTGTTTTCGTATTCAAAATCTGTGGTATTTCGCAAACCTCTTACCAAAAATCGGGCGCCAAGTGAGCGTGCCATATTGGCTGTCAAATCATCATACGTAACGACACTTACTTGCGGAAAAGCTTCAAAGGTTTTTTCAATCAGCCCTTGCATTGCCTCTAGGGAGAAATACCTCTTTTTATTAGAGTTATGTCCTATTCCAACAATAATTTTGTCAAACAGATTAAGCCCCCGCAAGACAATGTCTTCATGGCCTTTGGTAAATGGGTCAAATGATCCAGGAAAAAGAGCGATGCGATCTGTCATTTTTTGGGAGGTTGGGTTGCAAAATAAACGTTGTAAAGGCTAAAGTAACGGTGTTCGGGTAGGTCTTCAAAAACTTCTTTCAACAAAAAACCCGTCGGATTTTTACCTAATTGCAGATAAGGTAAAAACTTCTGGAGCAATTGATAATCTTCTGAGTATGGGGTTGTTTCGCCGTAGATGTTACAAAGCACATTTTCTTGCGCAAGGCCAAGAGAATCGAGAACGAACATCACAAAATATCCCATATCGTTGGCTGATTTGTAACCAAACTTATTGCAAAACAGCAACTTATCCGCTTTTGCAACCGTCAACGTCACAAAGTCGTCCTCAAAATAACAAGTCAGCAACGTCCGTGCTTTTTCTACTGACGCCAAACTGAGTGTTCCTTCAATAAGCGCGCTCGTTTGGTGAATAAAATGAGGCACGTGCTGCGTATAAGTTGTCAGAAACCATTCCCAGATTTCTTTTTCTACCATAAACACATTGCGCGCACCAAGTTTACGAACCTCGTGGTGTAATAAATGCTCTCCTTCAGGTACCTCCCCTTGTACCAATCCCAAGTAGCTATTGGCATATTCTTTTCTAAAAAAGACGTCGGGAATCAGGGTAAAAGAAGGTGTATTGAAACACACAGACACATTTTTCCAAAGGTTGCTGTTCAAAAATGGGTGCTCTTCGTACAATTGTTTCAGCCAAACAACCCATTTATTTTCCATAGGAAGTCCGCCAATAGAATAATCTTCCAAACACAAGACGTGTTTGGTTTTACTTTCTAATACAAAAAACCGAAAACGTTCAATTCCCAATTCCAGCATCAATTCGTACTCGGCGCACTTATCGGGGTTGAATGAAGGGTCTTTGATCTCCAATAATGGAGTAATAGCCACTTGCGTACCAATCATCAGTTTTGAAATACGATTTGTCTTGTGCTACGTTCGTCGTGTATTTCGGTAGGGACGTGTCCTAAGTACCCTTTTAAGTCATAAATAGCTTCCAGCGAGTCACAATACTTAAACATGGCGTGAACTTCGTTCGCAGGATATTTTTTTATGTCTTCGATGCTCATCCATTTCATTTCCTGAATGATTTGGTTGGCATCGGTCATTTCGGGGTCACTTCCAAGGTGCTGTTGTCCACCGACCACTTTCACTTCAAAAAATAATTCCAACGCGTGCAGAGGTGGTTGCATAAATTCGTTGACAAACAACAAATTCCCTACTTCCACCTCTAAGCCTGTTTCTTCCACAAACTCGCGCTGTAGGGCTTCTAAGGTTGATTCCTCAAATTGGACACCTCCCCCAGGCGGACACCAAAAAACATCGGTATTCCCGATACCACGGTGACTCAACATCAATATTTTATTATGTTGGATACACACCCCGCAAACACGTATGCGAAGTCGGTTTCCATAAAGTCGTGCTACTTCTTCTCTCGCCTTTTCCAACGGTTGAAAACAGTTATGGTTTTCTTACAAGGCTGCAAAGATACGCATATATTAATATGGGCTACCCGAAATGTAGCTTTCGAGCGATTGGATGCGCGCTTTTTGGTCCTTGATAATACTCGAAACAACGTCGTTGATAGAAATAATTCCAATCAGCTCGCCTTCATCCACCACAGGCAAGTGGCGAATATGCTTTTCTGACATAATCAACATGGCCTCTTCAAGCTTTTGTTCGGAGCTCACAGTAATTAATTTTGAGGTCATCACGTCCTTGATGAGGGTGCTTTGGGACGAGCGGCCTTGCAAAATTCCTTTACGGGCATAATCCCGTTCCGAAAAAATCCCTGTAAGATTTCCCTCGTCGATGACCAATACCGCTCCAATGTTTTTTTCAGCCATTTGTTGAAGCGCTTCATACACTGTTGTTTCGGAGGTTACTGAGAAAATCGCATTGCGAGACTTGTCGCGAAGTACATTTTTAATGTTCATTTGGAAGGTTAAGTTATAGGATTTATAAAAGATTAACTACGGGTTTTTCAAGGTGGCGTTTCCATTTTAAACGCTTTATTGGCATCAAAATAGTTTTTTTTCTTTTATAATGGCAACTTTTAGTTGGGAATAATTTTAAATGGTTGTGAATTTTGCATTCCTGCCGTAGTTTTGGATACATGAAAGAAACATCGCCTCCTTCGCCGTCCGACTTACTCAAAAAGAGTTTTCCGCACGAGCCCACTGCTGGACAAGAACATTTTTTCCTAAAAATAGCCGAATTTTTGGAAGATGAAAACCTGCGAGATTGTTTTTTGCTGAAAGGGTATGCGGGTACTGGTAAAACAACCCTGATTAGCACCCTCATCAAAGTCATTCCAAAATTTGGATTTAAAATAGTTTTACTTGCCCCCACAGGCCGAGCCGCTAAAGTAATGGCCAACTACTCTCGCAAAAAAGCGTTGACCATTCACAAAAAAATTTATCGCCAGGTAGCCGATGCTTATACAGGCGCTTTACACTTTGAGTTACAATCCAACAAACACCGCGATACACTGTTTATCGTCGATGAAGCTTCCATGATTTCGGACGAAGCGGAGTTTGGCTCACGCGGGTTGCTGTCGGACTTAGTAGAATACGTTTTTGAGGGAATTGGCAACAAAATGCTGATTGTGGGAGATGTAGCACAGCTCCCTCCTGTCAACAAAGACATAAGCCCCGCCCTCGATAAGTCGGTGCTCGAAGCCGCCTATTACATGAGCGTCTATGAGCAAGAACTGACCGAGGTAACCCGCCAAGGACAGGATTCTGGCATCCTCCATAATGCAACCCGCTTGCGGGATTCGTTGTCCAAAGAAAACCTTTCCATTCAGCTAAAAACCAAAGGCTTACGCGATTTTTATAAAATGCCCAGCGACCGCCTAGAAGATGGTTTGCGATATGCTTATGACAAATATGGCCGCGAAAATGTGACGATGATTACCCGCTCCAACCGCGAAGCCGTGCAACTCAACCAGTTTGTAAGGCGGCAAATCAACGGTGCGGAAGAAGAATTAGACGCGGGGGATTTGTTGATGATTGTAAGAAACAATTACACCGTTTTAGGCGAAGACTCTCCCGCAGGATTTTTGGCCAACGGTGATTTTGTGGAAGTAAAAAGAATCCGACGCGAAGAAGAAGTTCACGGTTTCCGTTTCGCCACTGTCGAACTCCAACTGCTTGATTACGAAGACCAACCGCCGTTTGAAGCAAAAATATTTTTAGATACACTTCACTCTCCAAGCCCATCGCTGAGTCAAGAAGAAAATCGGCGACTGTACGATGCTGTTTCGCAAGATTACCAATACCTTAAAACGAAAAAAGCGCGAACGGAAGCCATCCGCCAAGACGTGTACCTGAACGCGTTACAAGTGAAATTTGCGTATGCCCTGACCTGCCATAAATCACAAGGTGGGCAGTGGAAGGCGGTTTTTGTGAACCAAGGTTTTTTGCCCGAAGACCAGCTGAACCGTGAGTTTGTGCGTTGGCTTTACACCGCCGTAACGCGCGCGACTGACGAAGTTTTTATGATGAACTTTCACGCGCAGTTTTTTGAGTAATCTAACCTCCCGAAAGTTAAAAACTTTCGGGAGATTGAGGTATTATAAAGGAATATTCCCGTGTTTTTTCTTGGGAAGCGTCGCTACTTTGTTTTCGAGCATTTTGAAGGCGCGCAACAATTTTTCACGCGTTTGTTCTGGATAAATGACCTCGTCGATGTAGCCACGGTGAGCCGCACGGTACGGATTAGCAAATTTTTCGGTGTATTCTTGGACCTTCTCTTGCAACTTTTCGGCGGGATTTTCTGCTTCCGCGATTTCTTTTTTGAAGATAATTTCGGCGGCCCCACTTGCCCCCATCACTGCAATTTCGGCGCTTGGCCAAGCGTAGTTCATGTCGGCACCGATATGCTTTGAGTTCATTACGTCGTAGGCTCCGCCGTAGGCTTTACGCGTAATGACTGTTACTCTTGGTACGGTGGCTTCGCAAAACGCGTACAACAATTTGGCACCGTTGGTGATAATCGCATTCCACTCTTGGTCGGTGCCAGGTAAGAAGCCTGGGACATCTTCAAGTACAAGCAATGGAATATTAAAACTATCGCAGAAACGTACAAAGCGAGCACCTTTGGTACTTGAGTCAATATCGAGTACGCCTGCTAAAACAGCTGGCTGATTGGCAACAATACCAATGCTACGACCTCCCAAGCGAGCAAACCCTACGACGATGTTTTCTGCAAAATATTTATGTACTTCCCAAAAGCTTCCCTCATCCACAATTTCGCTGATGACCTCCCGCATATCATACGGCTGGTTGGGGTTTGCGGGGATAATCGAGTTTAGTTTAACGCGCTTTTCGTTGCCACCTTCATACGGTAACGCTGGGGCTTCTTCCTCGCAATTTTGGGGCATATAGCTCAACAAACGGCGAATATCGCTGATACACTCCACTTCATTGGCACTCACAAAATGCGTCACTCCCGACTTAGACGCGTGCGTCATCGCTCCACCCAATTCTTCCGAAGTTACGTCTTCGTGGGTAACGGTTTTTACCACGTTTGGCCCCGTCACAAACATATACGACGTGTTTTCTACCATCATAATGAAGTCGGTGATGGCTGGTGAATAGACCGCACCACCCGCACACGGCCCCATGATGGCCGAAATTTGAGGAATGACTCCCGAAGCTAGGGTGTTTTTGTAAAAAATGTCGGCATAACCTGCCAATGACAACACGCCTTCTTGGATACGTGCCCCACCCGAATCGTTTAGACCGATGACGGGAGCGCCATTTTTCATGGCCAAATCCATGATTTTACAGATTTTTTCGGCGTGAGTTTCGGACAAAGAACCCCCAAAAACCGTAAAATCTTGCGCAAAAACATAGACCAAACGCCCATCGATGGTACCATAACCCGTAATGACGCCATCGCCCAAATAATATTCTTTGTCGAGGCCAAAATCCTTGCAACGGTGCATGACAAACTTCCCAATTTCTTCAAAAGAACCTGGATCGAGCAACAACTCTACGCGCTCACGGGCGTGAAGTTTTCCTTTTTTGTGCTGCTGCTCAATGCGCTTGGCACCGCCACCGAGCAATGCTTCTTCGTTTTTTGTGTCTAAAATCTGAATTTTATCTGAGGCTTGCATCGTCAAAGATTTTGTTACTCGTCTATTTGGTTTAGCTTGGAATAATCCTGCACAAATGTAAGAGAGATTATGGCTTTATTTACCGATTGCAACGACAAACAGTTGCTAAAGAAGTATAGTTTACCGTTTTTCAATTCCCGACAAAATACGGCGGATGTCGTTGGCGCGTTGCATAAAATCAAAGCTCGATTTTACGTCGCGGTCGTCGATAAACTGCTTGTATTGCTGCAAAAACTCAATATAATCGCCCAAAGCGCGGGATAAATTTTCCCGATTTTGGTCAAAAATCGGCGCCCACATCGCGGGTGAACTTTTGGCCAGACGCACCGTAGAGCTAAAACCTGTACTGGCCATATCGAAGATATTCTGTTCGTCTCGCTCTTTTTCAAGCACCGTGTAGCCCAAAGCAAAGGAGGTAACATGGCTCAAATGAGACACATACGCCAAATGCAAATCGTGCTCGGCAGGAGTCATGTAATGGATTTTCATGCCAATGTCGCGGAACAATGCCTCCGCCAACGCCACACATTCGGGACTACTTTTTTCGCAATCGCACAAAATCACGTTTTTTTCGGGCAACAACTCCCGAAAAGCCGCCGACGGTCCTGAGTTTTCCGTTCCCGCCATCGGGTGCGCCGCCACAAAACGGTCACGCTTTGGATGGGTATCTGCCGTTTCACAAATCAGCCCTTTCGTCGAGCCCAAATCTACCACTGTTCCTTTGTTACTGATTAAATCAAGCACTTGCGGGACTAGCGTAACAATGTGATTTACGGGAACGGCCAAAACCACTAAATCCGACTTAGGCACGGCCAATTCGAGCGGCAGTATTTCATCCACAATGCCTTTTGCCACCGCCAATCGCCCGTGAACTTCAGAAGCGTCAACGCCGATAAAGTGCATTTTTGGGTATTTATCGCGCAAAGAAAGCGCATACGAACCTCCCAAAAGTCCAATTCCTATAATGGTTGTTATCACGTCAGTATCAGATTAAAAATTTACTTTTTGTCTATTTTTCAGAAAAGTGTGCAAAAGTAATGAGTTCTCCGTTTTTTTGTCTTGTTTATTTCAGGTTTTAAGTGGTTGAGTAAAAGTTCTAGAGTAACCCAAAGTAGCCTCGGTAGAGGCGAAACATTTGTAATCAAGTGAAAAGGGTTTCTCAAAACCCGACAACCAATAAAACATTGAACCAAAAAATGCTAAAATGATTGAAAAATACATGGTTCGTGCGCTTGAACTAGCCGCACTTGGACGAGGAAATGTAAGCCCCAACCCCATGGTGGGCTGTGTGATTGTGTACGACGACACAATCATCGGAGAAGGCTGGCACCGTCGCTACGGCGATTGGCACGCGGAGGTCAATGCCGTAAATGACGCGATTGCGCGGGGAAATGAACATTTATTGTCCGAAAGCACCGTTTATGTTACCCTAGAACCTTGCTCACATTTTGGCAAGACACCACCTTGCGCAGATTTGTTGGTCGAAAAACGGGTCAAACAAGTCGTTATTTGTAACGACGACCCCAATCCGTTGGTGGCAGGAAAAGGCATTCAAAAACTCAGAGAGGCAGGAATTGAAGTAATAAATGGTATTTTGGTCAAAGAAGGACGACGACTAAACGCTCGTTTTTTTACATTTTTTGAGCAAAAACGCCCTTATATTCTTTTGAAATGGGCCGAAACCGCCGATGGTTTCATTGCCGACGAGCACAAACAGCCCCTTTCTATCAGTTGCTTGCAATCGCGGGTGTTGAGTCATCAATGGCGTAGCCAAGAAGATGCCATTTTGGTAGGAACCAACACGGCGCTTCACGACAACCCCCAACTGAATACCCGACTTTGGGAAGGCCCTCACCCTACTCGAATTGTCATTGACCGTACGTTAAGGCTCCCGCAGGATTTGCGCTTATTTGATAATTCCCAAAAGACGCTTTGTTACAACGCTTTCAAGAACGAAGAACAAGGCAATACGACCTTCGTACAAATTGATTTCGACGAAAATTTCCTCAAACATCTGCTGGCTGATTTATACCAACGCAAAATCCAATCGGTCATCGTAGAGGGTGGGACGTTGATGTTACAAACGTTTCTAAACGAAGGAGTTTTTGACGAAATACACATTTTTAAGAGTGCAAATGCTATACAAAAAGGCACTGCCGCCCCCCTACTCCCCACAGGCGTTCGGCTGGCGAATCAAACCAAAATTGGCGGGGATTGGCTGAGTTCTTACCAACAAAACTGATTTTAAAATATGAATACTGAGTCAACCTTTTCTTTACAAGAGTTTATACTTCAAAATAACTTAACAAATAGCAAAATTGATGAATATCAATGCATCTTAAATGATGAAATTGAGTATCCTCCATTTTCAATAAGTGGAAAAGAAACCAAATCTCTAATTATCAAAAAAGGAGTTTTTAAATCTTTAACAATAGATAGTGGCGATTTTTCATATGGTATAAGTATTGAAGGTGGTGAATTTAAATACTTTCAATTCAGCGGTTTACTTCACATAGGAGAATCAAGTAATAAATGGAGAATAAGAAATCCAATAATTAAAGGGGGAACTTTTCATAATTTTAGAATTGTGGATTGTTTTTTAACCCAAGACTTTGAAATAAATGGTGGAACGTTTGAAAATGGCATTCATTTAACAGGTCATGTAAATTTACAAAGTACCTTTGCTATCACGGGAGGGATATTTAAAAAACCAATTAACATTTCTCGAGTTCGACTTAGATCAACTAGGGTAAATCCGTCTGTAGTTGTAATTTCCAACTTTGAATTATACCATGATTGTAGAATAAATATAGAAGGTAATGACGTTATAAAAATTATAATTGGGAGACTTTCAATTCATCAGTTATCACAATATATCTCCATTGAGAATATATCAATATTTCAATTAAATTTCTCATCATTTGATAGCCAAATCAGCAATATTTTTTCAATAAAAAACTGTAATGTATCAAACATATCTCTTTCACACTTTAATAATCATGGAAAAATTACATTTAATAATATCTCACCTATAGAGAAAAATGTATTTAATAACATTAAATTTGGAAATTTTTCTAGAAGTAATGGTAATAACTCAAGGCCAATTGAAGAGAATTTTTCAAATATGTTATCACATTCTAAATCAATAACCATTTCCCACTCAAATGTTGGAAATTTAGATTTCATTTCATGTAAACTTGAAAATTATAAATTATTTATAAATAGCAGTAAACTTTTGAACATATTCTACACAAACACCACATTTCCAGAAAAAATAGAGGTTTCGCCATTAAATAATCTGCCTCAAGATGAAATACTATTTAAACTGAAAGACATTTATGAGCAACTTCAAACAGTTTCATCTAAACAAGGCGACAAAAATAATTCTATAAACTGGCAAGCCAAATCTCAGGAATGTTATGAAAAGATTTTAAGCTACAAAAACTTAGACTGGTGGATGTTAAAAGCAAATAAATTATCGAATGATTATCGGCGAAACTGGCTGCAAGGGGTTTGCTTTACAATTATTTCCGCTTTAATTTTTTATATTCCGCTAGTACTTTGTAGTGATGGAAACTTTAACATTTGCGTTATTCCTTCACAATGCAGCACTTTAGAATCATTAAGCTATTTTTTTAAGACTCATTTTAGCAACTTTTTTGAATTTTTAAATCCTGCACATAAAGTAGATTTTCTAAAAATAGAAATCCAAGACAATTTAAAACCTTTGAGCGGCTTTTTCGACTTTTTTGGCCGCCTTTTTATTGGGTTTGGTATTTATCAAACTATCCAAGCATTTAGAAAACTGGGAAAAGGAGGCGATTAAATTTAAAAACAACCTAGTTTTGAATATCTCTCATTGTGGGAAAAAAGTCAATCGATTGCTTTTGACGAAGTAAAATCTAGCTAGGCTTCCCTTGGAAATTACTTTTTCAAAAAATATTTTCAAAAAATCCACTCAACTTGGAGTGGATTTTTTACTTAAAAACTGTCGAATTATAAAAATAATACTATTTTATACAACTAGTGTGAGTCT
>Ga0209794_1000462_pt1 | contig 59955 bp, 54 predicted proteins | sample EBPBio232013_DNA_FD_185869 | JGI IMG/M metagenome (GOLD analysis project Ga0209794, IMG submission 185869) | Wastewater treatment Type I Accumulibacter community from EBPR Bioreactor in Madison, WI, USA - Reactor 1_5/23/2013_ DNA (SPAdes)... | ecosystem: Engineered > Bioreactor > EBPR >...
CACAACAGAGGAGGCTGGCTGGTGATGCTGGTGTTCAGTGGCGGTGTATTGTTGCTTGCGGTTCTGCTGTTTCTGCTCTGGAAGCAGTCGAGGATGCGCCGTGAATTGGCCGCGCTGCAGGCCAGCGAGGCGTTGTTTCGGCGGCTGACGGAGGATGTTTCCGATGTGATCTGGCGCGCCGACCCGAATCTGCTCATCACCTACATCAACCCGACCGACGAAAAGCTGCGCGGGTTCAGCGCGGATGAGGTGGTCGGCCACCATGTTTTCGAGATGTTCACCGACGAGGGGATCGCGACGGTGAGCAAAATCATCAAGCAGCGCCAGGAAAGGGAGGCCGATGGGACGATCAGCGGCCCGGTGACCTTCGAGGTTCAGCATCGCTGCAAGGACGGCCGGCTGCTATGGGGCGAGGTGCTGTCGAAGCCGGAGCGCGACGCGCGGGGCCGGATTACCGGCTACCACGGGATCAGCCGCGAAACGACAGAACGCAAGCGGATGCAGGATCAGATCCAGAAGCTGGCGTTCTACGATCCTTTGACCGGCCTGCCCAATCGTCGCCTGCTTGAGGATCGCCTCGGGCAGAGCCTGGCGTCGAGCAAGCGTACGGGAATTTTTGGCGCGCTGCTGTTTCTCGACCTGGACAATTTCAAGCCGCTGAACGATGTGCACGGGCACGAAGCAGGCGATCTGTTGCTGATCGAAGTGGCCCGGCGGCTGAAGGCCGGGGTGCGGGAGGTGGATACGGTTGCCCGCTTCGGCGGCGACGAGTTTGTCGTGATCATCCGCGAGCTGGATCGCGATCTCGCCGTGTCACACGAGCAGGTGGCGACGATTGCCGAGAAAATCCGCGCCCTGCTGGCCGAGCCTTACCGCCTGAGCGTTAGCCACGGCAGCATGGCCGGGCAGGAAATTGAACACCGCTGCTCGGCAAGCATCGGCATTCGCGTGTTCATCGGCAACGGCACCAATCCCGACGAGATTCTCAAGCAGGCCGATCTGGCGATGTATCAGGCCAAGGACGCCGGGCGCAACACGGTCCGTTTCTTCAGCCCGCCGGACGAGACGGCGTAAAAAAGCCGGGCAAGCCCGGCTCTCTTTCAGTGGTAGGCTTTTTTCGAAGCCAGCCGGTTGGCCATAAAGCAGGCCATGCCGAAAATCACCACGGCGAAGCCGACGCCGACCAGGGAAAGCTCATCCATTTAACACCCCGCAGAAAAGGTTATTGATTGATCGAAGCGGCTTAGACCGGCTGACGCGAGAAAGTTCCCGGTGCGCAATCGGCAAAACAATAAGAAATCGCTGAACAGTCCCATAAAAATACGTGACTGTTATTTATCTTTAGCCCTTCCTAATATGGCTTCCATCGTAGCCACCCGGCAAACACACCAAGGAGACAAACGATGGATCAATCGAACCGCTATGCCGACCTGAGCCTCAAGGAAGAAGACCTGATCGCCGGCGGCCAGCACATTCTCTGTGCTTACAAGATGAAGCCCAAGGCCGGCTATGGCTACCTCGAAGCGGCCGCTCACTTCGCCGCCGAGTCTTCCACCGGAACCAATGTCGAGGTGTGCACCACCGACGAATTCACCAAGGGCGTTGATGCGCTGGTCTATCACATCGACGAGGCGACCGAGGAAATGCGCATCGCCTACCCGATCGATCTGTTCGACCGCAACGTCATCGACGGCCGGATGATGATCGTTTCCTTCCTCACGCTGACCATCGGCAACAACCAGGGCATGGGCGACATCGAGCACGCCAAGATGTACGACTTCTACGTGCCGCGGCGCGCCATCGAACTGTTCGACGGCCCGTCGGTGGACATCAGCAACCTGTGGCGCATCCTTGGCCGGCCGATGCAGGATGGCGGCTACATCGCCGGCACCATCATCAAGCCCAAGCTCGGCCTGCGCCCCGAACCCTTCGCTGCCGCCGCCTACCAGTTCTGGCTGGGCGGCGACTTCATCAAGAACGACGAACCGCAGGGCAACCAGGTGTTCTGCCCGATGAAGCAGGTAATCCCGCTGGTACGCGATGCGATGAAACGGGCCATGGACGAAACCGGCCAGGCCAAGATCTTCTCGGCCAACATCACCGCCGACGACCACGGCGAGATGATCGCCCGCGGCGAATACATCCTCGAAACCTTCGGCCCCGATGCCGACAAGGTGGCTTTCCTGGTCGACGGCTATGTCGGCGGCCCGGGCATGGTCACCACCGCCCGCCGCTACTTCTCGCGCCAGTACCTGCACTACCACCGCGCCGGCCACGGCGCCGTCACCTCGCCGTCGTCGAAACGCGGCTACACCGCCTACGTGCTGGCCAAGATGAGCCGCCTGCAGGGCGCTTCCGGCATCCACGTCGGCACCATGGGCTACGGCAAGATGGAGGGCGACAAGGACGACCGCGCCATCGCCTACATCATCGAGCGCGACAGCTACACCGGCCCGGCTTACCATCAGGAGTGGTACGGCATGAAGCCGACGACGCCGATCATCTCCGGCGGCATGAACGCGCTGCGCCTGCCCGGCTTCTTCGAAAACCTCGGCCACGGCAACGTGATCAACACTGCCGGCGGCGGCTCCTACGGCCACATCGACAGCCCTGCCGCCGGCGCCAAGTCGCTGCGTCAGGCTTACGAATGCTGGAAGGCCAAGGCCGACCCGATCGAGTGGGCCAAGGAGCACCCCGAGTTCGCCCGCGCCTTCGCCTCCTTCCCCAAGGATGCCGACCAGATCTACCCGGGCTGGCGCGACAAGCTCGGCGTCCACAAGTAAGCCCCAGCGGGGTTTTTCTTCCGCGCCACCAGGAGAAACTGCCATGAACGATGCCGCCCACTTCGGGGTTCGCCGCGAGCCCTTCTACCAGGCTCAGGGCAACGAGATCGAACTCTACCTGGCCGCCTACGCCGCCCGCCTGCCGGTCATGCTCAAGGGGCCGACCGGTTGCGGCAAGTCGCGCTTCGTCGAGTACATGGCCTGGAAGCTCGGCAAGCCGCTGATCAGCGTCGCCTGCAACGAGGACATGAGTGCCGCCGACCTGGTCGGCCGCTACCTGCTCGACGCCAACGGCACCCGCTGGCAGGACGGCCCGCTGACGCAGGCGGCCCGCATCGGCGCCATCTGTTACCTCGACGAAATCGTCGAAGCCCGCCAGGACACCCTGGTCGTCATTCACCCGTTGACCGACCATCGGCGCACCCTGCCGCTGGAGAAGAAGGGCGAACAGGTCGAAGCCCACCCCGACTTCCAGCTGGTGATTTCCTACAACCCGGGTTACCAGAGCCTGATGAAGGATCTCAAGCAATCGACCAAGCAGCGTTTCGCCGCCTTCCAGTTCGACTATCCGGAAGCCAGCCTGGAAGCCCGCATCGTCTGCGCCGAAACCTCGATCGCCCAGACCACCGCCGAACAACTGGTGACTTTCGCCCAGGCCGGCCGGCGCCTCAAGGGACACGGCCTCGACGAAGGCATCTCGACCCGGCTGATCGTCTACGCCGCCAGCCTGATCGCCCGCGGCGTCAGCCCGGCCGACGCCTGCCGCATGGCGATGGTCCGCCCGATCACCGACGACGCCGACGTGATCGACAGCCTGGACCACGCCATTACGGCCATTTTTGGCTGACCGGGATGGCGGTTCCCGGCCTGCGCAACATTGCCGACGCGCGCCAGCGGCCGATGTCCAGCCCATCGGCGCAGGCAGCCTGGACTACGCTCGACTGCGGCTTTGGCGTCGTCGCCGACGTCTTCGAGGAATGCCTGGCCGCCGCCGGGCAAGTACTCACAGCCAGCGAACTCGCCGACTACCTGGAAGCGGCACGCACCATCGGCAAGCTCGGACGCGGCCCCGAACCGTTGCTCGCCTTTCTCGAACACTGGCCGGCGGTGGCGCGCCAGCTCGCGCCGGCCGAGGCCCTGCCGCCCCTGATGGCGAGCATCCGCAGCCTGCAGAAATCGCCCAACGCGCCCGCCGTGACACCCTTGCTGCAGACGCTGGCCGCTGTCGTCACCTGCGTCCGCAGCAGCGACGGCCTGGCTGCCTACCTGCGTATCGTCCTCGATCTTGGCGAACGCACCGCCGGTTCGATTCACGGTCGCCAGCTCACCCACCCCAGCCCGTCCCTGCCCGACTTCCTGCTTGCCGCCCCCCGGGCGCTCGCCATTGTCTCGCTGGCCGGCCTGGGCCGCTGGGTGTCCCAGGGCATCCGCCTGACCGGCGACCACCCCGAACGTCAGCGCGACTTCTTCAGCCTGCAGTCCGCGGAAAGCCGGCGCCTGCTTGAGGGTGAACGGGATGGCACCCTGTTCGCCGCCGTTGAGCGCCGCCTCGTCCTGAACCTGCAAGCACTGTGGGCCGACGCCAGCCCGCTCGTCCCCTACTCGACCGCCTTCGCCGAGCGCCGCCAGCAACCCTACCTGGCCGCCGACGGGCTGCGCCTGCCCGATGTCCTCACCGGGCAACACGGCATTTCCGGCATCGACCGCTACCGCCTGATGCTCGCCCACATGGCCGGCCATCGCCGCTGGAGCTCGCCACTGGTCGCCGACAACTGGAGCCCGTTGCAGCGCCTCGCGGTCGAAACCCTGGAGGACGCCCGCATCGATTGCCTGCTGATGCGCAGTTTTCCCGGGCTGAGCGTCCTCCTGCTTGCCGCCCACCCCAAACCGCAAGCCGGCGCCTGCGATCCGGCACGGGAAAACACCCTGCGTCATCGCCTGGCGCGTCTGTCGCGCGCCTGCCTGGCGCCGCAACAGGCCGACCTCGATCCGCTGATCGACGAATTCGCCGGACGCTTTCATCACTGCCTTGCCCAGGGGCTGGCCTCCACCCGGGCGATGGCCGAGATCGCCCTGAGCTACGCGGCACGCAGCCGCCTGCCCAGCGATCAGTTCGCCCAGGTTTTCTTCACCGATACCGAGGTTGATTACCGCGACGACAACCGTCACTTGTGGACCTATATCGAAGCCGGCGACGAGGAAGACAGCTTCGCGCCACCGCCCGTCGCCAGTTCCGCCGAAGTCGCCGGCCTCCCACCCCGCCACTACCCGGAATGGGACTACCTGACGCAGACCTTGCGTCCCGACTGGACCGCGGTGTACGAAGCCCTGCACGCGCCGGGACGTGCGGCCGACATCGATGCCCTGCTCGCCCGTCATGCCGTCCTCGCCCGCCGGCTCAAGCGCCTGCTCGACCTGCTCAAGCCGCAGGAGCGGGTCCGGCTGCGCCGGCAGGAAAACGGCAGCGAACTTGACCTCGACGTCGCCCTGCGGGCTTTGATCGACTGGCGCAGCGGCCAGCTGCCCGACCCGCGGATCAACATCAGCCACCGCACCGCCGGCCGCGACATCAGCGTGCTGCTGCTGCTTGACCTGTCGCAGTCGCTCAATAGCTGCCTGCCAGATAGCCAGCAGCGCATCCTCGACACCGCCCGCGAGGCCGTCGCCCTCCTCGGCTGGGCCACCGACGAATTGGGCGACGCCTGCGCCATTGCCGGCTTTCACTCCAACACCCGGCACGAGGTCCGCTACCACCACATCAAGGGCTTTGGCGAAGCCTGGGGCGATCCGGTCAAGGCCCGTCTGGCTGGCATTGAGTCCGGCTGGTCTACACGCATGGGCGCCGCGCTGCGCCACGCCGGGCGGATGCTCTCGGCGCGGCCGAGCGAAAAACGCATCCTGCTCCTGCTGACCGATGGCGAACCGGCCGACATCGACGTCAGCGACCCCGACTACCTGATCGCCGACGCCCGCCAGGCGGTCAGCGAACTGGCCGGTTCCGGCATCGACAGCTTCTGCCTCAGCCTCGATCCCAAGGCCGACGCCTACGCCGGCCGAATCTTCGGCCACCGCTGGCGCGTACTCGACCGGATCGAACGACTGCCGGAGCAATTACCCATGGTTTACCTGAACCTCACCCGTTGACGCCCGGTAATGCGACGCCTAGAGTTAAGCGATGCTGAAGCCACCATCTTCCCGATTCAGAGAACAATGAACTTCGTCCGCAACCTGACCCTGCGCCAACTCCAGATTTTCGTCGTCGCCGCCCGCCACCTGAGCTACGCCCGCGCCGCCGAAGAACTGCACCTGACGCCACCGGCGGTCTCCATGCAACTCAAGCAACTGGAAGACAACGTCGGCCTGCCGCTGTTCGAGCGCATGGGCCGGGGCGTCGCCCTGACCGGCGCCGGCGAACTGCTGGTACACCACGCGCTGCGCATCCTCGGTGAAATCAAGGATGCGGAATCCAGCCTGCAGGCGCTGGCCGGCGCTGAAACCGGGCAGATCTCGGTCGGCCTGGTGAGCACCGCTAAGTATTTCATGCCGCGCATCCTGGCCCAGTTCACTCGCGCCCACCCGGGCATCGACGTCCAATTCACCGTCGGCAACCGCGAGCTGCTGCTGCAGAAACTTCAGGATAACGCCATCGACCTGGCCGTCATGGGGCGCATTCCGAGCGAAGTCGACGCCCACGGCGAACCGTTGGCCAGGCATCCCTACGTATTGATCGCGCCGGCCGATCACCCGCTGCGCGAGGCCCGCCGCTTCGAACTGCACGAATTACGTCAGGAAACCTTCCTGCTGCGTGAAGAAGGTTCAGGGTCGCGGCGGGTGGCCGAGGAGATGTTCAAGAATCATCTGTTCACCCCGGCGCGCACGATCAGCATGGGCAGCAACGAGACAATCAAGCAGGCGGTGATGGCCGGCATGGGCGTCAGCCTGCTGTCCCTGCACACCCTGCCGCTGGAGCTCAAGACCGCCGAAATCAGCCTGCTCGACGTGATCGGCACACCGATCGAACGCACCTGGTACGTGGTGCACATGAACGCCAAACGCTTGATGCCGGCGTGCACGAACTTCCGGAATTTCCTGCTAGACGAGACAGCACCAGCGCTCGTCCAGGAGTTCGACCACTACCTGCCCCGGCTGACCTGAAGCGACAGCAGCAAAAACGAAGCACCAATGAAAAACGGCCACTCCGAAGAGTGGCCGTTTCAGTTTCTGAACCTAGCTAGGCTAGATTAGAAGGAGTGACGCAGACCAACGTTCAGGCCGCTGGTGTAGTTGCCGAGCAGGGCACCACCGGTACCGGCGACGGAGAACTCACCCTTGGCGTTGGTGTTGGTGCTCAGCTTGGCGTACGAAGCGTACACGTTGGTGCGCTTGGACAGGGAGTAGGTGGCACCCAGGGACCACTTGCTGACCTTGTCGCCGTCCAGGGCGGCCACATCGCCGTCAGACTTCAGACGGGTGTAGGAAGCCATGACATTGACAGCGCCGATCGGAGCGGAAACACCAACCATCCACTTCTTGTCCTTGTGATCCAGAGCGCCGACTTCGTCACGGGTCTGACCGTACAGGGCGTGCAGCTTGGCAGCGCCGAAGTCATAGGTACCACCCAGGTCGTAAACACGGGATTCAGCATTCAGCAGCTCGTTCTTGACTTTGTGGTAGTTCAGACCGACGAACACCGGGCCAGCGGCGAAGTTCGGGTTGATCGCCCAAACCTTAGTATTGGCGCTCTTGGCACCCTTCAGGGTGAGGACTTCATCGCCCAGGGCATCAATGGTGTAGCCGGCGATGACGTTGAAGCCACCGAAGGTCGGGGAGACGTAGGCAGCCAGGTTGTTCAGGCGGATTGCGCCGGCGGTACCAACGGCGGTATCGATCAGACGACCGGTAGCCATGGTATAGATGCCGCGACCGTAGGACACGTCACCCGAGGTGCCGGTGCTGAACGGATCAACCTTGAAGACCAGGCCGAATTGCGGGGTGTATTGACGACCGAAGGCGGCGGTACCGAAGTTGCCGGCCAGGGCGGCGAAGGCTTGACGACCGAAGATGCGGCCACCTTGACCCAGGGTGCCCTGGTCGAGGTTGAAACCGTTTTCCAGAACGAAGACAGCCTTCAGGCCGTTGCCCAGATCTTCCGTGCCACGGAAGCCGATACGGCTGCCGGATTGCTGGCCGCTGTCCAGACCGGTGCGGGCCTTCAGCTTGGCAGCCGGGTTCTTGGCTTCGGAGCCGGAAGCGTACTGGTAGCCGATGTCAGCGATACCGTAGATGGTGACGTTGGTTTGCGCGAAAGCAGCGGTGGAAGCCAGGCCGGCGACGGCCAGAGCGATAATCTTCTTTTGCATCAGAAAATCTCCTTAGTGGTTAGTTTTTGACCGGCGCCTTGCGGAACCGGCCAAGCTTTACCTCTCGGATCGAGAAGTTGAAGGGCATTGTGATGGTCGGGTGTGACAGCGGCAAGACTTAATCCCCTCGCTGGGTGAGACATTGTCACAATGTGTTGCTTCGATGCAACAGCACGAAACAAGCACTACGTCATACCCCACGAGTTCAGCAAAACAATCCTGCAAGTGCCTCACCAGGCTCTTCAGCGCGCATGAATGCTTCGCCGACCAGGAATGCATTGACACCACGTTCACGCATCAGAACGACGTCTGCCGCCCCGAGGATGCCGCTTTCGGTAACGACGATGCGTTCCTGCGGGATGCGCCCCAGCAGACCAAGGGTGGTGTCGAGGCTGACCTCGAAGGTGCGCAGGTTGCGATTGTTGATGCCGAGCAAGGGGGTCTGCAACAGCAGCGCGGCGTCGAGTTCCTCGCCGTTGTGCACTTCGACCAGCACGGCCATGCCGTAGTCCATGGCCTTACGCTCCAGTGCCTGCATTTCAGGCAGGCTCAGCGCGGCGGCGATGAGCAGGATGGCATCGGCGCCCATGGCGCGGGCTTCAGCGACCTGATACGCATCGACGATGAAGTCCTTGCGCAGCACCGGCAGGCTGCAGGCGGCGCGGGCGGCCTGCAGGTATTCGGGAGCACCCTGGAAATACTGGCGATCGGTCAGCACCGACAGGCAGGCGGCGCCGTGCTCGGCGTAGCTGCGGGCGATGTCGGCTGGCCGGAAATCGGCGCGGATGACACCCTTCGACGGGCTGGCCTTCTTGATTTCGGCGATTACGGCGGCTTGGCCGCAGGCGAGCTTGGCGCGGATGGCACCAACGAAATCGCGAGGCGCGGCTTGTTGCGCCGCTTCGGCCTCAAGTGCGGCGAGCGGCTTGAGCGCCAGACCTGCTGCGATTTCCTCGCGCTTGGTAGCGATGATCTTGTTCAGGATGTCGCTCATGCAGCCCCCAGGCGTTGCGTGGATTCGACGAACTGCGCCAACTTGGCCCGGGCAGCGCCGCTGGCGATGGCCTCGCGCGCCTTGGCGATGCCGTCGCCGATGCTGGCGGCAGCGTTGGCGACGTAGAGCGCGGCACCGGCGTTGAGGCAGACGATCTCGCGGGCGGCGCCCGGCTGATTGTCGAGGGCGGCGAGCATCATCGCCTTCGACTCGTCGGCACTGCCGACGCGCAGGTTTCTCAGCGACATCATCTGCAGGCCGAAGTCTTCCGGATGCACTTCGTATTCGCGGACTTCGCCGTCCTTCAACTCACCGATCAGCGTCGTCGCGCCGAGCGAGATTTCGTCGAGGTTGTCCTTACCGTGCACCACCAGCACGCGCTCGGCACCGAGGCGCTGCATGACGCGCACCTGGATGCCGACCAGGTCGGGATGGAAGACACCCATCAGCGTGTTCGGCGCGGCGGCCGGGTTGGTCAGCGGGCCGAGGATGTTGAAGATGGTGCGCACGCCCATCTCGCGGCGCACCGGCGCGACGTGCTTCATCGCGCTGTGGTGGTTGGGCGCGAACATGAAACCGATGCCGCACTGCTCAATGCAGGCGGCGACCTTTTCCGGCGACAGGTTGATGTTGGCACCGAGCGCTTCGAGCACGTCGGCGCTGCCCGAGCTCGACGACACGCTGCGCCCGCCGTGCTTGGCGACCTTGGCGCCGGCCGCGGCGGCGACGAAAATCGAGGTGGTGGAAATATTGAAGCTGTGCGCGGCGTCGCCGCCGGTGCCGACGATATCGACGAAGTGCTTGTCGTAAGGCACCTTGACCGGCGTCGCCAGCTCGCGCATGACGCTGGCGGCGGCGGCGATTTCGCCGATGGTTTCCTTCTTGACGCGCAGTCCGGTGACGATGGCGGCGATCATCACCGGCGAGACTTCGCCGCTCATGATCTGGCGCATCAGCGAGACCATTTCGTCGTGGAAGATTTCGCGATGCTCGATGACGCGCTGGAGGGCGGCTTGCGGGGTCATTGCTTGTGCTCCTCGAGGAAGTTGTTGAGCAGGTCGTGACCGCGCTCGGTCAGGATCGATTCCGGGTGGAACTGGACGCCTTCGACGGCCAGCGTCTTGTGGCGCACGCCCATGATCTCGCCGTCCTCGGTCCACGCCGTGATGTCGAGACAATCGGGCAGGCTGGCGCGCTCGATGGCCAGCGAGTGGTAGCGGGTGCAGGTCAACGGATTGGGCAGGTTGCGGAAGACGCCCTCGTTCTTGTGGTGCACCGGCGACACCTTGCCATGCATCAGCGTCCTGGCGTGCACGACTCGCCCGCCGAAGGCTTCGCCGATCGACTGGTGGCCGAGGCAGACGCCGAGCAGCGGAATCTTGCCGGCGAACTCCTTGATCGCCGCCAGCGACACCCCGGCCTGGGCCGGCGCGCAGGGGCCGGGCGAAATGACCAGGTAGTCGGGCTTGAGACGGGCGATCTCGGCCAGCGTGATGGCGTCGTTGCGGAAGACTTTCACCTCCTGGCCAAGTTCGCCGAAATACTGGACCAGGTTGTAGGTGAAGCTGTCGTAGTTGTCGATCATCAATAACATGGCTGCTCCCTCAATCCATCCGCGTGTTCAGGCCCTGCTCGGCCAGTTCGGCGGCGCGCAGCACGGCGCGCGCCTTGTTCCGGGTTTCTTCCCATTCGGAATGCGGATCGGAGTCGGCGACAATGCCGGCGCCGGCCTGGACGTGCAGCTTGCCGTCCTTGACCACGGCGGTGCGGATGGCGATGGCCAGGTCCATGTCGCCGTTGAAGCCGAGGTAACCGACCGAGCCGGCGTAGATGCCGCGCTTGACCGGTTCCAGTTCGTCGATGATTTCCATCGCCCGCACCTTGGGCGCTCCCGACACGGTACCGGCCGGGAAGGTTGCCTTGAGCACGTCGACCGCATCCAGGCCCTTCTCCAACCGGCCTTCGACGTTGGAGACGATGTGCATCACGTGCGAGTAACGCTCGATGACCATGCGCTCGGTCAGCTTGACGCTACCGATTTTGGCGACGCGACCGCAGTCGTTGCGACCGAGGTCGAGCAACTGGGTGTGTTCGGCCAGCTCCTTGGCGTCCGACAGCAGGTCTTCGGCCAGTGCCGCATCTTCCTCCGGCGAGGCGCCGCGCTTGCGGGTACCGGCAATCGGCCGCACGGTGACGCGGTCGCCTTCCAGCCGCACCAGGATTTCCGGCGAAGCGCCGACGACGTGGTAGTCCTCGAAGTCGAAATAGAACATGTAGGGCGACGGGTTGAGGCTGCGCAACGTCCGGTACAGCGCCAGCGGGCTGGCGTGGAAGGGCTTGGTCATGCGCTGCGACAGCACCACCTGCATGATGTCGCCGTCGGTGATGTAGTCCTTGGCCTTCTTCACCGCCTGCTTGAACGCCGCCTCGCCGAACACCGACACCGCCGGTTCCGAGTGCGCCGGCTTTTCGGCGGGAATGGTCACCGGCTGGCGCAACCTGGCCAGCAGTTCCTTGAGCCGGGCGCGCGCCTTCTGGTAAGCACCAGGGAAACCTGGTTCGGCATAGACGATCAGCGTCAGCTTGCCGGACAGATTGTCGACGACGGCGATTTCCTCGGACAGCAGCAACTGGATGTCGGGCGTGCCGATTTCGTCCGGGCGCTGGGTCCGGGTCAGCTTGGTCTCGATGTAGCGGATCGTGTCGTAGCCGAAGCAGCCGACCAGTCCGCCGAGGAAGCGCGGCAGGCCTGTCGCCTCGGGCGCCCGGAAGCGCTTCATGTAGCTGTCGATGAAATCGAGCGGGTTGGCGTCGTGCTCGCGCTCGGCGATGCGGTTGCCGGTGAGCACCAGCACCTCGTGGCCGGTGACGACGATGCGCGTCGGCGACGCCAGGCCGATGATGGAATAGCGGCCAAAGCGTTCGCCGCCCTGCACCGATTCGAGCAGGTAGGTGAACGGCCCGTTGGCCAGCTTCAGGTAGATCGACAGCGGCGTGTCGAGATCGGCAAACGTTTCCAGCGTGACGGGAATACGGTTGTAGCCTTGCGCGGCGAGCGCGTTGAATTCGGTTTCGGTCATGGGATACCTCGGGTACGACAACGATGACGGGGTGCTGCAACTGGGTGCGCCGACAGACTCGGCGCCAGACGGGCGAGAGATTATGGACGCCAGGGGCGCCAACGAAGCTCGATGATCCAGTTGCGGGAAGCAGTCATTTGTCGTGAGGTGTAGAGAAGGCCCGGCCGGAGGCAGCGGGTGGAACGCAGTCTAGCGCATGCGCTTTGCCGCTGTCCACCCGGTATCGCCTCAGACTTTGGCCAGTTCGCCGCGCAGGGCGGCAATGATCGAGTCGTAACGGTGTGCGTCGCTGTCCTTGCCGGCACCGTAGACGGCCGAACCGGCGACGAAGGCATCGACGCCGGCACGGGCGATTTCGGCGATGTTGCCGGTATTGACCCCGCCGTCGATCTCGAGGCGGATGCGCCGGCCGCTGTCGCGTTCATAGGCATCGAGCTTGGCCCGCGCCGCGCGCGCCTTGGCCAGCGTGCCGGGGATGAACTTCTGGCCGCCGAAGCCGGGGTTGACGCTCATCAGTAGGACGACGTCCAGCTTGTCCATGACGTAGTCCATGTAATCGAGCGGCGTCGCCGGGTTGAAAACCAGGCCGCCCTGGCAACCGGCGTCGCGGATCAGCGCCAGGGTGCGGTCGATGTGCTCGGAGGCTTCCGGGTGGAAGGTGATGATGTTGGCGCCGGCCTTGGCGAAATCGGGAACGATGCGATCGACCGGCTTGACCATCAGGTGCACGTCGATCGGCGCGTCGGTGCACGGGCGGATCGCCTCGCAGACGAGTGGTCCGATGGTCAGGTTGGGAACATAATGGTTGTCCATCACGTCGAAGTGAATCCAGTCGGCGCCGGCGGCGATGACGTTGGCCACTTCCTCGCCCAGCTTGGCGAAATTGGCGGACAGAATGCTCGGTGCGATGACGAAATCCCTGGCTGACATGATGCTTCCCTGAAAACAAGAGACCAAATTATCCCATGAGCGCCCCCGACAAGTACCGCATCGAAATCATCCCCACCCCGCAGTTCATTCCCGAGCAGTCCGACCCCGACGACAACCGCTACGTCTTCGCCTACACCATCGCCATCCGCAACGTCGGCAGCGTGCCGGCGCAACTGGTGTCGCGGCACTGGATCATCACCGACGCCAACAACCAGGTACAGGAAGTGCGCGGCTTGGGCGTCGTCGGCAAGCAGCCGCTGCTGCAACCCGGCGAGCGTTTCGAGTACACCAGCGGCTCATCGCTGACGACGCCGATCGGCACGATGAAGGGCAGCTATCAGATGGTGGCCGAGGACGGCACACATTTCGACGCCGAGATTCCCGAGTTCGTCCTGGCAATTCCGCGCGCGCTGCACTAGGGCGAAGCGGCCGCTGCCTGGTTCAGGCGTCCCAGGATACCTGTCCAGGTTTGATCACCGCAGCACTCATGGGAAACGCCGGGCAACAGCAAAACCCTGGCGCCGGGCGGCAGAGCGTGCCGCATGGCCGCGTAAGGCACGTTGTTGTCCTGCTCGCCGAAAACTGCCCAGCGCTCCACCCCGGGCCGCCAGTCAGATTGCCTGGCCACGTTCAACGACCCGGACAATGCAGAGTAGGCATGCAACTTCGTCCACTGCGCGTGATCGAGCGGCGCAGCCACTGCAATCACCTGCCGCACCTGCGGCACGCGCTCGCCGATCAGCATGGCCAACACCCCGCCGCCGGAGTAGCCAACCAAGCTCACCCGGCTGATCCGGGGATGACTTGCCAACCACTTGCTCAAGGCGTCACTCATCACCGCCACCACCTGCTCGGAATAACGGTGGCTGGTCCAGTCGCGCGGATGGCAGGGCGCTTCACCTGCACCGAGAAAATAGCAGGGACGACCGAGATAAAGCGCACCACCCTCATCCTGAGCCATCAAGGCGAGCGCGAGCGGCTTGCGCGGGGTGGGATCGGCGGCGATCAGTTCGCCGCCAGCGAGCCAGGGGCGACCATCACCTTCAATGTAAACCCGGACATCGGCACCCCGCTCGGCCAATGCCTGGCGTTCAAGCAGCAGCAATCGATAGCCTTGAACCTGCGCCACATCCTGCCTGAGCGGAACGCTGTCGCGAAGCGTCTCGAAACGGGCCTGCGAGCTGGCACAAGCGTTGAGGAGCAATGCCAGCAAGGCGAGAGGCAAAAAAGAAAAAGCTGGCGGTTTTTTCGTCGCCAGCTTTTCCATGATTCAGGGCTTCAAAAAAATCAGAAGCTCTGACGATACTTCAACTCAAGCGTGTAGTCACTGTACTTGCTGTTGCCAACGACGCTGTCGAGATTGACGAAGAAGGAACGCTCACGATCGATTTCCTTGCTGAAACCGAGCGCGACACGACCGTAATCGCGTTGTCCATCCACGCCCTTGACCCGGAACACGGTGTTCGCCGGATCGGCCACGAAGGCGGCGCTGACGGAGCGAGCGTCGTTGCTGAATTCATGTTCCCAGGCCAGGCTGCCGTTGATCGTCCAGCCGCCGCGCAGCTTGTACTCGGCGCCGATACCGATTTCGGAAACCAGGGCATCGATCGTGTTGTCCTTGTAGACCAGCGCGGCAGCGCCGCCCTTTTCACGATAGCCGTCGATGGAAACGTTGGTGTAGTGCAACTGTCCGAAGGGCTTGAGCGTGGCCGCCTCGTTGAGGGCGATTTCCTTGCTCACCCCGAACGACAGATTCCACTGGTTGGCATTGGTATCGCCGCTCAGCGCGTTACCTGCTGCCATGCGCTTGGTATCCAGGCCGACGCGACCGTAGCCGAACACCCCTTCCAGGAACCACGACGGCGAGAACTCGTAGGCGCCGTAAGCGGAAAGCATGAAGGTGCTGGCATCCGAGCCGCTACCCGGAATTCCCTTGACCTTGGAGTCGCTATTCACGTAGCCGACGGACGCGCCCAGCAGGAGCTTCTGGTTGATCTGCTTGTCGGCACCGAAAGCGATGCTGTAGGTGTCGGAACGGTAGCCGTTGATGCCATCGTCGGTGGATTGACGGGCCTCACCATAGGTACCGCGAACGAAGAAGCTGACGTCGCTGGCCGAATCGGCGCTGGCGCCGCCGCCCTTGACCCCGGCAGCAGCCAGGTCAGCATCACTGAAGCCGCCGCGGTTACCCGCCAGCGAGATGGCGCCTGAGGAGGAGCGGAGACCGATCCGCGCATCGGCGATACGGCTGAACAGAATGCGCCGGTACTGCGTCGCGCCACGGATAATCGAAGTCCGAGCCGAGAACAGGGTGTGCGGCAGCATCTGGTTGAGCTGGGCAAGCACCGCGGCACTGCTGCCGGAGAGCACCGGCAGACGGTTGGACCTGAGCAGCGCGCCGCACAAGACCTTGGCCGGGCCGCTGGCAATGCTGCAATCAACGCCGACCACCGCAGCCTGCTGATTCTGGGAAATCGCGGCGACGATGTTGGCGAGCTCCTGCGAGAGTGAACTCAAGGCGCTTACATCGGTATACACGCTACGCAACTGATCGATATCCATGACGGTACCGCCGGTTGCCAGGGCCAAGCGGGTGTAATCAACCTCGGTTGTTCCGTCAGCAGAGCGGAGAACATACCCCTGTACCTTGGTTACGACACCGGTTTTCGGATCCTTGACGAAGGCAAAACCGGTCGCCGGATCGGCGCCGACCACGGCAATAGCGGTATTACCCTGAGCGTCGCTCAGGCGCTGGCTGGCCACGCTGTGCAACACGATGTTCTTCTGGGACAGAAGCTGCTGCATCGTCGCGACGTTGGCCGACGCATTCGCCCCTGTGTTGTAAATCGTCTGGCCCTGCGGCAGGTTGCTGGTAACCGGCGTGCCACCGGTATCGATATCGCGGTCTTCGTCGGTAATCAGCAGAATGGACGCGCCTGCACCGCTGCGGAACTGGTAGTTGCGCAACACGTAGTCGATCATCCGGTACCCGTCCTCAGTCCCGCCGGAGGTTTGCAGCTGGGGCGTAACCAAGTTGAATTGCATCGCATTGCCCCAGACCGCATCGACGCCGCTCGACAGGTTGAGATGCCGGTACAGTGCAGAGCCACTCGTTTCGCGGCCAGCCTCGCTCGCTGAAACGAATTGGGAGGAACTACCACCGAAACCGCCAAGCCCGTAGCGGTTAACGGTGACGTTCTGGGTATTCAGGACATTGTCGAGGTTCTGGATGTACGATCCGATGAAAGCGTTATGCTCTCCGGACATCGAACCGCTCTCGTCGATGGCCACCACCATATCGATGGTGGAAGCAGCATTGGCTCCTCCCGCGATTGCCGACATGACTGCAGCACAAAGCAGACTTTTCTTGAAACCGACCATGACCCCTCCAGTATGATTTGTTGAACATGACAAGTGGCCAGGATTATCACACCCCATCGTCATGCAAACAACAATCTGCCAGCTGAAAACGCCCACAGCACAAGAAGTGAGACATCAAAGCAACAATCTGAGCAAAAGCTACACGCTCCTCGCGCCGATCTATGACCTGTTCGTCAACCGGGCGAGCAAGGCGATGCGCGCAGCCAGCCTGGCGACGTTGCCGACCAGGCCGGGCATGGTTCTGCTCGCCGGTGTCGGCACCGGACTCGACCTGCCACATTTGCCAGCCCATCACCGTTACGTGGGAGTCGATCTGACCGGCGCCATGCTCAGGCGCAGCCTGCCGCGCACCGGCCGGCTGGATTTCCGTCCGGTGCAGGGAGACGTGCATCGCCTGCCGTTTGCCGATGCCAGTTTCGACGCCGTCGTCGCCCACCTGATTCTGGCCGTGGTGCCACAGCCGGCGCTGTGCCTGGCGGAAATTTCGCGGGTATTGAAACCGGGCGGCGAGGCGCTGATCCTCGACAAGTTCCTGCGCCGCCAGCAGAAGGCGCCGTTGCGGCGCCTGCTCAATCCGCTAGCGCGGCGTATCGCCACCCGGTTCGACGTGGTTTTCGAGGACTTGCTCGACGCCAGCCCCGGCCTCGCTCTGCGCGACGACAGCCCGGTCCTCGCCGGCGGCTGGTTCCGCCGCATCCGGCTGGTCCGGCGCTGAATCGTCGCCGAGAGCATCGGCGATCCACGCCTGCAGCAAGGTCCAGGTGATGGCCAGGACCACCGGCCCGACGAAGATGCCGATCAGGCCGAAGCCGAGCATGCCGCCGATGACGCCGGCGAAGATCAGCAGCAAGGGGAGATCGGCGCCGCGCCGGATCAGCATCGGGCGCAGGAAGTTGTCGAGGCTGCCGACGATCACGCTCCACACCACCAAAAACACCGCCCAGCCGGTATCGCCCATCCAGAACAGCCAGCCGGCAGCCGGCAGCAGGACCAGCACCGGACCGACCTGGGCGATGCACAGCAGCAGCATCACCGCCGACAGCAAAGCGGCGAAGGGGACGCCGGCCAGCGCCAGACCGAGCCCACCCAACACCGTCTGCACCAGCGCGGTGACGCCGACGCCCAAAGCCACGCCGCGGATCGCCTGACCGGCCAGGATCACCGAATTCTCGCCGCGCGCACCGGCCAGACGGCGGCCGAAGCGGCGCACCAGGCGCGCCGCCGGTTCGCCGCCGGAATACATGATGGCGGCAATGGTGACGATCAGCAGGAACTGCACCAGCATGCCGCCGAGCCCGCCGACCTGAGCGAGCACCCACTTGCCGGTATCGGCGGCATAGGGCGTGATCTGGGCGATGATGCCGTCGGTGCCGCCCGCCGCCAGTTGCACCCACAGCCCGGCCAGCGTCGCACCGACCAGCGGCAGTTCGGCGATCCAGCGCGGCAGCGGCGGCAGACCGTTGGCGATCAGATGATCGGCGAGCGCAGTCAGGGTGCCGGCGTTGCCGGCGATGGTATCGACCGCCAGCCACAGCGGCAGCACCAGCAGCAACAGCATGGCCAGCGTCATCAGCGCGATTGCCGGCGCCCGGCGGCCGCCCAGCCGCGCTTCGAGCGCCAGGAAAGCCGGCCAGGTGGCGACGACGATCATCGCCGCCCACACGCCAGCAGCCAGGAAAGGCCGCAGCACCCACAGCGACAGGCCACCGAGGCCGACGACAAAAAAGATCGCCAGCGTGTTGCGGGTCAGGTCGCGGTGGATGTCGCGCATCGCTTAGGAGCGGTAGTCGGCGTTGATCTTGACGTAGTCGTACGAGAAGTCGCAGGTGTAGACCTTGGCTGCCGCGTCGCCGCGACCGAGGGCGACACGCACGGTGATCTCGGCCTGCGCCATCACCCGGGCACCGTCGGCTTCCTGGTAGGCTGCAGCGCGACCGCCATTCTCGGCGACCAGCACATCGTCCAGCCAGACCTTCACCCCATCGACGTCGAGATCGGCGATGCCGGCATAACCGACGGCGGCGAGGATGCGACCGAGGTTGGGGTCAGAGGCGAAGAAGGCGGTCTTGACCAGCGGCGAGTGGCCAATGGCGTAGCCGACCTGGCGGCATTCCTCGATCGTTTTGCCGCCCTCGACGGCAACAGTGATGAACTTGGTGGCGCCCTCGCCGTCGCGGACGATGGCCTGCGCCAGCTCGACCGACACGGCAACGATCGCCGCCTTGACCTCGGCCCAGCCGGCGTCGCTTGCCGAGGCGAAGCTGGCGCCCGACTGGCCGGTGGCGATCATCACGTAGGAATCGTTGGTCGAGGTGTCGCCATCGACGGTAATGCAGTTGAACGAAGCGTCGGCCGCCTCCTTGACCAGCTGGTCGAGCAGCGGCTGGGCGATGCCGGCGTCGGTGGCGAGGAAGCCGAGCATGGTCGCCATGTTCGGCCGGATCATGCCGGCGCCCTTGGAAATGCCGGAAATCGTGACTTTCCTGCCATTGACCTCGACCACGCGCGAGGCCGCCTTGGCCACCGTGTCGGTAGTCATGATCCCGTGCGCGGCGGCGTGCCAGTTGTCCGCCTTGAGGTCGGCGAAGACCGCCGGCAGGCCGGCCTTGATGCGTTCGACCGGCAGCGGTTCGAGAATGACGCCGGTGGAGAACGGCAGCACCTGTTCCGCCGCCACGCCGAGCAGTTCGGCGACCGCTTCGCAGGTCTGGCGGGCGGTCTGGCGGCCGGGCTCGCCGGTACCGGCGTTGGCGATGCCGGTGTTGATCACCAGGGCGCGGATTTCCTGGCCGCTCGCCAGATGCTGGCGGCACAGCTGGACCGGTGCCGCGCAGAAGCGGTTCTGGGTGAACACCCCGGCCACCGTGCAGCCGGCGTCGAGGGCAACCAGCGTCAGGTCTCGGCGGTTCTTCTTGCGGATTTCGGCTTCGGCGACGCCGAGGCGGACGCCGGCCACGGCGAACAGTTGATCGGCGGTCGGGGTGGCGTAATTGACGGGCATGGTAGGTGCTCCAACAGCATCAAGGCACCGCGAAGGGTGCCTTGGATCGGGTTACTGGAATTTCAGGACAACTTGCCGTGACACTGCTTGTACTTCTTGCCGGAACCGCAGGGGCAGGGATCGTTGCGCCCCACCTTCGGACCATTCTGCAGCGGTTGCGCCGGTTTGTCCTCCTCGTCGGCCAGCGCCTCGTCGTAACCCGCATGCTGGTACTTGACGTTGCTGACGTCGGCGTGCGGCGCGGTTTCCTCGACATCTTCCGGCGAGCGGATCTGCACGGTGAACACGACGCGGGTCACGTCACGGCGAACCTGTTCGAGCATGCCCTCGAACAACTCGAAGGCTTCGCGCTTGTATTCCTGCTTCGGATTTTTCTGCGCATAACCGCGCAGGTGAATACCCTGGCGCAGATGATCGAGGGCCGACAGGTGTTCGCGCCAGTGCATGTCCAGGCTTTGCAGCATGACATTGCGTTCGAACTGGTGGAAATTCTCGGCGCCGACCAGTTCGACCTTGGCAGCGTAGGCCTCGTCGGCACCGCTGAGAATGCGCCCGAGGATATCCTCGTCCGATAACGTGGGTTCGTCCTTGAACCACTGGGCCACCGGCGCGGCAATCTGCAGGTCCGAGGCCAGTGCGCGTTCGAGTCCTTCCATGTCCCACTGTTCCTCGACCGAGTCGGCCGGCACGTACAGCCGGAAAATGTCGGAGAGGACGCCATGACGCATGGCGGTGATGGTTTCGGAGATATCGTCGGTCTCCAGCAGTTCGTTGCGCTGCTGGTAGATGACCTTGCGCTGGTCATTGGCAACGTCGTCGTATTCGAGCAGTTGCTTGCGGATGTCGAAGTTGCGGGCTTCGACCTTGCGCTGCGCGGATTCCAGCGAGCGGGTGACGAGCGGATGCTCGATCGCCTCGCCTTCCGGCATCTTCAGCTTGTCCATGATGGCGCGCAGGCGCTCACCGGCAAAAATGCGCAGCAGCGGATCGTCGAGACAGAGATAGAAGCGGGAAGAACCGGCATCGCCCTGGCGACCGGCACGGCCGCGCAGCTGGTTGTCGATGCGCCGCGATTCGTGACGCTCGGAGCCGATGATGTGCAGGCCACCAGCCGCGAGGACGGCTTCGTGTACCTTTTGCCATTCGGCCTTCATCTCGGCGACCTTGGCGTCGCGGGCTTCCGTGGACAGCGCTTCGTCGCCGCGCACGGCATCAAGCAGCTTCTCGATGTTGCCGCCGAGGACGATGTCGGTACCGCGACCGGCCATGTTGGTGGCAATCGTGATCATGCCCGGACGGCCGGCCTGGGCGACGATCTCGGCTTCACGGGCATGCTGCTTGGCGTTGAGCACCTGGTGCGGCAGCTTTTCCTTGTCGAGCAGCGAGGACAGCAGTTCCGACGACTCGATCGAGGTGGTACCGACCAGTACCGGCTGACCGCGCTTGGCGCAGTCGCGGATGTCAGCGACGATGGCCGCATTCTTTTCGTCCATGGTCTTGTAGACCAGGTCGTTCATGTCCTTGCGCGTCATCGGCCGGTTGGTCGGGATGACCACGGTTTCCAGGGCATAAATCTGCTGGAATTCGTAGGCTTCGGTATCGGCCGTACCGGTCATGCCGGCCAGCTTGCCATACATGCGGAAGTAATTCTGGAAGGTGATCGAGGCCAGCGTCTGGTTTTCGGCCTGAATCTGCACGCCTTCCTTGGCTTCGACCGCCTGGTGCAGGCCGTCCGACCAGCGGCGCCCCGCCATAAGGCGACCGGTGAATTCGTCGACGATGATCACTTCGCCGTTCTGAACGACGTAGTGCTGATCCTTGTTGAACAGGGTCAACGCGCGCAGTGCTGCGTTGAGGTGGTGCATCAGGGTGATGTTGGCGGCGTCGTAGAGGCTGCTGCCCTCGGCCAGCAGACCGGCTTCGGCGAGCAGGATTTCGGCGCGTTCGTAGCCCGATTCGGCCAGGTGCACCTGGTGCGCCTTCTCGTCGACCCAGTAATCGCCCTCGCCTTTTTCTTCCATCGCCCGCGTCAGCTTGGGCACCACATCCTTCATCCGCAGATAGAGGTCGGTGTGGTCGTCGGCCTGGCCGGAAATGATCAGCGGCGTGCGCGCCTCGTCGATCAGGATCGAATCCACTTCGTCGACGATGGCGTAATTCAGGCTGCGCTGAACCCGCTGCCCGGCCGAATAAACCATGTTGTCGCGCAGGTAGTCGAAGCCGAATTCGTTGTTGGTACCGTAGGTGATGTCGGCAGCGTAAGCCGCCTGCTTGGCCTCGTGATCCATCTGCGACAGATTGATGCCGACCGAAAGTCCGAGGAAACGATGCAGCCGCCCCATCCATTCCGCGTCACGACTGGCCAGGTAGTCGTTGACCGTGATCACATGCACGCCCTTGCCGGAAATCGCGTTCAGGTAGGAAGGCAGCGTGGCGACCAGGGTCTTGCCTTCGCCGGTGCGCATTTCGGCGATCTTGCCGTAGTGCAGGACCATGCCGCCGATCAGCTGGACGTCGAAATGACGCATGCCGAGCACGCGCTTGCCGGCCTCGCGGACAACGGCAAAAGCCTCGGGCAGCAGGTCATCGAGCGATTCGCCATCAGCATGGCGCTTCCTGAATTCGTCGGTCTTGGCCTTTAGTTGAGCGTCATCAAGCGCCGCGATCTGCGGCTCCAGCGCATTGATGCGCTTGACGGTCTGGGAGTACTGCTTGATCAGCCGGTCATTGCGGCTGCCGAAAATCTTCTTGAGTAGGCCGGATATCATCGCGATGGAATAAGGAATTGCGCAGACGTGAGCAAAGAAGCCGGGATTCTAGCATGCCCGGTCTGCGTATCGAGGTCATGCCGGCGACGACCGGCACCCGGCTCAGGGGCGTCGCAGGCTGGCGACGTTCTCGCCGCGCTTGAGGAAAGCGGCCGGATTCTGGGGGACGCCGAGCATGCGTACCTCGAAATGCAGGTGCGGCCCGGTCGACCGCCCGGTCGAGCCAACCGCCCCGATTTTTTCTCCACGCCGGACAATCTGCGATTCGGCCACGTCCATGCGCGACAGATGCGCGTAGCGCGAAAGCAGGCCGTCGCCATGATCGATGTCGATCATGTTGCCGAATTCCGTATGGTAGGAAGCCGCCAGTACCACGCCATCTGCCGCTGCCACCACCGGCGTGCCAGGGGGCGCCGAGAAATCCAGCCCATCGTGACGCGAACGCAGGCCGGAGAAGGGATCGTTGCGATAACCAAAACTCGAACCAAAAACAGCGTTCTTGACCGGCAGGGTGGTCGGCATCAGGCGTTCCTCGACCCGTTTCTCGAGCAGTTTGAACTCCATGAAGGCCAGTTCGTCGGCCCGATAGTCAACAGCCTGGGCCAGGCGCTCGATCTCGCGTTGCAGCTCACTGGCCGACAGGGGGGCCGGCAGGAAGGGCCCGCCCTGGCCGGGACGGGCCTGAGCTTCGGCAGCAGTCTTGGATTTGATCCCAGCGAGATCGGAAACGCGCTCACCGAGTGAATCGAGTTGCAGCAGACGCCCCTGCAATTCACCGAGGCGGGTAGCCATCAGGTTGAGGTTATTGGTGATGTAATCACGGGTCTGCCGCGTCTCCTGCTGCTGCACGGAAAGGAGGATGTTCTCGACGATGGGCAGGCGGAAATGCAGGGAGATGAAGGAAAAGAAGACCGAAGACAGAAATACGAGGAAGAAGAACACGGCCAGCACGCCGACCACATGCCGCGGCATAATGGTGATCGTACGCGCCGACTTCAGATGGCGAGAAACAACGATAATCTGCACGGATCCTCCTATGTACAAAGCGCCTGAGCACTACCTTGACGCCGATGCCGCGGTCGGCCGGGTGATGGCCCACGCCAGACTGCTGCTGAAGCTCTCCAGCCGATTCGACGAGCTAGCCCCCGGCTCACTGCGCCATGCAGCGCATGTCGCCAATTACAAGTCGGGGAAGATTGTCATCCACGCCGAAAACGGCGCAGTCGCCGCCAAATTGCGCCAGCTTAGCCGGCGACTATGTGGCGAGTTATCTTTAGAAGGGGCCGAGTGTAACGAGATCGAGGTAAAAGTTCAACCACGACAATCCTTATACCGATCAACCACTTCCACCATCAAGCCCATTTCCGGCAAGGCAGCGGAGGTGTTACGCAGCACGGCCGAGGCGATGCCGCCGGGCAGACTGCGCCAGGCGCTCGACACACTATTGCAGCGTTCGCTCAGGTTGGAGTGATTGGCCTCAGGCGGCCTGCGCCAGCCAGCGGGTGACGCCCTGCGGGGCATCGGCTTCCTGGGCGAAGCTCACCAGTTCCCAGGATTCCTGCTGTTGCAGCAACGCGCGCGCCAACTGATTGTTCAGGGCATGACCGCCCTTGTGCGAGCTGTAGTCCGCCAGCAGGGGATGACCGAGCAGATAGAGGTCGCCGACGGCATCCAGGATCTTGTGCTTGACGAACTCGTCGCCGTAGCGCAAGCCATCCTGGTTGAGCACGCGGAACTCGTCGAGGACGATGGCGTTTTCCAGACCACCGCCGAGCGCCAGGCCGTTCTCGCGCAGGTATTCGACTTCCTGCATGAAACCGAAGGTGCGCGCCCGTGAGACTTCGCGCACGTAGGACTGTTCGGCGAAGTCGATCACCGCCTTCTGCGCCGACTTGTCGATGGCCGGGTGGTTGAAGACGATGGAAAAACTCAGGCGATAGCCTTCATAGGGCGTGAAACGCGCCCATTTGTCGCCGTCCGTCACTTCGATCGGACGGGTGACGCGGATGAATTTCTTGGCGGCATTCTGCTCCTCGATGCCCGCCGACTGGATCAGGAACACGAAGGGTGCGGCCGATCCGTCGAGGATGGGCACCTCCGGCGCGTCGATATCGATCCAGGCATTGTCGATGCCGAGGCCACACAGCGCCGACATCAGGTGTTCGATGGTACCGACCTTGACCCCGTCGCGTTCCAGACAGGAACACATGCGGGTGTCGCCGATCAAAACCGCCTGCGCGGGAATGTCGACTGGTTCGGGCAGATCAACGCGACGGAAGACAATGCCGGTATCCGGAGCGGCCGGGCGCAGGGTCAGGTTGACCTTGACGCCGCCATGCAGACCGACGCCCGAGGCAGAAATGACCGTCTTCAGCGTACGTTGCTTGAGCATTGTTGTTTTAAGTCTTTGAATGATTGGGGAAGGCGGCGCATTTTAGCACAATGCGCCGCCACCCTTTTTCAGAGAGAGTTTTTGTTACAGATCAGTCCGCCTGCTTTCTCAGGAAGGCCGGAATGTCGTAACGGTCGACCCCGCTGTTGGCCAGCGCCTCGACGGTGACGTTGCGCTTGCGCACGACGGCCGGCACATCGGCAATCTGGTTGTAGTCGATGGCCGAGCCGCTGTTGAAGGCGACGGCATCGTGCGTGCCGGTGGCAACGGCTTCGACCATCGGCGTGTTGATCACCTCGAAGTTCTGACGCTTGGCGGCAGCCTGGCCGAGGCCGGTGGCGACCACGGTGACGCGCAGGGCGTCGCCCATCAGTTCGTCGTACACGGCGCCGAAGATGATGTGAGCGTCGTCGGCCGCGAAGGCCTTGACGGTGTTCATCACCTCATTGACTTCCTTCATCTTCAGGTTGCCCTTGGCAGCGGTGATGTTGACCAGCACACCACGGGCACCGGACAGATTCACCCCTTCGAGCAGCGGCGAGGCAACCGCCTGTTCGGCAGCGATGCGCGCGCGGTCAACACCGGCGGCAGCGGCAGAACCCATCATGGCGCGACCCATTTCGCCCATCACCGTGCGCACGTCTTCGAAGTCGACGTTGACCAGGCCCGGGTAGGTAATGATTTCGGCGATACCGCCGACCGCGTTCTTGAGCACGTCATCGGCCGCCTTGAAGCAATCGTCGACGTCAGCGTCGTCGCCCATGACTTCCATCAACTTGTCGTTGAGGATGACGATCAGCGAATCGACATGCTTGGAAAATTCGGCGATGCCGGCTTCGGCCGACTTCATCCGCTTGCCGCCCTCGAAGCTGAACGGCTTGGTCACCACGCCAACGGTCAGGATGCCCATTTCGCGGGCGATCTCGGCGACCACCGGGGCCGCGCCGGTACCCGTGCCGCCACCCATGCCGGCAGTGATGAAAGCCATGTGGGCGCCGGTCAGCGCCTCGCGGATTTCGTCGCGATGCGCGTCCGCCGCCGCCTTGCCGGCTTCCGGCTTGGCGCCGGCACCGAGCCCGGTCTTGCCGAGCGACAGCTTGCTCGACGCGGCATTGCGCGCCAGCGCCTGGGCATCGGTATTGGCGGCGATGAATTCGACGCCGTTCACCCCTTCGCGAATCATGTGCTCGATGGCATTGCCGCCAGCACCGCCCACCCCGAATACCTTGATCACGGTACCGAGTTCTTCTTCCTTCTCGATGATTTCAAACATGACGACCTCCTCTGAAAAAACCGTTCAAAAACAAATCAGAAATTCTTGGAAAACCACTGTTTCATGCTGGAGAAGACATCCTTGATGCCCTGCTTCTCCTGAATCTTCTGGCCGCGCTTGCGCTGCGCCTGGGCTTCGAGCAGCAAGCCGTAGGCAGTCGAAAAACGCGGGTTCTGGACCACGTCGGACAAACTGCCGGCGTACTTGGGATTACCCAGACGCACCGGCATGTGGAAGATTTCCTCGCCCAGTTCGACCATCCCCGGCATGGCGCTGGCGCCGCCGGTGAGGACGATGCCCGACGACAGGACTTCCTCGAAGCCGGCCCGGCGCAACTCGTGCTGGATCAACTCGAACAACTCCTCGACCCGCGGCTGGATCACGTCGGCCAACGCCCGGCGGCTCAGCTTGCGGCTCGGCCGGTCGTCCACCCCGGCGACGTCGAGGTTCTCCGAAATGTCGGCCAGTTGCGCCAGGGCGCAGCCGTACTTGCACTTGATGTCTTCGGCCTCGCGCGTCGGCGTACGCAGCGCCATGGCGATGTCGTTGGTGATCTGGTCGCCGGCAATCGGAATCACCGAAGTGTGGCGGATCGCGCCCTGGGTCCACACGGCGATATCGGTGGTGCCGCCGCCGATGTCGATCAGGCAGACGCCGAGATCCTTCTCGTCCTCGGACAGGGTCGCGTAGCTGGAAGCCAGCGGCTGCAGCACCAGGTCGTTCACTTCCAGGCCGCAGCGGCGCACGCACTTGACGATATTCTGCGCCGCCGACACGGCGCCGGTGACGATGTGCGTCTTCACTTCCAGGCGCATGCCGCTCATCCCGATCGGCTCGCGGATGCCGTCCTGGCCGTCGATGACGAATTCCTGGGTGAGGATGTGCAGGATTTCCTGCTCGGCCGGAATCGGCATCGCCCGCGCCGTCTCGATCACGCGCTCGACGTCGGCCTGCGTCACTTCCTTGTCCTTGATCGCCACCATGCCGTTCGAGTTGAAGCTCTTGATGTGGCTGCCGGCGATCCCGGTATACACATGGCTGACCTTGCAGTCGGCCATCAATTCGACCTCCTGGATGACGCGGCTGATGGTGTGCACCGTTTCCTCGATGTTGACCACGACGCCCTTCTTCAGCCCCCGCGAATCCTGCGAGCCCATGCCGATCACGCTCAGACGGCCCTCGTTGTCGAGATCGGCAACCAGCGCCACGATCTTCGACGTACCGATGTCCAGGCCAACCACCAGGTCCTTGTTGTCCCTGCTCATAGTCTTACTTTCCCTTCCCCTCGCTCGCGATCTTCATCGCGAAGCCGTTCGGATACCTCAAATCCACAACCGTCGGCGGTACCGTCAAACCGGCCACCATCGACGGATACACCGCCACGAAACGTTCCAGGCGCGGCTCGACCGGCAATTTCGGGTTTTCCCGGCCGATTTCCAGACGCATGCCGTTCTCCAGCTTCACCTGCCAGGCCAGCCGCGGCGACAGGGAAACCTGCCGCGCCCGCTCGCCGATCGCCGCCAATTTCTGGTTGAAGGTGACGAAGCGCTCCAACACCTCGTGCGCCGTTCCCGGCGGTCCCGACAACAAGGGGAGAGCCCGCATCTCGTTGTCCGGCATCAGGGCAGCGAACACTTCGCCATGGCTGTTCACCATTTCGGCAAATCCCTCGCCCCAACGCGCCACCGCCTTGTGTTCCTCGATCGACACTTCCAGCTGGGCCGGCCACACCCGGCGCACATGCGCCCGCCGCACCCAGGGCAACTGCTCCAGCGCCACCCGCACCGCTTCCAGGTCGAGGCTGAAGAAATTGCCGCGCAAGGCCGACGGCAGCACCTGCTCGATTTCGCCACGGCGCACATGCGCCAGCGGCTCGACGAACACCACCTGCTTGACCGGCAAGGACGGCACCCGCACCAACCAGACGGCGCCCGCCGCCAGCAAGGCAGCCGCGCCGACCAGCATGAGCAGGTCGGCGATTGCGGTCAGCAGTTGCGGTTTGTGCCACATTCATCGTCTCAGTCGTTGGCGGCCAGTTCGAGGACGCGGCGCACCAGCGCGGCGTAGTCCATGCCCGCCGCCCGAGCGCCCATCGGCACCAGCGAATGGTCGGTCATGCCCGGCGCGGTGTTCACTTCCAGGAAATAGTGATTGCCGTCCTCGTCCATCAGAAAATCGACCCGCCCCCAGCCGCGCCCGTCGAGCATGCGGAATGCTTCCAGCGCCTGCGCGCGGATCTGCATTTCCTTCGCTTCCGGCAGGCCGCAAGGGCAGAGGTAGCGGGTGTCGTCGCGGTTGTACTTGGCTTCGTAGTCGTACCACTCGGTGGCCGGCTCGATCTTGATGATCGGCAGCACCTGGTCGCCGACGATACCGACCGTGTATTCGCCGCCCATCACACCCTTCTCGACGATCACCAGCGGGTCGTGGCGAGCCGCTTCGGCGTAGGCTGCCTTCAGCTCGCCCGGTGCCTTGACCTTGGTCACGCCAATCGACGAACCCTCGCGCGCTGGCTTGACGAACAACGGCAGGCCGAGCTCTTCCTCGATGTCGGCGAAATCCGAACCGGCGTTGAGCAGCGCATATTCCGGCACCGGCAGACCGGCGGCCTGCCACATCAGCTTGGTGCGGAACTTGTCCATCGCCAGCGCCGAAGCGAGCACGCCGGAGCCGGTGTAGGGGATGTGCATCACTTCGAGCGCGCCCTGGATCGTGCCGTCCTCGCCATGCCGACCGTGCAGCGCGATGAAGGCACGGTCGTAGCCCTTCAGCGCGTCGAGCGGCTGGCTGGCCGGATCGAAGGGATGCGCGTCGATGCCCTGCCCCTGCAGCGCGGCCAGCACGCGCGCACCGCTGTTCAGGGAAACCTCGCGCTCGGCGGAAGTACCACCGAAGAGGACTGCAACCTTGCCGAACCCGCTCATTTGTCTTCCACCAGTTTGCCGGGCACCGCACCGATCGAACCGGCACCCATGGTCAACACCACGTCACCATCGCGGGCGACATCCATGATCGTTTGCGGCATCGCCGCGATGTCCTCGACGAACACCGGCTCAACCTTGCCGGCGACACGCAGGGCGCGCGCCAGCGAGCGGCCGTCGGCAGCGACGATGGGCGCTTCGCCGGCGGCGTAGATCTCGGCCAGGCACAGTGCATCGACCGTCGACAACACCTTGACGAAATCCTCGAAGCAGTCGCGGGTGCGCGTGTAGCGGTGCGGCTGGAAGGCCAGCAGCAGGCGACGGCCAGGGAACGCACCGCGGGCAGCGGCCAGCGTCGCCGCCATCTCGACCGGGTGATGCCCGTAGTCGTCGACCAAGGTGAAGCTGCCGCCCGTCGGCAGGGCAACTTCGCCGTAACGCTGGAAGCGCCGACCGACGCCCTTGAACTCGGCGAGCGCCTTGACGATCGCCGTATCGGCGATACCGAGCTCGGTGGCAACAGCAATCGCCGACAACGCGTTGAGCACGTTGTGCATGCCCGGCGTGTTCAGCGTGATGTCGAGACGCGAGGTCGTGCCGTTGACGCGGACGCAGGTGAAACGCATCTGAGCGCCGTCGGCGACCACATTCTCGGCACGGAAATTGGCTTCCGGGCTCAGCCCGTAAGTGACGATCTGCTTGCTCACCTGCGGCATGATCGCGCGCACGTTGGCGTCGTCGGCGCAGAGCACGGCGACGCCGTAGAACGGCAGGCGGTTGAGGAAATCGACGAAGGCGCCCTTGAGCCGCTCGAAGTCGTGGCCGTAGGTTTCCATGTGGTCGGCGTCGATGTTGGTGACCACAGAAATCACCGGCGACAGGAACAGGAAGGAGGCGTCGGATTCATCCGCCTCGGCCACCAGGAAATCGCCGCTGCCCAGCCGCGCATTGGCGCCGGCAGCATTGAGCCGGCCGCCGATGACGAAGGTCGGATCGACGCCGCCTTCGGCCAGGATGCTGGTGACCAGGCTGGTGGTGGTCGTCTTGCCGTGGGTGCCGGCGATGGCGATGCCGCGCTTGAGGCGCATCAACTCGGCCAGCATCTGCGCCCGCGGCACCACCGGAATGCGCTTGTCGCGGGCGGCGATGACCTCCGGATTGTCTTCCTTGACTGCGGTGGACACCACCACCGCATCAGCCCCGGCGATGTTTTCCGCGGCGTGGCCGATGGTCACCCGCACGCCCTCGCCTTCCAGGCGGCGCGTCGTCGCGCTGGCGGCGATGTCCGAACCGCTGACCGTGTAGTCGAGGTGGGCGAGCACTTCGGCGATGCCGCTCATGCCCGAGCCGCCGACGCCGACGAAGTGGATGTGTTTGACCTTGTGTCTCATTTGGCAGCTTCGATACAGAGATTGACCACGTCCAGCGTGGCATCCGGCTTGGCCAGGCTGCGGGCCTTTTCGGCCATCTCCAGCAGCTGGCTGCGCGAGTAGTTGCGGATCAGCGCGATCGCATCCGGTGTCAGTTGGCTTTGCGGCAACAGGAAGGCGCCGCCGACATTGACCAGGAACTTGGCGTTGGCCGTCTGGTGGTCGTCCACCGCATGCGGGAAGGGCACCAGGATGCTGGCCACGCCGACCGCCGCCAGTTCGGCTATGGTCAGCGCACCGGCGCGGCAGATGACCAGGTCGGCCCATTCGTAGGCACCGGCCATGTCCTCGATGAAGGGCACGCAGTGGGCCTGCACGCCGACCGCGGCGTAGGCCGCCTTGAGCGCATCGATGTTTTTCTCACCGGCCTGGTGCACGATCTGCGGCTGCTGGTCGGCGGCCAGCAGCGCCAGGCCCTGCGGGACCGTTTCGTTGAGCGCCTGGGCGCCCAGGCTGCCACCGATGACCAGCAGGCGCAGGGCGCCCTCACGGCCGGCGAAGCGCTCGGCCGGCGCCTTCACGGTGGCGATTTCCGGCCGCACCGGGTTGCCCAGCCAGACCCCCTTGTTCAGTACCTCCGGGAAACCGCTGGCAATGCGGTCGGCAACACCGGCCAGCACCCGGTTGGCCAGGCCGGCGACCGAATTCTGTTCGTGCAGCACCAGCGGCACCCCGCTCAAGGCCGCCATCATCCCGCCCGGGAAAGTGATGTAGCCGCCCATGCCCAGCACCACGTTCGGCTTGACCTGGCGGATCGCCTGCCAACCCTGCCAGAAGCCGCGCAACAGGTTGACCGGCAACAGCAGTTTGCGCAACAAGCCCTTGCCGCGTAGCGCGGCAAAACGCACCCAGACCATCTCGAAGCCCTGCTGCGGCACCAGGCGCGCTTCCATGCCTTCTGGATTGCCCAGCCAGACCACGCGCCAGCCTGCGTCACGCAGCTTGTCGGCAACGGCCAGGGCCGGGAAGATGTGGCCGCCGGTGCCGCCGGCCATGATGAGGATGGTTTTGCTCATAGTTTCCCTCCCCGCATGAGTTGCCTGTTCTCCCAGTCAACCCGAAGCAGGATCGCCAATGCCACGCAGTTGGCGAGGATGCCCGAGCCGCCGAAGCTCATCAGCGGCAGGGTCAGGCCCTTGGTCGGCAGCAGACCGACGTTGACGCCCATGTTGATGAAGGACTGGACGCCCAGCCAGATGCCGATACCCATCGCCACCAGCGCCGGGTAGAGACGGTCAAGTTGGACGCATTGGCGACCGATGGCGAAGGCGCGCTGGACGAGCACGGCGAACAGGGCGATCACGGTCAGGACGCCGACGAAACCCAACTCCTCGCCGATCACCGCGAGCAGGAAGTCGGTATGTGCCTCGGGCAGATAGAACAGTTTCTCGACGCTGGCGCCGAGGCCGACGCCGAACAGTTCGCCGCGACCGAAGGCGATCAGCGAATGCGACAGCTGGTAGCCGCGGCCAAAAGCGTCGGCCCACGGGTCCATGAAGCCGAAGATCCGATCTCGCCGGTAGGGCGAGACGATGATCATGATCGCGAAGGCGATCAGCAGGCCGACGATCAGCAGCGCGAACATGCGCGCCTTGAGGCCGCCGAGGAAGAGGATGCCCATGGCGATCGAGATGATGACCACGAAGGCGCCAAAGTCCGGCTCCTTGAGCAGCAGGATGCCGACCAGTGCCATGGCGGCGAACATCGGCAGGAAGGCCTGCTTCAGGTCGTGCATGACGTTGATCTTGCGGATCGTGTAGTCGGCGGCGTAGAGCACGGCAAACAGCTTCATCAGCTCGGATGGCTGCAGGTTGGCGAAACCGAGCGGTAGCCAGCGGCGGGCACCGTTGACGTCGCGGCCGATACCGGGAATGAGCACAATCGCCAGCAGGACCACACCAACCATGAACAGGATCGGCGCATAGCGTTGCCAGGCCGTCAGCGGCAACTGGAAGGCAACCGCCGCCGCGACCAGACCGATGCACAGGAAAATGGCGTGGCGGATCAGGTAGTAGGCCGGCTGGTGATTGGTGAAGCGGCCGGCCTCGGCGATGGCGATCGACGCCGAATAAACCATCACCAGACCGCCGAGCAGAAGCAGCAGCGCCGACCATAGCAACGCATGGTCGATTTCGGCGACCTGGCGACGCGGCGAATCGAGTGCCGAGACGATCATGCGGTCAGCCCTCCGACGGCGTCGATGAAAGCCTGCGCGCGGTGCGCGTAGTTGCGGTACATGTCGAGGCTGGCGCAGGCCGGCGACAGCAGCACGCAGTCGCCCGGCTCGGCGCGGGCGGCCAGCCAGCGCACGGCGGCTTCCATGTCGCCGACGATGACGGTCGGCACGCCGCAGCCTTCGATGGCCATGCCGATGGCCGCCGCGTCACGGCCGATCAGCGCGACGGCGCGACCGTGTTCGGCGAGCGCCGCCTTCAGTGGCGAAAAGTCCTGGCCCTTGCCATCGCCGCCGAGGACGATGGCAACCTTGCGGCCCATGCCCTCGATCGCCGCCAGCGTGGCGCCGACGTTGGTGCCCTTGGAATCGTCGACATAGAGAACGCCACCGATCTCGGCCACCGTCTCGACCCGGTGCGGCAGACCGCGGAAGGTTTTCAGCGGCTCGACCAGACGCTGCGGCGCGACGCCCACGGCCTCGCACAGCGCCAGCGCCGCCATCGCGTTGGCGGCGTTGTGCAGACCGCTCAGTTGCAGGTCGGCTAGCGCAACCAGCACCTCCCCGCCGCGCACAATACTGCCGTTGACCAGTCCGTAATCGGTCCCCCGCGGCGCCGCGTTTAGGCCGAAAGTAACCATCTTGCGGCCACAACGGCCATTGGCCATCGACCAGTCGTCGTCGCGGTTGAGGATCATTGCACCTTTACCCTGGAAGACACGCGACTTGGCGGCGGCGTACTCGGCCAGGCTGCCGTTGTAACGGTCGAGATGATCTTCCGAGAGGTTGAGCACGGTTGCCGCAGCGGCGTTGAGGTGATGCGTCGTTTCCAGCTGGAAACTGGACAGCTCGACCACCCAGACCGCGGGCAGCTGGCCGGCGTCCTGCGCGTCCATCAGGGCGTCGAGTGCCGACGGCGAGATGTTGCCGCAGGCAACTGCCGGCACGCCGGCACCGTTGAGCAGATGGGCGGTCAGCGCTGTGGTGGTGGTCTTGCCGTTGCTGCCGGTGATGGCGACGATCCTGGAATCAGGCACCTGCTCGCGCACACCAGCGGCAAACAGTTCGATTTCCGAGATCAGCGGCAGACCACAAGCAGCAATCGCCGGCGTCGCCTTGGCCACGCCCGGCGACAGGGCGACCACTTCGCAGCCGGCAAAGGTGGCGGCAGTGAAAGCCCCGGCCAGCAGTTCGGCGCCGGGCGCAACGCCTTGCAGGGTATCGACGTTGGGCGGGTTGTCGCGCGAATCGGCGACGCGCACGAGGGCGCCTTGGCGATGCAGCCACTTGGCCATCGCCAGCCCGGACTCACCGAGTCCGATCACCAGAACGCGTTTGCCCTTGAGTTCCATTCAGCGCAGCTTCAAGGTCGCCAGTCCGATCAGGACCAGCATGATGGTGATGATCCAGAAGCGGACGACAACCTGCGTCTCCTTCCAGCCCGTTTGTTCGAAGTGGTGGTGCAGCGGCGCCATGCGCAGGATGCGCCGGCCCTCGCCGAATCGCTTCTTGGTGTACTTGAACCACGACACCTGCAGCATCACCGACAGCGTTTCGACGACGAAAACGCCGCCCATGATGAAAAGGACGATTTCCTGACGGACGATCACGGCGACGGTGCCGAGCGCGGCACCAAGCGCCAGCGCGCCGACGTCGCCCATGAAGACCTCGGCCGGATAGGCGTTGAACCAGAGGAAACCAAGTCCGGCACCGACGATGGCGCCGAGCAGGATGCACAACTCGCCGGCCCCCGGCACGTAGGGAATCAACAGGTATTTGGCGTAAACCGCGTTGCCGGTGACGTAGGCGAAGATGGCAAAGGCCGCGGCAACCATCACCGTCGGCATGATCGCCAGACCGTCCAGACCATCGGTCAGATTGACCGCGTTACTGGTGCCGACGATGACGAAGTAGGTCAGCGTGATGAAACCGACGATGCCGAGCGGATAGGCAACGCTCTTGAAGAAGGGCACGATCAGTTCGGTCTGTGCCGTCGACGTCGCCGAGAAGGCCAGGAACAGGGCGGCACCGGCGCCGAGCACCGACTGCCAGAAGAATTTCCAGCGACTGGCCAGCCCGTTCGGGTCACGGTAGACGACCTTCTTCCAGTCGTCGTACCAGCCGATGATGCCGAAGCCCAGGGTGACGACCAGCACGGTCCACACGTACTTGTTGGACAGGTCGCCCCACAACAGGGTGGTCAGGCCGATGGCGATCAGGATCAGCACACCGCCCATGGTCGGCGTTCCCGACTTGACCAGGTGCGTCTGCGGGCCGTCGGTGCGCACCGCCTGGCCGATCTTCTTGGCGGCCAGCCAGCGAATCACCGCAGGTCCGGCGGCGAAGGAAATGAGCAGCGCGGTCATCGCCGCCAGCACGGTACGCAGAGTGATGTAATTGAAGACATTGAAAAAGCGAATGTCCTGGGCGAGCCATTGGGTAAGAGCCAGCAGCATCAGTTTTCCTCCCCGGTGGCGACGGCCAGCGCGTCGGCCACCCGTTCCATTTTCATGAACCGCGAGCCCTTGACCAGGACCGTGGTTTCCGGCCCCAGCTCCTTGTCGACCGCGGCGATCAGCTTGTCGACGTTGCAGAAATGGCGGGCGCCTTCGCCGAAGTTGCGCACCGCCTGCTGGCTGGCATCGCCCAGGGCAAACAGGCGATCGACGCCCTGGCTCTTGGCGTAGCCGCCGATCTCGTCGTGGTACTGGCCGCTGCCCTCGCCAATCTCGCCCATGTCGCCGAGGACCAGCACCTTGCGGCCGATGGTCGAAGCCAGCACGTCGATGCCGGCGCGCACCGAATCCGGATTGGCGTTGTAGGTATCGTCGAGGATCTGGGCACCATTGCGCCCCGGGCGCCGCTGCAGGCGCCCCTTGACTCCGGCAAAGCTGGCCAGGCCGCGGGCGACAACTTCCAGGGGTACACCGGCGGCAAGGCAGGCGGTCGCTGCTGCCAGCGCATTGCTGGCATTGTGCCGACCGGGCACGCCGAGAACGAATTCGGCCTCACCTTCGGCGGCCTGCAAGGTCACGGAAATCTCCAGACCGTGCTGGCGCAGGCTGGCGCGCACATCGGCCGGGCGGTCGATGCCGAAGCTGCGCACCGGCTGGGTACCGACCAGCTCGCGCCAGAAATCGGCGTAGGCATCGTCGGCGTTGATCACGGCAACGCCGTCGGCCGGCAAGCCGGCGAAGATACTGCCCTTTTCCCGGGCGACTTCGTCGAGGTCGCCCATGCCCTCCAGATGGGCACGCTGGGCATTGGTGACCAGGGCCACGGTCGGCGCGCCGATGGCGGTCAGATAGGCGATTTCGCCGGGATGATTCATGCCCATCTCGATCACCGCCGCGCGATGCGAGTCATTCAGGCCGAGCAGCGTCAGCGGCAGACCGATGTCGTTATTGAAATTGCCGCGCGTCGCCAGCACCGCATCGCCGAAAGCAAGCCGGAGAACGCTGGCGATCATTTCCTTGGTCGTGGTCTTGCCGTTCGAGCCGGTCACGGCCAGCACCGGCAGCTTGTGCTGGCGGCGCCAGGCGGCAGCGAGACGGCCGAGCGCCAGCCGGGTATCGTCAACCAGCACCGCCGCCGCGCCTTCAGGCAAGTTGCCGGCGTCGGCCACCAGGAAAGCGGCAGCGCCGGCAGCCGCAGCCTGGCCGAGGAAATCGTGGGCATCAAAACGCTCGCCGCGCAGGGCGATGAACAGTTGGCCGGCGGCAACCGCTCGGGTATCGCTGGAGACGCCGACGATGCGCACATCGGCGCCGATCAGTCGACCGCCGACCGCAGCGGCGACCTGGGACAATTGCCAGTCGATCATGCGTTCACCTTTTTCTTTCCCTGGCGCTGCGCCAGTGCCGCCCGAGCCTCGACCAGGTCGGAGAAGGGCTGACGCTGGCCAGCGACCTCCTGATAATCCTCGTGCCCCTTGCCGGCGATCAGGACGACGTCGGCGACTTCGGCTTCGTTCACCGCGCGGCGGATGGCCTGAGCCCGGTCGGCTTCCACTTCGGCGCGGCTCATGCCGGCCAGGATTTCGTCGATGATCGCCGCGGGCGGCTCGCTGCGCGGGTTGTCGCTGGTGACCAGCACCCGGTCGGCGCCATCCTGGGCGACGGCGCCCATCTGCGGCCGCTTGCCGCGGTCGCGGTCGCCGCCGCAACCGAAGACCACCGCCAGGCGACCACCGCGCACCGAGGCCAGGGGACGCAGCGCCGCCAGGGCGTTGGCCAGGGCATCCGGCGTGTGCGCGTAGTCGACCACCACCAGCGGTTCGCCGATTCCGCCCAGGCGCTCCATGCGCCCCGGTGGTGGCGTCAGTTCGGAAAGACGACGACCGATTTCCGCCGGCATCATCCCGGCGTCGTGCAAGACGGCCGCACAAGCCAGCAGGTTGGCAACGTTGTAGCGCCCGAGCAGCGCCGTATCGACCATCGCCCGCCCGCTCGGCATCACCACCTCGAAGCGTTGCCCGCAGGGCGTGTCGACCAGCTTCTCGGCCCGCACCAGCGCGGGAAAATCGCGGCGCGGCGGCAGCATCGAGTAACCGATCACGCGCATTGCCGTGGTTTCACGCATCAGATGAATGCCAAACTCGTCGTCGAGATTGATCACCGCGGTACGCAGGCGCGGCCACAGGAAGAGCTTCTCCTTGGCAGCCGCGTAGGCCTCCATGGTGCCGTGGTAATCGAGGTGATCGCGGGTCAGATTGGTGAACACGGCGACGTCGACGCGCAGACCATTCATCCGCCCTTCTTCGATACCGATCGAGCTCGCTTCCAGCGCACACGCCGCCGCTTCCTGGCTGCGGAATTCGGCCAGGTAGCGCATCAGGGTGGTGGCTTCCGGCGTGGTGAAACCGGTCGTGGTGAGTTCGCCGGGAAAGCCGACGCCGAGCGTGCCCACCACCGCGCACGGCCGCGGATAGACACGGCCGAGACACTGGCTGACCGTCGTCTTGCCGTTGGTGCCGGTGATCGCGATCACCGACATGCCCTCGCTCGGGTGCCCGTACACCGCGTGCGCCAGCGGACCGGCCAGCGCGCGCAGGCTTTCGGCCTCGAGGTTCGGCACCGTCCACGCCGGATTCCAGGCAAAGCCACCGCCCGGCTGCCAGACGACAGCAACCGCACCGCGGGCCAGGGCGTCGCCGATGTAGGCACGGCCATCGGCCAGATCCCCAGGATAGGCCAGGAAGATATCGCCAGCCTGCACCTGGCGGCTGTCGTCGGCAACGCCGCCGGCGCTGACGCCGAGGGCTTCCAGACGGTCGAGAATGGCTCGTGGCGTCATCACATCCGCCCCTTTTGATCGTTCACTGCTGCCACCTGTACTGGCGCGTCGGGCGGCACGCCCAGCGTGCGCAAGGCCCCACCCATCACACCGGAAAATACCGGGCCGGCAATTTGCCCGCCGTAGTAACGCCCTGCCGACGGCTCGTCGAGCATCACGGCGACCACCAGGCGGGGATTGGAAATCGGGGCGATACCAACGAAGGAGGAGATGTACTTGTTGGCGTACACGCCGCCTTCGAGCTTGTGTGCGGTGCCGGTCTTGCCGCCGACGCGATAGCCCGGCACTGCCGCCTGCGTCGCCGTGCCGCCGGGTTGCACCACCAGTTCGAGCATGGCCTTCAGCTCGCGGGCGGTTTGCGCCGAGAATACCGGCTTGCCGCGGACCACCGGCTCCTCGGTGCGCAGCAGTGAAACCGGAACGATGTCGCCATCGCGGGCGAACACCGTGTAGGCCCGGGCCAGCTGAATCAGGCTCACGGAAATTCCGTGTCCGTAGGACATGGTCGCCTGCTCGATCGGCCGCCAGTTCTTCCAGGCCCGCAGGCGCCCGCCAACCTCACCCGGGAAGCCGAGCTGGGGCGATTTGCCGAAACCGAGGTTGTCGAACATCTCCCACATCGATTCAGCAGGCATGCTCAGGGCCATCTTGGTCGTCCCCACGTTCGACGACTTCTGCACCACTTCGGCGACGGTCAGAATCTTGTGCGCATGGGTGTCGCTGATCACTGCCCGACCGATGGTGATCCGCCCTGGCGACACGTCGATTGGCGTGTCGTAGCGATACTTGCCCTTTTCCAGACCCAGGGCGACGGTAAACGGCTTGAGCGTCGATCCTGGCTCGAAGGTGTCGGTCACGGCCCGGTTGCGCAGCTGCTCGCCGCTCAGCTTGGCCCGGTTGTTCGGGTTGTAGGTCGGCCAGTTGACCAGGGCCAGGATTTCACCGGTACGGGTATCGAGCACCACTACACCGCCACCCTTGGCATGGTGCTCGGCCACCGCCGCCTTGAGATGGCTGTAGGCCAGGTACTGGATCTTCGAATCGATGGCCAGGGTGATGTCGGTACCATCGCGCGGCGGCCGGGTGGCGCCGACATCCTCGATAATGCTGCCACGGCGATCGCGGATTACCGTGCGGGCCCCGGGTCGTCCGAGCAGCGACTGCTGGAAGGCCAGCTCCACGCCTTCCAGCCCCTTGTCGTCAACGCCAGTAAAGCCCACCAGATGGGCAGTCATCTCGCCGGACGGGTAGTAACGCCGATATTCCTTTTCCTGGTGGATGCCGGGCAGTTTCAGTGCCGCAATCTGTTCTGCGGTCTGCGGCGGCACCTGCCGCTTGATGAAGACGAAGGTCTTTTCCGAGGCCAGGCGGGCATCGAGTTCGCGCACCTTGAGTTCGACCAGCTGTGCCAGCTGGCGCTTCTGTTCGGCACTCATCGTCCGCGCATCGGTAGGAATCGCCCAGATCGAGCGCATCGGCGTCGACACCGCCAGCATGTCGCCGTGGCGGTCGGTGACCTTGCCGCGCATTGCCGAGATCTCGATATCGCGCAGATAGCGCGAATCGCCCTTCTCCTGCAGGAAATCGTTGTTGATCACCTGCAGGTAGAAGGCACGCAGCAACAGAACCAGGAAGGCGCCCATCAGGAGCAGGCCGACCATGCGCGAACGCCAGCCCTGCAGGGCCAGCTCGAGGATCGGGCTTTCCGTGTAACGGTGTCCGCGTTGCGGGCGACGACGCACGACCATCAGCGCACCTCCCCGCTCACCGGCACCGGCGGAGCCGGGCGCATCGGCGGCACTTCCATGCGCAGACGCTCGCGCGCGATCTTCTCGATGCGTGGATGGGTCGCCCAGGTCGACATCTCGATCTGCAACTGACCGAACTCGATGTCCAGTCGACGCACTTTCTCCTGTTCAGCCTCCAGGGCCTGGAACAGCTTGCGCCCACGATGCTGGGCGGTAACCACCGCCAGCGCGCAGAGCACGAGGACAAACACGAGAAAGAGATTCAGACGGAACATCAGACTTTCTCCGCCACCCGCATCACCGCGCTGCGCGCCCGCGGATTTGCCACCACTTCATCGGACGATGGCTTGACTGCCTTGCCGACCAACTTCAGCTTCGGCTTCGGCAATTGATCGGCGCGCAGGGGCAGCCCCTTGGGCAGGGCATCGGCGGTTGACTGCGCGCGCATGAAGTTCTTCACGATGCGGTCTTCGAGCGAATGAAAGGAAATCACCACCAGCCGGCCACCGGGCTTGAGCAACTCGAGGGCCTGCGGCAGAACTACCTCCAGCTGGCGGAGTTCCTGATTGATATGAATCCGTAGAGCTTGAAAGCTGCGCGTCGCCGGGTCCTGCCCTGGCTCACGGGTGCGCACGGCCTCGCGTACGAGGGCCGCGAACTGAGCTGTTGTGACAATTGGTTGTTCGCCCCGAGCAGCCACAACCTTCTTTGCAATCTGGAAAGCAAACCGTTCTTCGCCATAATTCTTGATGACCTCCGTAATTTCCCGCAATTCGGCCCGCGCCAGCCACTCGGCCGCCGTCTCACCCTGCGTCGTATCCATACGCATGTCGAGCGGCGCGTCGTAACGGAAGCTGAACCCCCTCCCCGCATCGTCGATCTGCGGCGACGACACCCCCACATCCAGCAACACCCCATCCACCGCGTTCACACCGGCCTCAGCCATGGCCTCGGCGAGCTCGCCAAAGGCCCGATGCAGCAGGCAAAAACGCGGATCGACCAGACTCGCCCCGGCCAGCAGCGCCTGCGGATCGCGATCGAGCGCCAGCAGCCGGCCGTTGTCGCCCAGCCCATCGAGAATTCGCCGGCTGTGCCCACCACGCCCGAAGGTGGCGTCCACGTACACACCGTCTTTCTTGATTGCCAGGGAATTCACCGCCTCGTCGAGCAGCACCGTGACATGGGCGCCGCCGGAGCTCACAGCACAAGATCTCCGAGACCGGCCGGCAGGTCGCCGGTAAGCGCCTCGGCTGCGAGGTCATTCTGTTGCTGCCAGCCGGCTTCGCTCCAGATTTCGAAATGACTACCCATGCCGACCAGGTAAACGGTCTTCTCGAACTGCGCATAGGCACGCAACTCGGGGGCTATGAGCAGACGGCCGGCCGAATCGGGCTCCTCGGTACGGGCATTACCGACCATCACCCGCTTGATCGCCGCCGCCCGCGGATCGAGGCTGGAGGCTTTCAGAATCTGGTCGCGGATCGGCTGCCAGGCTGGCGCCGGATAGAGCAACAGGCAACGATGCGGATGCGCGGTCAGAACCAGCGAACCCTCACCGGCGGCGAGCAGGACGTCACGGTGCCTTGCCGGAATGGCAAGCCGTCCTTTCGCATCCAGGTTGAGTGCCGCAGCCCCCTCGAACATCCCCGTTTACCCACTTTTCAACACGTTTACCCACTTTAGAGCATGTCATCTGTTGCGTCAATAGAAAAACCGGGGATTTTTTCTTACGCAACAATGACTTAGCGGCCTTTTCGCAGAAGCAAAAGACAACAAAAAAGCCTTGAAAATCAAGGCTAGAAAAAATTAACTTAAAGTGGAATATCAGGAGTTTTTCGCCACCAAGGGCGACGCACACGACATATTGATGTGTGGCTTTTTGTGGGAAATGGGAAACAGCATACACCGCTTCCCGAAGGACGACAGCAAGTCGTCGGCGTCGCCCACGCGGCGCCGGAAAGGAGTCACTTCAGCGACTTCAGCTTCTGCTCGAGGACATTGAGCGGAACAGCACCGGGCACGCGCTCGCCGTCGGCGAAGAACAGGGTCGGCGTACCGGTGATATTGAGCTTGCGGGCATATTCCTGGTTGCGGGTGATCGCAGTGGTATCGCAGTTATCGCGCCCGCCCGGCGTCTTGCCATCCAGGATCCAGTCGTTCCAGGCCTTCTGCCGATCTGCCGAGCACCAGATCTGACGCGATTTCTTCAGCGAATCCTCGGACAGGATGGGCAGCAGGAAGGTGTAGATGGTCACGTTGTCGAGCTTTTCGAGATCCTTGGCCAGACGCTTGCAGTAACCACAATTGGGGTCCTCGAAAGTCGCCAGGACCCGCTTGCCGTCGCCCTTGACCTGCTTGATCGCCCGGTCCAGCGGCAGGTCCGAGAACTTGATCGCGGTCAGCTGGCGCAGGCGGTCGTCGGTGACGTTCCGGTTGGTCTTGAGATCGATCAGGTTCATCGCGTGTGGCGAACGGATCAGATCGCCGCCGACCAGCATGGCCGAGACCTTGTCGTCGGTGTAGAACAGATTGCCGTCGGCGTAAACCTCGTAAAGACCGAAATAGCCGGCCTTGGTGACGCTCTCGACCTTGATGCCCAGCTTGGCCTCGATGGCCTTGCGGATCTCGGCTTCATTCGCATGCGCCGTTGCGACCAGGGCCAGCATCGAGAAGAGCAGGACAGACAGGGTTTTGACGGACATTCAATTCTCCTAAATCGCCCCCAGGGCGTAACGAACCAGAAAACTCTTGGCCACCGGCAGGCGGTCAGTCAGCCCCAGGCCGATGTTGCGCAAGGGGCGCAGCACCGGTGAAGGGCTGGCAAAAAGACGCCGCAGGCCATCGGTCGTCGACTGCAGCAGCAGGATCTCCTCACGCCGGGCGCGCTGGTAAGCCTGCAGGAAGCGCAACTGACCAATATCCTCCCACGGACGGCTGGCCAGCAGCCGCTCGGCCAACTCGCGAGCGTCCTGGAAACCCAGGTTGATGCCATGCCCGGACAGCGGATGAATGCCATGCCCGGCGTCGCCGACCAGCGCCAGACGCGGCGCTACGATCTCAGGCACGCGCATCAGGCGCAAGGGAAAAGCCTGCGGCGCGGTAATCAACTCCAGCGTTCCCAAGACATTGCCACCCGCGTCAGCCACCTGCTGACAGAATTCCGTGGCAGGCAACGCACACAACGCATCCGCCGCCGCGTCCGGCGTAGACCAGACGATGGAGATGCGGTTCCCGGGCAGCGGCAGCCAGGCCAGCACGCCGTCGTCGCGGAACCACTGCCAGGCAATGTTGCGATGCGGCTTGGCGCAGGCAAAGTTGGCAACCACGCCCTTCTCGCCGTAATGGCTGTTGATCGCCGTCAGGCCAGCCGCCTCGCGCACCCAGGAATCGCGACCGTCGGCACCAACCAGCAGCGAGGCCGACAGCGCCTGCCCGTCATCGAGGGTCAGATGCGCGGCCTGATGGCGGAATTCGAGGGCAAGCGGCCGACCGACGAACAACTGCAGATTCGACTGCCGCTTGAGATTTTCCCAGAGCTCGCAGGCAATCAGCGACGATTCCATGATCGAGCCGAGGTTGGGAACACCGGTCTGGAAGGCCGAAAATTCCAGCGCCCCACCCGCATCGCCGCGCACCTGCATGGCGCTGATCGGCGCTACCCGGCCTGAATCGAGGTGCTTCCAGACGCCGATGCCGTCAAGAAACTCGGCATTGGCCGGACTGATTGCATAAACCCGCGCGTCCCAACCGTCGGGGCGTTGCGGTGGCCGGGACTCGACCAGGGCGATGCGCAAACGGCTGTTGCGCAGGGCAACAGCCAGACTGGCGCCAGCCAGGCCGCCGCCAACAATGATCAGGTCAAAATGCTGCATGCCGTATCCGGCGGATCAATTTCTGCCGTTCAGGCTGCATCACCGCCGCCGGGTTTGCCGCCCGGGCGAGGACGCCGGTTGTTCTTGGTCCGCGGACGATGCTTCTTCGCCTGCGCACCGGCGCCTGGGCCGGCGGCCCCTGGGTTGCCACCCGCGGCATGAGCCGCGCCACCCGACTTGCCGTGACGGGGTTGGTTGTGCCGCGGCTGCCCCCCCTGGGGCTCGCTGCCAGACACGCGGTTACCCGGCGCCAGCTGGATCTCCAGCTCAATGATCTCGTCCCACACTTCGTCGCTGCGATCCCGCTCGGGAACCGACAGCAACTCGCGCAGACGCCGACGCATGTCGAGCGGCTGGAACTCCGGCTGCGCGACCTCGACGGGCGTGTTTTCGGACTGCTCGGCCTCAGCCGGCGTTTCTTCTATCTGGGTATCGCTGTTCGGATTGTTCATCGCAAAATAAAAAGCGGAGCCCGTATTTGACGGCCCCCGCATTGATTGAAACCACGATTATTTCTTCTTCGCGCCTTTCTTGGGCGCAACGGCAGCCTTGAAGGCCGTACCAGCGGTGAACTTCGGCACCGTGGTAGCCGGGATCTTCAGCGTGGCGCCCGTCTTCGGATTTTTGCCGGTACGTGCGGCGCGCGGAGCAGACTTGAAAGTGCCGAAACCGACGAGCGTAACCGACTCGCCCTTGGCAACGGCCTTCACTACCGCGCCGACGATGGCCGACAGCGCCTTGTCAGCGGCGGCCTTGGTAATACCAGCTTCTTGTGCAGCAACTTCGACCAGCTCGGATTTATTCATCTAAGTGCCTCCTAGTTACCCAATCAAGTTAAGAAAACTGGCCGTTTAAACGGCAGCGCAATAAAAGTAGCATACCTTTCCGGCTTCGTGTTGGCCCTTCTGCGCTGACACAGGGGATTCCAGGGCTTTTTTCGGTCATCATATGGTGAAAGCGCCAATGGCAATCAGGAAAAATAGCGGGCCGCTATGTGGCATATTTACGCAATCAATTGGATCAATAAGGACTAGCGTCCTAACATTGATCCCGTTGTGAAACCCAACCACCAAGGAGAAAACGAATGTCGCTCATCAATACTCAGGTTCAACCGTTCAAGGCCCAGGCTTTCCACAACGGCAAGTTTGTCGAAGTCACCGAGGCCAACTTGCTGGGCAAGTGGTCGGTCGTGATCTTCATGCCGGCTGCCTTCACCTTCAACTGCCCGACCGAAGTCGAGGATGCCGCCGAAAATTACGCCGAATTCCAGAAGGCCGGCGCCGAAGTGTACATCGTCACCACCGACACCCATTTCTCGCACAAGGTCTGGCACGAAACCTCGCCGGCCGTCGGCAAGGCCCAGTTCCCGCTGGTCGGCGACCCGACCCACGCCCTGACCCGCGCCTTCGACGTGCATATCGACGAAGCCGGCCTGGCCCTGCGCGGCACCTTCATCATCGACCCGAGCGGCACGATCAAGACCATGGAAGTGCACGACAACGCGATCGCCCGTGACGTGGCCGAAACCCTGCGCAAACTGAAGGCCGCCCAGTACGTCGCCTCGCACCCGAGCGAAGTGTGCCCGGCCAAGTGGAAGGAAGGCGCGAAGACCCTGGCCCCTTCCCTGGACCTGGTCGGCAAGATCTAAATTCCGCTGCCAGCAACAAGCAAAGACGGCCCGGCGCCAGCCCGGCCGTCTTTTTTCATTGGGCAACCAGGCGCCACAATGAGGTCACTTCGGCGGCCCGCGCCGCGTGCAGCGGGTCGTCGCGATCCTGCGCCTTGCCGTGCCGCGGCCGGGTATCGAGGCGAGCGGCGATGCGCAGACCGGCGCCGGCAATCCAGCCTTCCAGTTCGCCGGGCGCGCGCAGCCCGAGATGTTCGGCCAGATCGGACATGATCAGCCAGCCCTCGCCGCCCGGGCTCAGGTGGTCGGCCAGGCCGCCCAGGAAGCCGCGCAGCATGCGCGATTCGGGGTCGTAGACCGCGTACTCGACCGGCGAGGTCGGCTGCCCCGGCAGCCAGGGCGGATTGCAGACGATGAGTGGCGCCCGCCCGTCGGGAAAGAGGTCGGCCTCGACGATGCGCACCTGTTCACCCAAGCCTAGCCTTTCGACGTTCTCGGTGGCGCAGGCCAGCGCCCGCGGCGCCATGTCGGTGGCGACGACCTGCAGCCCGCGCCGGGCGAGTACCGCGGCCAGCACCCCGGAACCGGTACCGATGTCGAAGGCCAGTGCGCAACCCGCCGGCAATGGCGCCTGCGCGACCAGGTCGACGTACTCGCCGCGCACCGGCGAGAAGACGCCGTAATGCGGATGGATGCTGCCGCCAACCGCCGCGACCGGGACGCCCTTCTTGCGCCATTCGTGGGCACTGACCACGGCCAGCAGTTCGCGCAGCGCCACCACGCTGTTGCTGCCGTCCGGCTTGCCCCAGGCTTCACGGCAAGCATCGCGCACGTCCTGGGCGCGGCGCAGCGGCAGCTTGTAATCGGGGCCGAGCGGCACCAGCAGGCGGGCGAGCAGCGCGGCACGCTGGCCCTGGGTGGCACGATGGCGGGCGAAGGTTGCCAACGGCGTCGCCGCCGGCTGACAGCGGAATTGCCGCTCGGCGCGCTGCGTCAGCGCCTGCAACAGGCGCCGGGCGCTCGGCCAGTCGCCGCGCCAGAGCAGGGTTTCACCGGCCAGCAGACGGGGCCAGGCAAGATCGGCGGACAGTGACTCATCAATCACGTCGACCGCTGCCGGCGGCGGCAGGCCGGCTTCGGAACGCCAGCGCGCGTTGCGCGGCCGGCCGGCATCGGACCAGGAGATTCGGGGTGGGCTGATTTCGGACATGGCGCATTGTAGGCCAGCCGCTTGCCCTTACAATCCTTCCACCCCAACCCGCCGGACCCCGACCATGCGTTTCTCAGGCACCGACACCTACGTCGCCCCGCGCGACCTGACCCTCGCCGTCAATGCCGCCATCGCCCTGCAGCGACCTCTGCTGATCAAGGGCGAACCGGGCACCGGCAAGACCCTGCTCGCCGAGGAAGTGGCCGGCGCACTGGGCCTGCCGCTGTTCCAGTGGCACATCAAATCGACCACCAAGGCGCAGCAGGGCCTTTACGAATACGACGCCGTCTCGCGCCTGCGCGACTCGCAACTGGGCGACCCGCGCGTCGCCGACATCGCCCACTACATCGTCCCCGGCGTGCTGTGGCAGGCCTTCGAGTGCGACACGCCGTCGGTGGTGCTGATCGACGAGATCGACAAGGCCGACATCGAATTCCCCAACGACCTGCTGCGCGAACTCGACCGCATGGAGTTCCACTGCTACGAGCTGCAGAAGACGATCCGCGCCCGCCACCGGCCGCTGATCGTCATCACCTCGAACAACGAGAAGGAACTGCCCGACGCTTTCCTGCGCCGCTGCTTCTTCCACTACATCAAGTTCCCCGACCGCGAGACGATGCAGCGCATCGTCGCCGTGCATTTCCCGACCCTCAAGCAGGAACTGCTGCGCGAAGCGCTGGAAGTCTTCTTCGAGCTGCGCGAGGTGCCCGGCCTGAAGAAGAAGCCGTCGACCAGCGAACTGATCGACTGGCTCAAGCTGCTCTTGGCCGAGGACATCCCGCCCGAAGCGCTGCGCGCCAAGGACGCCAAGGACGCGATCCCGCCGCTGCACGGCGCGCTGCTGAAGAACGAGCAGGACATCCACCTGTTCGAGCGGCTCGCCTTCATGGCGCGGCGCAAGGCCCCCTGAAACCGCGATGCTGGTCGACTTCTTCCTGCACCTGAAGACCCGGCAGATTCCGGTGTCCACGCAGGAACTGCTGGCCCTGCTCGAAGCGCTGCAGGCGCGCCTGGTCGGGCCGGACATCGACGACTTCTACCTGCTCGCGCGCACGCTGCTGGTCAAGGACGAAAGCCATTACGACCGCTTCGACCGCGCTTTCGGCGAGTACTTCAAGGGCATCGAGCAACTGCCCGGACTGGACGCCGAGATCCCGGAAGACTGGCTGCGCCTGGCGGCGCGCCGCCATCTTTCCGAAGAAGAGCGGAAAAAGCTCGAACAACTGAGCTACGAGAAGATCTTCGAGCGCCTGCGCGAGCGCCTCGCCGAGCAGAAGGAACGCCACGCCGGCGGCAACAAGTGGATCGGCACCGGCGGCACCTCGCCCTTCGGCCACGGCGGCTACAACCCGGCCGGCGTACGCATCGGTGGCGACTCTGCCGGCAACCGGACGGCGATCAAGGTCTGGGAACAGCGCGCCTACCGCAACCTCGACGACCAGGTCGAACTCGGCACGCGCAACATCAAGGTCGCCCTGCGTCGGCTGCGCCGCTTCGCCCGCCAGGGCGCGGCGAGCGAACTCGACCTCGACGGCACTATCGCCGGCACCGCCCGCAACGGCGGCTGGCTCGACCTGCACCTGCGGCCGGAACGCCACAACGCGGTCAAGGTGCTGCTCTTCCTCGACGTCGGCGGCTCGATGGACGACCACATCCAGGTCTGCGAGGAACTGTTCTCGGCCGCTCGCGCCGAGTTCAAGCACCTCGAACACTTCTACTTCCACAACTGCGTCTACGAGCACGTCTGGCGCGACAACCGGCGCCGCCACGACCAACGCCTGTCCACGCTCGACCTGATCCACACCTACGGCCGCGACTACACGCTGATCTTCGTCGGCGACGCGACGATGAGCCCCTACGAGGTCGACCACCCGGGCGGCAGCGTCGAACACTGGAACGAGGAAAGCGGCGCCGTCTGGCTGCAGCGCCTGGTCGCCGCCTGGCCGCGCGTCGCCTGGCTCAACCCGGTGGGCGAGGATTACTGGCAATACACCCCGTCGATCGCCGCCATCCGCCGCCAGATCGGCGACGAGCGCATGTTCCCGCTCACCCTCGACGGGCTGGAACGGGCGATGCGCCGGCTGGCCAGCGCGCGGGGTTAAGGCAGGAAATCAGGTGGAAAGCCGGCCGATAAGCCGGGTTCTGTTCCCCTCTTGCGAGGTTCGGCAATCATTCCTCTAGGCCTGCCGTCACCGACAGGCTCAAGCAACCTACCCGGAAGCAGCGCGGGCCACGCCTCAGCTTCCCTATTTGGTCTTGCTCCGGATGGGGTTTACCAAGCCACTGAACGTTACCGTCAGCGCGGTGAGCTCTTACCTCGCCGTTTCACCCTTACCTGTGCGTCTTGCGACGCCATCGGCGGTCTGTTCTCTGTTGCACTTTCCGTTGCCTTCGTCTTGCGACTTATAGCACCCAGCCGTTAGCTGGCATCCTGCCCAATGGAGCCCGGACTTTCCTCCCGACACTTGCGTGTCCAGCGATTGCCTGGCCGACTTTCCGCGGCGGATTATACGCGCCGCCGGGCACTCAATACGGCAACAGGCGATAAAGACGCAATTCGATGCACTGCGGCGGGTTGCCGTCGGCCTCGCGCCGGGTTTCCAGGCGGCGCTCGGAATGCGCCAGGTCGATGGCGAAGCGGGCCCTGTACAAATGGGTGATCTCGCTGGAAATTTCGGGAAAGCGGTCGTCGGTTTCGCCCTCTTCCGGGTCTTCAGCGGTCAACAGGAAAACCGGGCAATTTTCCGGCGTCAGCCGGCGCAGGTGTTCGACATAGCCACTGCGCGCGCTTTCCGGCAGCGCAGTCAGCGCGGCGCGGTCATAAACGGCGGCAATCGGGCCGAGGTGCTCCGGCCTCAACGCAAAAAAATCGCCGCAGTAGATGCGAATGGCGCCGTGCTGCCACAAGGTCAGCGCCCCCTGCTTGCTCCGTCTGGGCTGCACACGCTGCAGACGAAAGAAGTCGCGGACAGCAACCGGGCTGAGTTCGCAACCGATCACCTGGTGCCCCTGCTCGGCCAGCCACACCAGATCGAGGCTACGCCCGCACAGTGGCACGAAAACCGTGCTCCCCGCCGGCAGACCGAGGCTGGACCAGTAATGCGCAAGCAGCGGATTGACTTCCGCCTGATGGAAGGCCATCCGGCCGTCGCGCCAGGATTGTTGCCAGAGTTCGTTGTCGGGGCTGCTCATGGCGGGTCCAGGGCGGGAAAGCCCGAGCCTAACACCGAATCGCCCGCCGCCCCGGCAGGAATCACACGAAATCGACCGGCAGCGCAGTCCGGTCAACCACCTTGCGCAGCACGAAACTGGTATGCACGCCGGTCACACCCTGGATGCGGGTGATCTTGTTGAGCAGCAGGTCCTGATAGGCGTCCATGTCGCGGACGACGACCTTGAGCTGGTAGTCCGACTGCTGGCCGGTGATCAGCAGGCATTCGAGCACTTCCGGGATTTCGCTGATCGCCGTTTCGAGGTTGGCGAAGCGCTCCGGCGTGTGCTGGTCCATCGAGATGCCGATCAGCGCCATCAGCGTCAGGCCCAGCTTCTTCGCATCGAGCAGGGCGCGGTAGCCGGCGATCAAGCCGGCCTCCTCCAGCGTGCGCACCCGGCGCAGGCAGGGCGACGGCGACAGGCCGATGCGGTCAGCCAGTTCCTGGTTGCTGATCCGCCCATCCTGCTGCAGGACAGCGAGAATTTGCCGGTCGTAACGATCTATCGTCAATTGATTGCCCATTGTTCTTCCAGTACGCAATTTTCTGCCAATTTGAATGGAAATCATGCCACAAAACGCAAGCACCTGCCGAGCGCTTTTGCTTAATATTTCGCCATCGCAACAGTTTCCCGGAGCCGTCCCATGTCGCAGCAGAAATCGTCCAAATACGTCGCCTTCCCGCCGGTCGGCCTCACCGACCGCCAATGGCCGAACCGCGTCATCGACCAGGCGCCGATCTGGATGAGCACCGACCTGCGCGACGGCAACCAGGCCTTGTTCGAGCCGATGAACGCCGACAAGAAGATGCAGATGTTCAAGACGCTCTGCCAGATCGGCTTCAAGCAGATCGAGATCGCCTTCCCATCGGCCTCCGAAACCGAATTCGGCTTCGTCCGTCGCCTCATCGAGGAACAGCACATCCCCGACGACGTCACCATCGAAGTCCTCACCCAGGCGCGCGAGCACCTCATCCGCCGCACCTTCGAATCCTTGAAGGGCGCCAAGCAGGCCATCGTTCACGTCTATAACGCCACCTGCCCGAGCTTCCGCGACTTCGTCTTCGGCATGAGCAAGGCCGAAGTGGTGACCATGGCGGTCGATGCGGTCAAGTTGATCAAGTCGCTCGCCGCTGAAATGCCGGAAACGAAGATCACCCTCGAATACAGCCCGGAATTGTTCACCGCCACCGAACTCGACTTCGCCAAGGAAGTCTGCGATGCGGTCACCGCTGCCTGGGGCGCGACACCGGACAACAAGGTCATCCTCAACTTGCCGACCACGGTCGAGATTGCCACGCCGAACATCTACGCCGACCAGATCGAGTGGATGCACCGCCACCTCGAACGCCGCGACAGCGTGATCATCAGCCTCCACCCGCACAACGACCGCGGCACCGCCGTCGCTGCCGCCGAATTGGGGCTCATGGCCGGCGCCGACCGCGTCGAAGGCTGCCTCTTCGGCAACGGCGAGCGCACTGGCAACGTCGATCTCGTCACCCTCGCGCTCAACATGCACACCCAGGGCGTCGATCCGCAGCTCGACTTCTCCGACATCAACGCCGTCGCCCGCACTTACGAACACTGCACCCAGCTCCCGATCCACCCACGCCACCCATACGTCGGGGATCTCGTTTTCACGGCCTTCTCCGGCTCCCACCAGGACGCCATCAAGAAGGGGTTTGCCGCTCAAAAGGCGGACGAGACTTGGTCAGTGCCCTACCTCCCGATCGACCCGGCCGACGTCGGCCGCTCCTACGATTCGGTGATCCGCGTCAACAGCCAGTCGGGCAAGGGCGGCATCGCCTACCTGATGGAGACCGAGCACGGCATCGTCATGCCGCGCCGGCTCCAGGTCGAGTTCTCCGGCGTCGTCCAGCGCCACACCGACACCCACGGTGGCGAGGTCAGCGCCGACGACATCTGGAATCTCTTCGCCCGTACCTACCTCGACGCCGGCGACTGCATCCGCTACCGCGAGCACCATCTGTTCGAACACGGCCAGCAGCAGGGCATCCGCCTCACCGTCGACATCGGCGGCACCACGCACGTGCTCAGCGGCGAGGGCAACGGTCCGATCAACGCCGCCATGCACGCCCTGCAGCGCGCCGGCATCCACGCCCAGGTGCGCAGCTACGAGGAGCGCTCGATGGTGCCGATGGGCGAGGACGGCAACGCCCGCGCCTGTGCCTTCATCGAAATGGCCGCCAGCGGCCGCGGCGAATGCTACGGCGCCGGCATCGACGGCAACATCGTCACCGCCTCGATCAAGGCGCTGATCAGCGGCATCAACCGGCTCGGCGTCAGCGCCATCGACGCCGCCGCCTGAAGCCCGCAGGTGCTTGCCGCGCACTCGGCAAGCACCTGAATTTCCGGGTTTTTCTTGCCAGACGCCGGCCCGGAGCGTAAGATGCGGCCTCTTGCCGACGCCTGACAGCGTCGCCGTCATCGTTCTGCAGCGCCAGATGCCGTCCCCCGTGCCGCCCTCACCACCGAGACTGCGGCAAGCCGAACCGCAAATTTCTCCGTCGCATAGCGCCGTCCCACCGCCCGTTCCCGTAGCCTGATCCGGCTGCTGCGACGCGCCGCACACTATGGAATTGCATGGTTCGCATACAGTTTGCGATCGACCTCAACTACGCACTGAACCTCCCCGGCGCCGATTTCGTCTTCAACATCCACGCCGCCCAGACCGCCAGTCAGCGCATCGTCAGCGAAAGCCTGCAGATCAATCCGCAGCTTGTGCCGGCGATCCAGACCGAGCCGCAGACCGGCGCGCGTTTCCTGCGCCTCAACGTCGCCACCGGCCCGCTCCATGTCGCCTACCGGGCGCTCCTCGACATTGACCAGTACATCGGCAACCCCGACCAGATCCCGGAAACCCCGGTCAATCGGCTGCCCCTGTCGGCCCTGACCTACATCTACCCCAGCCGCTATTGCCAGTCGGATCGACTAGCGACGCTGGCCATGACCGAATTCGGCCACCTGCCCAAGGGTTATCGCCGGGTCGAGGCCATCTGCAACTGGGTCAACCGCCATGTCGCCTTCCGCTCGGCCACCACCAGCTCGACCACCTCGGCGGTGGACACCATCGCCGACCGGGTCGGCGTCTGTCGCGACTTCGCTCACCTGATGATCGCCATCTGCCGCGCGCTGAGCATCCCGGCACGTTTCACCACCGGCATTGACTACGGCGCCGACCCGGCGCTGGGCCCCACCGATTTCCACGCCTATGTCGAGGTCTTCCTCGACGGCCGCTGGTACATCTTCGACCCGTCCGGGACCGCGATCCCGATGGGCTTCGTCCGCATCGGCACCGGCCGCGACGCTGCCGACGTTTCCTACGCAACGATTTTCGGCAGCGTCAGCTCGCCACCGCCGCTGATCTCGATCAGCGCCCTCACCGAACCCGGGCAGGCGTGGGAATTGCCGCGCCGCCGCCCGGAAGCCCTGTCTACCGATGCCACGCTGGACAGGCCGGCAAATACCCCGATCAATCACTGAAGGAGCACCGCACTTGGCCAAGGAAGAACTACTCGAAATGATGGGCGTCGTCGAAGATGTCCTGCCCGACGGACGCTTCCGCGTCACGCTGGAAAACGGTCACCAGATGGTCGCCTATACCGCCGGCAAGATGAAGAAGCACCACATCCGCATCCTGCTCGGCGACAAGGTCAGTCTGGAGCTTTCACCCTACGACCTGACCAAGGGCCGGATCACCTTCCGCCACCTGGAAACCCGTAGCGGCAGCAGCGCCCCGCCGCCGCCCCGCCGCCGGCACTGACGCCGGCTTATTCCTCGCTGCCGGCCGCTTCGGCCGCAAAGACGAGTTCGCCGTTGCGCACGCGGAAGACGCCGCGCAATTCGCCCATGCCGCCCTCCGGCTCCTCGTCCATGCGGGCCCAGGCCACACAGGTCTGGGTCTCGGTTGCGTACATGCGCTTGCCGACCTTGACGATGTAAGCCCCGGACGGCACCTGCCAGATTTCCACGCGCGTGCTCTCGGTCCCCGGGCCCAGGGGGTGCTTGCGCAGGCAGGCCGGCATGCGCGAGACGACCAGCGACAGATTCACCTTCTTGTCCCAGAACAGCGGCTGCTCGCGAACCAGCGCCAGGTAGTGCTCACGCGTGCCGTCGATATCCATCGCCGCGCGGTCATCCACACAGGCAGTCAGCAGTGGAATGGCCAGCAACGGGGTGAGCAGGGCACGCAGACGCATGATCTTTATCCTCAGCGCATTTTCCAGGTCAGCGACTCGCCCGCGCGCAGCGGCACGATGTCATCGGTACTGACGTAAGGATAGCTCGCCGGCACCGTCCATGTCTCTTTCACCAGCGTGATCGTCTCGGCATTGCGCGGCAAACCGTACCAGTCCGGGCCGTTGAAGCTGGCAAACGCCTCCAGCTTGTCGAGCGCACCGGCATTCTCGAAGGCTTCGGCGTACAACTCGATCGCCGCATAGGCCGTGTAGCAGCCGGCACAACCGCAGGCGGCTTCCTTGGCACCCTTGGCATGCGGCGCCGAATCGGTGCCGAGGAAGAACTTCGGATTGCCGGAAACCGCCGCCGCCACCAGCGCCTCGCGGTGCGTCTCGCGCTTTAGCACCGGCAGGCAGTACCAGTGCGGACGCACGCCGCCCTGGAAAATGGCGTTGCGGTTGTAAAGGAGGTGATGGGCAGTGATCGTCGCCGCGACGTTGGCGGCGGACGAGGCGACGAACTCGGCAGCATCCTTGGTCGTGATGTGCTCCATCACCACCTTCAGCTTCGGGAAACGCTGCGTCAGCGGCAACAGCACGGTGTCGATGAAGACCTTCTCGCGGTCGAACAGGTCGACCGCCGGATCGGTGACTTCGCCATGCACCAACAGCGGCAGGCCGACCCGCTCCATCTCGGCGAGCGTCGCGTCGGCCTTGCGGATATCGGTCAGGCCGGCATCGGAATTGGTCGTCGCCCCGGCCGGATACAGCTTGACCGCCTTGACGAAGCCGGACGACGCCGCCCTGGCGATTTCCGCCGGCTGCGTGTTGTCGGTGAGGTAAAGCGTCATCAGCGGTTCGAAGCTCATGCCGGCCGGCAAGGCAGCGACGATCCGCGCCCGGTAGGCAGCGGCCAGCTCGACCGTAGTCACCGGCGGCTTCAGGTTGGGCATGACGATGGCCCGGCCGAACTGGCGGGCGGTATGCGGCAGCACGGCGGCCAGTGCCTCGCCGTCGCGCAGGTGGAGGTGCCAGTCGTCGGGGCGGGTGATGGTGATTTGCATGGGGTCTCTCTCAGTGGATTTCCGGGATTTTATCAGCCTAAAGCGGCCGCCACCGCGCGGAAGCTGGCCAGACCTGCTTCCAGATTCTCGATGATCTCGCCGGCCAGTTCGTCCGGTTCCGGCAGATTATCGAGGTCGGCCAGGCTCTTGTCCTTCAACCAGAAAATATCGAGGCTGGTCTTGTCGCGGGCAAGAATCTGCTCGTAAGTGAACTTGCGCCAGCGCCCTTCCGGATTGTCCGTCTCGTGCCAGGTTTCGCTGCGCTCATAGCGGTTCAGTGGGTGGTAGCAAGCCACGAAATCCTGCAAATCCTCAAAGCGTAGCGGCTTCTTTTTCAGCGTGTGGTGGATGTTGGTCCGGTAGTCATAGACCCACGCTTCCTTCGTCCACGGCTCGGCGCGCGCTGGCTGGTTGTCGAAAAACAGCACATTGGCCTTGACCCCGTTGGCGTAGAAAATCCCTGTCGGCAGGCGCAGGATCGTATGCAGGTCGGTGGTTTCCAGCAACTTCCGGCGCACCGTCTCGCCGGCGCCGCCCTCGAACAGCACATTATCCGGCACCACCACGGCGGCACGGCCGGTCGTCTTCAGCAGACTACGGATGTGCTGCACGAAATTGAGCTGCTTGTTCGAGGTCGTCGCCCAGAAATCCTGGCGATTGTATGTCAGGTCGTCGCGATCCAGCTCGCCGTCCTCGTTGGTGAACACCATGCTGCTTTTCTTGCCGAAAGGCGGATTGGCCAGCACGTAGTCGTAGCTTTCCTGGGGTGGCGCGATCAGCGCGTCGTTCGGTGAAATCGGGCTGTCGCCGTCGATCTCGCCGATGTTGTGCAGGAACATGTTCATCAGCGCCAGCCGGCGCGTGCCGGCGACGATCTCGTTGCCGAAAAAGGTGTCGTGCTTGAGGAAAGCCCGCTGTTCGCGGTCCATGCCGGGATAGGTTTCCACCAGGAAATCGTAAGCAGCGAGGAAAAAGCCGCCCGTACCGCAGGCCGGATCGGCAATCGTCTTGTTCGGCAGCGGCCGCACGCATTCGACCATTGCCCGGATCAGCGGCCGCGGCGTGAAATATTGCCCGGCGCCCGACTTCGTATCCTCGGCGTTGCGCTCCAGGAGACCCTCATAGATGTCACCCTTGACGTCCGCCCCCAGCGTCACCCACTGGGTTTCATCGACCATGTCGATCAGGCGCGACAGCTTGGCCGGGTCCTGGATCTTGTTCTGCGCCTTGGTGAAAATCTGCCCGAGCAGCCCCGGCTTGTTGCCGAGTTCGCGCAGCACGGTGACGTAATGCACCTCCAGCGCCGCTCCGCGCGCGCCCTTCAGGCTCGGCCAGTCAAGCTCTGCGGGAATGCCGATCTTGCGGTTGTACGGCGGCCGGCCGTACTCGTCGGCCATCTTCAGGAAGATCAGGTAAGTCAGCTGTTCGAGGTAATCCCCATAGCCGACCCCGTCGTCGCGCAGCGTGGTACAGAAGCTCCAGACACGGGAGACGATGGATGCGGTTGCGTTCATTTCGGTGAATCTTTCAAGCGAATTCGGTGTGTAAGCCCCTGGGGTACGGTGTCAAACCACCGGAGTTAAAAGAGCTTAGGTGGTTAGCTCCGGTGGTATACAGACAAGCTCCGGTGATATGACGTTGGCTAAAGCGCATAAATTTATGCGCCAAGGCGCATAAATCAACGCAAGACATACCGCGAAGCCTTTCTATCACCTTGTTTTTCAATGTAATTTTCATCAACAAGGCGTTTCAGCAGTTTATACGCCTGATCCGACGTTAAACGGCATAAGCGCATTACGTCCTTGCGGGTAATCAACCCGTTTCTGGCGATAAAGCCACGAACCAGTTGCTCCTGTTGCAAGCTGTCGAACCCGGCTTGCTGGATGTATTCGGCATCCTGACCCAGCAGATGGTACAAGGCCGGGGAAAGTGTGTAATTTCGGCCCCGCCCTGCACCATGCGCCTGCAACATGCCCAGTTCAACCAGCGTCTCGATACTGGCAACAACCCGCGAAACATCTTTCTGCACCCAAGCTGCCAATTGTTCGCTGCTCGCCCTCCGCTGCTCCCGCAACGCCGCCAGGATGATCAGGCTATCGACCGGCAACTCCTTGTGACCCCGTGCCTCTTCCTCGAGAATCACCTTCAGAAAAGCCTCGTCGGCCGCGGCAAGACTCAAGGACAAGAGCACGGAATGGCTATCGGACTGGCTGAAATCCGGCACATGCCGGCCATAACGCAGCAAACCACGATAAATCAGATCGACCCCGCGCCCGGTGCGCTCAACCAGCCCGATGCGCTTCAAGGCATCGGCCAGCGCCGGGTTGCGCGGGCGCGGCTCGGTCACCAGCAGGTTGTTCAGCGTCACCCCTTCGACAAAGCCGCCGGGGTTGCTGATCGTCAGCGTATCGCCGGAAAGCCGCACATGCACCGCCCCGCGCAGCGCGTAATCGCGGTGCGTGATGGCATTGGCGATAGCCTCGCGGAAGGCCCGCTGATCGAGACGCGGCACCGGCACGCGGAACAAGCCGGACTGGAATTCCCGCTCCGTATTGAGCGGCTTGAACAAGGTTTCCACCCACTCGAAGGCGCGCAGCAACGGCGCCCGGCTGAACTCGTTGAAGCGCACCTCTTCGCCTTCAAGAATCTGGAAGGCGATTTCATGCGTCGGCACCAGCGCCCGTAGCGAAGCCTCGTTGCCGATCAGCAGCAAGCCGGTCAAGGACGGCAGATAACCGGCCGGTGTGCGTACCGACAGCCCGAGCGCCGCATCGAGTTGCGCATCGTCCAGTTCCAGCAAGGCCCGGTCGCCGTTGAAACGCTCGATGAACTGACGCAGGCGCGCCCGCTCAATCGGATCGAGATCGCTCGCCAAGGCCCCGGCCACGGCCTGCGCACTGACATCAAGCAGCCCGAAACTCGCCTGCCGGCTGGCAAACTCATGCGGCAGATAAGGCACGCACTCGGGCTGCCCGTTCGCCTGCAAGCGACGGCGCTTCAACAGGCCATCGCTGGTCGCCACCGGCTGACCGCATTTCGGCACCGAGATACGGGCCACGGCAAGACCATCGACTTCAAGCTGCTCGACGCTGACGCGCAACATCGGTTGCGTCCGATTGGCAATCAGCGCCGCCATGCCATCGAGAAAACGGTGATCCTTGTGCAAGCCGGTGACCCGGCCATCGTCCTCGACGCCGAGATAGATTTCCCCGCCCTCGCCATTCGCCATGCACACCACGGCCTCGATCAGTTCGCGGTCCGGCAGGCATTTGCGGTCGCTCTTGAATTCGCAGGTCAGGGTTTCGGTGGTGGGAATCGAGCGCAAGGTGGAGTCCTCAACAATTGGTCAGCGACTTGCTGACCAATTTTGCCTGCCGCCCCTTGGCCGGGGAAGCGGCCCGCGCGGCGCGGATGCGTTCGAGCAGGGCGGTGGCGGGTTCGTCGTTTTTGTCCTGTTTGACCAGTTGACCGGAGAAAGCCTTTTTCAGGATGGACTGGCGCAGCGCGTCGGCCTGTTGCAGCGCGGTGGCGAGGGTTTGGTCGAGTTGGTCGGCTTCGGAGAGTTTTTCCTGAACCAAGGCAACCAATTCTCGCTGCTCATCGCTGGAACAAACTGGTATCACCACATTCTTCAATTGCGTTGTGTTGATTCGTGGGCGTCCTACGCCATGAATTTCCTCTTCGAGGCGCTTATAGACTGAACGTGTTGCCAAGAAAATCAGCGCAAAACTGTTCAAAAGCGTTTCACCAAAAAGCCGAATGCAAAAGCAATCCGCCTTATTTACTGCCTTTTCAATGCTTGGCGGAACCATTGCAACGCGAACATTTTCAGTAACGAACGACGAAAAAACTAGGTCACCGGGGAAAACCGTGTGTTTTTCCAATGCCAGATACTTTTCGGGAGCAATAAACGAGAGTTTTTCCTCGATGAACTCCATTGCACCGATGTTTTCCAAACGAATGACGCGCACACCGTCCGCTACGTAATCGCTACTTTTTAGATTGGAACCAAACGGGCCGTCGAACACCTCGATATTTGTGGCACCCAAACGAATCCACGTCCACCCCTCCGGAAGTTCCGGCAGCTCGGCGAGTTCTTCGGCGGTGAACGGTGGCAGGGGCTTGGGGGGTTTGGGTTTGGGGCCTGCTTGGCCGGCGGTTTGCCAGTCGGCGAGTTGTTGCTGGTAGCGGGCCTGGCGTTCGCGGGCGATGCGTTGTTGCAGGGTGGCGGCGGTTTCGAGCTGGTCGGCGTGGGCGGCGCGCCAGGCTGCGGTCAACCTGCCCTCGAAGGCATTTTTGAGCAGCGACTGGCGATAGACCTTGAGCTGTTCGCGGGCGGTTTTCAGGCTGGCCACGCCCTGGTCGAGTTCGGAAAACAGTTCCTCGATCTTGGCGACGATGCGGTGTTGTTCTGCGAGCGGAGGGAGATTTAACGGCCACTCCTTGATAACCCCTTGGGAAATATTCGGCTGCGCCCCGCCTTTCCCGGCCTTGATGAGATTCCGTTTCTCAGAGGCCAAGAAATAGTACAAAAACTCGTTGTTCAACGCTTCACCACAAACCCCAACAGCACACGCTTGGTTTGTTGACGCATCAATTCCCCAGATTGACAGTTTGCCTATCGTTGCGCCGTACATTGCAATGCCAACGGCCCCCTTGAGGAAAACCTTGGCACTTGACTGAGCGATTGCGGCTTCTGAAATTCTCTCTTCGGCGCCCCGAATGTATTTGGCACCAAGCTCCCCGGATTTAATCCAAGGAATGTTTCCTCGGAAATACTCTGGCCGAGAGCGAGAAGGCGTTCCGCCTGATGACCAAGAAGCAACTTCACCAAGAGTTGTTGCTAGCCAACCCACCGGCAATTCCCCAAGCTCCATCACGCCCCCAGCGCCTCATTCAATCTCATCAAATTTCCCAATCTTCCAGCCGCAGCCCCGGCACGCGGCTGAATTCGGCGGTGTTGTGGGTGATGAGCGTTGCGTCGTGTGCACGGGCGATGGCGGCGATCAGAAAGTCGTTGGGGCCGATGGGTTGGCCTTGGGCGAGCAGGTCGGCGCGGATTTGCCCGTAGTGTTCAGCGGCGGCATCGTCAAAGGCCAGGCTGGTGAGTGGTGCGAAGAAAGTACGCAGGGTTTGCAGATTGGCCTCGCGCCGTTGGCTGCGCTGGGCGCCGTAGAGCAGTTCGGCCTTGACCACGCTGCACAGGGCGATGTCCGCCGGATTGTGCTGGCGGAAGCGTTGAGC